>Ga0206116_1000504_pt1 | contig 38662 bp, 33 predicted proteins | sample 3A1Ametagenome_FD_178000 | JGI IMG/M metagenome (GOLD analysis project Ga0206116, IMG submission 178000) | Enriched microbial communities from leaf-cutter ant dump, University of Wisconsin, Madison, United States - 3A1A | ecosystem: Environmental > Terrestrial > Nest > Insects nest > Nest dump...
GGAGCGCAGCGAAGCGTTTGGTGCTGAGGTGGCGCTGATTCTCGATGGCCTGGCTGGGCATATCGCGCCGCTGTTGGATGCGTGCGGCGACGCCGAGATGGGAGGCCTGCTGGCGGCACTGGAAGGGCGCTTCGTGCCCGCTGGGCCAAGTGGCGCGCCGAGCCGTGGGCGCCTCGATGTACTGCCCACCGGGCGCAACTTCTTTACCGTCGACGTGCGCCACCTGCCCACGCCTACGGCCTGGCGCCTCGGCGTGCAGGCGGCGGATCGCCTGCTGGAGCGTCATCTGCAGGACGAGGGCGACCATCTGCGCCAGCTCGGCCTGTCGGTCTGGGGCACGGCGACCATGCGCACTGGTGGCGACGATATCGCCCAGGCGCTGGCGCTGATGGGCGTGCGCCCGGTATGGCAGCCGGGCAGCCAGCGCGTCGAGCGCTTCGAGGTGTTGCCGCTGGAGCAGCTTGGTCGACCCCGGGTGGACGTGACCCTGCGCGTTTCCGGCTTCTTCCGCGATGCCTTCAGCAACCTGATTCGCCTGTTCGACGAGGCCGTGCAGGCGGTGATCGAGCTGGACGAGCCGGAAGACATGAACCCGCTGTCGGCGCGGGTCTGGCGCGAATCGCTGGCGCTCGAGGACAGCGGACTGGATGAAGCCGAAGCACGGCGCCAGGCTGGCTGGCGGGTATTCGGCGCCAAGCCGGGCGCCTATGGCGCCGGGGTGCAGAACGCCATCGAGGAGCGCCTGTGGCAGAGCCGCGCCGACCTGGCCGAGGTCTACCTCAACTGGGGTGGCTACGCCTACGGCAGCGGCGCCGAGGGCGCGCCCGCGCGGCAGCGCTTCGTCGAGCGCCTGGAGCAGATGCAGGCGGTGCTGCACAACCAGGACAACCGCGAGCACGACATCCTCGATTCCAACGACTACTACCAGTTCCAGGGCGGCATGCTGGCGGCGGTGGAGACCCTGCGCGGGCTCAAGGTGGCCAGTTATCACGGCGACAACAGCCAGCCGGATACGCCGCGCATTCGCACCTTGAAGGAAGAGCTCAATCGCGTGGTGCGGGCCCGCGCTGCCAACCCCAAGTGGATCGAGGGGATGAAGCGCCACGGCTACAAGGGCGCCTTCGAGCTGGCCGCGACCATCGACTACCTGTTCGCCTTCGACGCCACCAGCGAACTGGTCGATGACCACCAGTACGCGCTGCTGACCGATGCCTATCTGCTCGACAAAGACACCCGCGACTTTATCCAGCAGCACAACCCCGGAGCGCTCAACGATATCCTCGAACGCCTGCTGGAAGCTCAGCAGCGTGGCCTCTGGCAGAACCCTGGCGAGTACCGCGAGGCATTGGAAAATCTGCTGCTCGATAGCGAGGAGGGCGCGTGAAAGAAACACTGGCCCGAATAGGCGTATGGTGGCGCCGACCGATTACCCGACGCGAACGACTTCGCTCGGCCTGTGTTGGTGCCATGGCTGGTATATGGATCGGTTTGTTTTCATTCATTTTGATCGACAGCGGCCCCACCAGCCTTGCCGGAATCGGCATCTGGATTCTGTCTGGTGTAATAGGCAGTGGCGGATTGGCCGCTCTGTTTCCGCGAGTTCTTGGGGTCGTGCTTTTCCCTCTGAGCATATGCGGTATCGGTAATTGAGCATGATTTCCCAAGAACCGTAGGGTGGGGTAGCCGCCTAGTACCGAATTGGAGTTATCCACAGGCGCAATGGCGGCGTAACCCACCATTGGTGCAACACGGAACATCGCCTGGTGGGTTACGCGGCGCGCGACGGTCTGGCGTGGCTGCAAGATCTGCGTTTTGCGCCGCTAACCCACCCTACGGTTTGCCCCTCCCACAGAGCCGGGTGAACCCCATTGCACTTGTCTTCACCTTCCCTGGCTTTTACCCTGGCCACTCATGCCTTTTCCGGAGTCTCGTCCAATGCGTCAGTAATGCCGTCGTGTTCGCACGACCAGTGATCGATCGCGGCTTCAGTCCGCGCGTATTCACGGCATTGCCTGGAGGCATGGATGACCGGTTCCCCCCTTGTCGCGCTCGAGCGCGTTTCTTTCCGCTTTGCCGACGGCGCCACGCTGTTCGAGGCGCTCAGCGAAGTTTTCGATAACCGTCACACCGGTCTGGTGGGGCGCAATGGTGTTGGTAAAAGCATCCTCGGCCGTTTGCTGGCCGGTGAGCTGCAGCCCAGTGATGGGCGCGTCCTGCGCCAGGGGCGCATCGCCTATCTGCCCCAGCGTATCGTTGCCGCGCCTGGCGCCCGGGTCGTCGATCTGATGGGATGTGCGCCGTGGTTCGATGCCTTGCAGCGGGTCATGGGCGGTGAGCCGCATGCCGATGACATAGAGACCCTCGATGGCCGCTGGGATGTGATCGAGCGGCTGCAGCGTGCGTTGCAGGACGAACGCCTCGGCCACCTCGACCCGCAGACACTTGCCACGCGACTGAGCGGTGGCGAGTGCAGCCGCGTCGCTCTGCTCGGCGCATTGCTGGTGGAGGCTGATCTGCTGATTCTTGACGAGCCCGGCAACCACCTCGATCTGCCCAGCTGCCGGCGTCTTGGTCAGCGTCTGGCGAGCTGGCGCGGCGGCCTGGTGTTGATCAGCCATGACCGCGAACTGCTGGCTGGCATGCAGCGCATCGTCGAGCTGTCCGCAGCCGGCTTGCGCAGCTATGGCGGTGGCTATGCCTTTTACCAGGCCAGCCGCCAGCAGGAGCGCGCGGCCGCGCAGCAGACGTTGGACAGTGCCCTTATCGAGCGCAAGCGGGGCGAGCGTGAGCTGCGCCAGCAGCAGGAACGCCAGCAACAGCGAAGTGCCAGTGGGCGTCGCCAGGGCAAGGACAGCAACCAGGCGAAAATCCTGCTCGGTATGCAGAAAAACCGCAGCGAGAGTAGCGCCGGGCGCACTGCCAAGCGCCTGGAGTCGCGCCGTCAGCAGCTCGATGAGCAGGTACGCGAGGCCGCTGCGGCGTTGGTAGAGGAGCCGCCAGTGACCCTGCATGGACAGACCGAGTCCCTCCCGCCAGGCCGCCGGGTGTTGTACTGGCGTGATCTGCGCCTGCCGTTCGGTGCGGCGTCGTTGCCGGATTTCGAGCTGTTCGGCTCGCGTCGGGTTGCCGTGCTCGGGCCCAATGGCTGTGGCAAGTCCAGCCTGCTGGCGGTGCTCTCCGGCCGCCTGGCGCCGCTGTCGGGGGAGTGCCGCGTCGAGGTGCCCTGGGCCTTGCTCGACCAGCATCTGCACGGGCTGGATGCGCAGGAGTCGGCCCTGGAGCATCTGCAGCGATTGGCGCCGGGCAGCGCCGAGAGCCTGCTGCGTACACGTCTGGTGCATCTGGGTGTGGATGCCGAGGCGGCGCTGCTGCCCAGCGCCAGGCTCAGCGGCGGTCAGCGCCTGAAAGTAGCGCTGGCGGGTGTGCTGGCGCGTGACCCGACGCCGCAACTGCTGTTGCTGGACGAGCCGGACAACCATATCGACCTCGACTCGCGCCTGGCCGTGGAGGCACTGCTACGGGACTACCGTGGTGCGCTGCTGGTGGTCTCCCATGACGCCGCGTTCGTCGATGCGCTGATGCCGAGCGAGCGGTTGCTATGGACTGCCGACGGTTGGCGGCATGAACGCTGCTGAGGCGCCACTCAGGTGCCGGCCAGGCAGCTTGGTGTCGCGGCCACCAGAGCGTCGATGGCGCAGCGGGTCTTGGCCGGCATATGGGGTGCGGTCGGCCAGATGACATGGATCGGCAGGGGCTGGCAGCGATAGGCCGCCAGCACCGGTTGCAGTTGCTCGCGCAAAACGTAGTGCGCCAGCAGCCAGCTCGGCAACCAGGCCAGGCCCATGCCGGCGATGGCGGCATCGGCCACGGATTGCAGGTCATCCAGCCACAGTGCGGAGGCGATCCGCGCATGGTGCATGCGCCCCTGCTCGTCGGCCAGTTGCCAGCCTGGCGAGGGTGCAGCGCTGCCGTAGCCGATGAGGCGGTGCCGGGCCAGGTCTTCGATCCGTGCGATGGGCTCGTGCCGCTGCAGGTAGACGGGGGCGGCGCCCAGGCTCATCACCTGCTCGCCCAGGCGGCGGGCGCTCAGGCGGTCGCTGTCCGGCAATGTGCCGATGCGCACCGCCAGGTCGAAACCTTCCTGCAGCATGTCCACCCGGCGGTCGGAGAAGGAAATTTCCACCTCCAGCTCGGGGTGGCTGTCCAGCAGTCGCCACAGGGCTGGCGCGGCGTAGTGGTGACCGAAGGCCAGCGGCACGCTGGCTTTCAGCCGCCCGCGTGGTTGCTGGCGGCCGCTTTCCAGCACGGCTTCGGCGGCTTCCAGTTCGGCTCGGGCGCGCAGGCAGTGCTCGTAGTAGGCCTGGCCGTCCTCGGTCAGCCACTGGCGCCGGGTCGAGCGTTGCAGCAGGCGTGTGCCCAGGCGTGCTTCCAGCCGCGCCAGGCCCTTGCCCACGGCGGAGCGGGTAAGGTTCAGGCGCTCTGCGGCCTCGGTCAGGCTGCCGCTCTCGACAATCTGCAGAAAGAGTTCGACCCCGTCGAAACGTGGAATGGCCATGCTGTGATTGGTGCCTGTTGTTCCCTGGTTGTCGGAAAAACTATCACGAATGAAGAAAGAGATTCCCTTGAGAATGCTCCACAGCCGTTGTGGCAGCCTCGAAAGGAGTTTTCTCATGTCTGGTTCCAACACCTCTTCGGCCGTGGTGCTCGACCCGCCGCGTGCCGGCAGGGACGGTCTGGCCCTGACCGCCATCTGCCTGGTGGCGCTGATGTTCGGCCTGGAGATTTCCAGCGTGCCGGTGATCCTGCCGACCCTCGAGCAGCAGCTCGGGACGCGCTTTCAGGATGCCCAATGGATCATGAACGCCTACACCCTGGCCTGCACCAGCGTGCTGATGGCGGCGGGTACCCTGGCCGATCGTTTCGGCCGGCGGCGTGTGCTGGTGCTGTGCCTGTGGCTGTTCGGCCTGGCATCGTTGGCCTGCGGCCTGGCGAGCGATGCGACCACGCTGATCGTGGCGCGCTTCGTCCAGGGCATCGGCGCCGGGGCGATGATGATCTGCCAGTTCGCCATTCTTTCGCACCAGTTCCGCGAACCCGCCGCCCGTGCCCGCGCATTCGCCCTGTGGGGCGTGATCGCCGGTGTCGGCCTGGGCTTCGGGCCGATGGTGGGTGCGCTGATCCTGCAACTGACGGACTGGCGCTGGGTGTTTCTCGTCCATGTGCCACTGAGTGTGCTGACGCTGGTGCTGCTGCACCTGAGCGTGGAGGAATCACGTGACCCCGCCGCGCAGCGCCTGGATATCGCCGGCATGGCGAGCCTGACCCTGAGCGTTTTCGCCCTGGTTTATTTCATCACCCAGGGCACCGAGAGCGGCTTTGCCAGCCCGAGCATGCTCGGCTGGGCCGGCCTGGCGCTGCTGGGCTTCGTGTCGTTCGTCGTCATCGAGCGGCGCAGCGCGCATCCGATGTTCGATTTCTCGGTATTTCGCATCGCGCGCTTCAATGGCGCCCTGATGGGCTCGGTGGGGATGAACCTGGGCTTCTGGCCCTTCATCATCTTCCTGCCGATCTATTTCCAGGTCGGCCTAGGCTACAGCACCCTCGCCACCGGGCTCGCCCTGCTGGCTTATACCTTGCCGGCGTTGCTGGTGCCGCTGCTGGCCGAGCGTCTGGCCCTGCGCCATGGTGCCGAGCGCATCATTCCGCTGGGTCTGGGCATGATCGGTGCGGGGTTCATGCTGATGGCCGGTGCCAACCTGGCCAGCCAGCCCGATGCCGTGCTGATCCTCGCCGGCTGCGTGCTCGCCGGTATCGGCCTGGGGCTGACCAACTCGCCCACCACCAACACCACCACGGGTGCGGTATCGCCTGATCGCTCCGGCATGGCCTCGGGCATCGACTTCAGCGCGCGGCTAATCACCCTGGCCCTGAATATCGCCTTGATGGGGCTGGTACTGGTGCTGGGTATCGGGCAGCACCTGGCCGAGGCGTTGCCGCCGAGCACGGCCGCATTGTGGTCTGGTTTCAGCCAGGATATCGCGGCCGGCAAGTTGAATACCCTGAGCTGGCCGGGGCAGGTTGCAGAGCAGGGCGCGGCAATCGCCCAGGCGGCGCTGCGCCATGGCACCGGTTGGGCGATGTTCTACGCAGGCCTGGGTTCTTGTGGGTTGAGTCTGCTGAGTTGGTTGTTCTTCCGTCGAGGCCGCAGCTAGCCTGCGACTTATCCACATGCTCTCGGGGGCGCCAGTGACGGCCCGTGCTTGCTACCATGCACGCCTTGTCACTGCCGGAACCTCCCCATGACCGACATCCACTTCCCGCTCGCTGCCGTGGTGGGCGCCGACGCGCTCAAGCTGGCGCTGTGCCTGGCGGCCATCGACCCCGCCATCGGTGGGGTGCTGATCGAAGGGCCGCGGGGTATGGCCAAGTCGACCCTGGCCCGCGGTCTGGCCGACCTGCTCGATGGCGGGCGCTTCGTCACTCTGCCGCTGGGCGCGAGCGAGGAGCGCATCGTCGGCACTCTGGATCTGGACGCCGCGCTGGGCGAAGGCCGGGTGCGGTTTTCCCCCGGTCTGCTGGCGCGTGCCGACGGCGGTGTGCTGTATGTCGATGAGGTCAACCTGCTGCCCGATCATCTGGTCGACCTGCTGCTCGACGCCGCCGCCAGCGGCGTCAACCATGTCGAGCGTGATGGTATCTCCCATCGGCACGCCGCGCGCTTCGTGCTGATCGGCACCATGAACGTCGAGGAGGGCGAGCTACGCCCGCAACTGCTCGACCGCTTCGGGCTCAACCTGGCCCTCGATGGCCAGCCGCAGCCGGCTGAGCGCGCCGAGATCGTCCGCCGCCGCCTGGCCTTCGATGCAGGCCCCGAAGCCTTCCTGCAACGCTGGCAGAGTGAGCAGGATGCCCTCGGCGCCCGTTGTCAGAACGCCCGCCAGCGCCTGGCCGATATCCCGTTGGATGACGCCGCCTTGGGTGAGATCAGCCAGCGCTGCTTCGCCGCGGGTGTCGATGGCTTGCGTGCCGATCTGGTTTGGCTGCGTGCCGCCCGTGCCCATGCCGCCTGGCGTGGCGCGGCGGCCATCGAGCCTGTGGATATCGATGCGGTGGAGGACTTCGTCCTGCGCCATCGTCGTCGTCAGCAACAACCGCCGGCTGCCACTCCGCCCGAACAGAGCCAGGCGCCGCAACAGGCGCAGGAACAGAGCCAGGGCGAAGGTCAGTGGGGCGAGCTGCCGGCGCAGCCGCAGGCCATGGGCGAGCGGCGTGTACCGCCGCGCTGGCCAAAAAAGCCCTAAGCATCCGCCCGCGCACAGCCACAGGCGCGGATGCCCGCAACCGGCCCGGACGACTCGGCGGCGGCCTGCGTGGCGCCGCCCGCAGCGGTGCGGACGGGCGAATCGATTGGCCGGCGTCCCTGCGCCAGGGACGACCACAACGTCGCGAGCAGTTGGTGTTGCGCCCGCGCAGCCAGCAGGCCGACGAGCTGTGGCTGGTACTGGTGGATGCCTCCGCCTCGACCCGTCGCCACGGCGCGCTGAGCCTGGCCAAGGGCGTGCTCGCCGAGCTGTTCGACAGCGCCTACCGCCAGCGCGCGCGCCTGGCCGTTTTGCAGGCCGGTGGCCGCGAAGCGCAATGGCTGTGGCAGGGACGCAAGGCCAGCGCCGAGCTGCACCGCTGGTTGCAGGAACTCGGCGCTGGCGGCGGTACGCCGTTGCTCGATGCCCTGCAACAGGCGGGCGACTGGCTGTTGCGTCGCCAGCGCGCGAAACCGAGCGAACGGCAGCGTCTGCTGATTCTCACCGACGGCCGCTTGCGTGATCTGCCCACGCTGGCGCCCTTGCCGTGCCCAACCCTGCTGCTCGATACCGAGCGCGCGCCCATCCGCCTGGGCCGCGCGCGCCAGCTGGCGCAGGCGCTACAGGCCGACTACCAACATATCGACGACCTGGCGCCCGGCGTGCCGGGGCGCACCTGGAGAACCCCATGAAAACCCTGCTGCTGGTCGGCATCGGCGCCGGCGACCCGGACTACATCACCTACCAGGCGATCAAGGCGCTGCGTCGCAGCGACGTGATCTTCCTGATGGACAAGGGGGCGGCCAAGCACAAGCTCAACGCCCTGCGCCGCGAGATTTGCGCACGTTTCCTTGAGGGGCACACACCGCGTTTCGCCGAAGGCCTGCAACCGGAGCGCGAACGCGAGGCGGTGGACTATCGCGCCAGCGTCGACGAGCTCAACCGTGACAAGCAGGCGGTGTTCGAGCAGCTTATCGATGAGCAGATGGCCGACGGCGAAACGGCGGCCTTTATGGTCTGGGGCGACCCGTCGCTGTACGACAGCAGCATCCGCATTATCGAGGCCATCGCCGCGCGCCGTAGTGATTTCGCCTACGACGTGATCCCCGGCATCACCAGCCTGCAGGCCCTGACCGCACGCCACCGCATCCCGCTCAACAGCATTGGCCGCGCCGTGGAAATCACCACCGGCCGCCTGCTTGCCGAAGGCTGGCCGCAGGGCGTGGACAGCGTGGCGGTGATGCTCGACGCCAAGGACACCTACCGCCGCTTCGTCGGTCAGAATCTGCATATCTACTGGGGCGCCTACGTCGGCACGGCCGATGAAATCCTGATCGCCGGCCCGCTGGATGAGGTGGCCGAACGCATCGCCACCACCCGCGCCGAAGCGCGGGAGCGCAATGGGTGGATCATGGATAGTTATCTGCTGCGCAAGGACGGGGAGGCGGGGGAGTGAGGTGAAAGGCGGCGGACAAGAAGAGTATTGTCCACTGTCCGTGCTGAGCTTTACAGGCGCGCGTGACTCAGGCTCTCGGCGCCGGGCCGTAACGTAGTTCCATGCCCTGGGCCTGAAAGGCTTTTTTCAGATCTGGCAGGTTCTCTCGAGCAAGGATGTTCTGGGCTTGCTGTACCTCTTTCAATTCGAACAGCCGAAGGATCAGAGTCGCCAGTAGCGTGTCCCGATATTCGGTGTTCGGGACTGCCATGGAGAAATCGGCGGCTTCGGCATAGCATCGCCTGGCCATCAAGTCTTCGAGCTGCTTGAGCAATTCCTGAAGGTTATGTCGCCAATACAAGGCGTAGATAAATCCCAGCAGGCAGAACAGGGCGAGGCCATTAATGGCCAGCCCGAGCCCCAATAGAAAACCTTCGTCGTTGCGTGCCCCAACTAGTCGTGCCGATGTAGGGCGGTAAGGTAGGTACTGGACGGGCATGGGCCTTTGAAGTATCCGAAAGCCTGCCCTGTAGCTGACTAGCCCGCGTGCTCCGAAAATCACCTCTTCGCCGCTCGGCGTGGTGAACAAGATGTCGTAGCAGTACTCATGTCCGAAGCGTGTGCCGTTACTGCAGGTCTGCTCATCGACGACATAACCCACGGTGGCCACCGCATATTGCTCGAACTCGCTGTTCCAGCGTGCCTCATCTCTGTAAAGGGACAGGAAAAAGGCACCGAGCACACCCATAGCGATCAATACGACGAGTGTCCAGAACTCCAGAGTCTTTCCGATACCCTCGTTGTAGCTCTCGAGCGCTGCTGATCGAATAGCGCGCCAATATCTCAAAGCCAGATGCATCTGCCGTCCCTGTTACACACTTCATGAACTCCCTGTATGAGCGCCAAATCTCAGGTTGGTCGCAGCCTTACAACCAACTCCAAGAAACCCCCGTATACACCCCAAACCCTTCTCCAGGCGTGGAGCGCGCTACATCCGCGCCGTTGTCGTTATAGCCCGGCGTCACGGTAGCGGCATAGCGCTTGTCGGTCAGGTTGCGCAGGTCGAGCCAGGCTTGCCAGTCGTCCTTTGGCGAGGCGTAGCCGAGGGTGGCGCCGAAGGTGGCGTAGGCGTCGGCGTAATAGGAGTTGGCGTAGTCCACCGCGACCTTGGAGGCGTACTGGCTGTTGAGGCCGGCGTAGAAACCACTCGGGTGGTCGTAGCGCAGCTCGGCCTGGTAGTAGTGGCGCGGCAGGCCGGGCAGGCGGTTGCCACCGAATTCGTCGTCGTCGCGGTAGTGGAAATCGCTGAAGGTGTAAGCCTGGCGCAGGCTCAGGGCGCCAGCTGCTCCGCCTTGCCACAACGGGCTGGTCAGGCCGACTTCGATGCCCTGATGCACGGTAGGGCTGGCGTTGGATTCGGCGAAGACGTTGTTCTCGATCTCGACGGTGAGCAGCTCGTGACGCACCTGCGAGTAGTAGTAGGCCAGATCCCATTCACCAATGACCGAGTCACCGCGGGCGCCAAGCTCGAAGGTGGTTGCGGTCTGGTTATCCAGCGAGACCGGTGCCCGCTGCCGCGCGTTGTACGGCTGGCCCGGTGCGTTGAAGCGTCGTGGTGAGCCCCAGATCATCGACCAGGCATGTGGCGGTTCCACCGAGCGGCTGATATTGCCGTACAGCTGCACCTCGGGGTTGAGCTGGTAACGCAGGCCGATACGCGGCGCGTAGTCCCAGGTGCTTTCGTCTAGCTTGTCGTCATTGGCCGGCCAGGTCACCTGCACTTCACGCCGGGTATGGATCAACGCCAGGCCACTGGTCAGCCACAGATCGGGGGCCAGCTGCAGCTCGTTGCTGAAATGCAGCACGCTGTCCGAGCCCAGGTGCTCGTAGGCCCGCATCAGGGTGCCTGCGGGGTAGACGGTGCCATCCACGGTCATCGGCAGGGTAGCGTTTTCCCTGGACTTGCTGCTTGGCAGGCTGGTGGTGTTGCGAAAGCCGATGGTGGTCGTGCTATCCAGGCCGAACAGGGTGTGCCGACGGCTGTAGTTCAGCGTCGCGCTGACATCGCTGTAGTCCACGCGGATGCGATAGGCGCTGTCGCGGTAGGCGGTTTCGGCGAAGTCCATCGGGTAATGGTGGTAGGCCAGGCCGGCCACCAGGGTGGAGTCGTCGTCGATGCGCCAGGTGGTCTTGTTGGCGATCCAGGTGCTGCCAGGTTGGTCGCGGTAGGCGTCGATGCGCAGGTTGTTGGTGGCTGCGGCGCGCGGGTCATGCTCGATCTGCGCCTTGGTCAGGCGGCCGGGAATATCGTGTTCGGTCTCGCGGTAGCGCAGGTAGAAGCGCGTCTCCAGATTCTCGTTGATCCGGTAGCCGAAGTTGCCGGCGATGCCTTTGCCCTTGCCCGAGGAGTGATCCTGATAGCCGTCGGTGTGGCTGTCGGTGAGGGCGAGGTAATAGTCGAAATCGCCCAGCACCTGGCCGGAGGCGATGCTGCGCTTCTGGTAGCCACGGCTGCCTGCTTCATAGCGCAGTTGCAGCTTGGGCGCGGTGTAGCCGGTGTGGGTGATGTAGTCGATGGCGCCGCCCAGAGCCAGCGAACCCCGCTCGAAGCCGTTGGCGCCGCGTAATACTTCGGCGCGACTTATCCACAGCGGTTCCAGCAGTTCGTAGGGCGTGCCGCCGGGGCCGGTCAGTGGCAGGCCGTCGAGCATGATATGGGTGCCGGAAGCATGCGAGCCGGGGCCACGGTTGATGCCCGAACCACGCACGCTGATCTTCACGCCTTCGTTGCCGGGCGACTGGGCGTAGACGCCCGGTTGGTAGGCCAGCACGTCGGCGACGCCGGCCACGCGGCCCTGCTCGACCTTGGCCATATCTACCACATTGGTCGCGCCTGGCACGCGCTTGAGCTCTTCGCGCGCGGCCTCCACTTCGCTCATCTGGATGCCGCTGACCTGCAGCGAATCGAGCTGCACGGGCTCTTCGGCAAAGGCGCTGTGGCTGCTCAGGCAGGCGAGTGTGAGCAAGGTGAGGCGGGCAGGTTGGCGGGACAGCGGCAGGGGCAGCATGCAGGGGCTCCGTTGAGCGGGCGGCGAGTGTGTCTGATGGAGGCCGACGAGGATTCGTCACGGCAGCAGAGTGCTGGCGCGGGGCACATCATGCCGGTTTTGCCCGTGCTGTGCAGCGGGCCGCTCAGTGAAAAGCAGGGCGGCCGCGACTGTGGATAACTCTCAGGCCAGGCCCGCCTTGTCCAGGCCGAACTGTTTGTCGGCAGAGCCCGGTACGGTGCGGAAGGCTACGTTGAGGCGGTTCCAGCCGTTGATGGCGACGACCAGGAAACTCAGCTCCGACAGCTCCTGCTCGGAGAACTGCTCGCGCACTCTGGCGTAGATGGCATCGGACACGCCGTGTGGTGACAGCTGGGTCAGGGCTTCCGTCCATTCCAGCGCGGCGCGCTCCTGTGCGGAGAACAGCGGCGATTCGCGCCATACGGCGACATGGTGCAGGCGCAGCTCGCGGTCGCCATGCAGTTTCGCTTCCTTCACGTGCATGTCGACGCAGAAGGCGCAGCCGTTGATCTGCGAGGCACGCAGCATGACCAGGTGGGCCAGCGGCGCAAGAAAGGGGCTGCGGGTCAGCAGCATGGAAAACTCGGCGTATTTGCCGGAAGCCTTGGGGGAGAGTGCGAAGTAGTCGAGGCGCTGGCTCATGGTGATCATCCGTATCCGCGTTGAGGGGCGCGATGGCGTGATGGCCTGCCCCGGTAGTGGTGAATCTACGCAGCAGTGGCCCAGCCACATAGATCCAATTGTGCAGATTCGGATTGATCCACTTCCCTCAGCGCCGTGCCTGCGACGGTGGAAAACCGTACTCGCGCTTGAAGGCGGCGCTGAAGCTGCTGAGGTGCTCGTAACCGGCCAGGTTGGCGGCTTCCTCCACCGACAGGCCCTGTTGGCGCATGGCCTGGTAGGCACGTGCCAGGCGCTGGCGGCGCAGGTAGGCGGCGATGGTGATGCCGTTGCGGCTGCGGAAGGCATTCTGCAGGTCGACCGGGTTGGTGCCGAGCTGGCGCGCCATGTCGGCGATGCTCAGGGTGTCGGCCTCACCACTGTCCAGCCACTCCTTCAGGCGCAGCAGGCAGCGTTCGAGATGGCTGCCGAGGCGTTTCTCCGGCGGCGCATCGATGCCGCGCAGGATGTCGCTGGCCAGATCCAGGGCGAAGCTCTCGCGTTGCAGGCGCTGTAGCAGCGGCGGCAGGGTCGCGTCACGCTCGAGCAACTGGTGGGCGCGCTGGAGAATGTCCACCGAGGGCTGCCACGGCAGGTTGTGCCAGTGGCTGCGGCTGAAGCGCAGCAGGGCATCGCTGCGCAGTTGGCTGCCGAGGGCAAAGTGCTGCAGCCAATCCGGGGTGATGCTCAGGCACACCTTGGTTTCTTCGCGGCCGCTGCGCCAATGGCGCTGGAACTGGTCGCTATCGGTCAGGTTGACCAGCATGGCGCGCTGGCCGCCAGGGCGGGCGTCGAATTGCAGGCGCTGGCGCGGCAGGCTGACTTCGGCTTCGCCCTGCAGCAGAAAGGCGGCAGTGATGCCCGGTGCCAGGCGGTTGTCGCTGCTGGCGTCGACCAGGTCGCGGCTGCGGCTGAAGTACAGCACCAGGCCTTCGCTCAGCACCTGCACCTGTTGCTCGCCATCGAGCACCGGCTGCTCGCCTGGCAGCTCACGCTGGAAATGCAGGTTGCCGCCCAGGGTGTGGGCGACATCGCTGAGCTGACCGCAGGTGAAGACCGTCATGGTGGCTTGACCGATGGAAGTTTCGTTGCGGCTAATTTTTCCTTCTTTTCCCCTAAGCGCGCAACATTGTTCAGAATTATTCTCATGTGCAATGAGGTCGCAATCGTCTTGGTTGCGTCACCAACGATCATGGGAATCACACAGCGATGGGTTTGCTTCTTACGCAAACGGCAGTGGTCGAGGCGGTCTTTCACGACCAGGTCGACGCGGCGCAGATACGCCAGTGGCTGGACGGCATCGAGCGTCTGATCGAAGACCGCCAGCCGTTCTTCTTCATTTCCAGTACCCGCGAGGGCAGCAACTTCGCCGAGGATTACCGAGCCATTCAGGGCGTCTGGTACAAGCAGCACAAGGCGGCGTTCCGCGAGGTCTGCCAGGGGCTGGTGCGCATCGCTGGAGATACCGACGAGCAGGCCCGGCTCGACACCCCGGCGTTGCATGCCGCCTGGGGCGTGCCCTACTTCGTCACGCTGGACAGGACGCACGGCTATCGCTGGATCGCCGAGCGCATGGTGAATCATGCAGCGTCCGTCTGAGCAGGTGCCGGTGACCCGGCTGGCGCTGGCGGTGATCGTGGTGCTGTACCTGGCCCACGCGCTGCCGCTGTACTTCTTCAACGTGGCGATGCCGGCCATCCTGCGTAGCCAGGGTGTCGACCTGCGCTGGATCGGCATGCTCTCGCTGCTGTACATCCCCTGGGCGTTCAAGTTTCTCTGGGCACCGCTGGTCGACCGGCATTACCTGCACAGCCTCGGCCGTCGTCGCACCTGGCTGTGGCTGACCCAGGCGGCGCTGGTGGCCGGCATTCTGCTGCTGGCGATGACCGGGCTGGAGCACGGCCTGCTGCTGTTCGTGCTGGTGAGCCTGTGGATATCCACCTTCGCTGCCACCCAGGACATCGCTATCGACGGTTACACCGTGGAATCGCTGGCCAGTGAGGATCATCGTCTGGGCAGCATGGCGCAGAGCATTGGCGTGGCCCTGGGCAGTATGTTCGGTGGCGCCGGCGTGCTGTGGCTGTACCAGGTGCTTGGCTGGCAGAGCGCGCTGTTGACGTTGGCCGGCCTGAGTGCCCTGACCATGCTGGCAGTGGCGCGGGTCGATGACCGCCTGCCGGCGCAGGCCGAGGCGGCCAAGCCGGGCTTCATCGCCACCTTCAAGCGCCCCGAGATCCGTTGGGCACTGCTGCTGATCCTGGTCTATCGCCTGGTCGAGGCGCCGGCCATGGCCATGCTCACGCCGATGCTGGTGGATCGCCAGTGGTCGCTGACGCAGATTGGCCTGTTGATGTCGGTGGCCGGCGCCAGCGTCGGGCTGCTCGCCGCCGTGGCGGCTGCACGCCTGTTGCAGCGCCAGCGCGCGGCGACCCTGCTGCTACGCGCCGGCTGGCTGCGCAGCCTGGCCTACCTGGCGGTCGCCGGGCTGCTGCTAAGCGGCCTGGCCGATGGCTCACCGTTGTGGCTCGGCGCCATGGTGCTGGTGCTCCTGGCTATCCGCTACCTGGCGATGACCAGCCTCTACGCCCTGTTCATGCAGCTGTGCTCGCGGCAGCAGGCCGGCACCGATTTCACCGTGCTGGTGTGCTTCGAGCTGCTGGTGTTCTTCGTCGGTGGCTCGCTGTCGGGCTTTCTCGCCAAGGGCCTGGGTTACGAAACCTATTACCTGCTGCTGGGCGCGCTTTCAGTGCTCAGCGTCCTGCTCTGCAAACCTATCGTCCGGTCGATCCAGGCCGGCTCCGGCAATCATTGACGCGCTTTCTCTGGGGGAAACCATGAGGCATCTTTCGGCATCCATGCAGGTCACCTTGCTCAGCCTGGCGGTGAGCGGCGCGCTCCACGCGCAGGCCGACGACACCGCGACCAGCCAGGTCAAGGAACTCGGCCCGATGGTGGTCACCGCCACCCGCTCGGCCAAGAGCATCGCCGAGATCGCCGGCACGGTGTACAGCATCGACCGCGAGCAGGTTGCCGAGCAGGCCGCTGCCGGCCGTTCCACCGCCGATATCCTCGGTCAGTTGGTGCCCTCGCTGGCGCCGAGCAGCGGCACCACCAGCAACTACGGCATGACCATGCGCGGGCGCACCGTGCAGGTGATGATCGACGGCGTACCGCTGACCGGCTCGCGTGACGGTTCGCGCCAGCTCAATAGCATCAGCCCGGCGATGATCGAGCGCATCGAGGTGATCTCCGGTGCCACCAGCATCTACGGCGCTGGCGCTACCGGCGGCCTGATCAACATCATCACGCGTAACGCCGACGATGAAACCAGCGACTTCAGCAGCCGTATCGGCCTGCGTACTCCTGGCAAGGCCGCCCGTGACGCCATGGCCTACGAGGCCTCGCAGACCGCTGCCTTTCACCATGGGGCGATCAGCGGTTTCGCCGGCCTGAGCTTCACCAAGCAGGGCGAAATTCGCGACGCCGACGGTGATCGCATCGGCCCGGAAATCTCCCAGACCGACCGCCAGGACACCACCAGCTTCGACTTCAATGGTCGCCTGACCTGGCACCTGGACGATGATCAGCAACTGAGCGCTGGCGTGCGCTATTACAACGACGAGCAGGACAGCGACTACGGCCCGGACTACGGCCCCAATCTCAATGTCCTGTTTAGCAGCGCCGACCCGAGTCACAAGGCCATCGATGGCCTGCAACTCGACGACCAGCCACGTACCCGCCACTACGGCGCCAATGTGCAGTATCTCAACCGCGATTTGCTGGGTGGTCAACAACTGACCGCCGAAGCCTACTACCGCAAGGAAAAATCGCGCTGGTTCCCCTTCGCCAGTCGTGTGGCGAATGCAGCAACGCCCGGTGCTATCGATGTTGTGATGCAGTCGAGCACCGACATCGACGTCTGGGGCGTACGCACCGCCTTGCAGAAAGGCTTCGAACTGGCCGGGCGCGATCTGCAACTGACCTATGGCCTGGATCATGAGCGCGAGCAGGACAGCCAGAACGCTCAGTTCTACGATTTGTGGGGTGCTTTCGTTCCCAGTAATGGCCTTAATTACCGCGAGACCTACAGTGCTGCGATGGGCCCGGATGTGGAAGTGAGCAAGACTGGCCTGTTCCTGCAGGGCGACTACCAGCTTACCGAGCGCCTCAGCCTGCAGGCCGGCGTGCGCCGCGAAACCATCCGCAACGAAGTGGACGATTCCATCCCCTATGGCGAGGCCGTCACCGCCGCCACCGTGTCCGGCTACCAGGCGCGCACCCTGGAAGGCGGCAACGTGCGCCACAGTGAAACCCTGTTCAACCTCGGCGCGGTGTACAAGCTGACCGATACCCAGCAACTGTTCGCCAACTTCTCCCAGGGTTTCAGCCTGCCCGACACCCAGCGCATGCTGCGCGACGTGCCGGCCAGCTTCGTCATCGATAGCAGCAGCATCGATTCGATCAAGGTCAACAACTACGAACTGGGCTGGCGCCTGGGTGATGCCAGCGGCCTCAATGCTGGGGTGACCGCGTTCTACAACACCTCCGACAAGGTGGTGCAGTTCAACCGCGATTTCAGCGTCTCGGTGGCCGACACCGACGAGCGCGTGTGGGGCGCCGAAGGCAACTTGCAGGTGCCGGTGGTCGAGGGCTGGACGCTGGGCGGCACCCTGGCCTACACCCGTGGCCAGTACAAGGACGCCGCCGGCAACTGGCGCGAGCTGAATGCCTTCCGCGTTTCGCCGCTGAAGGCCACCGTCTACAGTGACTGGCGCTTCCTCGATGGCTATGGCGTACGCCTGCAGGCGCTCACCGTGGGCGGCAGTGACCGTGCCTATGACGACGCTCAGTCAGCAGCGATCAGTCCGACCATCCGCGCCACCCCGGCGACCAAGATCCAGGGCTATACCGTGGTCGACCTGATCGCTCACGCGCCCTGGCTGGGCGGCGAGGTTGGCTTCGGCGTCTACAACCTGGCCAACCGCGACTACAAGACCGTCTACGGTCAGCAGGCCGAGGCCACCTACGGCGCTATCTCCAGCCTGCCAGCAGCCGGTCGCACCTTTGGCCTCAGCTACTCGGTGCAGTACTGATCGCTCAGCGCTGGTAGCTCAGCGGCCGTTTCGAGGACTCCGGCAGCGCCAGGCCGCCGGCCAGGGCCAGCAGGGCGATGGCGATCAGGTAGTAGGCCGGCGACATGCGGTTGCCGGTCGCCTCGATCAGCCAGGTGGCGATCAGCGGCGCGGTGCCGCCGAAGATGGTGTAGGCCAGGTTGTAGGTGAAGGCCGAGGCGGTGTAGCGCACCCGGGTGGGGAACTGCTCGGACAGCAGCACCGCCGTTACCACGCCACAGATCACCGCACCCACTGCCAGCAGCATGGCGCCCAGGGCTGAAGCCAACAGGGTGCCCGAGGCAGCCAGGGTGAAGGCCGGATACACCGCGACGATCAACGCCACTCCGGCGGTGAGGATGGTGCGGCGGCGCCCGACGCGATCCGAATAGCGCCCGACGAAGGGGCACAACAGGGCGGCGAAGAACAGCGCGATCAGGCTGGCCAGCAAGGCGGTCGGCCGCGCTGCGCCGCCGACCACCTGCATGTAGGTGGTCAGGTAGGTGGTGAACATGTAGAACGACAGCGCCGTGGCCGAGATGAATGCCGACAGACACAGCACGGTGCCGCCATGCTCGCGCAGGGTTTCGCGCAGCGGCGAATGCTCGGGGTGAGGTTGTGCGGCCAGGGCCTGGAAGGCCGGTGACTCGTCCAGGCGCAGGCGCATGTACAGGCCGACCAGGCCCAGCGGCGCGGCGATCAGGAACGGCACGCGCCAGCCCCAGGCCTGCATCTGTGCTTCGTCCAGCCAGACGCCCATGCCGAACACCAGGCCGGCGGCGCAGGCGAATGCCATGAAGGTCGAGACCGGCACGAAGCTGCCATAGCGCGCCTTCTGCTCGGTGGGGGCGTGTTCCATCACGAAGGCGCAGGCGCCGGCATACTCGCCACCGGCGGAGAAGCCTTGCAGACAACGCGCCAGGGCCAGCAGCAGCGGGGCGAACAGGCCGATGCTGGCGTAGGTAGGTAGCAGGCCGATCAGCGTGGTAGCGCCGGCCATCAATAGCACCGTGATCGACAGCACGCGCTTGCGCCCGATGCGGTCGCCGAGGATGCCGAAGACGATGCCACCCAGTGGGCGCAGGGCGAACGACACGGCGAACACCGCGAAGGTCTGCAGCAGCGCCAGGGTCGGGTTGCCCGGCGGGAAGAACAGCGAGGCGATGGTCACGGCGAGGAAACCGTAGACGGCGAAGTCGAACCACTCGACGAAGTTACCGATGGCCGAGGCGGCGATCACCTTGTGCAAGGTGGCCGGGCTGACCTGTTGACCGTGGGCTGCGGCGTTCATACGTCATCTCCTGATGCTCGGGCCAGACGGTCTGGCGATCAGGTTGGACGTTATCGGCTGCGCCCTGCGCGAAGCGCTTCGCAGGCGACAGCGGCGTTGCCGTGAGCGACCTCAGCCCTGGGGAAACTGTGCCGGGTTGGAAAAGCAGGCGCGCAGGTGATCGAACACCAGGCGCACCCTTGGCGGCACGGGGCCTTGCTGCGGGCGGTAGATGAACAACTGCCAGGGATCGGGTGCCTGCTCGGTCAGCACCGCCTGCAGGCGGCCGCTCTCCAGATACGGTTGCGCCAGGTAGGCGGGCAACTGGCCGTAGGCCAGGCCGGCGAGCACGGCTTCCAGCTCGGCTTCGGGGTCGTCACACACCAGCGCTGGCGTGGGCGGGTGCAGGCTGGGGCCGTGGGCGAATGTCCACGGCCAGGGGCGGCCGTTCTTGCGGTCGATCAGCACCGACAGCGGCCGCTGCTGCAACTCGTCGAGGTCACGCGGCGCACCGCTGGCGGCGATCAGTTCCGGTGTGGCCACCACCTGCAACGGTACGGGTGCGAGGGCGCGGGCGACGTAGCGGCTATCACGCAGGAAGCCGACGCGGATGCCGATGTCGATCTGCGCTTCCACCGCGTCGGTGATCTCGTCTTCCAGGCGCAGGTTCAGCACCAGTTGTGGGTGCTGCTTGAGCAAGGGTTGCAGGAAGCCCACCAGAAAGCGCTTGCCGATGGCCTGCGGCGCGGTGATGCCGATGCGCCCGGCGATGGCCGATTCGGCCTCGGCGCGATGGCCGCGAAACAGCGCATCGAAATCCTCCAGCATCTGCCGGGCGCGCACCGCATAAGCCTCGCCGAAGGCAGTGATGTGCACCTGGCGGGTGTTGCGGTGAAACAGAATCTCGCCCAGCTCCTCTTCCAGCGCCTTGATCGCGCGGGTCACCGCCTGCGGCGAAACACCCAGGCGAGTCGCTGCTTCGCGGAAATTGCTGCAGTCGGCTGCGCTGCAGAAGATGCGGATCATCTCCATGCGATTGAGCATGTCGGGGCACCTTTTTGTTCCAGAATATGGAATAGCCTAATCCAAACTCTTCCATTAATTGAAACGGAAATCGCCTCTAACGTGAGCCCATGTCCAGCGAGTGACGCCGGACACTCCAACGAACCGAGAGAGGGCATCACCATGAGCAACAACATTTCCGGCAAGGTCGTGGTCATCACTGGCGCCAGCAGCGGTCTGGGCGAAGCGACTGCGCGTCATCTGAGCAAGCTGGGCGCTAAGGTGGTGCTGGCTGCACGGCGCAAGGAGCGTCTCGAGCAACTGGTCGACGAACTGGTTGCCGCTGGCGGTGAGGCCGTGGCCTACACCACCGACGTGGCTCGCGCCGACGAGGTCAAGGCACTGATCCAGGGCGCACTGGACAGCTTCGGCCGCGTCGATGTGCTGGTCAACAACGCTGGCCTGATGTCCATCGCACCGATGAGTGATGTGCGTGTCGACGAGTGGGATCGCATGATCGACATCAACATCAAGGGCGTGCTGTACGGCATCGCCGCGGCGCTGCCGGTGTTTCAGCAGCAGAATGCCGGGCATTTCATCAACATCGCCTCGGTGGCCGGGATCAAGGTGTTCAGCCCGGGTGGCACCGTCTACAGCGGCACCAAGTTCGCCGTACGGGCCATCTCCGAAGGGCTGCGTCATGAAGTGGGCGGCAGCATCCGCACCACCACCATCGAACCGGGCGCGGTGGACTCCGAGTTGAAGTTTGGCAGCTCGCACCAGCAGAGCCGCGACTTCGTCGTCGACTTCTACAAACAGGCGATACCGGCGGAATCGGTGGCCCGCGCCATCGCATTCGCCATCGAGCAGCCGGCCGATGTCGACATCAACGAGATCGTCCTGCGCCCGACCGTGCAGGAGTTCTGATCCACAACCGATGCTGCGGGCGCTTGCGATGCGGGCCTTCACGGGCCAGCATGCGAGCGCCTTTTTCGCTTTCAGGAGTCTGCATGAACGCGTCGATCCGTCCCGTCGACCTGGCCAAGGCCTACCGTCTGCTCAATCACGGCCCCACCGTGCTGGTGTCGGCCCGCTACCAGGCTGTGGATAACGTCATGGCGGCGGCCTGGTGCTGCGTGCTGGACTTCGACCCGCCGAAGCTCACCGTGATCCTGGACAAGGCCACCCGCACCCGCGCGCTGATCGAAGGCAGTGGCCTGTTCGCCATCCAGGTGCCGACCGTGGCGCAGCTGCAACTGACCCAGGCGGTGGGCAACGCCAGCCTGGCCGACGATCCGGCGAAGCTGGCCCATGCCGGCGTGCAGCTGTTCGAGATGGAGGGTCACGACCTGCCGCTGGTGGCGGACTGCTCGGCCTGGCTGGTCTGCCGGTTGATCGATGAGCCGCACAACCAGCAGGCCTATGACCTGTTCATCGGCGAGGTTGTCGCGGCCTGGGCGGACGAGCGCGTGTTCCGCGACGGCCGCTGGCATTTCGAAACGGCCGACCCGAGCCTGCGCAGCCTGCATCACGTGGCGGGCGGGCATTACTACGCGATTGGCGAGGCGCTGAAGGCCTGAAACGAAAAAGCCCACGGCATGCCGTGGGCTGTACTGGAGAGCGTGCTGCGGTTACCAGAGTGCCAGGGTGTAGTCGATGTTGACGCGGGTCTGCTCGACATCACGGCTGAAGTTGTTCTGGTAGTGGCCGTGGCGCAGACGCAGGCCGAGACCGGCCAGGCTGCCGCTCTGCACCACGTAGGACACCTCCAGATCGCGTTCCCACTCTTCGCCGTTGCCGTCGGCCACCGGCTCGTGGATGTTGCGGCCCTGAATGAAGCGGATCTGCGTCTTCAGGCCCGGCAAGCCGTGCCTGGCGAAGTCATAGTCGTGCTTGAACTGCCACACGCGCTCCTTGGGGTTCAGGTACTCGGTGGCCAGAGCGCCGCCGACCATCACGTAGGGGTCGATGCTGGCCAGGTACGGCATGCCGGTATCGCCGCTCAGGTGCATGTAGCCCAGGCTGAAGGTGTTGGCGCCCAGAGTGTAGGCGGCGTTCAGGTTGAGGTTGCCGTTGTCGACGCGGCCGGCCTTGGCGGCACCGTCCTCACTGCTGTCGAAGTAATAGGCCTCGCTCTTCAGCGCGCCCGGGCCGAGCGGTGTGGTGTGGGTCAGGCCGACGTAGTGCTGCTTGTAGATGTCGTTCAGTTGCGCGTAGTAGTACGAGCCGGTGAGGTTATCGAGCAGCTTGTAGTCGCCCCCGCCAAACATGAAACCGCTGGACTCCGCAGTGCCGTTGAAACGGCCATTGAGGCCGCTGACGCGCAGCTTGGCGTCTTCGGTGGAGTCGCGGTATTTCTGCCGGTCGAAGTAACCGCCGCGCAAGGTCAGCCCATCGATCTCGCCGGAGGTCACCATGCCGCCGCGGAACAGTGGCGGGAACAGGCGCGCGGTCACCGGGAACATGATCGGCAGCAGCGGCGTCATGTGGCCGACTTGCAGTTCGGTGTTGGAGACCTTGAAGCGTGCCGAGATACCGGCCTTGGAATAGTTGTCGTTGACCTCACGGGTGCGCGGGTTGAACGACAGCAGACCGGTGCCGGTGCGATCCGGGCTGGAATCGAGCTGAAAGCCGGTCATGCCGATGAAGCTCAGGCCGAACTGCACCGGCCCTTCGGTGTAGCCCGAGTCGGCCTTGAGAATGAAGCCCTGGGCCCATTCACGCATTTCGTCCAGGCCTGGACCGCCCTGGAAATCATGGTCGAAGTAGTAGTTGCGAATCTGCAGCGAACCTTTGCTGTCCTTGATGAAGTCGGCCTGGGCGGCCTGTGTGGCAACCAGCAGAGGAAGCAGTGCGTATAGCGGTTTCATTGAACGTACCTTTGTTTTTGTTGTGGTTCGGGTAACGCGATGGCAAGGCGTGGTGAGGGTTATTGCGGGGCCTCGAGCAACTGCCACTGACCGTCCTTGATGGTGATCAGCGCGCGGGCACGCTGGTCGTGGCCGAAGTGGTCGTCGGCCGAGAGGCTGTACATGCCATGGCTGCCGGCGACACCGCTCGATTGCTCGAGGGCGTCACGCAGCTTCTGGCGGAATTCGACGGTGCCGGCTTCGCTGCCTTGCAGCGCACTCGGGATGGCGGCTTCGACCAGTTGCATGGCGTCGTACAGATAGGCACCGAACGGCGACAGGCTGCCGGCGCCGTACTTGGCCTCGTAGGCTTCGGCGTAGTGCTTGCCGGGGGCTTTGGATGGGTGGCTGTCTGGCAGTTGATCCCAGACCACCACCGGGCCGACGGCGAGAATCGAGCCTTCCAGATCCTTGCCGCCGATGCGCAGGAAGGCGCTGTTGGCGGCGCCATGGGTGTGATAGATCGGGCCCTTGTAACCAAGGCGACGCAGTTCGGTGTGTGGCAGAGCGGCCGGTGTGCCGGTGGCACCGATCAGCACTGCGTCCGGGTTGGCCGCCTTGATCTTCAGAGCCTGGCCGCTGACGCTGGAGTCGGTGCGGTTGAAGCGTTCATTGCGCACCAGCTTGATGCCGGCTTTCGGTAGCAGCTCTTCCAGGGCCTTGTGCCAGTCCTCGCCCCAGACGTCGTTGTAGCCGATGTAGCCGACGGTCTTCACGCCGTTCTCCTGCATGTGTTTGACCAGGGCGTCGGCCATCAGCAGGTTGGTTTGCGCCACGGTGAAGATCCAGTGCCTGGCGTCGCCATTGGGGGCGAAGGGGGCCAGGGCGATCTGCGGTGTGTTGGTCTCGCGGGCGACCTGAGCCACGGCGGCGGAGGTCGGCACGGTGGACGAGCCGATCAGCAGGTCGACCTTGTTCTCGCTGACCAGCTTGCGCGCCGCGCGGGTGGCCGCCGTGCTGTCGGTAGCATCGTCGAGCACGGTGTAGTTGATGCGCTGGCCGGCGATTTCCTGGGGCAGCAGGGCCACGGTGTTCTGCTCGGGAATGCCGAGCGAGGCGCCGGGGCCGGTGGTGGATAGCACCAGGCCGATGTTGATGTCGGCGTGCACGGCAGTGCTCACCGCCGCGCTGAGCAGCAGAGGGATCAGTTTCTTCATGGGTGACGCTCCAGTGGGGTTGTTGTTGTTCTGAAACGTTGCAGGCCGTGGGTGTGGTTAGTGCGCCGCCACGGCCTGACTGGTCGCAGGTGCGGCCTTGGCAGACTTGCGACCGAGGTAGGTCTCGATCACACGCTGGTCTTCGGCCAGCTCGGCGGCCGGGCCTTGCAGTACCTTTTCGCCGACCTCCAGTACGTAGCCGTAGTCGGAAATCTTCAGTGCGGCGCGGGCGTTCTGTTCCACCAGCAGGATGGAAACACCGCTGGCGCGCAGGTTCTGGATGATCTCGAAGATTTCGCCGATGACCCGTGGCGCCAGGCCCAGGCTCGGTTCGTCGAGCAGCAGCAGGCGTGGCTTGCCCATCAGCGCGCGGCCGATGGCGAGCATCTGCCGCTCACCGCCGGACAGCGTGCCGGAGGCCTGCTGACGGCGCTCGCGCAGGCGCGGGAACAGGCCGTAGACCTCCTCCAGGGTCTGCGCATGATCTCGATGGCCCTGGCGGCGCCGGCTGAAGGCGCCGAGCTGGAGGTTGTCCTCGACGCTCATCTCGCTGAACAGCTCGCGGCTTTCCGGTACCAGCAGCATGCCCTGGCCGACGCGGTGCGCCACATCGTGGTGGGGCAGCAGTGGCTGGCCGTCGAAGAGGATGTCCCCGGCGGACGGCAGCAAACCGATCAGCGCCGACATCAACGTGGTCTTGCCGGCGCCGTTGGGGCCGATCAGGCTGACGATGCTGCCCTGCGCCACCTCAAGGTCGAGGCTGCGTACCGCTGCCACCTTGCCGTAGCTGATCGACAGGCCTTTGACCTGCAGCAGGCTGCTCATTCCACACCTCCGAGGTAGGCGGCCAGTACCGCCGGGTTGTCCTGGATTTCCATGGGGCTGCCGGTCGCCAGGCGCTGACCGAATTCCATCACCACGATGTGGTCGGCCAGGCCCATGACGAAGTCCATGTCGTGCTCGACCAGCAGCACGCCAAGACCTTCCTCACGCAGTTGTTCGAGCAGGCAGGCGAGGGTCTGCTTCTCGTTGTAACGCAGGCCGGCGGCGGGCTCGTCGAGCAGCAGCATCTGCGGGTCGCTGCACAGCGCGCGGGCGATCTCGACGATGCGCTGTTGACCCAGGGCCAGGCTGCCGGCCGGGGTGTGCATGTACTCGGCGAGGCCGACGCGCTCGATCTGTCGGGCGGCTTCGGCGAGCAGGCGGCGCTCCTCTGCACGGTCGAAGCGCAGCAGCGCGCGCAGCACTCCGGCGTTGCCACGGCGATGGGCACCGAGGGCGACATTTTCCAGCACGCTCATGCCCGGCAGCAGGCGCACATGCTGGAAGGTGCGGCTGACGCCAAGTTTGGCGATAGCACGCGGCGACAGGCCGTCGATGCGCTGGCCCTTGAAGAACACCTGGCCGGACGTGGGTGGCAGCACGCCGGTGAGCAGGTTGAACAGGGTCGACTTGCCGGCGCCGTTGGGGCCGATCAGCGCCACCACCTGGCCGGCGTGCACCGCCAGGCTCATGTCGTTGTTCGCCACCAGTCCGCCGAAACGCTTGACCAGCCCATCGGCGGCCAGCAGTGGCTGGTTGCTGGGCAGGCGCTCCGCTTCACGGCGTGGCAGCGGCTCGGCATCGTGCAGATCGAGCGCGCGCGGTTTCGGGCTGGGCAGGTACTTCTGCAGCAGCGGCAGCAGGCCGTCCTTGGCGTATTGCAGGACGAGGATGATCAGCACGCCGAAGACGATCAGCTCCAGGGTGCCGCCGCCACCGCCGAGCAATTGCGGCAGCACATCTTCCAGCACCTGTTTGAACAGCGTCAGCAGGGCGGCGCCGAGCAGTGCGCCCCACAGGCTGGCGGCGCCGCCGAGGACGATCATGAACAGGTATTCGATGCCCATGGTCACCGAGAACGGTGTCGGATTGACGATGCGCTGCATGTGCGCGTAGATCCAGCCCGACAGCGCTGCCAGCAGGGCCGCGAGGACGAAGGCCAGCAACTTGCTGCGCATGGTGTTCACGCCCATCGCCTCGGCCATGCCGCTGGCTTCCTTGAGCGAGCGGATGGCACGGCCCTGGCGGCTGTCGAGCAGATTGCCGAGCATCCACAGGGTGGCCACCAGCAACACGCCGATGATCAGGGTGAAGTCGCTGGCGCTGTCGATCGTCCAGCCGCCGAGCTGGATGTACGGCAGGTCGGCGATCCCGGCGAAGCCGCCAAGCATCGGCAGGTTGCCGAACAGGTAGTACAGCGCCAGGCCCCAGGCCAGAGTGCCCAACGGCAGGTAATGGCCGGCCAGACGCAGGGTCAGCAGGCCGAGCAGCAGTGCCACCACCAGGGTGATACCGAGGCCGGCGAGCAGGCCCAGCCAGGGCGACAGACCGAGATTGGCGCTGACTACGGCAGTGGCGTAGGCGCCAATGCCGACGAATGCGGCCTGGCCGAACGAGGTCAGCCCACCGACGCCGGTGAGCACCACCAGGCCCAGCGCCACCAGGCTGTACAGCCCGACATAGTTGAGCAGGGTGACATGGAAGGGTTGCAGCACCTGGGGCGCCAGGACGATGCCGACCAGCAACAGAAGCAACGCAAGCAAACGGCGGTTCATCAGTGTTCCTCCCCACTGTGCGAGTGTTTCAGGGAGAGGATCAGCAGCACCGGAATCACCAGGGTGAAGACGATCACTTCCTTGTAGGCCGAGGCCCAGAACATCGAGAAACTTTCCAGCGTGCCGACCAGGAAGGCGCCGGCGGCGGCCATCGGGTAGCTGGCCAGGCCGCCGATGATGGCGGCGACGAAGCCCTTGAGGCTGATCAGAAAGCCCGAGTCGTAATACAGCGTGGTCAGCGGGCCGATGAGGATGCCCGAGCAGGCGCCGACCAGTGCCGCCAGGGCGAATGCGGCCTGCCCGGCCAGACGCGTGGGAATGCCCACCAGTTGCGCACCGTTGCGGTTGAACGCGGTGGCACGTAGCGCCTTGCCGTACAGCGTGTGGCCGAACAGGAGATAGAGCATGATGATCAGGCTCAGGGCGCAACCGATCACCATCAGGCTCTGCAGGCTGACCTGCATTTCGCCGACGGTCAGCGCGACATCGCTCAATGCTTCGGTGCGGAAGCCCTCGGCGCCGAACATCAGCAGGCTCAAGCCCAGCAGCACGATGTGCAGCGCCACCGAGACGATCAGCAACATCAGCACCGAGGTTTCCGCCAGGCGCTGGTAGACCAGGCGATAGAGCAGCGGGCCGAGTGGGGTGACCACCAGCAGGGTCAGCGCGACTTGCGCCAGGCCTGGCAGGTTCTTCAGGTCGAAGGCGCTCAGCGCGGCCCAGACCAGGGTGCTGGGCAGCAGGTAATTGAGCAGGATGCGTGGCAGGCGCCACAGGTGCTGATGACGGATGGCGATGGCGCAGTCCAGCACGCAACCGGCGACGGCGCAGCCGAGCAACAGCCAGAAGGTCGGTGGCAGCATGCCGGCCTGCAGCGAGGCCAGGGTCAGCGCGCCGAACACGACGAAGTCGCCCTGGCCGACGAAGATCACCCGGGTCACGGCGAATACCAGCACCAGGGCCAGGGCGATCAGTGCGTAGATCGCACCGGTGGTCAGACCATCCTGGAGAAGAAAGGCGGCAATGGTCGCATCCATGTCAGCTTCTCTCCAGACAGTTGTGCAGGTTCGCGGCACGAAGCGCAATGCTCGGGCCGTCCGGTCGGAATAGGGGGCGGGACTGGGCTGGGTGCATGTATCGGCCTTGCAGGCCAGATATTGCGCACCCTGGAGGAGCATGCAGGCGCATAGCGGCTATCCGGGTTGTTGTTCTTGTAATTGATTTTCTGCAGACGATGACGATTTCGTTCTCCAGAGATACACATGTGAATGTGTATGTTGAAAGGCTAGCCGGAACCCTTCGAGGCTGTCAACAGCCGCCGAGTGCTCAGGTATTTCCGGGCTTGTTCTGGTGCTGCCTGGGCAGCGCTCTGCGAGGTCTACGCCCTACAAGGCTGTAGGGCGTGCGGCCGCCACTGCTGGCCGCTGCAGGTTTCAGGCGCGCTGTGCGGTGGGTACCAGCAGCTCGGCCAGGCGGGTATTGCGGGATAGGCGCTCGCCTGCGGGTTCGTTGTTGTTCAGCAACGACAGGCTGATCTGGTAGGCGTAGATCAGGTAGGCGCGGTCGCTGGCGTCCTGTGCCTCGACGCCGGCCTGCAGCAGCAGGCCCTTGATGTAGCTGAGGCGATAGCGGTCGACCTCGTCGATGGCCTGACGGGCGTGCTCGTCACGGCGTGCCCAGGCGCGAATGGCCAGTTCGATGGCGGCGGCTTCCTTGGCGGTCTGGCCGTGCAGGGGCAGTTCCATCAGGCGCTGGAGTTGCTGCTGTGGTGTGGTCTGGGCGTCGCTGAGGTGGAGAATGACGTCTTCCGTGGCGCGCGTGCGCCAACCTCCGAGGATGCCTTCGAGCAGCTCGTTACGGCTCTTGAAGTGGTAGTAGAAGCTGCCGCGGGTGATGTTCAGTTCCTTGGCCAGCGTGTCGACCCGGACGGCATCGACGCCGCCCTTGACCAGTACCTGCTGGGCGGCATGGATCCAATCTTCCCGGGTCAGATTAGGGCGTACAGACATTGTCGGAGCCTTGTTCTGAGAAGGTGAGGGGCTGACCGTGCATGGCTGTCGGTCGGTAGCGAGGTTGCGATTCTAGCTCATGTTTCCGCCATGGGGCGTGGCATGCGTGCTACGAACCTGGCCATTGTCGTTATCGCTCATCTCACATGCATTGATGCATGTCATCTTCCTGAAAATCTCCAGCGTCCTGGCGACACCTCGATGAGCGGTTCTTGTGCGCGTGAATTGCCATGAAAATACAACTCTGTAGGTTTGTTTTGACGATCACTCGACGGTTGGCGAACAGCCGTGTAGCCCGCATGTTTCCTGATTTTACCCTGTATGCAAGCATTTATGCGGGCTACGGAGACTTGCTGCAGTGCATCGAAGAGTGTTGACGGAATTATTTTGCCTCCCTAACATGCACATACACATCTGTATTCTAACAATCACAAGAATCGTGGAGGCAGGATGGACGGTATCGGCAGGAGTCTGGTTGCGGCTGGGCACAAGACCAACTATCACGAGGCTGGGCAGGGTGAGGCGCTGTTTCTGCTGCACGGCTCGGGTCCCGGGGTTTCCGGGTGGAGCAACTGGGCGCGGAGCATGCCGGCCTTCTCCGACAAGTGGCGGGTGATCGTTCCGGACATCGCCGGTTTCGGCTTCACTGAACTCAAGGACGACGTCAAATACGACATCAAGCTGTGGGTCGCCCATCTCGTCGACATCATGGATGCGCTCGACATCGACAAGGCCTCCTTCGTCGGCAATTCCTTCGGTGGCGCTTTGGCCATCGGCCTGGCGGTGTTCGCCCCTGAGCGGGTCAAGCGCCTGGTGCTGCTCGGCACGCCGGCCGGTGAGTTCGTGCAGACCGCCGGCCTGCGCGGCGCCTGGGAATACGAACCGTCGCTGGACAACATGCGCGAGCTGATGGCGCTGTTCCCCTACGACCAGGCGCTGATTACCCCCGAGCTGGTGCAGAGCCGCTACGAGGCGTCGGCCAGGCCGGGCGCGCAGGCGGCGCTGCGCAAGCTGATCCCGCAACCGAACCCGGATGGCGAAACCATCGTCAAGGGGTTCCCGGCTGCCGCGTTGGCCAAGATCACCGCGCCAACCCTGGTGGTGCATGGTCGCGAAGACCGTGTGGTGCCGCCGCAATGCGGGCTGCTGATCGCCAACAGCGTGCCGGACGCCGACCTGCATCTGTTCGGTCGTTGCGGCCACTGGGTGCAGGCCGAGCAGCCGCGTCGTTTCGTTGCGCTGGTGCGCGACTTCCTCTCGGAGTGATGGGTCATGAGCCGCAATACGCTGGAACGCGTGCTCTGGCAGTTGTCCGTCGAGCGCGCTGCCAAGGACAAGTTTCGTGAAGACCCGCGTCAGTTCCTCGCCCGCTTCGCCCTGAGCGAGGACGAGGTGGAAATGGTCGCCGGTTTCGACGTTGCCGCTCTGCAGCGCATCGGGGTCAACCCGATGCTGACCATGGGGTTCTGGCAGGAGTTGTCGCCCACTCGCAGCATGAAGCAATACAAGGCTTTGCTCGGGGCGACCGATGAACACAGCGCGGGTTTCTCCGCGGCATTGAAGGGGTAGGGCCATGGGCAAGATCGTTGGTGGTTTCTGGGTGCCACACGACCCGGTGATGTTCGTCGCCCCCGAAGCACCGCCGCAGGCGCAGCGCGACATCGTCTGGGATGCCTATCGTCAGTGCGGTGAGCGCCTGGCTGAGCTGGATGCCACCTCGGTGATCATCGTCGGCTGCGACCACTACATCCTGTTCGGCACCCATTGCCTGCCGCGCTACCTGATCGGTACCGGCGACGTCGACGGGCCGATCGACCGCCTGCCGGGTCTGCCGCGGCGGGTGGTGAAGAATCAGGAGCTGCTGGCCAATCACATCGTCAGCCATGGCGAACAGCAGGACGTCGACTGGACGGTGGCGCGCAGTTTCACCATGGATCACTCCTTCGCCATCCCGCATCAGTTGATCGTCCAGGTCGCCGAACAGCGCCTGGGCCGCGAGCTGCCGAGCGTTCCGGTGTACCTGGCCTGCGGCGTCGACCCTTACATCAGTTTCCGCCGCGCCGCCGACCTCGGCCGGCAGATCCGCGCCGCCGTCGAGAGCTTCGCCGAAGACGAGCGGGTGGTGGTGATCGGCAGTGGCGGCATCAGCCACCGCGTCGGCACCCACGACATGGGCCGGGTCAGCGAGGACTTCGACCGCGAAGTGCTGGCGCTGGGCATCGCGGGTGATCTGGAAGCGCTGTGCGCCTACCGCGACGAGGACATCCTCGAACGCGGCGGCAATGGCGCCATGGAAATCCGCAACTTCGCCCTGGCCATGGCGGCCGTGCCCAACGCCCGTGGCGAAGTGATCGCCTACGAGCCGGTGCCGGCCTGGGTGACCGGCCTCGGCTTCCTGCAACTGCATGCCCAGGAGGTGGCCCGATGAGCCAGGTATTCCTTTGCCATCGTGACGAACTCGAACCGGGCACCTTGAAGAAGGTCGCCGGTGGCGATGCCGGCGACATCTGCGTGTACAACCTCGACGGCAAGTATTACGCCACCGCCGACATGTGCACCCATGCCACCGCCTCGCTGGCCGAAGGCGATATGGAAGGTGACCTGATCACCTGCCCGGTGCACTGGGGGCAGTTCCATATTCCCAGCGGCCAGGCGGTGACCTTCCCCTGCGAGCGGGCGGTGCGCACCTACCGGATCATCACCACCGACAAGGAGGTATTCGCCGATACCTCGGCCGAGTCGGAAGAGGCCGAGCTGGCCGCCGCCAGCCCGATCTGAACGAACCACTCCAACAAGAACAAGACCGTGTGAGCGCCATGAACGAGATCATCAAACTCAGGCCGATCGAAACCAGCGAGCCGCTGAAGAACCTCGACCGTATCTGCGACATGGAGTCGGGCCGGATGTCCGGCAAGATCTTCTGGGACAAGGACATCTACGAGCAGGAGCTGGAGAAAGTCTTCGCCCGCTGCTGGCTGTTCGTCGCCCATGAGTCGCAACTGCCCAAGGCCGGTGACTACCTGACCACCACCATGGGCGAGGACGAGGTGCTGGTGGTGCGGCAGAAGGATGCCTCGATCCGCGTCATGCTCAATGCCTGCCCGCACCGTGGCAACAAGGTGTGCTTCGCCGAGGCGGGCAATGCGCGCGGTTTCATCTGCAACTACCACGGCTGGTCGTTCGGCGCCGATGGTGGCCGGCTGATGGGCATGCACGAATCCAAGTGCTACGAGGAAAGCGGCTTCGACAAGTCCCAGCACGGCCTGCGCCAGGCACGTGTGGCCAGCTACAAGGGCCTGGTGTTCGCCACCTTCGCCGAAGATGCGCCGACGCTGGAGGAATACCTGGGGCCGATGACCTGGTACCTGGACGTGATGCTCGACATGGACGAGGGCGGTAGCGAGTTCTTCGGCGGCTGCATCCGCTCGACCATCGAGTGCAACTGGAAGATCGCCGCCGAGAACTTCGTTGGCGACATCCTCCACGGCGGCTGGACGCACGACTCGGCAGCCAAGGCCATGCTCGGCGGGCCGGTGACCAATGTCGGCGAACTGCCTGAATCCTATTCGGTGAACTGGAACGGCCACGGCTACGAGTTCGCCACCGATGTGGTGGGCAACGCCGCGACCCTCGGTGAGCGCGAGATCAACAAGTACCTGCACACCCTGCGGCCGAAGGTGGCCGAGCGCCTGGGCGAGTTCCGCTCCAAGCTGATCGGGGCGATTTCCTCGTTCACCGTTTTCCCCAACTTCTCCTTCCTGCCGGGGCAGAACACCGTGCGCGTGTGGCAGCCACGCGGGCCGGACAAGATCGACCTGTACACCTGGGTGATCGTCAACAAGAACGCCCCGCAGGAGATCAAGGGCAAGTGGCGCCGTGGCGCGATGATGACCTTCTCGCCCACCGGCGTATTCGAGATGGACGACGGCGAGAACTGGGAATACTGCACCAAGACCAGCCGCGGCATGGTCACGCGCTACCAGGACCTGTACGTCGGCCTGGGCATGCACACGCGCATCGACGACAGCGAGCTGCCCGGCAACGTGTTCCGTGGCCAGCTCAACGAATGCAACGCCCGCGCCTTCTATCAGCGCTGGAAGGATCTGCTGCAGTCGCCGACCTGGGCGGATGTGCCGGATCGCAACGGCAAGATGCGCTGAGGTGAACGCCATGACCGATATCGATCGTGAACTGCCGGTGCCGTTCGAACAGGCCCGCGAAGTCGAGGCGTTCCTCCTGCGTGAAGCACGCCTGCTCGATGACGAGCGCTGGGATGACTGGCTGGCGGGCCTTTCCGAGGCCATCCACTACTGGATGCCGGGCATCGAGAACCGTCGCCGCGAGGATCGCTCCGGGCCATACCGCCTTGAGCACATGGCCTATTTCGACGACGGCCTGCGCGAGTTGCAGCGCCGAGTGGCGCGCTTCAAGCAGCCGTCGGCCTGGGCCGAGAACCCGCCGACGCGCAACGTGCATCTGGTTACCAATATCGAGGTCTTCGCTGGCGCCGAGGCGGACGAATATGTCGTCCACTCCTGCTTCATCAACGTGCGCAGCCGTGGCCTGGACGAACAGCACCAGATCAGCGGGCGGCGCGAGGACGTCATCCGCCGTGAGGCGGATGGACTGAAGCTGCTCAAGCGCAAGATCCTCATCCCCAATGCGATGTTGCTGTGCAAGAACATCAACACCTTTCTCTGAAGGAGCGCGTCATGGGTTGGCTAGAAGGGCAGGTGGCCCTGATCACCGGCGGTACCGGTGGCATCGGCAGCGCCATCGTGCGCCGCTACGTGCAGGAAGGGGCGCGCGTCGGGGTGATGGCGCGCAACCGTGAGCAGCTCGATGCGCTGCAGGCCGAGCTGGGCGATGCCGTCGTGGTGATCCAGGGTGACGTCTCCAGCCTGGCCGATAACCAGCGCGCCGTGGCGCAGACGCTGGAGGCTTTCGGCAAGCTGGATACCTTCGTCGGCAACGCGGCGGTATTCGACTATTTCACCCGTCTCGACCGCATCGCCCCGGAGGAGCTGGAGCAGGCCTTCCAGCGCCTGTTCGCGATCAACGTGCAGGGCTATCTGCTCGGCGCGCGCTGCGCCACCGACGCCCTGCGCGAGACGCGCGGCAGCATGATCTTCACCCTGTCCAACAGCGCCTTCTACGCCGGTGGCGGCGGCATTCTCTACGTCACCGCCAAGCACGCACTGGTCGGCATGATCCGCCAGTTGGCCTACGAGCTGGCGCCGGATATTCGCGTCAACGGCGTCGCACCGGGCGCCACCAATACGCCGATGAAGAGTCTCGAAGGCCTGAACAAGCGCAGCCAGCCACTCAATGCCATTCCCGGTTTCGAGGAGACCGCCGCGCGTGCGGTGCCGCTGCAGCGCATCGCCGAGCCGGAGGATCACACCGGCCATTACGTGCTGCTGGCTTCGCGCAAGGATTCGTCGTTGACCACCGCGCACATCATTCACAGTGATGGTGGCTGGGAAATCCGCAGTGCGGGTGGCCGCTAGGCAGGGAAAGGCCTTATGTAGGAGCGGCTTCGGCCGCGAAAAGGCTTCGCGGATAAATCCGCTCCTACAGATGTGGAAAACCTAACAACGCGTTACCGATAACAACAAACATAAAAGAGTCATTGCCGATGAGTGCGCATACTCCTTCCCAGCACAAGGTGCTGGAGCTGTTCGCTGCGTTGCCCGTACCTGTGCTGGCAGCGCCGATGTTCCTGGTCTCCGGCCCGCAACTGCTGAGCGCCTGCTGCCACGCCGGCATCATCGGCAGCATGCCGGCGCCCAACGCCCGTACGGTGGAAATCCTCGAGCAGTGGCTGGAGCAGATCAGCGCCGAGCGTGAGCAGGCCCAGGCGGCTGGTACAACGCTGGCGCCGTGGATGCTGAACATGATCGTGCACAGCACCTATGACCGCTTCGCCGCCGAGCTGGAACTGGTGAAACGCTTCCAGCCACCGATCGTTTCCACCGCCCTTGGCAGCCCCAAGCGGGTGCTTGAAGACGTGCACGCCTATGGCGGTGTGGTGATGGCCGACGTGATCACCCCGGCCATGGCGCGCAAGGCTGCCGATGCCGGTGTCGATGCGCTGATCCTGGTGTGCAACGGCGCTGGTGGGCATACCGGCACCAATAACCCGTTCGCCTTCGTCGATGAAGTTCGACGCTTCTGGGACGGTCCACTGGGTGTTGCCGGGGCCATCTCCAATGGTCGTGACGTGCATGCCGCCCAGGTGCTCGGTTACGACTTCGCGGTGGTCGGTACGCGCCTGGTTGTCACCCGCGAAAGCCTGGTCGAGGACGACTACCGACAGATGCTGGTCGATTGCAGCATGGACGACGTGGTCGTGACCAAGGCGGTCAGCGGTGTGCTGGCCAACTGGATGCGTCCGTCGCTTGAGAAGGCCGGCATCGACCCCTCTGGCGAGAGCAAGGCCGGCGTCGATTTCTCCGGCAACATCGCCAGCGCCAACAAGGCCTGGAAACACGTCTGGTCTGCTGGCCAGGGCGTGGGCCAGATCACTCGCCCGTGCAGCGTCGGCGAACTCGTCAGCGAGCTGGTCGATGGTTATCGCGCCAGCCTCGACCGCCCGCTGGGCCGCAACCGTCGTTGAACAGGAGTGCACCGATCATGAGCCAACCCCATCTGCAATCCGCCGCCGCCGCACTGGCCCAGGCGCGCCAGAACCGACAACCCTGCGGGCGTGTGTCCGAGCGTTTCGACATCGTCAGCCTGCAGGAGGCCTATGCCGTGCAGGCCATCAATACCCGCGCGGCGCTGGATGCCGGGCGTCGCCTCAGCGGCTGCAAGATCGGCCTCACCTCGCTGGCCGTGCAGCAGCAACTGGGCGTCGACCAGCCGGACTTCGGCATGCTGTTCGCCGACATGGAATACCGCCATGGCCAGGATGTGCCGACCGCGCGGCTGATCCAGCCGAAGGCCGAGGGCGAGATCGCCTTCGTTCTCGGTCGCGACCTGCCGCATGCCGACACCACCCTGGGCGAGCTGATCAGCGCCGTCGACTACCTGCTGCCGGCGCTGGAGATCGTCGACTCGGCCATCGAGGACTGGAAGATCACCCTGGTCGACACCGTCGCCGACAACGCCTCCTCGGGCCTCTACGTGCTCGGCGATCAGCCGGTGAAGCTGGACGGCCTCGATCTGACCCTCGAAGGCATGCTGCTGGAGAAGAACGGCGTGCAGGCCTCGGTCGGTCTCGGTGCGGCCTGCCTGGGCAACCCGCTGAATGCCTGCCTGTGGCTGGCGCGCACCATGGCCGAACTGGGCCAGCCGTTGCGCGCCGGTGATGTGCTGCTGTCCGGCGCGCTGGGGCCGATGACGCCGGTGGTGGCCGGCGACAGCCTGCGCCTGCGTTTGACTCGACTGGGCGAGGTGAGCTGCCGGTTTATCTGACCCGAGCGTGCGTGCAGGGCCGTCAGGCCCAAACCAATAAGTGCTTTGAGCCCCTTCACGGGCTAGCGAGCTAGAGCCATGCAAGGCGAAAGCAAGCGAGGAAGCGGAGTTTACGAGTTGTAAATGAGCATTCCGAGCTTGGTTTCAACGAAGCAGGGCCGACGCGCAGCAGATCGTGAAGGGGGTCATACAAGAACAACCGTATGAGCGGCGCCCGCGCCGACTCACGAGGCACCTGGATATGACCGATTTCCCGAACCTTGCGGCGCGGCTGGCCCCTGCCGAGGTGATTTTCGAACCCCGTGACAATGGCGAATTCGTCCTGCGTTCGCCGCAACCCCTGCAACCCTACGAGCGCTGCATCGGCGAATGGCTGGAGCGCTGGGCGCGCGAGCGCCCGGATCAGGTCTATCTGGCCGAGCGGCACAATGGCGGCTGGCACCGCATGACCTACCGCGAGGTGCGCCAGCGTGTCGGCAGCCTGGCCCAGGGCCTGCTCGACCTGGACATTCCCGCTGGTCGTCCGCTGCTCAACCTGTCCGATATCGATGTCGACCAGGCGCTGCTGAGCCTGGCCGCGATGCACGTTGGCATTCCCGTGGCGACCACCTCGGTGGCCTATTCACGCAGCACGGGTGACGGCTGCAGCAAGCTCAAGGCGATCATCGAGGTACTCGACCCGGCCGTGATCTTCGTCAGCGACGGCGATGCCTATTACCGTGCGCTGCAACTGGTCAAACCCGACTGCCTGGTGGTGGCTGCGCGCAACGCCCAGGAATACCCCGGTGCCTGGTCGCTGGCGCAGCTGTACAAGACCGAGACGCCTGCGGTGATGGAGGCCTTCGCCCGAATCACCGGCGACACCCCGGCGCGCTACCTGATGACCTCGGGCTCGACCGGCACGCCCAAGGCGGTGATCAACAGCCACGGCATGCTCTGCGCCAACCAGCAGGCCATCGCCCAGTGCTGGCCGTTCCTCGAGCAGGTGCCGGTGGTGGTGCTCGACTGGTTGCCGTGGAGCCACGTGTTCGGCGCCAACCACAACTTCAATCTGGTGCTGCGCAACGGCGGCAGCCTGTATATCGACGATGGCCGTCCGGTGCCGGGGCTGATCGAGCGCAGCATCGAGAACATCAAGCTGGTCAAGCCGACCCTGTACTTCAACGTGCCGCGTGGTTACGACGCGTTGCTGCCCTATCTGGAGCGTGACGAGGCGTTGGCCCAGGCCCTGTTCGGCCGTCTGGAGCTGCTGTTCTATGCGGCGGCGTCACTTCCGGGCAGCACCTGGGATCGGCTGGTCGCCTGTGGCCGCACGGTATGCAGCGAGCCGCTGTTTTTCGCCAGCGAATGGGGCGCGACCGAGACTTCGCCGGTGCTGACCAGCGTGCATTACCTGATCGATCGCCCCGGCACCATCGGTTTGCCGGTGCCGGGCACGGAGATCAAGTTCGTGCCTTCCGGCGACAAGCACGAGATGCGCGTGCGCGGCCCGTCGGTGTTTCGCGAATACCTGGGCGCGCCGGAGAAAACTGCCGAGGCCTTCGATGCCGAAGGCTTCTACTGCATCGGCGATGCCGGGCGCCTGGTCGATCCAGAACGGCCCGAGCTGGGTATCCAGTTCGATGGCCGGGTCACCGAGGACTTCAAGCTCAGCAGCGGCACCTGGGTGTCGGTCGGCACCCTGCGGCCCAAGCTGGTCAGCGCCCTGGCGCCCTATGCCACGGACTGCGTGATCTGCGGCCATGACCAGGAAATGATCGGCGCGCTGATCTACCCCGGCCCGGCCCTGCGTGAGCTGGCCGGCGCCGCTGGCGCAAGCATGAGCGCCGATGAACTGGCGCTGCTGCCGGAAGTGCGCCTGGCCCTGTGCGCCGGCCTGCAGGCATTGGCCAAGGAGTGTCCGGCTTCATCGCAGCATGCCTTCCGCGCACTGATCCTCGATACGCCACCGAGCCTGGAAGCCGGCGAGATCACCGACAAGGGCTACATCAACCAGCGCACGGCCCTGAGCCTGCGTGCCGAGCAGGTCAAGCGGCTGTACGCCGACTCTCTCGACCCTGCCGTGATTCTGTTGGCTGAAGCCTATGGAGAACCCGCATGAGCAAGAAACTGAAAGTCGCCATCGTCGGCTCGGGCAATATCGGCACCGACCTGATGATCAAGGTGATGCGCAACGCCAAGCACCTGGAAATGGGCGCGATGGTCGGCATCGATCCGGCCTCCGATGGCCTGGCCCGTGCAGCGCGCCTGGGCGTGGCCACCACCCATGAAGGTGTCGAAGGCCTGACCCGCCTGCCGGTTTTCGCCGATATCGACTTCGTCTTCGATGCCACCAGTGCCGGCGCCCACGTGAAGAACGACGCCTTCCTGCGCGGCATCAAGCCGGGTATCCGCCTGATCGACCTGACGCCGGCGGCCATCGGCCCGTACTGCGTGCCGGTGGTGAATCTCGAGCAGAACCTGAGCCAGCTCAACGTCAACATGGTCACCTGCGGTGGCCAGGCCACCATCCCCATGGTTGCCGCCGTGTCGCGCGTGGCCAAGGTGCACTACGCCGAGATCATCGCCTCGATCGCCAGCAAATCCGCTGGCCCTGGCACCCGCGCCAATATCGACGAATTCACCGAGACCACCTCCAAGGCCATCGAAGTGATCGGCGGTGCGGCCAAGGGCAAGGCGATCATCATCATGAACCCGGCCGAGCCGCCTCTGATGATGCGCGAC
>Ga0206116_1000505_pt1 | contig 38605 bp, 40 predicted proteins | sample 3A1Ametagenome_FD_178000 | JGI IMG/M metagenome (GOLD analysis project Ga0206116, IMG submission 178000) | Enriched microbial communities from leaf-cutter ant dump, University of Wisconsin, Madison, United States - 3A1A | ecosystem: Environmental > Terrestrial > Nest > Insects nest > Nest dump...
CTTTCCGAAAGCCATCGTTGCCTTCGAGATAGGCCCTGACCGCTGTGAGCTTGAAGTGCTCGCTGTACTTGCTCATAACTCCCCCAAGGGTTGGATTGGTGTCCAACTTCTTGGGGGCAGTCCAGGTCTGGAGGTGAGCCGGGGCCCCGCGCTCACCTCGACCCCATCTGTCCCCGCAGGAACCCATACAACCCCGCCGCACTCTTGCGGTAGCCCTCCGCCGTCAGGTGGATCAGGTCGCCCCGCGCCAGCCCGGCAGCCTGCCACTGCTCGATCGAGCACGGCCCGCCCATGAATCCCTGCCAGTCCCAGAACAACGCGGCGTTGGCCTTCGCCACCTCGCGCTGCGCCTCGACGATCCCCGCCAGCGCCTGCGGCACCCGGGCAGCGCAGCCCTGGGCGCTGCGCTGCCGGATCGAATCCGGCGGCCCGAGCAGAACGATCAGCGCCCGCGGCAACTGCCGGCGCAGGTCAGCCACGACACGCGCCAGCAGCGCGCGGTATCGCTCCGGGTCGAAGCCCGGGTCGAACGCTTCGTTGGTGCCGTATTCCAGCAGCAGCAGGTCCGGGCGCAGCGACTTCAGGGTGTCCTGCCACCCCGCTTGCCACTTGTCCGTCACCGCCAGTTGCGCGCCGTTGATGCCCAGCGCGGACAGGGTCACCCCGGCATTGTTCTGGCCCTGGATGTACCAGCCGCCCAGGGCCAGCCCCGCCGGCGCCTCCACCGACAGGGTCAGCGGCAGGCGTGCATTGTTCAGCAGCGGACTGAAGCGCCACTGTCCCGCCGTGGCGGCCAGCAGCAGCCGGCGGTCCGGGTTCTGCCCGTCACTGGCATGCAGGCTGCCGTTCTGCTGCGCCTGGTACAAGGCGGAAACCCGGTAGCGCTGCTCGTCCGCCTGGCGCGCCTCGATGCGCACCGCGGCCTTGTCCACCTGAGGGAAGACCACATAGCCCCCCAGCGGGAACTGCTCGCTGTGCTGGTTGCGCGCCGACACCAGTTTCCACTGGGCCTCGGCTGCCTTGAGCACGACCTGTTCGTAGCGGGTGCCGGGCACCTGCAGCGCCGCCACCAGGCCGATGCCGCCGTCGCCATGGTCCTTCTGGAACAGCCGGCGCAGCTCGCCGCTGAACAGGTCCGCGGCGGTGTGCGAGTCGCCCAGCTGGACGATGTTCACCGGCGCCCGGGCCGCCATGCGCAGCTTGCTGGCGAACAGACCGAGGTTGCCATCGCGGCTCTGCGCCTGGGCGCTGCCAGCCAGCACCAGGCCGGCGAGCATCAACAGGGAAATCGCTCGACGCATCTCAGTGTCCTGTCACGTCGGGGCCGGGAAAGGCGATCAGGGCCAACACCTGGTTGGCGATCAGCTTCTGCCCGGACGGGGTGAAATGAATGCCATCGTCGGCACGGGTACGCAGTTGCCCACCCTGGCCGTTCTGAACGGTAGAAGAAAATTCATCGGCCTTGTAGCCGAGCACCGCATTGGCCGAGAGGTAATGCTGGCCGTGCCGCAGGGCCTGCTGGCGGTACAGCTCGCTCAGGTAGGCCATGGCCGTCGACAGGCGCGGCTGGCGCATGTTCGGCGGACCGACCCAGATCACCTGCACGCTGTGCGCGCGGGCCTGGTCGAGCAGCGCGTCGATGCGCTGGCGGTAGGCCGTCTCCCAGGCCGGGGTCTGGAAACGCAGGAACGGCTTGCCCTTGCCCTGGGGCATGTCCCAGGGATCGTTGGGGCCGAGGAACACCACCATCAGGCGGATCCCGGGGCGCTCGCGCAGGGTCCTGGCCACGGTCTGCGGCCAGTCGAAGAAACCAGGATAGGCCAGCCCCGTGCTCTGCCGACTGAGGTTGAGGCTGCGGATGCCGTGCCGCTTGAGCAGCGTGTTGGCCAGGTGCGGTGCCACGCCCTGCATCATCGAGTCACCGACCAGGAACACTTCATCGTTGCGGCCCAGGGTCACCCGCGGCGAATAGGCGACCGGCAGCGGTGCCGCAACCGGCCTGGCCGGCACCAGCGCGGGCGGCTTCGGCGCTGGCGCTGGTGGAGCGGGCCGGGCCGCCGGTGCATCGAGCTTCACCGTCACCACCGGGATATTCGCTGGCAGTTCCACCACCGGCGGCGCCTCGGGCAGCAGCGGCGCCGGGGCGGGGTCGACAGGGGGCGGTTCCAGCCGCTGCGCGCCGAGACTGTCGAAGAAGCGCTCGCGGGCATCCACCAGGGCCTGGTCGAGCTTGCCCCCCAGGCGCCAGGCCGCCTGCTCGCCCAGCAGCGGCAGCTCGCACCCCTGGTGGTATTGCTGCTGGCAGTACAGGGTCAGGGAACGCTGGTTCAGCCAGACCAGCAACAGCGTGCAGACCAGCAGCGCATACAGCACCCGCGCCGCGCCCAGTTGCGTGCGCAGCAACTGGCGGTTGTCAGAAACCGGCATAGATGAACCCCGGCACGCCGGAGGGCGCCGCGAAGATGACCAGGGCGAGGAACAACGCCAGCGGCAGTGGGTAGAACGGCCAGGGCAGGCGCGTGCTGGCGGCGAATCCGCCACGCAGCAGCGCCAGCGCCTGTGGATAAAGTGCCAGGCCCAGCGCACAGGCCAGCAGCAGCAGGCCGCTGTCGCCGAGCAGATCGGCGGCGGACAGGCCATTGAGCATGTCCAGCGCCCCGTCCAGGCTGCTGCTGCGGAAGAACACCCAGGCGAAGGCCACGTAGTGGAACGTCAGCACCCGCCCCAGCCACCCCGGCAGCGGCCACTGCAACCGGGCATACAGCTTGTACGCCGCCAGCCCCGCGCCATGCAGCGCGCCCCAGATGAGGAAGTTCAGGCTGGCGCCATGCCAGAGCCCGGACACCAGCATCGCCAGCAGCATGTTCAACAAGGCCCGCCAGGGGCCATGGCGATTGCCGCCCAGCGGGATGTACACATAGTCGCGAATGAAGCTGGACAGGCTGATATGCCAGCGCATCCAGAACTCGCGCAGGTTGCGCGCGACGTAGGGCGCGTCGAAGTTGGGCGGCAGGCGATAGCCCAGCAGCAGGGCAATCCCGCTGACCAGATGGGTGTAGCCGCTGAAGTTGAAGTAGATCTGCAGGCTGTAGCCGTACACCGCCAGGAGCAACTGCGCCGGGGTGAAGTTGCCCGGCGTCTCGAACACCGGGTCGACCCACTCGCTGCCCAGCCAGCCGCTGAGCAGGAACACCTTGGCCACGGCCAGGGCGATCAGTCCCAGCGCCCGTTGTGGCTCCAGCACCTGGCGCAGCTGTTCCGTGCAGATCTGCGGCAGCAGATGGCTCGCGCGGTTGACCGGGCCGGCGATCAGGCTGGGGAAGAACGCCAGGTACAGGGCCAGGTCCAGCGGCGGCACCGGCGCCAGTTCGCCGCGGTTGATCGACACCAGGTAGCTGACGGAATGAAAGGCATAGAAGGAAAAGCCGATCGGCACCAGCACCTGCAGCACCGGCAGCGAAACCGCCAGCCCCAGGCCGGCCAGCGCGGCCTGGGCGCCACCGACCAGCAGTTCCTGGTACTTGAACAGGTAGAAGCCGCCGAGCACCAGGACCAGCAGCGCCAGGTAGCTGAACCAGCGCCCCGGATAGCGCGCCGCCAGCAGGCCGAGCCCGTGCACCGCCAGGGTGTAGCCGAACAGGACGTAGAGGGCGAAGGGGCTGAAGCTCGCCGCCAGGCCGTAGCTGGCTGCCAGCAACAGGATGTTCTGCAGCCGCGTGCTCCAGCACAGGCTCCAGTACAGGACGAAGAAGAACACGAAGCACAGCGCGGATTCGATCGAAAGAAGGCTCACGACGTGGTCCATCACACAACGGCGGAAGGGATGCTCTGGACGCTGAGCGGGCGCGATTATGGCAGAGAGCCACGATCGCTCACAACGCAGACGCCGGAATGCGACCCGAGAAACCGCCGCTGATTTGCCCCCACTGCCCTGCTCTGCTAGTGTCGCGCCGTTCCGACCGCCACCGAGACAGACGCCATGGCCCGAAAAAAAGCCGCCATCGATTTCGAGCAATCCCTCGCCGACCTGCAAGCCCTGGTCGAGCGCCTGGAGAACGGCGAGCTGTCGCTGGAAGACTCGCTGACCGCCTTCGAGCAAGGCATTCGCCTGACCCGTGACTGCCAGGGCGCCCTGACCCAGGCCGAACAGAAGGTGCAGATCCTGCTGGAACGCGACGGAGAACTGGCTGCCGAGCCTTTCGACGCGGAACAGGCCGAATGATCCGCGCCTACCAGACCGCCTGCCAGGCACGGGTCGATGCCGCGCTGGAACCCTTGTTCCAGGCGCCCTCGGCGGAACTTGCGCGGCTTTACGAAGCCATGCGCTACAGCGTGATGAACGGCGGCAAGCGCGTTCGTCCGCTGCTCGCCTATGCCGCCTGCGAGGCCCTGGGCGGCGCGGCCGAACAGGCCAATGGCGCGGCCTGCGCGGTGGAACTGATCCACGCCTATTCCCTGGTGCATGACGACCTGCCGGCGATGGACGACGACGACCTGCGCCGCGGTCAGCCAACCACCCACAAGGCCTTCGACGAAGCCTGCGCCATCCTCGCCGGGGACGGCCTGCAGAGCCTGGCCTTCGACGCCCTGCTCGATCCGCGCCTGAGCAACCCGAGCGACGCCACGCGCCTGGCCATGGTCCGCACCCTGGCCAAGGCGGCCGGATCGGCGGGCATGGTCGGTGGCCAAGCCATCGACCTCGGCTCGGTCGGCCTCAAGCTCGACCAGGCCGCCCTGGAATTCATGCACCGGCACAAGACCGGCGCACTGATCGAAGCCAGCGTGCGCCTCGGCGCCCTGGCCAGCGAGCGCGCCGGCGCGCGCGAACTCGACGCCCTGCAACAGTACGCCCAGGCCATCGGCCTGGCGTTCCAGGTGCAGGACGACATCCTCGACGTGGAAAGCGATACCGCGACCCTGGGCAAGCGCCAGGGCGCCGACATCGCCCGCGACAAGCCGACCTACCCGGCCCTGCTCGGCCTCGCCGCGGCCAAGGCCTACGCCCTGGAGCTGCGCGACCAGGCCATCGACGCCGTGCGGCCGTTTGACGCAGCGGCCGAGCCGCTGCGGGCGCTGGCCAGGTACATCGTCGAACGGCGTAACTGATCGGCGGCCTCAATCGCTGGCAAGCCAGCTCCCACAGTGACCGAGTGCACCGCCGGACCTGTGGGAGCTGGCTTGCCAGCGATGAGGCCCTCACCCTCACCCACAAAATGTGCAGTCTCTCCCCAATGGGGTAAACTGCCGCGTCTTCAAACCTATAACGACTCGCCTGATGCCCACGACGTTTCAAGAGATCCCCCGCGAACGCCCGGTCACGCCGCTGCTCGACCGTGCCGATACGCCCGCCGGCCTGCGCCGGCTGGCCGAAGCCGACCTGGAGAGCCTGGCTGACGAACTGCGCCAGGAGCTGCTCTATACCGTTGGCCAGACCGGCGGGCATTTCGGTGCCGGCCTCGGCGTCATCGAGCTGACGATCGCCCTGCACTATGTCTTCGACACCCCGGACGACCGCCTGGTGTGGGACGTCGGGCACCAGGCCTACCCGCACAAGATCCTCACCGGTCGCCGCCAGCGCATGAACACCCTGCGCCAGAAGGACGGCATCGCCGCCTTCCCGCGGCGCAGCGAGAGCGAGTACGACACCTTCGGCGTCGGCCACTCCAGCACCTCGATCAGCGCCGCGCTGGGCATGGCCATCGCCGCCCGCCTGCGCAACGAGTCGCGCAAGTCCATCGCCGTGATCGGCGACGGCGCCCTGACCGCGGGCATGGCCTTCGAGGCGTTGAACCACGCCCAGGAAGTCAACGCCGACATGCTGGTGATCCTCAACGACAACGACATGTCGATCTCGCGCAACGTCGGCGGCCTGTCCAACTACCTGGCCAAGATCCTCTCCAGCCGCACCTACGCGAGCATGCGCGAAGGCAGCAAGAAGGTCCTGTCGCGCCTGCCCGGCGCCTGGGAAATCGCCCGGCGCACCGAAGAATACGCCAAGGGCATGCTGGTCCCCGGCACGCTGTTCGAGGAACTGGGCTGGAACTACATCGGCCCGATCGACGGCCACGACCTGCCGACCCTGATCGCCACCCTGCGCAACATGCGCGACCTCAAGGGTCCGCAGTTCCTGCACGTGGTGACCAAGAAGGGCAAGGGCTTCGCCCCCGCCGAGGTCGACCCCATCGGCTACCACGCGATCACCAAGCTGGAACCCGTGGATGCCCCGGCCGCCGCACCGAAGAAAGCCGGCGGTCCCAAGTATTCCGCGGTGTTCGGCCAGTGGCTGTGCGACATGGCCGCCGCCGACGAGCGCCTGGTGGGCATCACCCCGGCGATGAAGGAAGGCTCCGACCTGGTGGCCTTCAGCGAACGTTATCCACAGCGCTACTTCGACGTGGCGATCGCCGAGCAGCACGCCGTGACCCTGGCCGCGGGCATGGCCTGCGAGGGCTCCAAGCCGGTGGTGGCGATCTATTCGACCTTCCTCCAGCGCGCCTACGACCAGTTGATCCATGACGTCGCGGTGCAGAACCTCGACGTGCTGTTCGCCATCGACCGCGCCGGCCTGGTCGGCGAAGACGGTCCGACCCACGCCGGCAGCTTCGACCTCTCCTACCTGCGCTGCATCCCCGGCATGCTGGTGATGACCCCGAGCGACGAGAACGAACTGCGCCGCATGCTCAGCACCGGCCACCTGTACGACGGCCCGGCGGCAGTGCGCTACCCGCGCGGCAGCGGCCCGAACGCGACCATCGACAACACCCTGGAGCCACTGCCGATCGGCAAGGGCGTGGTGCGCCGCCAGGGCAGCAAGGTCGCCCTGCTGGTGTTCGGCGTGCAACTGGCGGAAGCCATGAAGGTCGCCGAACAGCTGGACGCCACGGTGGTCGACATGCGCTTCGTCAAGCCGCTGGACGAGGCCCTGGTGCTGGAACTGGCCGGCAGCCACGAGTTGCTGGTGACCATCGAAGAAAACGCCATCATGGGTGGCGCTGGCGCGGCGGTGAGCGAGTTCCTGGCTCGCGAGGCCGTGCTCAAGCCGCTGCTGCACCTGGGCCTGCCGGATATCTATGTCGAGCATGCCAAGCCGGCGCAGATGCTGGCCGAGTGCGGGCTGGATGCCGCGGGGATCGAGGCTTCGGTGCGCCAGCGCATGAGTCTGCTGGGCCTGTAAGGGCCTCATCGCTGGCAAGCCAGCCCCCACAGGATCGAGCGGCGCACGCAATACCTGTGGGAGCTGGCTTGTCGGGGCGCCGAACCGCAGCGATAGCAATGGACCTATCAATGAAAATCCTCCGCCTTGCCCCGATTCTTCTCACTCTCCCGACTTCTCTGCTCGCCGCCCCCATCGACCGCGACACCGCCCTGAAGCTCCCCGACGTGGTCATCAGCGCCAACCGCCAGGTCGAGGACCGCAACCAGTCCAGCGCCGCCACCACGGTCTTCACCCGCGACGATATCGAGCGCCTGCAACCGAGCAACGTCACCGACCTGCTGACCCGCGTACCCGGCGTGCAAGTGGCGCGCACCGGCGGCCGCGGCAGCCTGCCGGGGATCTTTGTCCGCGGCACCAAGGCTGCGCAGACCCTGGTGCTGGTGGACGGCCAGCGCATCGCCAACACCTCGTCCGGCGACAGCGCCCTGCAGTACCTGGACGTCGAGCAGATCGAACGGGTAGAAGTGCTGCGCGGCTCGCGCTCGGCAATCTACGGCAGCGATGCCATGGGCGGGGTGATCCAGATCTTCACCCGGCGTGGCGCTGAGCAGGGCCTGCAAGGGCGCGTGCGCCTGGCCGCCGGCAGCCAGCAGACCTTCCAGCGCAGCCTCGGCCTGTCCGGCGGCGACGGACGCACCCGCTTCAGCCTCGGCGCCAGCCTGGATGAAAGCGCGGGCATCGATGACACCCGCCAGTCCTTCCCCAGCGACAAGGACCACGACACCTATCGCAACCGCTCGCTGAGCCTGAACCTGTCCCATCGGTTGAACGACGACGTGGAGATGGGTGCGAGCGTGCTGGACAGCCGCGGTCGGCGGGCATTCGACAGCCCCTACGGGTTTTATGACATGGCGACCGGCGAGACCTATCAGCAGGCGCCGTACACCGATTTCACCGTCAGCAGCGTCAGCACCTGGCTCGCCGCCCAGGTGAGCGAGCAATGGCATTCACGCCTCGAACTGGGCCACAGCGAGAACCGCGACCGCAGCCGCGACCATCTGAATCCGGTCAACGACGTGTACAACACCTACCGCGACTCGCTGACCTGGCAGAACGACCTGGAGCTGAACGACCAGCACAGCTTGCTGCTGGGTGGCGACGCCTGGGTCGATCGCCTGCGCGCCAGCACCGAATTCACCGAGGACAGCCGCTGGAACCGCGCGGTTTTCGTCCAGCATCGCTTCGAAGGCGAGCACTTCTCCACCGAGCTGGGCCTGCGTCGCGACCGCAACCAGCAGTTCGGCGGGGAGAACACCTGGAGTGGCAGCCTGACCCTGCCGTTGGACGAGGACAACGACCTGCTGCTGTCCTACAGCGAAGGCTTCCGCGCACCGACCTTCAACGACCTGTACTACCCCTTCGCCGCCAACCCGCAACTCAAGCCCGAGCACTCGAAAAGCTACGAAGTGCAGTGGCGCAGCCAGTTGAGCGACGACAGCCGCCTGGAGACCTCGCTGTACCGCACCGATCTGCGCGACGCCATCGTGTTCCGCGACACCGCGCCGTACAACGTCAGCAAGGCGCGCATCATCGGTGTCGAGACGACGCTGAAGCAGCAGTGGTTCGGCTGGCAGAGCCAGTTGGGCCTGGCGCTGATGGACCCACGCGACCGGGACAGCGGCCATACCCTGGAGCGCCGCGCCCGACGCACCCTGAGCCTGGACCTGGATCGGCAATTCGATCGCTTCGGCGTTGGCGCTTCATGGCAGGCCGTGAGCAGCAGCTATGCCGATGCCGCCAACCAGCGCAGTCTCGGCGGCTACGGTCTGCTTGGCGCCCGCGCCAGCTGGACGCTGACCCCGCAAGTGCGCCTGGACCTGAAAGCGGAAAACCTGCTGGACAAGGACTATGCCCGCAGCCAGTACAACTTCGATGGCACCTTCTACGGCTACCGCGAGGAAGGCCGCACCTGGATGTTCGCCATCAACTGGACGCCGGAGCTCTAGCCAGCGCCTCGCACAACTTCGCCGTGGCCTCGATCATCTGCCCGCTGGGCCGCTCCAGGCCTTTATCCGGCACCATCAGCAAACGGCGGTCGCGCACCGCGCTGACCGCCGGCCAGCGCGCCCAGGCCTCCAGTTGCGCCTGGTCGCCCGCCACGATCACCTGCGGATCACGCAGCAGCACGCTTTCGATACTGACCTGCGGCGCCGGCAGCTTCAGGTCGTCGAACAGGTTGCGCGCGCCACAGGCCTTCAATGCATCGCTGATGATCTGCCCGCCGCCGACGGTGTACAGCGGCTTGTCCCAGACCTGGTAGAACACCCGCAACGGTTGCTCACGGTGATAGCGCCGGCGCAGTTCGTCGAGTCGCGCACGCAACTTGGCGGCGTACTGTTGCCCGGCTTCGGCACGATCAAGGCGCTCGCCAATGACGGCGATCTGCGCGACCAGGCTGTCGAGGTCATGGGGTTCGGCGCTGTACAGCGGGATACCCAGGCGCTGCAGTTGCGCGCGCTGGGCCGGCGGCACGCTGGCCGGCCAGAGCAGGATCAGGTCGGGCTCGAGGCTGAGCAGGCGCTCCATATCCAGTTGGCCGTAGCGCCCCAGCGAAGGTACGGCGTCCAGCCCCGACGGACGCGCCCCGGCATCGAGCACACCCACCAGTCGATCGGCAGCGCCCAGTTCGACCACGATTTCAGTCAGGGAAGGCGCCAGGCTGACCACCCGCGTCGCCGCGGCCAGCGGACCGGCGACGACCAGCAGCACCAGCACGAGCAACCCGCGCATCAGGCCAGCTGGCGGGGGATGCGATAGAGGTAGAGGATCACCAGGCTGGAGATCGCCAGGAGGATCTGCGGCACCGCCTCCAGGCCGACGAACACCGACAGCGCGGCGACCCAGGCCGGTAGGCAAGCGAACAGCATGCCCAGGCGGCGGACCCGCGCCAGCTCGATCCAGGCGGCCGGTTCGCCGTCGCCATCCAGGGCCTTGCCGGTGGCGATCAGGGCGTGCTTGTAGGCGCCGAAGCGCGGCAGGGTCAGGAACATCGAGGCCACGCCGGCGATGAACATCGGCATGGCCAGGATCGGGATGATCGGTTCGCCGCCACCGAAGGCCCAGGCGAACACCAGCAAGGGCGCCAGCGCCACCGCCAGGTACTGCCACCAGGCCAGGGTCAGGCGCGCGCGAACCTGGCTGCGGGTCACGCCCGGCCGGCCTCGCCCTGGTGCTCGTTGCCCATCATGTGGCCGAGCTTGCCGGCCTTGGTGGCCAGGTAGTGCTTGTTGTGCGGGTTGTGGCCGGTGTGCAGCGGCACGCGTTCGGCGACGACGATGCCCATGTCGGTCAGGGCCTTCACCTTGCGCGGGTTGTTGGTCATCAGGCGCAGCGCGCTGACGCCCAGGTGTTCCAGCATCGGCCGGCACATGCCGTAGTCACGCTGGTCGGCGGCGAAGCCCAGGCGCTCGTTGGCCTCGACGGTGTCGGCACCGCCGTCCTGCAGCTCATAGGCGCGGATCTTGTTCAGCAGGCCGATGCCGCGGCCTTCCTGGCGCAGGTAGAGCAGAACGCCACGGCCTTCCCGGGCGATGGCTTGCAGGGCTGCCTCGAGCTGCGAACCGCAATCGCAGCGCTGGCTGAACAGGGCGTCGCCCGTCAGGCACTCGGAATGCAGGCGGCCCAGCACCGGCTGGCCATCGGCGACGTCACCGAGGCTGAGCACGACGTGCTCGCGGCCGGTGGCTTCATCGAGAAAACCGTGCATGGTGAAGGTCGCGAAAGGAGTAGGCAGCTTGGAGGCAGCAACGAAAACGACGGGCACCTTGTGCTCCTGATATGCATGAAAATTGACGTGGGCCGATTGTAACAGCAGCTCGCCAGCGCTGCTTATGCTGAATTTGCGGGGAAAAAGATCGAAAAGTTCGATCTTGCGTCCCCTACTTGCCCGCCTGATCGAACGGGTAAGGCTGCTTCCAGTGCTGGAAGATCGGCTTCAGCGCACCACTCGGCACCAGCTCGTCCATGCGCTTGTCGAACAGCACGCGCAGCGCCCTGCCCTCCGGCGTATTGCCGAACGCCAGGTACAACGGCAGTTCCGCCACATGGGTGCTGCGGAATCGCTCCGGGTGCACGGCCTGGCCGTGGACGTAGTTCACCTCGGTCAGGGCGTCGATGTAGAAGTCCACCCGCTCGCGCTCGAGCATCGGCAGGATGCCGTCGCGGCGCTGCACTTCGCGGTAGTAGCCGACATTAGGCAGGTAGTTCTGGTAGTCGTAGCCACGCACCCAGGACAGGCGGAACTGGCCGATGTTGTCCTTGGTCGGCAGCGGCTTGCTGGCCAGGCCCAGGGCGTAGATATGGTCGGAGTCGAAGTTCCAGCGCGGATAGAGGTTGTCGCTGTTCTCTTCCTGGTAGGAGCCGACCCAGGCATCTGCCTCGCCGCGCTTCACCAGGCCGATGGCGCGGGTGTACGGCGCACTGAGCACCCGGACCTTGACCCCGGCCGGCTCGAAGACCTTGCGCAGCACGTCCCAGGCCAGCCCGGTGCCGTCGGCGTTGGTGTAGTCCTGCCAGTTCTCGCTGGCCAGGCGCACCTCCACGGGCAAACCCTCGGCCCGCGCGATGCCCGGCATCCCAGCCAGCATGGCCACCAGCAGCAGCCATTGTCGCCACTTGCACATGACGCGACTCCCTTTTAAACCAGACTCCATACCAGCGCTTGCATCGCCAGCCAGGCGAACACGCCGGCCAGCACATCGTCGAGCATGATGCCCACCCCGCCATGCACATGCCGGTCGACCCAGCGGATCGGCCACGGCTTGAGGATGTCGAAGAAGCGGAACATCAGGAACCCGGCGAGCAGCCACAACCAGCCCTCCGGCACCAGCCAGAGGGTGATCCACATGCCGACCATCTCGTCCCAGACGATGCCTTCGTGGTCATGCACGCCGAGGTCGTCGGCGACCTTGCCGCACAGCCAGAAGCCGAACAGCATGGTCAGCCCGAGCATCAGCCAGTAGCCCCAGTCGGGCAGCATCTGCCACAGCGGCACGAACGGCAGCGCCACCAGCGAGCCCCAGGTCCCCGGGGCCTTGGGCAGGGTGCCGGAGCCGAAGCCGAAGGCGAGGAAATGCCAGGGGTTGCGCCAGACCGAAGGCGGAACGTTTTCCGCTGGCACCTGGTTGGGGTGGTCGGTCACGGTGTCTCCCTGAAATGTTGATAGCCGCGAACGGCGGGGGTGATATCACGGCCTGCGGCATCGTGCAGGCTGACGCCGCTGCCCGCCTCGACCCGGCCGAGCACGTGCACCGGCCAGCCGGCGGCGAGCAGCCCATCCAGCTCGGCGGGCGGCAGGGTGAAGGCGATGACGTAGTCGTCGCCTCCGGCCAGGGCCGCCTGGCGTGCCGCCTCGAGACCGAGGAAGGCGGTCAGCGCAGCGCCCAGCGGCAGGCGCTCCAGCTCCAGGCGCAAGGCCACGGCGGACGCCTTGGCGATATGCCCGCAGTCGGCCAGCAGGCCATCGGAAATATCCAGTGCCGCCGTGGCCTTGCCGCGCAGGGCCTGGCCCAGGGCGATCTGTGGCGACGGCGACCAGTACTGGGACAGCAGCGGGGTGGCCAGGGTTGCATCGGCGTCACGCTCGCCCAGCACCAGCGGCAGCGCCCCGGCGGCATTGCCCAGCTCGCCGCCGACACAGACCAGGTCGCCGACCTGTGCACCGCTGCGGGTCAGCGCCTGCCCGACGGGCACGCGCCCGAACACGGTCATGGTCAGGCTCAACGGGCCGCGGGTGGTGTCGCCGCCGATCAGGCTCAGGCCGCACTGGCGGGCCATCAGGCTCAAGCCGCGGGCGTACTCGCGCAGCCAGTCCGGGTCGGTGTCGGCAAGGGTCAGGGCCAGGGTAAAGGCCAGTGGCGTGGCGCCCATGGCGGCCAGGTCGCTGGCCGCTACCGCCAGCGAACGCTGGCCGAGCAGGAAAGGATCGCTGACGGCGGGGAAATGCACCCCGGCCACCAGCGTGTCGGTGGAGATCGCCAACTGCTCGCCGGGCGTCGGCGCCAGCAACGCGCAATCGTCACCGATGCCGAGGGCGATGCCTTCGCCGCCCTGCGCACAGGGCGCGGCGGCGAAGAACTGGCGGATCAGCTCGAACTCACCCATGGACAGACAGCGCCGGGATCAGCGCTTGTACGCCTTCACTTCGGCTTCGCGAAGCACGGGTGCGAGCTTGTCGAGAACACCGTTGACGAACTTGTGGCCATCGGTGGAACCGAAGACCTTGGCCAGCTCGATGCCCTCGTTGATCACCACGCGGTACGGCACGTCCTGGCGCACCAGCAGTTCCCAGCCGGACAGGCGCAGGACAGCCAGCTCGACCGGGTCGAGTTCTTCCAGGGCCATGTCCAGGCAAGGCTTGAGGGCGTTGTCGATTTCGGTCTTCTTCGCCGGGACCCCGTGGAGGATCTCGCGGAAGTAGGCGCCGTCGACATCGCTGAAATCGTTGTCGACCCGGAACTGCGCTTCGATCTCGTTCAGCGAATGCTGAGCCATGTGCCACTGATACAGGGCCTGGGTCGCGAGCTTGCGGGCTTCGCGACGCTTGGCACTCTTCGATGGCTTGCCCGCATTGGCGGGTTGCGGATCGCGCGGGTTGAAACGATCGCTTTCGTCGCTAATCACTTGGCCTCCAACTGCGCCAGCAGGCTGACCATTTCCAGGGCGGACAGGGCGGCTTCGGCGCCTTTGTTGCCGGCCTTGGTGCCGGAACGCTCGATGGCCTGTTCGATCGAGTCGACGGTCAGGACACCGAAGGCCACCGGAATGCCGAACTCCATGGACACCTGGGCCAGGCCCTTGGTGCACTCGCCCGCAACGTATTCGAAGTGTGGAGTACCGCCACGGATCACCGCGCCCAGGGCGATGATCGCGGAGTATTCACCCTGTTGGGCGACCTTCTGCGTGACCAGCGGGATTTCGAACGCGCCAGGCGCACGGATGATGGTGATGTCGCTTTCGCTCACGCCATGACGAACCAGGGCGTCAACGGCACCGCTCACCAGGCTTTCGACGACGAAGCTGTTGAAGCGGCCAACCACCAAAGCATAGCGACCTTTGGGGGCAATGAAGGTACCTTCGATGGTCTTCAGGGACATTGCGGGATTCTCATCTTAAAGAGCCAGGCCGCAAGAACGCGGCCTGTGGGAGTTTTGGTCACGAACGGACGACGGTCAAACGCCGTCGGCTCATTCGGAGGGCACGTATTCTACAACTTCCAGATCGAATCCGGATATCGCGTTGAACTTCATCGGCGAACTCATCAGGCGCATCTTGCGCACGCCGAGGTCACGCAGGATCTGCGAACCGGCACCGACGGTGCTGTAGGTGGTCGGCGCCTTGGTCGGCGCATCGCCCGCGCTTTCGCGGATGTGCGCCAGCAGCACGTCGCCGTCCAGCGGGTGACCGAGGAGCAGGACCACGCCGCTGCCGGCGTCGGCCACCGCGCTCATCGCCGCGCGCAGGCTCCAGCGGCCCGGTTGCTTGACCATCAGCAGGTCGCGCAGCGGGTCCATGTTGTGCACGCGGACCAGGGTCGGCTCCTCGGCGCAGATCTTGCCGAGGGTCAGGGCCATGTGCACGTCGCCTTCGACGGAGTCGCGGTAGGTGACCAGGTTGAAGTGCCCCAGCTCGCTGTCCAGCGGCTGCTCGGCGATGCGCTGGATGGTGCGCTCGTGGATCATGCGGTAGTGGATCAGGTCGGCGATGGTGCCGATCTTGATGCCGTGCTCGGCGGCGAACACTTCCAGTTCCGGGCGACGGGACATGGTGCCGTCGTCGTTCATCACTTCGCAGATCACCCCGCTCGGCTCGAAACCGGCCATGCGCGCCAGGTCGCAGGCCGCCTCGGTGTGGCCGGCACGGGCCAGGGTACCGCCGGGCTGGGCCATCAGCGGGAAGATGTGGCCGGGACTGACGATGTCCTCGGCCTTGGCGTCCTTGGCCGCGGCAGCCTGCACGGTGCGCGCGCGGTCGGCGGCGGAGATGCCGGTGGTGACACCCTCGGCGGCCTCGATCGACACGGTGAACTTGGTGCCGAAGCCGGAGCCGTTGCGCGGTGCCATCAGCGGCAGCTTCAGGGTCTCGCAGCGCTCGCGGGTCATCGGCATGCAGATCAGGCCGCGGGCGTGCTTGGCCATGAAGTTGATGTGCTCGGGCAGGCAGCACTCGGCCGCCATGATGATGTCGCCTTCGTTCTCGCGGTCTTCGTCATCCATCAGGATGACCATTTTGCCCTGGCGGATGTCTTCGACCAGTTCTTCGATGGTGTTGAGCGCCACGCGGCACCCCCTTCTAATCAGGATTTCAGGTAGCCGTTGGCGGCCAGGAAGCTTTCGGTGATACCGCTGCCTTTGCTCGGCTCGGCGGCTTTGTCGCCCAGGAGCAGGCGCTCCAGGTAACGGGCGAGCAGGTCGACCTCGAGGTTGATCCGACGACCGGGGCGGTAGTCGGCCATGATGGTTTCGGCCAGGGTGTGCGGGACGATGGTCAGCTCGAACTCGGCGCCATCGACTTCATTGACCGTCAGGCTGGTGCCGTCGACGGTGATCGAGCCCTTGTGGGCGATGTATTTCGCCAGTTCCTTCGGTGCGCGCACGCGGAACTGGATGGCCCGGGCGTTATCGGTGCGCGAGACGATCTCGCCGACCCCGTCGACGTGACCGCTGACCAGGTGGCCGCCGAGGCGGGTGGTCGGGGTCAGGGCCTTTTCCAGGTTGACCCGGCTGCCGGCCTTGAGGTCGTCGAAGGCGGTGCAGTCCAGGGTTTCCCGGCTGACGTCGGCCCAGAAGCCGTCGCCTGGCAATTCCACCGCGGTGAGGCAGACGCCGTTGACCGCGATGCTGTCGCCCAGCTTGACGTCGCCCAGGTCGAGCTTGCCGGTTTCGACATACACGCGCACGTCACCGCCTTTCGGGGTGATGTTGCGGATGCTGCCGATGGATTCGATGATGCCGGTGAACATGGGGGTGCTCCTCGAGAACAGGCCGCGAATTATACGCCTGGGGCGGGCGCGGGGATGGCAATGACTCGCCAGTCATCGCCAACGGCGCGCATTTCGATGATTTTCAGCGCCGGCGCCTCGCTCATCCGGGCCAGGGGCCAGTCGAGCAGCGGACGGGCGCTGGAACCGAGAAACTTGCCGGCGACGAACAGCTGGTATTCGTCCACCAGGCCGAGCTGGGCGAAGGCGCCAGCCAGACCGGGACCGGCCTCCACCAGCACTTCGTTGATGTCGCGCCGGGCCAGTTCGAGCAGCAGCTGGCGCAGGTCGACCCGGCCGTCGTTGCCCGGCAGCCGCAGCAGCTCATGACCGGCGGCGGCGTAGCGCGGATCGTCTGCGCCGGCCGTGACCACCAGCGCCGGGCCTGCCTGGAAGAACGGCGCGTCCAGCGGCAGGCGCAGGCGCCCGTCGATCAGCACCCGCAGCGGCGCGCGCGCCAGGGCCAGGGCGGTGGTGTCGGCGTCCAGGCCCAGCTCGGCGCCGCGCACGGTCATCCGCGCGTTGTCGGCCAGCACGCTGGCTGCGCTGCTCAGCACCACGCTGGAACGGGCACGCAGGCGCTGCACCGCGGAACGCGCCGCCGGGCCGGTGATCCACTGGCTTTCGCCGCTGGCCATGGCGGTGCGCCCATCGAGGCTCATCGCCAGCTTGACCCGGACGAACGGCAGGCGCTGCTCCATGCGCTTGAGGAACCCGGGATTGAGCGCCCGGGCCTCGCCTTCGAGGACACCGCTGGCGACCTCGATGCCGGCCGCGGCCAGGCGCTTGAGGCCGTTGCCGGCGACCTGCGGGTTGGGGTCCTGCATCGCCGCGACCACCCGGGCGACCCCGGCCTTGACCAGCGCGTCGGCGCACGGCGGCGTGCGCCCGTGGTGGCTGCAGGGCTCGAGGGTGACGTAGGCACAGGCGCCGCGGGCCAGCTCGCCGGCCTCGCGCAGGGCATGCACCTCGGCGTGCGGCTCGCCGGCGCGCACATGCCAGCCTTCGCCGACGATGCGCCCGTCGCGCACGATGACGCAGCCCACCCGCGGGTTCGGGTGCGTGGAATACAGGCCCTTGCGCGCCAGTTCCAGGGCGCGGGCCATGTAGTGGGCGTCGAGCACGGCGCGTTCTGTGGACATGTTCACTCTTTGGCAGGCTCGCGGGCCAGGCGGTCGATCTCTTCGCGGAATTCGTCGAGGTCCTGGAAACGCCGGTAGACCGAAGCGAAACGAATGTAGGCGACTTCGTCGAGCTTCTGCAGCTCGGCCATCACCAGCTCACCGACCACCAGCGACTTGACCTCGCGCTCGCCCTTGGCCCGCAGCTTGTGCTTGATGTGCGCCAGCGCCGCTTCCAGGCGCTCGACGCTGACCGGGCGTTTTTCCAGGGCGCGCTGCATGCCGGCGCGCAGTTTCTCTTCGTCGAAGGGCTGGCGGGTGCCGTCCTGCTTGATCAGGCGCGGGAGGACCAGTTCGGCGGTCTCGAAGGTGGTGAAACGCTCGCCGCAGGCCACGCATTCGCGGCGGCGGCGGACTTGCTCGCCTTCGGCGACCAGTCGCGAGTCGATGACTTTGGTGTCGTTGGCACCGCAGAAGGGACAGTGCATGGTGGCAGGCAACAAAAAAATGGAGGGCCATGGTAGCGCATCCGACTGGCAAGACAAGCCAAAGGGGTTACCATCCAGTGAGGAAATACGCCCCCCAAGGAAAAATCACCATGTCGTCTCGAGCGCTTGCCGTGCTCGGCTTCGCCGCCCTGCTGGCCGCCTGCAGCAGCGAAGCCCCCAAACCTGCCGCGCCCCAGGCCCCGGCACAACCCGTCGCCAAGCACGTTCATGCCCCCACGCCGCTGCCGGCCTACCAGCGCGAACTGAGCGGCAGCTTCACCAACATTCCCCGTGGCGCCGAAGTGGAGGTCGCCCTGCTGGTGATCGATGAACGCGGTCGCCCGCAACGCCTGCTGGCCAGCGACACCTACGATGGCACCGGCCAGGCCCTGCCGTTCCAGCTGCGCTTCAATCCCGAGGTGTTCCCGGTCGGCGCGCGCGTCGAACTGCGCGCCCGGGCCAGCCAGTCCGGCCAGTTGATCCTGCACCTCAAGCCGCTCAGCGTGACCCGCGCCGACACCCAGGCCTTCGGCCCGCTGCAACTGGACAAGGCGCCCTAGATGGCCCCGCTCGAACTGCAGGCGGCCCTGAGCGAGCTGCTCGGCGATGCGCGCCTGGTGGCCAGCGACCTGCCCAGCTGCGCGCTGAAACTGTGGCTGATCGACGCCGACAACATGGACCGTGCCTTCAGCCCCGAGGAAACCCGGCGCATCCTCGACGAACCGCCGTACTGGAGCTTCTGCTGGGCCAGCGGCCTGGCCATGGCCCGCTACCTGGCCGAGCGTCCGCAGTGGGTGGCCGGCAAGCGCGTGCTGGATTTCGGTGCCGGCTCCGGCATCGCCGGGATCGCCGCGGCCAGGGCCGGCGCCCTGGAAGTGGTGGCCTGCGACCTCGACCCGCTGGCCTTGCAGGCCAGCCGGGCCAACGCGGCGCTCAATGGCGTTGAACTGAACTACTCCAGCGACTTCTTCGCGGAGGACGACCGCTTCGACCTGATCCTGGTCGCCGACGTGCTCTACGACCGCGCCAACCTGCCCCTGCTCGACGAATTCCTCAGCCGCGGGCGCCAGGCGCTGGTGGCCGACTCGCGGGTCCGTGATTTCCGTCATCCGCTGTATCGCCAGCTCGACACCCTGCACGCCCTGACCCTGCCGGACCTGGCCGAACCCCACGAGTTTCGCCAGGTGAGCCTGTACCACGCCAGTCGCGGCGCCGTATAGTGGCGCCATACATGCGTTCGCGAGAGTCGAGATGAGTCAGGACACCCCGTACATATTCGATACCACCGTCGCCAACTTCGACCAGGTGGTGATCGCCAACTCGCACCACAAGCCGGTGCTGGTGGATTTCTGGGCCGACTGGTGCGCGCCGTGCAAGGCGCTGATGCCGATGCTGGCGAAGATCACCGAGGAGTATCAGGGCGAGCTGCTGCTGGCCAAGGTCAACTGCGACATCGAGCAGGACATCGTCGCCCGCTTCGGCATCCGCAGCCTGCCGACCGTGGTGCTGTTCAAGGACGGTCAGCCGGTCGACGGTTTCGCCGGTGCGCAGCCGGAATCGGCGATCCGCGCCATGCTCGAACCCCATGTGCAACTGCCGGCACCGGCTGCCGCCGACCCGCTGGAGCTGGCCCAGGCGCTGTTCAACGAGGGTCGCTACAGCGAGGCGGAAACCACCCTGCAGGCGCTGCTGGTGGAAGACAACAGCAACGCCGGCGCGCTGATCCTCTACGCCCGCTGCCTGGCCGAACGCGGCGAGCTGGCGGAAGCGCAGACCGTGCTGGATGCGGTCAAGAGTGATGAGCACAAAGCCGCGCTGGCCGGGGCCAAGGCACAGCTGACCTTCCTGCGCCAGGCCAAGGACCTGCCGGAAGTGGCGGACCTGAAAACCCGCCTGGCGCAGAACGCCGAGGATGATGAAGCGGCCTATCAGCTGGCGATCCAACAGTTGTCGCGCCAGCAGTACGAAGCGGCGCTGGAAGGCCTGCTGAAGCTGTTCAAGCGCAACCGCGGCTACGACGGCGGCCTGCCGCACAAGACCCTGCTGCAGGTGTTCGAACTGCTGGGCAACGACCATCCGCTGGTGGGGACTTATCGGCGCAAGTTGTTCGCTGCGCTCTACTGATCCAGGAGATCCTGTGGGAGCGGGTTCACCCGCGATTGCGATGGTGAATTCACCGGCGCTATCGCGGGTGAACCCGCTCCCACAGAGTCCGTGTCAGCCTTCGGCATTCAGCCGACCCAGTGATACACCGGCGCATCCGCCCCGCTTTCCACCTTCACCTCGCTGCTGTGGCGCAGCCTCACCAGCAGCCGCTTGCCCGCCGCCGTACTCCCGGCCAGGCCCTCCAGCAGCCCGAGCAGTTCCGGCCCGTCCAGTTGCCCGGCCTTGCGCAGCAGGTCCCGCGCCGCCAGCCATTGTGAATCGTCCGCCCGCGGCTGGGACGACACGACCGCCGCCGCACTCGCCGGCGCCGCGCCCTGCTCCACCAGCCGCCCCGCCAGACCGGCCAGTTCTTCCGGCTCCAGTTCGATGGTCAGGTCCACCGGCCACTCGCCGATGTGTCCGCGAATTCGCATGTTGCCGTCCTCAAAAGCTCCAGGGCGCTCATGCTCCCACGCTGGATGAAACTCGCCAAGGGACGCTGGCAAGCAGCATTGACTTTGTTATAACATTTCAAAATCTTTCCAAGCCCGCTCCGGAGTTCCGCCATGCGTCGCCTGTTGCTCGCCTTGCCCCTCGCCCTGTTGCCGCTCGCCGTCATGGCCCATGACGAGCACGACCATGATCACGACCACCAGCACGGTAGCCTCGGCGCCCACGAGCACGGTGTCGCCCACCTCAATGCCGTGCTCGACGGCAATACCCTGGAGCTGGAGCTGGAAAGCCCGGCGATGAACCTGGTGGGCTTCGAGCACGTGGCCCAGAGCGACGCCGACAAGGCCAAGGTCGCCGCCGTGCGCGCCCAGCTGGAGGCACCGCTGAAGCTGTTCGGCCTGAGCGCCGCCGCCGGCTGCAAGGAAAGCGAGCAGGAACTGGAAAGCCCGCTGTTCGGCGACGCCCCGGCCAAGGACGACGACGATGGCGACGAACACGAACACGGGCACAGCGATATCCACGCCCACTACCGCTTCGACTGCGCCGCACCGGACAAGCTGGCGGCCCTGGACCTGACTCCGCTGTTCAAGACCTACCCCGCGACCCAGAAAATCCAGCTACAACTGATCGGGCCGAATGGCCAGAAAGGTGTCGAGGCGACACCGGCCAACGCCAAGATCACTTTCTAAGTCATCCATTGCAGTGAAGCGCCCGGGGCAACCCGGGCGTCGACATATGAGCCAGGCACTGATTGAACTGACCGACCTGGGCTTCGCCTGGCCGGGACACCCGCCCCTGCTGGACATCCCCACGCTGCGCCTCGAAGCCGGCGAATCGCTGTTTCTCAAGGGCCCCAGCGGCAGCGGCAAGACCACCCTGCTGGGCCTGCTCGGCGGCGTGCAGAAGGCCGACCGCGGCAGCATCCGCCTGCTCGGCCAGGACCTCGGCGAACTGAGCCAGAGCGCCCGCGACCGCTTCCGCGTCGACCACACCGGCTACATCTTCCAGCAGTTCAACCTGCTGCCGTTCCTGTCGGTGATCGAGAACGTCGAACTGCCCTGCCGCTTTTCCAGGGCCCGCGCGCAACGGGCCGTGCAGCGCCACGGCAGTGTCGCCGAAGCCGCCACGCTGCTGCTCGCCCACCTCGGCCTGAAGGACCCGGACCTGCTCGTGCGCCGCGCCGACAGCCTGTCCATCGGCCAGCAGCAACGGGTCGCCGCAGCCCGCGCGCTGATCGGCCAGCCGGAACTGGTGATCGCCGACGAGCCGACCTCGGCGCTCGATGCCGACACCCGCGAAGCCTTCATCCGCCTGCTGTTCGCCGAATGCCGCGATGCCGGATCGAGCCTGCTGTTCGTCAGCCATGACCAGAGCCTGGCGCCGCTGTTCGACCGCCAGCTGTCTCTCGCCGAACTCAACCGCGCGGCCCGCAGCGCCAGCGTCACGGAGGCCTGATGTACCTGCTCCGCCTTGCCCTGGCCAGCCTGGCCAACCGCCGCTTCACCGCCTTTCTCACCGCCTTCGCCATCGCCCTCTCGGTGTGTCTGCTGCTGGCCGTCGAGCGCGTGCGTACCGAGGCCCGCGCCAGCTTCGCCAGCACCATCAGCGGTACCGACCTGATCGTCGGCGCCCGCTCCGGCTCGGTGAACCTGCTGCTGTACTCGGTGTTCCGCATCGGCAACGCCACCAACAACATCCGCTGGGACAGCTTCGAGCACTACGCCAACGATCGCCGGGTGAAGTGGGCGATCCCGATCTCCCTCGGCGACTCGCACCGCGGCTACCGGGTAATGGGTACCACCGAAGCCTACTTCGAGCATTACCAGTACGGCCGCAAGCAGAACCTGGAGCTGGGCCAGGGCCGCGCCTTCGCCAGCGACCCGTTCGAGGTGGTGCTCGGTGCCGAAGTGGCCGAGGCCCTGCACTACAAGCTCGGCGACAAGCTGGTGCTGGCCCATGGCGTGGCCGCCATCAGCCTGGTCAAGCACGACGACAAGCCGTTCACCGTGGTCGGCGTGCTCAAGCGCACCGGCACTCCCGTGGACCGCACCCTGCACATCAGCCTCGGCGGCATGGAAGCCATCCACATCGACTGGCACAACGGCGTGCCGGCCCGCGGCGATGGACGCATCAGCGCCGACCAGGCGCGCAACATGGACCTGACGCCGAAGGCCATCACCGCCTTCATGCTCGGCCTGAACAACAAGGTGGCGACCTTCGCCCTGCAGCGCGAGATCAACGAGTTCCGCGGCGAGCCGCTGCTGGCGATTCTCCCCGGCGTGGCCCTGCAGGAGCTGTGGAGCCTGATGGGCACGGCGGAGCAGGCGCTGTTCGTGGTCTCGCTGTTCGTGGTCCTGACCGGGCTGATCGGCATGCTCACGGCGATCCTCACCAGCCTCAACGAACGCCGCCGGGAAATGGCCATCCTGCGCTCGGTGGGCGCGCGTCCCTGGCATGTCGGCGGGCTGCTGGTGCTGGAGGCGTTCGCCCTGGCCGTGGCCGGCATCGCTGCCGGGCTCGGCCTGCTGTATGCGGGGATCGCCGTGGCCCAGGGTTACGTGCAGGCCAACTATGGGTTATACCTGCCGCTGGCCTTGCCGAGCAGCCATGAATGGACCCTGCTGGCGATCATCCTCGGCGCTGCGGTGCTGATGGGCAGCATCCCTGCCTGGCGGGCCTACCGACAGTCTCTGGCCGATGGCCTGTCCATTCATCTCTGAGTATCCGTGCAATGCGCCGTGCCCTGTTGTTGCTGCTGTTCTTCGCCCTGCCCGCCCTGGCGGGCGAACCGCGAACCCTGGAATGGCCGCAACTGATCCCGCCCGGCGCGCCGGTGATCAAGCCGCAGCTGGCGCCGATCCACAACCTGTCCGATCTCTCCAACCTGGGCGACGCCCTGGCCGCCGAGGCGGCCCCCGCGGCGCGCCAGGCCGTGCCGGACGCGCCGGTGGTCAAGGAACTGGATGGCCAGCAGGTCAAGCTGCCGGGCTACATCGTGCCGCTGGAGGTGAACGAGGACGGGCGCACCACGGAGTTCCTCCTGGTGCCCTACTACGGCGCCTGCATCCACGTGCCGCCGCCCCCGTCGAACCAGATCGTGCATGTGGTCAGCGAGATCGGCATCAAGGTCGAGGAGCTGTACCAGCCGTACTGGATCGAGGGGCCGATGCGCGTCCAGTCGTCGTCCAGCGAGCTGGCCGAGGCCGGTTACCAGATGGAAGCCGAGAAAATCTACGCCTACGAACTACAATGAATGGCCGCGCCCGGGCGCCTTCGCTTTCATTGAGCTGAATCAAAATCCCCCCGCAGGCAGCTCCTTAACATTGGAACCATCGAATCCAAATGTCCCCTGGGAGCTTCCATGAACAAGTCCTTGCTCGGCGCCTCGCTGATCGCCCTCGCGCTCGCGGCCCCTGCCGCCCACGCCCACCAGGCCGGTGATTTCATCGTCCGTGCCGGCGCCGCCACCGTCGATCCGCATGAAGACAGCGGCAACCTGAAACTCGACGGCGCCAAGGTCAGCGGCACCAAGGCTACCGTGGACAGCGACACCCAGCTCGGACTGGCCTTCGCCTACATGATCACCGACCACGTCGGCCTGGAACTGCTGGCCGCCACCCCGTTCCAGCACCAGGTGAACGTGAAGGGCCTCGGCCCGGCCCTGGACGGCAAACTGGCCGACATCAAGCACCTGCCGCCAACTCTGTCGCTGCAGTACTACCCGATGGATGCGGGCTCCAAGTTCCAGCCTTATGCCGGTATCGGTATCAACTACACGCTGTTCTTCAACGAAGACCTGACCAGCCAGCGCAAGGCCGAAGGTTTCAGCAACATGAAGATGAAGAACTCGGTAGGCCTGGCCGGCCAACTGGGCATGGACTACATGCTCACCGACAACCTGCTGTTCAACGCCTCGGTCTGGTACGTCGACATCAACACCGAAGCCAAGATCGACGGCCCGAGCGCACTGGGCGTCGGCCAGACCAAGGTCGACGTGGATATCGATCCGTGGGTCTACATGGTCGGTATCGGCTACAAGTTCTAAGCATCAAAAAAACGGGGCCGCTCTGCGGTCCTTCGCGAGCAAGCTCGCGCCCACAAGGACTCGGTGTTCTCGGTGGGAGCGAGTTCGCGAAGGGCTGCGCAGCGGCCCCGTTTTTTTGCTGGATCAGCGCCCCAGCAGACGGGCCAGGCCCACCGCCAGCGGCGTGGCCTCGGGGAATTCGAAGCGCGCCAGCAGGCGTCCGTTGTCCGCCCGCGAATGGCGAATGTCGCCACTGCGCGCCGGCCCGTAGCTGACCGTCGGCAGATCCCCCAGCACCGTGCGCAACGCCGCCAGCAACTGGTTCAGCGAAGTCGCCTGGTTCAGGCCGATGTTCACCGCGCCCTCTTCCACCTGCGGCATCTCCAGGGCCTGCACCATCACCGACACCAGGTCGCCGACATACAGGAAGTCGCGGGTCTGCTCGCCATCGCCGAACACGGCGATCGGCGTACCGCTCAGGGCCCGCTCGCAGAAGATGCTGATCACCCCCGAATACGGCGAGGACGGGTCCTGGCGCGGGCCGAAGATGTTGAAGAAACGGAACACCACCGGCTCCAGGCCATGCTGGCGACGGTAGAAGTCCAGGTAATGCTCGCTGGCCAGCTTGTCCGAGGCATAGGGCGTCAGCGGCGCCTTGGCGGTGTCCTCGGCAATCGACAGGCCCTCGCCATTGTTGCCATACACCGCGGCGCTGGAGGCGAACAGCACGCGCTTGATCCCCGCCAGGCGCATGGCCTCGCAGACGTTCAAGGTGCCGATGAAGTTGCTCCGGTGCGTGCGCACGGGGTCTTCCACCGATGCCTGCACGGACGCCACCGCGGCCAGGTGGACCACCGCGCGGCAACCCTCGGCGGCCTTCGCCACCAGGGCCGCGTCGGCGACATCGCCTTCGATCAGTTGCAGCCTGGGGTTGTCCAGTTGCAGGTTGGCGCGCTTGCCGGTGGACAGGTCGTCGAGCACACGCACGGCATGGCCTTTTTCCAGCAGCGCGTCACACAGGTGGGAGCCGATGAAGCCGGCGCCACCGGTGATGAGAATGGGGGCATCAGCCATGACGGTAGAATCGATCCAGTAGGGTCGGCAGGCCGGAACGCCAGGCGCGCGGCTTGATGCCGAAGGTGTGGAGAATTTTCTTGCAGGCCAGCACCGCGTGCTGCGGCTCCTCGAAGGCATCGGGACGGGCCGCGTGGGCCTGCGGCGTGGGCGCCTCGACCGTCAGCTGGCGCAGCTGCGCCGCCTCGCCGAGAATCGCCTGGCCCAGCGCCAGCGGCGTGGTCGCCTCGTTGCCGGCGTAGTGGTAGGTGCCCCACAGCGGCGCGGCGCAATCGAGTTGCTTGAGCACCGAGAGGATCACCCGCGCGGCGTCGTCCACCGGGGTCGGATTGCCCCGCCGGTCGTCCGCCAGCAACAGTTCCCGGGCCGTTTCGGCACGGGTCAGGAAGCGCCCGAGGACACCGTCGATGCTGTCGTCCAGCACCCAGCCAAAGCGCAGCAGGACGTGCTGCGGGCAGGTGGCGCGCACGCTCTGCTCGATGCGCCAGAGCGCCTGGCCGCGCAGGCCCAGCGGCACCGGCTCGTCCTTCTCGCTGTAGGCCGTGGCCCGCGATCCGTCGAACACGCGATAGCTGGAGGGCTGGACGAGGACGATGTTGTGGTGCTGGCACAGTTCGGCCAGGCGCTCCACCGAGCGCTCCTGCGCGGCCAGGCGCTGCTCGCTGACCGACTCGGCCTGGAACCAGTCGAAGTAGTAGGCCAGGTTGACCAGGGCGTCCGGACGGGTGTCGTCGAGCAACTGGGTCAGGCTGGCAGCGTCCCAGCCCTGCTCCGGCGGACGTGGCGCGAGAAAGCCGATGTCCTCCTCCGCACCGAGACGAATCAGCGCTTGCCCGAGGGCATTTCCACCACCCAACAGCATCAGGCGCATTCGCATAACGTTCAGCAGGTCCGCTCAGGTTGATTGAAAGGGAAAGCGCATAGTTTGCGGCTTCCGCCAGGGGAAGTCCAACCCGCCTGGTTACACGGCACGTTTAAGCAAACCCGGCAAGCGCCGCACTTTCCCACGCTACGAAATAGGAATCAGCTTACACCGGCAAAAGAACCTGCCGACTTCGGCAGTGGAAAAAACCACCTTCAATATGACGTCTAGCGGTTCCCTGTCTGCGCAGTCGGGAACCCGTCAGGGCAGGGACTGCCCAGGGCCCGTCAGTTCACTAAGGAAGGTTCCCCCATGAAAGACTGCGAAGTCGCCACCCTGAACTTCGACCACGAACAACTCGAGCAACTGCACAAGGCCAGTCTCGACCTCGCCCGCCATGGCGGTCCGCAGGTTGCCGGCGCCGCCCTCAAGGCGCGGCTCTGGGCACGCCTGCTGGAGTCGAGCCTCGACCCGGTCCAGCGGGCCACGGTGAGCCTGTTCGCCGACGGCCGCCTCGCCGCGCTGTTCTGCGCCAGGCTGCGCGCGCCCAAGGACGACGTGCTGCCGGAACGCCTGCCGGGCCTGCCGACCCTGGAGCGGGACCTCTCCTGCCTGTACCTGGGCGCACGCAACCAGGTGCTGCTGGAACTGGTGCACTACCGGGCCTTCGCCTTCGATATCGACAACGACGGCAAGCACCTGCGCCTGGTCGGCAACTTCAAGGGCGGCGGACACCAGCCCCGGCCCGGCGAGGATCGCCAGGCCACGGTCGAGCTGAGCTCCCACGCCGGCCTGCGCCTCGGTCCACACACCGAGGCGCCGTATCACTGCTCGGTGCTGGCCCGTGACGGTCATTCGCCAGCGCCCTCCGCGCTGGTCCTCAGCGCCCGCTGGAACCCGGCCAACGAACCCACGCGCATCGTCCCGCTGCGCGGCGTCATCGAAGGCCTGAGCAGTCTCGACGTGCTGGCGCTGAGTTCGCCGTCCTTCGACTTCACCCGCAGCGAGTGCTTCGTCGACGGGCGCGGGGCCGGCGGCAACGCCACCTCGATCGTCGACTTCGACGAACAGGGCGGCTTCAGCGTGCGCTACAACGCCTACCGCTTTTCCCTCAACGAAAACGCCAGCGACGCCGCGGCACGGGCCTTCGACGCCTTCCAGGCGCGCCTGGCACAAACCCCGTCGGTGGATTTCGTGCTGCAGCCCGACAACGTCCTGCTGGTCAACAACACCCGCGCCCTGCATGGCCGCGAACGCCTGGGCGACAACCGGCGCCTGCTGCTGCGGCTGTTCGGCTACTCGCGCTTCGCCCGCCCGCTGATCCTCAAGGAAGACCCGCTGCTGGTCCGCGGCTGACACTCTGGAGCCCCTGTCTCATGCTGGAAGTCGATTCGACGCTGTTACTCGCCCTGGCCAGCATCGCCCTGCTGGCCGGATTCTTCGATGCCATCGCCGGCGGTGGTGGACTGATCACCTTGCCGGTGCTGTTCATCGCCGGCCTCGACCCGCTGACGGCGCTGGCCACCAACAAGTTCCAGGCCGCCAGCGCCACGGTCTCGGCCAGTTGCGCCTTCGCCCGGCGCGGCATGCTCGACTGGCGCCGGGGGCGACCGATGGCGTTGATGGCCTTCGCTGGCGGCGCCCTAGGCGCACTGTCGGTGAGCCTGGTACCGCGTGACCTGCTGCAGGCCGGAGTGCCGGTGTTGCTGGTGATGGTCGCCGGCTATTTCGCCTGCAGCCCGCACCTGGACGACAGCCGGATCCGCAAGCCACGGATCTCCATCGCCCTGTTCTGCGTGCTGGTCGCGCCAGTGATCGGCTTCTACGACGGCGTGTTCGGCCCCGGTGTCGGTTCGTTCTTCATGCTCGCCTGCATGCTGTTGCTGGGCCAGGGCATGCTCCGCGCGGTGGGCCACAGCAAGCTGCTCAATGCCGCCTGCAACCTCGGGGCGCTGACGGTGTTCGCCAGCACCGGCACCATTCTCTGGCCACTGGCCCTGGCGATGGCCTTCTGCGCCATCCTCGGCGCGCAACTGGGTGCACGCTGCGCCGTGTATTTCGGCCCGCGCCTGATCCGTCCGCTGGTGGTCTGCGTCTGCTGCGTGATGGCAACGAAGCTACTGCTGGATGCCGGCAACCCGCTGGTGGAGTGGGTGGCCCTGGAATGGCCGTGAGGTCTATTCGATCTCGAACAGGCCGTTGCGGATCGGCCCGGCCGTGAGGCGCTCGCGGACGTCGTCGTCGATGCGCGGATCGTCCGGACGATAGAGTTTCACCTGGCGGTAGGCGTTGATGCGGTTGATCTCCGGGCCGAGGTACTCCCAGACCACCCGCGTGCAGGCCGGGGTCCGGCGGTCGCCGCTGGAGACCCCGGTCTTGAGCCCGTTGAGCCGGGTGATGCGGCTCTTGAAGCTGGGGATCAGCACAGTCTGGCTCATCTCGTTGACGGTCAGCGACTCGTAGTCCAGCAGGAAGACCCGATCCTGCAGCTGGAACGCCGCGCCGAGGTAGCGACAGCGCGTCCAGTCCTCGGCCTGCACGTCGGTGCTGCTGGAGCGCTCCTGACGCTCCTGACGCTCGAACAGGTAGTTGCCGTTCTCCTCGCGCAGGTGCACCAGCGACAGCAGGATGTTGCCCGGCACCGACATGCAGTTGGAGTACTCGAAGTAATAGCCGCAATAACGCGACAGATTGCCGGCGTGCTCGCGCAGCGGGCGCAGCAGGTCGAGCAGCGGGTCGTTCTGCGTGGTGCTGGCGACGGTGTTGCCCCGTGCGCCGATCAAGCGGGCGAACTGCTCCGGCGGCAGGCCCAGCTCGTAGTCCTCGACACCGAAGAAGTCACCGATGCGCTTGAGGTTGTACGCCGTCGGCTGGCTTTGCCCGCTCAGGTACTTGTTGAATTGCGCCCGGTTGATCGACAGCTGCCGGCAAACCTCGGAGATAGAGCGGTAGTGGCTGCACGCCAACTTGAGGTTGATGCCGAGGTTTTCACTCATGAAGAAAGGCCTGATTGATGCGACGGGTGCGAGTTTAGCATCAAGTCGCACCAAAACAGAGCAAGTGGCGAAATTGTAACCACACTTGTCATGGCCAAACATGCGCGCCATGGACCTGGTGCCTTTAGCGCCAACCTATCTGTCTTTCATGCAAAGAATAAGAATCCGAGGTCACTTCCATGCTCGAAGCGCTCAACGATTTCCTTTCGGGGAAACTCCTCATCGTGCTCATCGTCGGACTGGGCAGCTATTTCACGATCCGCTCCCGTTTCGTCCAGTTCCGTCATTTCGGCCACATGTTCAGTGTGTTCAAGGAATCGTTGCGCGGCCAGGCAGGCCAACTGAGCTCTTTCCAGGCGCTGATGCTGAGCCTGGCCGGTCGTGTGGGTGCCGGTAACATCGCCGGTGTCGGTATCGCCGTCACCCTGGGCGGCCCTGGTGCCGTGTTCTGGATGTGGGTCACCGCGCTGGTCGGCATGTCCAGCAGCTTCTTCGAATGTACCCTGGCCCAGGTCTACAAGCGCGCCGACGGCGACGGCCTGTACCGCGGCGGTCCGGCCTACTACATCCAGCATGGCCTGAAGCTGAAGAGCATGGCCGTGGTCTTCTCCCTGCTGCTGCTGGTCACCTACGGCTTCGCCTTCAACGGCCTGCAGTCGTACACCGTGACCCACTCGCTGCAGAACGCCTTCGGCTTCGATCCGAGCCACACCGGTATCGCCCTGGCGGTCCTGCTGGCGATCGTCTTCGTCGGCGGCATCAAGCGTATCGCCGCGGTGTCCGACCTGCTGGTTCCGGTCAAGACCCTGGCCTACATCGGCGTCACCCTGTATGTGATCGGCACCCAAATCGAACACGTTCCGGCGATGCTGGAAACCATCTTCAAGAGCGCCTTCGGCCTCGACCCTGCGTTCGCCGGCCTGCTGGGCAGCGCCATCGTCATGGGCGTGAAGCGTGGCGTGTTCGCCAACGAAGCGGGCCTGGGCAGTGCGCCTAACGTCGCCGCCGTGGCCGCGGTGAAACACCCGGGCGCACAAGGCGTGGTCCAGGCGTTCAGCGTGTTCCTCGACACCTTCGTCATCTGCACCTGCACCGCCCTGCTGATCCTGCTGTCGGGCTTCTACACCCCGGGCTTCGAAGGTGACGGCATCGTCCTGACCCAGAACTCCCTGGCTGCGGTCGTCGGTGACTGGGGTCGCATCTTCGTCAGCGTCGCGCTGTCGCTGTTCGTCTTCACCTGCATCCTCTACAACTACTACCTGGGCGAGAACAGCCTGCAGTTCCTGACCCGCAACCGCATGGTCCTGATGGGCTACCGCGCCCTGGTGCTGGCCCTGATCGTCTGGGGTTCGGTACAGAACCTGGGCACCGTGTTCGCCTTCGCCGACATCACCATGACCTGCCTGGCCTTCGTCAACCTGATCGCCCTGGCCCTGCTGTTCAACATCGGCCTGCGGGTGATGCGCGACTACGACGAACAACGCAAGGCTGGCGTTTCGCAGCCGGTGTTCGACTCGGCCAAGTTCGCCGACCTGGACCTGGACCGTGCCGCCTGGCCAACCGGTGCCAAGGCTGAAGCCAGCGCCCGGACCGTCGCCGGCGAAGCGCAGACCCAGCGCTAAGCACCACCTGATCGTCGCTCGAAAAAGAGAGCCGCCCCTCGCGGGCGGCTTTTTTTTGCCCGAATTTCCTGTAAATGCTCCGGAATACCCTTATGCGCGCAGTCAAGAATCTCCTCGTCCTCTACACCGGCGGCACCATCGGCATGCTGGAAACGCCCCAGGGCCTGGCTCCGGCAGGTGGTTTCGAGGCGCGCATGCGGGCCTGGCTGGCGCACAACCCGCAGGTACGGACGCCGCAATGGACGCTACGGGAAATGTCGCCGCTGCTGGACAGCGCCAACATGCAGCAGGGCAACTGGCTGGCGATGCGCGATGCCATCGTCGAGGCGGTGAAGCAGGACGGGCACGACGCCGTCCTCCTGCTGCACGGCACCGACACCCTGGCCTACAGCGCCGCGGCGTTGTCGTTCCTGCTGCTGGGGCTGGACGTACCCGTACTGCTGACCGGCTCGATGCTGCCGGCCGGCGCTACTGACAGCGACGCCTGGGACAACCTCGGCGGTGCCCTGAGCCTGCTGGCCCAGGGCGTGGAGAACGGCGTGCAGCTGTTCTTCGCCGGCAAGCTGTTGTCCGGTGTGCGCGCCAGCAAGCTGCGCAGCGAAGCCTTCGATGCCTTCGCCGTGCTGCCACGCCACCGCGATGGCGAGCGTGCAGCCGAATTGCCGGCAGTGCTCAGCTATGCCCAGCCACGCACCCCGGTGAACCTGGCGGTGCTGCCGGTGTACCCGGGGTTGCAGGCAGCGCATGTGCGGGCAGTGCTGGAAACCGGCGTGCAGGGGCTGTTGCTGGAATGCTATGGCAGCGGTACCGGGCCGTCGGATGACGAAGCGCTGCTGGAAGTGCTCAGTCAGGCGGGCCAGCGCGGTGTACTGGTGGCCGCGATCAGCCAGTGTGCGGAAGGCAGCGTGGTCTTCGACACCTACGCCGCCGGCAGCCGGCTGCGCGACACCGGGCTGGTCTCGGCGGGCGGCATGACCCGCGAAGCGGCGCTGGGCAAGCTGTTCGGCTTGCTCGGTGCAGGGCTGGACCTGAAGACGGCACAGCATTGGTTCGCCCTGGACCTGTGCGGGGAGCGCGCATAGCGTTCGGCGTCAGGCTGAAACGAAAAGGCCCGGTCTCCTCAGGAGACCGGGCCTTTCTGTTTACGGGCGCGGCAGTTGCGACTCAGAACGGAATATCGTCGTCGAAGCTGTCGAAGTCAGGAGCCGGCTGCGGTGCAGGCTGCTGAGGCGCCGGGCGCTGTGGCGCCTGTTGCGGACGCGGAGCCTGCTGGCGTGGAGCCTGCGGCGCCTGGTTGTAGTTGTCACGCGGTGCACCGCCGTCCTGGTTCTGTGGACGACCACCCAGCAGCTGCATGGTGCCCTGCATGTCGACGATGATCTCGGTGGTGTAGCGCTTGATGCCGTCCTTTTCCCACTCGCGCGTCTGCAGCTTGCCTTCGATGTAGACCTGGGAGCCCTTGCGCAGGTACTCGCCGGCGATCTCGGCGACCTTGCCGAACATCGAGACACGGTGCCACTCGGTACGCTCGACCTTCTGACCGGTCTGCTTGTCGGTCCACTGCTCGCTGGTGGCCAGGCTCAGGTTGGTGACAGCATTACCGTTCGGCAGGTAGCGAACTTCAGGATCCTGGCCACAGGTGCCGACCAAAATGACTTTGTTAACCCCACGGGCCATAACGTTCTCCTAGGCTTCGCACGCCGTGGACGCCGGATTGACCAGGCGCTCCAGGGTCGAGCGATCCAAAATTTGTGTATCCAGTTTGATATAGATGGCGGCTTCATCTGCCACCACCACTGCGTCGGTCACACCCGGCACGGCCTTCAGGCGCTCGGACAAGCCTGCTTCACGCAGCGCCTCGGGCGACAACGGCAAGCGCAGGCTCGTTACGTAAGGTGGTTCGTTCATGGTACCAGCAACGACGAGCCAGAGCCCGCACAAAGCAGCGCAACCGAGGAACACCGTGTTCAGGCCACCATGCTGAAACATCCAGCCACCCAGAATCCCGCCCAGCGCCGCTCCGAGGAACTGACTGGTGGAATAGACCCCCATCGCCGTGCCTTTGCCGCCCGCTGGCGACACCTTGCTGATCAGCGACGGCAGCGACGCTTCCAGCAGGTTGAAGGCAGTGAAGAAGATCACGGTTCCGATCACCAGGGACGAGAGGCTGTTGCCCAGTTCCCAGAAGAACAGCTCCGTCAGCAGCAAGACACTGACCGCGCCCAGGAGGACACGTTTCATCTTGCGCTTTTTCTCACCATAGATAATGAAGGGAATCATTGCGAAGAATGAAATCAGCAGCGCCGTCAGGTAGACCCACCAGTGCTCTTCCTTGGGCAACCCGCCGCGCTCGACGAACGCCAGCGGCAAGGCCACGAAGCTGGCCATCAGGATGGCATGCAGGACGAAGATGCCCACGTCCAGACGCAGCAGGTCAGGGTGCCGCAGGGTCGGCCCGAGCGCCTGTTTCGCCACGCCGGACTCGCGATGGTGCAACTGCGTGTTCGATGCCGGCACCACGAAGGCGATCAGCACGACCCCCACCAGCGCCATCGCCGCCGTCGCCAGGAACAACCCGGACAGCCCGAAGGTACGGGTCAGCAACGGTCCCACCACCATCGCCACGGCGAACGACAGGCCGATGCTCATGCCGATCATGGCCATGGCCTTGGTCCGGTGCTGTTCGCGGGTCAGGTCCGAAAGCAGCGCCATCACCGCCGCGGAAATCGCCCCGGCACCCTGCAGGATGCGTCCGGCGATCACGCCCCAGATCGAGTCGGCCTGCGCCGCCAGCACGCTCCCCAGCGCAAAGATCACCAGGCCCAGGTAAATCACCGGGCGCCGACCGATACGGTCGGAAATGATGCCGAAGGGGATCTGCAATACCGCCTGGGTCAGGCCGTAGGCACCGATGGCCAGACCGATCAGGGCCGGCGTGGCGCCCGCCAGGTCCATGCCATAGGTCGCCAGGACCGGCAGGACCATGAACATGCCCAGCATACGGAAGGCGAACACCAGGGCCAGGCCGCCTGCGGCGCGGGTTTCGCTGCCGCTCATGCGTTCGCTGTGGGGATCGTGCATGGATTAACCTCGTGTGAACCGGCGGCGATTCTACCAGTCCCATCGATTGACGGCATCTACGCGACGCTTTGCCGCGTACCGGTGGCGAGCCGTATACTTCTGGGTTTATGCCCGCCAAGCGAGGCCGTAGTGGACAAGATCCTGATTCGTGGGGCTCGCACCCACAACCTGAAGAACATCGACCTGACCCTGCCCCGGGACAAGCTGATCGTCATCACCGGCCTGTCCGGTTCCGGCAAGTCTTCCCTGGCGTTCGACACGCTCTATGCCGAGGGTCAACGGCGCTACGTGGAGTCGCTGTCGGCCTATGCCCGGCAGTTCCTGTCGATGATGGAAAAACCGGATGTCGATACCATCGAGGGGCTGTCGCCGGCGATTTCCATCGAGCAGAAATCCACCTCGCACAACCCCCGCTCCACCGTCGGCACCATCACCGAGATCTACGACTACCTGCGCCTGCTCTACGCTCGCGTCGGTACGCCACGTTGCCCGGACCACGATATTCCACTGGAAGCGCAAACCGTCAGTCAGATGGTCGACCTGGTGCTGGCCCAGCCTGAAGGCAGCAAGCTGATGCTGCTGGCGCCCGTGGTGCGCGAGCGCAAGGGCGAGCACCTGGCGGTGTTCGAGGAGTTGCGCGCCCAGGGCTTCGTCCGTGCGCGGATCGACGGCAAGCTGTTCGAACTGGACGAGTTGCCCAAGCTCGACAAACAGAAGAAGCACAGCATCGACGTGGTGGTGGACCGCTTCAAGGTTCGCGCCGACCTGCAGCAGCGCCTGGCCGAATCCTTCGAGACCGCGCTGAACCTGGCCGACGGCATCGCCCTGGTGGCGCCGATGGACGACGAACCCGGCGAGGAGATGATCTTCTCCGCGCGCTTCGCCTGCCCGATCTGCGGCCACGCGATCAGCGAGCTGGAGCCCAAGCTGTTCTCCTTCAACAACCCGGCCGGTGCCTGTCCGACCTGCGATGGCCTGGGGGTCAAGCAGTTCTTCGACGCCAAGCGCCTGGTCAACGGCGAGCTGACCCTGGCCGAAGGCGCGATCCGCGGCTGGGACCGACGCAACGTCTATTACTTCCAGATGCTCGGCTCATTGGCCCAGCATTTCGGCTTCAGCCTGGAAGTGCCGTTCAACGAGCTGCCGGCCGACCGGCAGAAAACCATCCTGCATGGCAGCGGCAACCAGAACGTCGACTTCAAGTACCTCAACGACCGCGGCGATATCGTCAAGCGCTCGCACCCGTTCGAAGGCATCGTGCCGAACCTCGAGCGGCGCTACCGCGAGACCGAGTCCGCCACCGTTCGCGAGGAGCTGGCCAAGTTCCTCAGCACCCAGCCCTGCCCGGACTGCCGCGGCACCCGCCTGCGGCGCGAGGCACGGCATGTATGGGTCGGCGAGAAGACCCTGCCGGCGGTCACTGGCCTGCCGATCGGCGATGCCAGCGAGTACTTCGGCGGGCTGAAGCTGACCGGCCGTCGCGGCGAAATCGCCGACAAGATCCTCAAGGAAATCTGCGAGCGCCTGCAGTTCCTGGTGAACGTCGGCCTCGACTACCTGACCCTCGACCGCAGCGCCGACACCCTGTCCGGCGGCGAGGCCCAGCGCATCCGCTTGGCCAGCCAGATCGGCGCCGGCCTGGTAGGGGTCATGTACATCCTCGACGAGCCGTCCATCGGCCTGCACCAGCGTGACAACGATCGCCTGCTGGCGACCCTCAACCACCTGCGTGATATCGGCAATACGGTGATCGTGGTCGAGCACGACGAGGACGCCATCCGTCTCGCCGACTATGTCGTGGACATCGGCCCGGGGGCCGGCGTGCACGGCGGCCAGATCGTCGCCGAGGGCTCGCCGGCCGAAGTCATGGCCCATCCCGACTCGCTGACGGGCATGTACCTGTCCGGCCGCAAGAAGATCGTCGTGCCGGCCAAGCGCACGCCCCGCAACAAGAAGCTGTCGATCAAGCTCAAGGGCGCGCGCGGCAACAACCTGCAGAACGTCGACCTGGAAATCCCGATCGGCCTGCTGACCTGCGTGACCGGCGTCTCTGGCTCGGGCAAGTCGACCCTGATCAACAACACGCTGTTCCCCCTGGCCGCCACCGCGCTCAACGGCGCCACGACCCAGGAAGCCGCCGCTCACGACAGCTGTGACGGCCTGCAGCACCTGGACAAGGTGGTCGATATCGACCAGAGCCCGATCGGCCGCACCCCGCGCTCCAACCCGGCGACCTACACCGGCCTGTTCACGCCGATACGCGAGCTGTTCTCCGGCGTGCCGGAAGCAAGGGCCCGGGGTTATGGGCCGGGGCGCTTCTCGTTCAACGTCAAGGGCGGCCGCTGCGAGGCCTGCCAGGGCGACGGCCTGATCAAGGTGGAGATGCACTTCCTGCCGGACATCTACGTCCCCTGCGACGTGTGCAAGAGCAAGCGCTACAACCGCGAGACCCTGGAGATCAAGTACAAGGGCAAGAACATCCACGAGGTCCTGGAAATGACCATCGAGGACGCCCGCGAATTCTTCGACGCGGTACCGGCCCTGGCGCGCAAGCTGCAGACGCTGATGGATGTGGGCCTGTCCTACATCAAGCTCGGCCAATCCGCGACCACCTTGTCTGGCGGTGAAGCGCAGCGGGTCAAGCTGTCCCGCGAGCTGTCCAAGCGCGATACCGGCAAGACCCTGTACATCCTCGACGAACCGACCACCGGGCTGCACTTCGCCGACATCCAGCAACTGCTGGATGTACTGCATCGCCTGCGCGACCACGGCAACACCGTGGTGGTGATCGAGCACAACCTCGACGTGATCAAGACCGCCGACTGGCTGGTCGACCTGGGCCCCGAAGGCGGCTCCAAGGGCGGGCAGATCATTGCCTGTGGTACTCCAGAGGACCTGGCGAAGATGAAGCAATCGCACACCGGGCACTACCTCAAGCCGTTGCTCGAGCGTGACCGCGTCTGACACCTCGACAGACCAATGAAAAAGCCCCTGCCGCGCGAGCGGCAGGGGCTTTTTCTTGAGCGTCGGAGCGATTACATCTGCGACTGCAGGTAGTTCTCCAGGCCCAGCGACTTGATCAGGCCTTGCTGCTTCTCCAGCCAGTAAGTGTGATCTTCCTCGGTGTCGGCCAGTTGCAGGCGCAGGATGTCGCGACTGATGTAGTCCTTGTGCAGCTCGCACAGCTCGATGCCTTTGCACAGTGCGGCGCGAACCTTGTACTCCAGGCGCAGATCGGCGGCGATCATGTCCGGCACGCTGGTGCCAACGTCCAGATCGTCAGGACGCATGCGTGGCGTGCCTTCGAGCATGAGGATGCGACGGATCAGGGCGTCGGCGTGTTGCGCCTCTTCTTCCATCTCGTGGTTGATGCGTTCGTAGAGCTTGCTGAAGCCCCAGTCCTCGTACATCCGCGAGTGAATGAAATATTGATCGCGTGCCGCCAGTTCGCCCGTCAGCAACGTGTTGAGATAGTCGATTACGTCCGGGTGACCTTGCATCGTCCCGCATCTCCCTGTGTGAAAGTTCTAGTGTGAACCAGGATGACCGGGAGGTCACTGAAATTCGCGCAAAAAGCGCAAAAAAGCGGGTGAACAGTAGTGATTTTCATTGAAAAACAGGCCAAATGAGGCGAGTTCTCCTTATCATTTCGACTCTGACGCAATAGCGCGTTGCATCGCTGAATCCTGAAAACAAAAAACCGGGCACTAGGCCCGGTTTCTTGTTCAAGACTGACGTCTTACTCAGCAGCTTCTACCGAGCCACCGACAGCACGATCAACCAGCTCGACGTACGCCATAGGCGCGTTGTCGCCAGCGCGGAAACCGCACTTCAGGATGCGCAGGTAGCCGCCCTGACGGGTTGCATAGCGCTTGCCCAGATCGTTGAACAGCTTACCAACGGCTTCTTTCGAACGAGTACGGTCGAAAGCCAGACGACGGTTAGCTACGCTGTCTTCCTTGGCCAGGGTGATCAGCGGCTCGGCAACGCGACGCAGTTCCTTGGCTTTTGGCAGGGTGGTTTTGATCAGCTCGTGCTCGATCAGCGACACCGCCATGTTCTGGAACATGGCCTTGCGGTGAGAGCTGGTACGGCTCAGGTGACGTCCACTTTTACGATGACGCATGATTCATTCCTTACCAAACAGTTCGTTCGGTGATTACGACGATCAGGCAGTCGCCTTGTCGTCTTTCTTAAGACTTGCAGGCGGCCAGTTGTCGAGGCGCATGCCGAGGGACAGACCACGGGAAGCCAGAACGTCCTTGATTTCAGTCAGGGACTTCTTGCCGAGGTTCGGAGTTTTCAACAGCTCCACTTCGGTGCGCTGAATCAGGTCACCGATGTAGTAGATGTTCTCCGCCTTCAGGCAGTTGGCCGAACGTACGGTCAATTCCAGATCGTCAACCGGACGAAGCAGGATCGGATCGATCTCGTCTTCCTGCTCGACTACCACGGGCTCGCTGTCACCTTTGAGGTCGACGAATGCAGCCAACTGCTGTTGCAGGATGGTTGCAGCACGACGGATGGCCTCTTCAGGATCCAGGGT
>Ga0206116_1000507_pt1 | contig 38502 bp, 33 predicted proteins | sample 3A1Ametagenome_FD_178000 | JGI IMG/M metagenome (GOLD analysis project Ga0206116, IMG submission 178000) | Enriched microbial communities from leaf-cutter ant dump, University of Wisconsin, Madison, United States - 3A1A | ecosystem: Environmental > Terrestrial > Nest > Insects nest > Nest dump...
GTTCGAGAGGCCGAGCAGCGACGAGGCCGCCCAATACGGCTCTTACAGGTACATCGGCGTGAGCGCCTCGTAGTCCTCCACGGTGCCGTCGCGCAAGCACACCTCGATGATCTCGCGGCCAAGGGGCGAAAGCTCGGGGGTGAGGAACTGGGCGAGCTCGCTGCGGAAGAAGCCGCTGAGGATGGCGCACCCGGCGTCGTACGTTTCTTCGCCCACCCATGACTGCATCTCCGGACGCAGCAGGGTGCGGCGCACCGGCTGGCCGTCAAGTGTGATCTCCTTAGGGCTGTACCCAAAGAGCGCGCAGCGGGCCGGCTCCAGTTGGTCCGCGCGCATGCGCCCACCGCCCTTGCGCGCTAGCCATTCGCGCGTGAGCCATTCGGCGCTGAACCCCACCTTGTAGGCGCCGATGTGTTGGTTGGGGGTCAGCACAAAGCGAGTGTGGGGGAAGGCGAGGAGTTGCTCCAAGAGGAGGTTTGCGGCGGCCACCTTGGTGCCTGTGGAGAACGGCCAATACGAGCCGACGCCCTCGGAAACCATGCCGCCGTGCTCGAGCGTCCGTACGGCGTCGGTGGATTCGCCGATAGAGGGGTTCTTGTCGCCGCGAGGTGCGATGAGGCGCCAGAGCCAGGCGATCGCGGGCGGAACAAAGTGAGTCATCCCCATGATTCCGTACGTGGGGTGGTCGCGAGTGCAGGCGGGCATGCGCACGCCGAAGGTGCGAACGTCCACGGGTTCCGGCTCGGTCAATACCCCTGGCAGTTCCGTGCGCGGCAGGATCACTCGTGGGTTGGGGCACGGCAGGCCCGTGGAGTCAAGAGTGTGCTCCCACGGCAGCGCGGTGGCATCGGGAACTCCCTCGATTGAGAAGAACACGAGCTTGCGGCTGGGATGGATCACGGCGCGCTCAAGATCGATGTTCTCGCCGTATTCCTTGAGGTTGTCCACGCGCACAAACCAGCCGGCCTCGGCGTCGGCCACCACCATGCGCCCGTCACCGCTCTGCACGGCAGGGTGGCACAGCGTCATGTCGTCGGTGACGGGGGAGAGCTCACTGGTTTCCGCGAGGGTGATGTAGTACGGCTCTGCTGTGACCACGTTGGTGCCCAGCAGGATGCGCCCGTCGTCCTCGCGATGCATGTCTTGGCACATCTCGGACTTGCCGCCGCCGCTCGCGCCTTCATGCATGATGACGGTGTCGTTGTCGTAGGGCGTGGTGACCCGCACCGATGACGCGTGCGCGGTGATCCAGCCCTCCTGCTCGCCGATGTCGAGCAGCACGGAAAACACGCCCTTCTTGGCCGATGGCCCGGGATAGAGGTTGTAGGCGAAGACCTCGTGCAGCGCCTGTGAGCGGTCGTGGACCACCACCTGCTTGCCGTCAAAGTGGGTGTGGCGGAAGGGTGGCGCGGCGTAGAGGATTGCTCGCGGGGTGAAGGGGCCGAGTTCCTCGAAGGTCACCCAGCCCTGAAGGTCAACGAGCGCCAACGCAAAGAAAGCGGCGTTGGCGGGAATGATGGCGAGGCTCGGTGCGCCGTAGGTGGGACCACCGGCCTTGAAGGGAACTACCACGAGCTCTTGCCGCGCCAGCCATTGCAGCGTCTCGGTACGCACGGGCCGGAACGTGCCGTCAAAGCGGTCTGCCCATCGGGTTTTGTCGGTGGGACGGTCGTCCGCGATGACCATGCATTGAGGGTCGCGCCGGCGCATGTAGTCCTCTGGATAGTTGACCGCCATGCCGTTGCGGCAGCGCGTGACCGTGGCCTCCGGCACGTTGTGGCCGCCCACGTCATAGGCGACGGTGAACGTGGGCCCACCGTTTGGGCCAAGCGCAAGCCGGTACAGCTCGTCCCGGTTAGCAGGGATGATGACCGACGCCGTGGCGAGGAGATCGCGAACGTCGGGATCGAGGGTGAGTGAGTCGAGGGCGGACATGGCGGCTCCTGTTCGGCGATGACGTTACCTAGGGATTGTGCTCTCTTGACGTGAATTTTGCTCGCTGCGAGCGGGCGACATGAGGGACGTAGGTCCGTATGTGTCCGTTCGCCGCGCGCGCTAGCGGCCGTGGCGCTAATGTGACGCTCAGCACCCGGCGAGCGGCCATCAACCGATCGCGACCGGGACTGAGGGAGTCTGGGGAGGCGCAATGAAGCGCGTTCTGTCTGTCATGTTTGCCGTGACCGTTGTTGTGGGAGGCATGGCATGGCCAGCGCAGGCCTCCGATGGTGCCAATGCCAACGGCACCCAGCCGGTGATTGCCTTGGACAACACCACCACGTGCGCGATTCGCGAGAACGACACGGTCTATTGCTGGGGTAGCAATACGTCCGGCCAGCTGGGCCGCACCGGCACGGACCCGTCGCTGGAGGTATGGGCGATTGGCCAGGGTGTCGGCACCCCGGCGCAGTCCATTTCGCTTCAGGATTCCACGGTGTGCGTGGTGTTGATCACCCGTGAGGTGTCATGTTGGGGCAGCAACCTGTATGCCAGGCTCGGCAATGGGCTGTCGAGCGGTCTCCAGAGCGCGCCGGCGAAGGTGTCTGGCATGACCCGCGTTGCAACGATCTCGGTGGGCAATCGTGCCACGTGCGCGTCGAAGCAAGACGGTTCCGTGTGGTGCTGGGGCGATCCGCAATTTACGCCGTTCACCGGATTCGCTGCAGGCGTGCAGGTGACCCCGGTGAAGGTCAACGGCGTGTCCAACGTGGTCGATGTTGCCGTTGGCGCCAATCACGCGTGTGCGCTGCGTATCGACAAGCACGTGGTGTGTTGGGGCAAGAATGATCGCGGCCAATTGGGTGCCGGAGACTATGGCAGCCACGCATCGGCGGTGGTGGTTCCCGGCATCGCCGACGCCACCGCGGTGTCCGTTGGCGCCACCAACTCCTGTGCAATGCGCGCGGGCGGCACGATCTCATGCTGGGGTTCGAACACGTACTACGCGCTCGGCGTGCGGAGCACCGCGGCCTCCTTCAACAAGCCGACCACGGTGTACGGAATCTCCGGCGCCACGTCGATGTCGATGTCCGACTACGGCGGGTGTGCCGTGGTGGCCAAGCGCACGCGGTGTTGGGGCATCAACGACATCGGCCGCCTCGGCGATGGGCAGGTCTACCAGTCGTGGACGTCGGTGACGGCGGTCGCGAGCAAGGGCAACGTGACGAGCGCGGCCACCACTTACTGGGGCACATGTGAGATTGCGAGCGGCGGCGTGTGGTGCTGGGGAAGCGGTGCGGGCGGCAGGCTCGGCAACCGATCCACGTTGGGAGCCGAAAACGGCACGGCCACCGGTCCGGGCATCTCCTTCGGCGTTGCGGCGCCGACGACGAAGGTCGCGCTGACCACGAGCGCTCCCGGCAAGCCCACGGGATCCTCGACCGCGGCCAAGAAGATCAAGATTTCCTGGACCGCGCCGTCCACCTCGAATGGGGCGAGTGCACCGAGCGACTACCTCATCCAGTACCGGCTCAAGGGCGCCACCGCGTGGACCACGTTTAAGGACACCGTGAGCACCGCCAGGTCGGTGACGGTGACGGGTCTGAAGCCCGGCAAGTACTACCAGTTCCGCGTGTATCCCAAGAACTGGGCAGGCACGGGCTCGGTCAGCGCGGCATCCGCGTACATCAAGTCCAAGTAGCGCGCCGCCCTTGCCCCCTCCTCGAACATATGTTCGAATGGATGGGTGGCAAGGACAACGCGGTGGCGGGCTCAGGAGCTCGATGCCCCGGCGGCGGATGCGTTGCCGGGGCTCGCCACGGTGCATGGGCTTGTGCGTTCGGTGACGACCCCAGAGTTCGCTGGCGTGACCTTTCATGAGGTGCTTGCCAAGAGCGCGCTGAACAAGGTGCCCGCGGGCGGCCCGATGCCCTTCACATGGACGGTGAACCCCTACCGCGGCTGTTCCCATGCGTGCGTGTATTGCTTTGCGCGGCCCTCGCATCAGTACCTGGACCTTGATGCTGGCCGTGACTTTGACACGCAACTGGTGGTCAAGGTCAACGTTGCCGAGCAATTGCGGCGCGAACTGGCGCGCCCATCCTGGGCGCATGAGCCGGTGGCGCTCGGCACCAATACCGATCCCTACCAGCGCGCCGAGGGTCGTTACCGGCTCATGCCGGGGATCATCGGCGCGCTCGCGGACTCCGGCACTCCCTTCAGCGTCCTCACCAAAGGCACGTTGCTGCGCCGGGATTTGCCCCTCCTGACCGACGCTTCCCGCACCGTCTCCGTGCATCTCGCCATGTCCATTGCGGTTTTCGACGACCACCTTCAGCAGGCCCTGGAACCCGGGACGCCCTCAACCGCCGCGCGACTCGCCACGGTGAGCGCGGCCGCAGAGCTGGGGTTCGAGGTCGCGGTGTTCGTAATGCCGGTGTTGCCATTCCTCACCGATTCAACCGAACACTTGGATGATGCGCTGGCGCGCATCAAGGCGGCCGGTGCCGCCAGCGTCACCTACAGCGCGCTCCATTTGCGCCCAGGTGTGAAGGAGTGGTTCGCGACGTTCCTGCACCGGCATTATCCGCACCTTGTGGGCAAGTACCGCGCGCTGTATCGCGATGGCGCATATGCGCCGGCTTCGTATCGCACCGCTCTCGCGCAGCGGATGCGGCCCCTCATCGCGGCACATGGCCTGGAGCGTCCGGCGTCAACCAAAGGCACGGCGTCAACCAAGGGCGCAGCGTCCTCCGCGGTGCCACACCCGGCAACGCTCTTCTAGCCCCCCGATACGATGGCCCCGGAGGAGGGCACGTGGAAGAACTGCTGGTAGTCGCGGTGCTGGGGCTCGTGTGCATCGCGTTCGCAACGCTCGCCGGGCCTCGCCTTGGCATCGCCGCGCCGCTCTTGCTTGTGGGCCTGGGCGTCGTCGCCAGTCTGGTGCCCGGTGTGCCTGTCATCGAGGTGGAGCCAGAGATCATCCTCGCGGGCATCATCCCGCCGCTCCTGTATGCCGCCGCAGTGTCGATTCCCGCGGCCGACTTCCGGCGAGAGTTCACCTCCATCTCCGGACTGTCGATCGTGCTTGTGGTGCTGTCCACGGCGCTCCTTGGCTTCATGTTCCACTGGGTCATCCCCGACCTTGCCCTGCCGTGGGCGTTCGCGCTTGGCGCCATCGTGAGCCCTACCGACGCCGTGGCCACGGGAATCATCAAGCGCCTGGGCATCAACCCGCGCGTGGTGACGGTGCTCGAGGGCGAGTCGATGCTCAACGATGCCGTGGCGCTCGTGCTGTTGCGTGGTGCGGTGGCGGCAACCGCGGCAGCGGTCACGTTGTGGGGGCTGTCGCTGTCGTTCGTGTACTCGGTGGTGCTCGCCGTGCTCGTCGGCTGGGCCGTGGGTCGGCTTCACCTGAAGGTGCGCGCCGGCGTCCACGATTCGGTGGTCAGCACCGTGATCTCCTTCACCGTGCCCTTTGTGGCATCCATCCCCGCTGACCTGTTGGGAGCGTCGGGCCTGGTAGCAGCCGTGGTCGCCGGTCTCGTCACGGGACGTGGGGCGGCGCATGCGCTGGGACCGCAGGAGCGCGTCTCCGACACCAACACCTGGCGCGCGCTGGCGCTCGTGCTGGAGGGCTCCGTGTACCTCATCATGGGCCTGGAACTGCTCGGCGTTATTGACGAGGTGCGCGAGAAGCACGAGGGCGTGGGGCGCGCCTTCTGGATCGCCGCGTTGGCGATTGTCGCCACCATCGTGGTGCGTACCGTGTTTGTGGCGCCGCTCGTGTGGCAGATTCACCGCCGCGCGCTGCGAGCCGAGCGCATCCAGCCAAGGGTCGCCGCCATTCGCGAGCGCGTGGACGCCGCCACCTCCACGATCGCCATTCCTGCCAAGGCCCGACGCTGGCGCAAGTGGCGCTGGCGGCGCGCCTCTCGCGATGAGATGAGGTTGCGGTTTGCGCGGCTCGAGGCGGACATCTCCTACATGCTCACACAGCCTTTGGGGTGGCGAGAGGGGTCAGTCATCGTGTGGGCGGGCATGCGTGGTGTGGTGACCATCGCCGCCGCCCAGACCCTTCCGCGTGACGCCCCGCTGCGAGCTCTGCTCATCCTCATCGCGTTTGTGGTGGCGATCGGTTCGCTGCTGCTGCAGGGCGGCACCATGGGTCCGGTGTTGCGGTGGCTCAAGCCGGCGCCCGGGCCCACGGCGGCCGAGATTCGGGCAGAGGCGCGTCGGCTCAACGCATTGCTCGAGGCACCCGCCAACGCCGCGGTGGAGGAGTATCGCCGCGATGGCGTCTCACACTCACGCAAAGACGAACGCCTGGTGTGGGTGCATGCCAGGCGCGAGGCGCTCTTGGAGATTCGCGATGTTGGCAGCTTCTCTGCCGCGGTCATCGACAAGGAGCTCAAGCGTCTCGATGCCGAACAGATCCGCCTTGAGATCTAGGGGACGTTGGCTCCACCGTTGACGTTGATGACCTCTCCCACCACAAAGCTGGATTCCGGCGAGGCGAGGAACACGTAGGCGGGTGCCTGCTCCACGGGTTGCGAGGTGCGTCCAAGCCACGATGACGAGCCGAATCCCTCGAGCTTCTCCGGCGGCTGCCCGTCTGTCACCTGCAGCGGCGTCCATACCGGCCCGGGGGCCACGGCGTTGACGCGAATGCCGCGCGGCGCGAGGTCGTGAGCGAGCGCCTTGGTGAAGCCGTTGATGCCGAACTTGGTGGTGGCGTAGTTGATGATCATGGGCGAGGGGTTGTACCCCTGCACGGACGTGGAGTTGATGATCGTGGATCCGGGGCCAAGGTGCTCCAGGGCATCCCGCGTGATCCAGAACATCGCGTACAGATTGGTGCGGATCGTTTGGTCGAGGTTGTCCTCGTCGAGCTCGGCGAAGGTCTCGTGATACACCTGGTAGGCGGCGTTGTTGACGAGGATGTCGAGCCCGCCCAGGCCCTCCACGGCCTGTTGCACCATGCCCCGGCAGAACTCGCGATCGGTGATGTCACCGGGGATGAGCACTGCCGTGCGGCCCTCAGCACGAATGAGCGCGGCAATGGCGTCGGCATCCTCTTGCTCGGCGGGAAGGTAGTTCATGGCGACGTCCGCGCCCTCGCGGGCGAACGCGATGGCGACGGCCGCTCCTACACCGGAGTCCGCTCCCGTGATGAGTGCCCTCCGGCCCACGAGCCGGCCCGTGCCGCGGTAGGTGGTCTCGCCGTGGTCGGCGCGCGGCGTGAGCTTGGCGTCGAGCCCTGGGAAGGGCTGCCACGACACCTCGGGGACGATGTGCGCGTGACGCGTCACGGGGTTGTCGAACGTGAGCTGGTCGGATGACATCGTTGTCTCCTGGCTGGTGGGGGGGACTAGTGCGATAACGTTATCGAACTCCACGGGGCGCTGTCACGCTCATGGTGAAGGTAGCGTCGGGCCTATGGCCGACGAGTTCACGCCCAGCGCCCAAGTTCTGCTCGCCAATGAGCGCACGCTCCTCGCGTGGGTGCGCACCTCTCTGGCGCTCGTGGCCACCGGAGTGGCGCTCGAGGCCTTCGACGTCCCGGTGCCCGAGGCCTGGCGCCGTGCCAGCGCCGTCATCTTCATCCTGCTGGGGCTCGCCGCCGTTGCGCAGGCGTGGGTCGGCTGGCGCGCCACCGACGTCGCGGCGCGAGCGGGCAGGCCCGTGCCCCCGCCCGCCTTGCGCGTGGTGCTCGTGGTGGGAGTTGCCGTGGCGATCGTGTGCTTGGGCGTTGGCCTGGTGGTGGGGGCGTGACGCCGGAGGTCTCTGCCCGCGAACTCACCGTGCTTGCCTGGCGGCGTACGGCGCTGCGGTGGGCCGTGGTGGCAGTGGTCGCCGCTCGGTTGTTCTTTGACGTGCTTGGGGTCGCGGTAGTGATCGCGGCGCTTGTGGTGATCGCGCTTGCGGCTTGGGTCAGCATCCGCGTGTCACGGGACTTTGGGCAGGCACTGCCCGACGCCGCCTCCAGTCCCGTTCCCCGGCTTGCCGGCGCGGTGGTGGGCACGTGCGTGGTGGGCCTGAGCGCGCTGTGGTGGGTGCTTGTCCGGTAACGATTGGGCAAAACCGCTTGGCGCGCACCCACACCCGCTGCTAGGTTCGTGCGCGGCCTTCAAGCCACCAACTGCGCGAAAGGAGCATAACGACATGATCGACATCACCTCGATGGCCAGCATCGCTGCCGTTGCGCCCCGCGCGACCGCCGGAGTCGCAGGGGCCTAACGCCCGCACTCCGGCCGCATCCGCGGCCCTCGCCCCGGCACGTGCCGGCGGCCCACCCACGTCATTGCCCGCCCTGATGGGCGCATGCATCCCTTCGCACCCGAAGGGAGGTGAGAGGACCATGTTTACCCACGACCCTGTGTCGCTGCTGTCGCTGCACCACGAACAGCACGCACGCCTCGTCGCTGACGCGTCACGAGCGTCGGCCCGGCCACTGGCCGGACTGCGTGGGCGTTTCAGCGCTGCGTACTTTGCAGCGATTCGCCGCGCCTACGTGCGCGCACGCGCGGCGCGAGTGACGGCGAGCCGTGTCACCCCGTAGCTGGGTGGCACGGCTCGTGCCGTGCTACTCGCCTGTTGGCTTTTCTTGGTGCCCGCCAAACCCCTTGCGCATGGCGGAGAGGGTCTTCTCCGCAAAGATGTCGAGGTCGCGGGAGGCGAACCGCGAATACAGCGCCGTGGTGAGCACCGGAGTGGGCACACCCTCATCGATCGCCGCGATGGACGTCCAGCGTCCCTCCCCGGAATCGGAGACGTGGCCGGAGAACTCCTCGAGTTCTGGATCGGCATGGAGTGCCTCGGCGGTGAGGTCCAGAAGCCATGACTGGATCACGGATCCGCGCCGCCACACCTCCGCCACGGCCGCGATGTCGATGTCGTATTGGTAGTACTCGGGGTGGGCGAGGGGGGCGGTCTCGGCATCTGCGGAGGCGCTTGCGCGGCCCACATTGGCGTTCTTGAGGACGTTAAGCCCCTCCGCATAGGCCGCCATGAGACCGTATTCGATGCCGTTGTGCACCATCTTGACGAAGTGACCAGCCCCCGTTTGCCCACAGTGCAGCCACCCCTGTTCCGCGGGTGTGGGGTCACCACTGCGGCCCGCCGTACGGGGGGCGCCCTCCACTCCGGGCGCGATCGTGGCCCAAATGGGGGACAATCGCTCCACCACGTCGGCCTCTCCGCCGATCATGAGACAGAATCCGCGCGTCAGCCCCCACACGCCGCCCGAGGTGCCGCAATCCACCAGGTGCAGCTTCTTCTCGCTCAGCATGGCGGCGTGGGCGATGTCATCGCGGTAATACGAATTGCCGCCATCGATGATGGTGTCGCCGGGCTCGAGGACCTCGGCGAGCGCGGCGATGACGCGCTGGGTGATTTCGCCGGCGGGCACCATGACCCATACCGCACGCGGAGCCTCGAGCGCCGTGAGGAAGTCCGCGAGTTCGGGCGCGGCGATGGCGCCGTCGGCCACCAGGGCCGCAATCGCGTCGGCAGAGACGTCATTGACGGCCACCTCGTGACCGGCATGCATGAGCCGCCGCGTGAGGCCGGCCCCCATGCGGCCCAATCCCACCATTCCCAGTTGCATCAGTTCTCCTTCAATGTGGGCACTCGCCAGGTGTCGTCGCCCAAGAGCAGATCGTTGGCCTCTTCCGGACCCCACGTCCCGGCCACGTAAGGGATGGCACGGTGGTGGTCCTCCAGAACCGGCTCCACCACGGTCCACGCGGCCTCCACCGATTCCTCGCTGGAGTACAGCGCGCGGTCGCCGGCAAGAGCGTCGGTCAGCAGGCGCTCGTACGGAGGGCGCTCTGCGGGATGCTCGGTGCGCACCACCAGCTCCTTCTTGTCGCCAACGAACTCTTCTCCTGGCGTCTTGACACGCGCGCCGAGCGCGATCACCGAATCGGGTTGCAGGCGAATGCGCAGGTAATTGGGGTGGTGGTGGCGCGATACGGCGTCCTCAAAGAGGGCCTGTGGGGGTCGTTTGAAGCTCACGAAGATTTCGTGGGCCGTCATGGGCAGTTCCTTGCCCGCGCGCAGATAGAACGGCACGTCTGCCCACCGCCACGAGTCCACGAACACGCGCACCGCAGCGAACGTCTCGACGTCTGACGTGGGGTCCACCCCGGCCTCGTCGCGATACCCCTCAAACTGCCCGCGCACGATGTCGTCCTTGGTCAGCGGCCGCATCGCCTTGAATACGGCGGTCTTGGCCTGCTGTACGGCGGCGTATCCGCGATACGCGGGCGCCTCCATGGCGAGCAGCGCGAGGATTTGGAACAAGTGATTCTCGAGGACGTCGCGCAGGGCGCCGGCCGATTCGTAGAACGCGCCGCGTCCCTCCACGCCGAACGCCTCGGCCGCGGTGATCTGCACGGACTCGATGTAGTTGCGGTTCCACACGGGCTCCAGGAAGGAGTTCGCAAACCGGAAGTACAGCAGGTTCATGATCTCCTCCTTGCCCAAGTAGTGGTCGATGCGGAACACCGCCTCCTCGGGAAAGGCGCGAGAGATGACCCGATTGAGCGCTTGCGCCGAGGCAAGGTCACGCCCAAACGGCTTCTCCACCACCACGCGGGCGCCCTTGGTGAGCTTCACGGCCTTGAGCCCTTGCACCACCGTGCCAAACATCGACGGTGGGATCGCCAGGTAGTGGGTTGGATGCTGAGCGTCGCCAAGCGCCTTCTTGAGCGCGGTGAACGTGCTGGGGTTGGCGTAGTCGCCATCGACATAACTCAACAGCGACAGCAGGGTGTCGAGAGTGGCCTTGTCGGCGTCGGGCCGTGCGGCCTTGACGGACTCGACGGCGCGCTTCTTGAGATCGGTGAGGCTCCACTGCGAGAATGCAACGCCAATCACGGGCACGTGCAATTCGTTGTGCTCCACCATGCCGTAGAGCGCGGGAAAGATCTGCTTCTTGGCGAGGTCTCCGGTGGCCCCAAAGAACACGAGGGCGTCGGACTGTACGGCGTTCATGCAACCTCCCTGGACGGCAACCTCTTCCACATTACGCGGGGAACGATGCCTTGGCGTGCTCGAGCACCTCATCGCGAGTGTGCTCCATGAGCGCCAGGTGATCCGCGAGCCAGTCGCCGTGAAAGCCGCGCGGCACCACCTCCACACGAATGACCGTCAGCACGCTGAGGCGATACAGCGCGAGGCGCTGCAGTGCGGCATCGTCAAGCACAAGCGATCCGCCGGCGGCGAGGTAACCGGTCACGTGATCGGCCGCGAGCTCGCCTGTGGCAAAGGGATTCATGCCCACAAAGTCCATGAGGGGGTCGCCGTAGAGCGCTCGCTCCCAGTCCACGATGCCCGTCACACGGCCCGACGCTGGGTCCAGCAAGACGTTCCCTGGCCACAGGTCGTTGTGCACAAGGCTGGGCGTGGTCACCTGGGCGAGGGCGTCCTGTCCGCGCTCGAGCACGGCCAGGAGTTCGTCACCGCGCACGTCGATGCCAAAGCGTTCGGCATCGGCGACGTGGGCGCGGAAGATGGCCGAGAAGGCCTCAGGCCACGTTGCGCCGCCCAGCCGGAAGTCGGCCGCCGGGTAGCCAAAGCGGGGGCCGCGCACTGCGTGAAGGCGAGCAAACACCGCCCCCACCTCGCGGCCCGCTCTGGCGGTGGCGTGGGGCGTCATGTTCGCCGTTCTGTCCCACGGACTGCCGTCCAGGAGAGTCGAGACCACCACGTCAACCTCCACGCGCGAGCGCGTGAAGTCCTCGAGGAGGAGAGCGGGCGCCGGCACGCCATCCACACCGCCGAGGGTGGCCAGCATGTCTGCCTCAATGCGAGCGAGGTCGTGCTCATAGGTGAGCAGGGCGTCGTGCCCCTCGTGGTCGGGAACCGAGGTCTTGACCACCACACTGCGGCCATCGGCGAGCTCAACCCTTTGGACGGCGCTGAAGGTGCCGCCCGACAACTCGCTCAGTGCCACGGCGGTGCCCAGCGGCGCCAACACGTCGGCGAGTTCTGCGAGCGTGAGCGGCCGCTGCGAGCGCAACATAGCGACACTCTAGGGGCGAGACCCCTGTGGTGCGCATAGGGTGAGGGAAGCAACCGTTGCTGTGAGAGGAGTGGCCATGTCCGCTGACCGTCTTGGGGCGCTGAGCGCCGCGGGGGTATCCATCTGGCTCGACGACCTCAGCCGCGAGCGGCTCGAATCCGGCTCGCTTGCGCACGACGTTGCGCATCGCCACATCGCGGGCGTCACCACCAACCCGAGCATCTTTGCCGCCGCCGTCAAGGGGGCAACCCAGTACGACGCTCAGCTTGCCGAGCTGGTTTCACGCGGTGTTGATGCCGAGCACGCGGTGCGGGTGCTGACCACCGACGACGTGCGCGCGGCCGCGGACGTGCTGCGCGGCGTGTACGACGCCTCGGGCGGTGTCGACGGCAGGGTGTCCATCGAGGTAGACCCCCGTCTTGCACACGACACCGACGGCACGGTGGCACAGGCCCATGAGCTGTGGGCCACGGTGGACCGGCCCAACGTGTTCATCAAGATTCCCGCCACTGTTGCCGGGCTGCCCGCCATCTCCGCGGTGCTTGCCGACGGCATCTCGGTCAACGTGACGCTGATCTTCTCGCTGGAGCGCTACGCCGCGGTGCTGGATGCCTTCCTTGAGGGGATGGAACGGGCGCACGCCAATGGCCACGACCTTGCACAGATCGCCTCGGTAGCGTCGTTCTTTGTCAGCCGCGTGGACTCCGAGGTGGACAAGCGGCTCGAGGCCACAGCGCCCGGCAGTGCCCTCAAAGGCACAGCGGCCATCGCCAACGCACGGCTCGCGTTCGAGCACTTTGAGCAGGTGAGCGCGGGTGAGCGTTGGGCCGCACTGGCCACCAAGGGTGCGCGTCCGCAGCGGCCCCTGTGGGCCTCCACCTCCACCAAGGATCCGTCCTTCCCGGACACCATGTACGTGGACGAACTCGTCACGAGGGGCACGGTCAACACCATGCCGCAGGCAACGATCGACGCGTTCGCCGATCACGGCGAGGTGCCGAGCGACCCGGCCGGATGGGACACGGTGCGCGGCACCTATGACGAATCGCGAGCGGTGTTCGCACGCCTGGCCCAGGCGGGAATCGACTTCGCCGACGTCACCACCGTGCTGGAGGACGAGGGCGTGGCGAAGTTCGTGACGGCCTGGCACGAGCTCTTGGGCATCGTGGCGGACGCGCTCGACACGTAGGGGCAGCATCACCCGATAGATTGTTCGCCATGCCGAACACTGCGGATCGGGTGCGCAAGAGTGCCGCTCCCGAGCGCGGGCTGTGGCGCCTGTTTGGCCCCGCGTTTGTCGCCGCCGTGGCGTACGTCGACCCCGGCAATGTGGCGGCCAACCTCACCGCCGGTGCCTCCTATGGCTATCTCTTGTTGTGGGTGCTCGTGGCGGCGAACGCCATGGCGGTCCTCATCCAGTACCTCTCGGCAAAGCTCGGCCTGGTCACGGGGCGCACCCTTCCGCAGCTCATTGGCGAGCGCCTAGGGCGCGGTTCCCGGCGCGCGTTCTGGGTGCAAGCGGAGGTGGTGGCCGCGGCCACCGACATCGCCGAGGTGATCGGCGGTGCGCTCGCCCTCAACCTCTTGTTCGGCGTGCCCCTGCCCGTGGGAGGCCTCATCGTGGGCACCGTCTCCATGGGCCTGCTGGCCGTCCACTCCCGGCGCGGCCAGCGGCCGTTCGAGTTTGTCATCATCGGCCTGCTCGCAGTCATTGCGGTGGGATTCACGGCCGGACTGTTCGTGGCGCCCGTCGATTGGCAAGCCGCCGCGGCCGGCCTTGTGCCTCGATTCGATGGCGCCCAGACGGTGCTCCTTGCGGCGAGCATGCTTGGCGCCACCGTCATGCCTCATGCGATCTACCTGCATTCCGCGCTCGCAAGGGATCGGCATCGGGCCACCCCGGGATCGGCGGCGACTCCACGGCTGCTGCGCGCAACGCGACTCGACGTTGGCTGGTCCATGGCCGCCGCGGGCGCCGTCAACATCGCCATGCTGCTCTTGGCGGCCGCAAGCCTCAGGGGGGTGGACGGCACCGATTCCATCGAGGGCGCTCACGCCGCGCTCAGCAGCGAGTTGGGGCCGGCCGTGGGCACCATCTTTGCCGTGGGCCTGCTCGCCTCGGGGCTCGCCGCCACCTCGGTGGGGGCGCACGCGGGAGCGGTCATCATGGAGGGGCTGCTGATGCGTCGCATACCGCTCGTGGCGCGCCGTGCCGTCACGCTCGTGCCTGCCGTGATCCTGTTGGCGGCGGGCGTTGACCCCACGTGGGCGCTCGTGGTGTCGCAAGTGGTGCTGAGCCTGGGGATACCGTGTGCCCTCATACCGTTGGTGCGGTTCACCGCGCTCGGCTCTGTGCTGGGCGCCTACGCCAACCGGCGCGCCACCACCGTGCTCGCCGTGGCGGTCGCCGCGCTCATCGTGGCGCTGAACGTGGCGCTCATCGTCATCACGCTTGCGGGATGACCCAGATGGCGTCCGCGTCGCCCTCCTCGAGCACGTGCCGTTCCCGCCCCACGCTCACGGAACCGTCCGCGCCCAACGTCACCACGGCGTCGGGCACCAGACCCTGCCGGGCGCATCGCCGTAACCGCTCGGGCGAGGCGTCAGAGATCCGTGCAATGCGCGCGCGGGTTCCCGCCGCCACAGTGGACAGCAACACCGCGCCCACCGCTGCGGGCGTGCCTGCCGCCGGAGGGATGGGATCGCCGTGAGGGTCCCGAGTGGGGAACCCCAACACGGCGTCAATGCGCTCGAGGAAGAGCTCGCTGACCGCATGCTCGAGGTGTTCCGCCTCGTCATGCACCTCGTCCCAGGAGTACCCCAACTCGCGTTCGAGGTACGTCTCGATAAGGCGATGGCGGCGCACCATGGATAACGCGTGGGCGGTTCCAGACTCGGTGAGCACAATGGCGCCGTAGGGCGCATGCTCCACGAATCCCGCCTCGGCAAGCTTGCGCAGCCCGTCAGAGGTGGTGGAGGTGCGCAACCCGAGTCTCTCCGCGAGCGCGGTGACGGTGACGGCGCCCGCGTCCCATTCACCCAGCGACCAGATGGCCTTCAAGTAATCCTGAGTGCTGGGGCTGAGGTCGCCGACGTCGGCCACGGTCAGCTGGTGATCTCGCAGCGAGTGCCCAGGTAGGAGGCCACATTCGACGCCGCGGCCGGTGCTGCCTGCGCCGCCTCCATCACGTCCGCGGACCCAAACAGCTGCTGAACGTCTTCGAGGAAGCCTTTGGGCGAGTCCGCGTCTGCGGCGGCGTTGGCGAGCGCGTCGGAGTACTTCTCCACGAACGCTCCCAGCGTTACAAAGTCTGCGTTGATGTCTTCGCCGGCCGTCTCGGTCACCCCAAGCTCATAGAAAGTCTTGGTGGAAGCGGTCATGACGAGCATGTCCTGTCCCCACTGGTTGAGCTCACTGGCGTCGCCGCTGGTGAGGAACGTGGGATCCTGCAAAAGCGCCGTGAGGTCCGTGGTCTTGGACTCAAGATCTGCGGCCTGCGTGAGGTTCTCCTGGGCGGCGGCACACAGCGGGTCATCGGTGTTTCCCACAGACGGCTGCGGGGTGCTCGCTTCGCTCGCTACGGTGGGGGTGGTGGCGTTCGCCGTGGGCCCCGGTGCGGTGGTGGCGTCGGTGTCGGGAGATCCCGAGCAGCCGGCAAGGACTACGAGTGCGGCGCCGGCGATTCCCACGCGGCGAATGAAAACGGTCATGCTTCCCTCCCAGGCATAGCGGTTCCCGTCAGCCTACAGGGCGCACAGATCACCGTTGGGTCCGCCCGCGCTGAGGCCCTCGCCCCATGACATCTCGGTGACCACGCCGTCGACGATGTCGAAGTTGTACGTGGTGGCGGGACCTGTAGGCACCACCAGCTGTGTGCGCGGCCCGCGTGCCAGGTCGTCGAAGGAGACCTCGGTGGCGGCCGGATATGCGGCCTTGACCGCTGCCGCGCTGGATCCGATGGAGATGCCCTCTGCGGTGGTGGGAATCTCCCAGCTGGGAGCGTCGAGCGGGTCCCCAAACCAGTACATGACAAAGAAGCCGATGGATGCACCGGGGGAGCCAGGGTCGCTCAGCGCGGTCACGTAGAAGCCGGGATCTTCCATCTGCACCAGCTGGCCGTACCACGGGCATTGCTCAGGCGATGTGACGGGTGCTCCCGTGGCGATGGCCTCGTCGAAGGACTGCCCAACGCACACGCCGGCAAAGCTGATGGGGCCAATGGTGCTCGCGTCCTCGTCGAGGTCGTCGCTCCAGGTGGGGCACGCGATGGCCTGCGCGGTGGGGGACTGCGTCGGCTCGGCAGGCGTACTGACGCTGACGCTGGGGCTTGGCGCCGGTGCGGAGGGGCTCGGCGAGGAGGCAGTGGGTTCCGGTGACGCCGTGCAGGCGGTGAGCGCGAGTGCGATGGCGGCGATGCCGACGGCGAGTCTCATGCGCCTACGCTAGCGGCGGCGGCGCGGTAGCGGGCGGCAACGGCGTCAAACATCGCGTTGCTCGCGTCATCAATCGTCTGGAGCTGGGGGTGGCTCTCGAAGTAGGCGATCGCCTCCGCGATGCCCTCGTTGAAGGGGATGTGCGCCTCCCAGCCGGGCACGAGCGCGCGCAGCTTGCTCGTGTCGTAGACGGCCGGGTGCATCTTGTCGCCAAGGATTCCGCCCGCGGAATCCGGTGCGGCGGCCACGAGTGCCTCGGACGGCACGCATACGGCCTGCGCGGCAAAGGCCTCGCGCGAGACACCCGCAGCGGTGGCAATGCGCTCGTGGATGCCGCGCCAGGTGAGCGCCTCGGAACCGGTGACGTGCACGGCCTCACCCACAGCGTCGGGCGCCGCCGCGAGCCCAAGGATGCCGGCGGCGACGTCGCGAGCGTGGGTGATGGTCCACAGGCTTGTGCCGTCCCCGGGCAGGATGATGTCCGCACCACGACGCATGCGATCAACGAGCGTCCACGGGTGCCGGGACACTCCCGTGTAGCCGGGAATCTTCGAGGGCCCGTACGTGTGCGCGGGACGCACGATGGTCCACTCAAGCCCCTCGGCGTGCTCGCGCAACGCCTCCTCACATGCGATCTTGTCGCGCGCATACTGCCAATAGGGGTTCTCAAGCGGAACGTCCTCGGTGAGCGGGCGCAGGTAATCGACCTTGCGGTATGCGGCGGACGTGGCGATGAGCACGTAGCGGTCGGTAAGCCTGCGGAAGGTCTCGAGGTCGGCGATCACGTGGTCGGGGGTGTACGCGATGAACTGGATCACCGCGTCGAACTTTTCGCCCCGCAAGCGTGGCCCCCGCAGGGCCGAGCGCAGCGCCGTGGCGTCCGTGGCGTCGGCGTGGATGACGTGCGCGCCGTGCGCGGTGGTCAGGGTGGAGCGTCCGCGATTGACGAGCGTGACCTCGTGCCCGGATGCAAGGGCGAGGCGTGCGGCCTCGGATGAGATGAGTCCGGTACCGCCGATGAGCATCAGTCGCATGCGGTCGATGGTATTGCGCGTCGGTAGGCACCGGTAGTTTGGATGAGTGACCGACGAGCTGCCGCGCCTCCTGCGCACGCGACTGGGAGAGGTGTTGCCAACGGGATGGCGAGACCTCGCGCCGTGGGGCTATCCGCAGCAGGCGCAGCTGGCCCTCGTGGCGGGGGTGTTCCGTGCGCAGACGCCGCAATCCAGCGTGGACTGGGTGGTGGACACCGTCATGCGCGCGCGCCCGCATTCGATGCTCGACGACCTCGCGGACTTTGCCAACGGCGACGTTGCCGACGTGGTGGAGATGCTGGGCCCGCGCTGGGGCGACACCAACGTCTTGGGAGTCCCGGTGCTGCGGGCCAAGGTGATTTTTGACGCGGCGTGCGCGCTCGTTGACCTTGGCGTGCGCTCTTCCGGTGACCTGCGGGACGCCGCGGTGGATAGGCCCGACGCCGTGGAGGCCGCCGTACTCGGCGTTCGCGGTCTTGGGCCGGCTACCTGGGAGTGGATTGCGCTGTTCTGTCATGCGCGCGTGCGGCCGGACGCGGAAATGGTGGCGCTGGTGTCCGAGCTCTTCGAGGCGGCTTCGCCGCTCAGCGTTGACGACACCGTGGAGCTGCTCACGCAGACGGCCAGGGTATGTGGGACGCAGGAGCGTACGCTGACCCATGCGGTCCGCGTCTATCTGGATGCGAGGATCGCGTAAGCCTCAGTGACACGTCCGTCCCCTCGAACCCAAGGAACGTGTATGACCCCAGAACGCAATCCGTGGCCAGCCCTGTGGGCGCTCGTCATCGGCTTCTTCATGATCCTCATCGACACCACCATCGTGTCGATCGCCAACCCGTCGATCCAAGAGGGGCTTGGGGCGTCCATCGACCAGGTCATTTGGGTCACCTCCGCATACCTGCTCGCGTATGCGGTGCCGCTGCTCATCACCGGTCGGCTCGGCGACCGCTTTGGGCCCAAGCTCATCTACCAGATCGGGCTCGTGGTCTTCACGTTGTCGTCGCTCGCGTGCGGGTTTGCCGACGCCCTGCCCGGTTCGGGAATCGGCAACCTCATCGCCTTCCGTGCGGTACAGGGGCTCGGTGCGGGGCTCATGACCCCGCAGACCATGGCGGTCATCACCCGCACCTTCCCCGCCGCGCGCCGCGGTGTGGCAATGGCGCTGTGGGGATCGGTGGCGGGCGTTGCCACACTCGTGGGACCGCTGCTGGGCGGCGTGCTCGTGGATGGACCCGGGTGGGAGTGGATTTTCTTCGTCAACGTGCCTATCGGTGTGGTGGCGTTCATCGCCGCGCAGATGCTGGTGCCGCATCTCGAGACGCACCAGCACTCGTTCGACTGGCTGGGTGTTGCGCTGTCCGCCATGGGGATGTTCCTGCTCGTGTTTGGGCTGCAGCAGGGACACGAATATGACTGGAACGCGTGGGTGTGGGCAAGCATCGTGGGCGGCGTGGTGGTGCTCGGCATCTTTGTGCTGTGGCAGCGCGTCAACACCAAGGAGCCGCTCGTGCCCCTCGAGTTGTTCAGGGACCGCAACTTCACCGTGGCAAATGTGGCCATCTCTACGGTTGGCTTCACGTTCACCTCGATGTTCATCCCGCTCGTGTACTTCTTCCAAGGTGTGCGGGGACTGTCGCCAACCCAGACTGCGCTCATGACGGTGCCCACCGCGCTCGCCACGCTCGTCCTGGCGCGCGTGGCAGGCAAGCTCGCGGATCGAGTGCATCCGCGCGTGGTTGCGGTGCCGGGGCTTGCCGTTGGAGCGCTGTCCATCGTGCTGTGGACCGTGCTGATGTCGCCTGACATCGCCATCGGGTGGCTCTTGCTGCCGCCGTTGCTCCTGGGCATCGGGTCCGCGTTCATCTGGGCGCCGCTGGCTTCTACCGCCACCCGTAACCTGCCCATGAACGCCGCCGGAGCGGGCGCGGGCATCTACAACACCACGCGTCAGGTGGGTGGGGTGCTGGGATCTGCTGCCATCGCCACCGTGATCGTCAACAGGATCGTCGCGAACATCGGCGATGCCGGCTCGGCACCGCAGGGGGAGTCCGCGAGCCTGGTGTTGCCCGAGCCGCTCAAGGAAGGCTTCACCACGGCGATGGCGCAGACCCTCATCGTCCCCGCAATCGTGCTCTTCCTTGGTGCGGCGGTGGCGCTGTTCCTCGTGAAGCCCAAGCATCTCGAGGCTTCGGAGCCAGACGACATCGCCGCCCAGGCCGCGGGGGAGGTCGCCGCCTCGGCCTGAGCAGGGTGTGCGCCACTACAGTGGCACCATGCTCGGCGTTGTGCTCGCCTTTTTGTCCAGCATTTTCTGGGGAGGCTCGGACTTTGCCGGTGGGGTCGCGTCCCGACGCTCCACGGCGCTTCACGCGACCCTGTGGTCGTTTGCCGGCGGCACCGTGGCGAGCCTTATCGCCGCCGTGATCTGGCGAGGCGATGCCTCCGGCCGCGCGGTTGTTGCCGGCGCCGCTGCGGGGGTGCTGGCGGTTGGCGGATTCTTGGCGCTGTACGCGAGCCTCGCGGCCGCCCCCATGGGGGTTGTCACGGTCATCGTTGGTGCTGCGGAGGCGATCATCCCCGTGCTCGTTGGCGTGGGCTGGTATCACGATGCTCTCAGCGGGTGGGCATGGCTCGGCGTTGGGCTGGCGCTTGGAGGCGCCGCGATGATTGGGCTTGCCGAGGGCGAGCGCGGAAGGGCGCCGTGGCCGCCGCTGATCTTGGCGGCCGTCTCGGGCGCGCTCTTTGGGCTGTCCGTGGTGGCCTTCGACGCCGCGCCCCATGACTCGGGCCTCGTGACCCCTACAGTCGATGTCATCACGGGGCTGGTGCTGGTGCTCGTGTTGCAGCTCGTGATCGCGCGCATCGGCGCCATGAGGAGGGCCGCGACGAGCATCGGCATCACCACGGGGCCATCGCCGCGCGAGGCCTACGCCACGCGCATCGCGCTCGGTGCCGGTGTGCTCATGGCCGCGGCAAACATCACGCTGCTGTTTGCGCTGCGCGAGGGTCAGCTCGCGGTGGTCGGCGTGGTGCTGTGCCTGTATCCCATCGCCACGGCCCTGCTCGCGCGCGTGTTCCTCAAGGAACGGCTCGTCCTGGCGCAGATCCTGGGCATCGCGGTGGCGTTGGGTGGCTGCGTGCTGCTCGCGCTGTTCTGAGCGCGCGTCAATATACGGGGCGTGCCAAGAGCGACACCCGCACGGTTCCGCCGCGCGTCTCCTGCTCGGCGAGCTGGCGGAAGCCCAGCCGCTCGTGGAAGGCGATGGACCCCGGATTCAGCGGCCGAATGTTGACCTCCGCCGTGACCTCGCTTGCGCCGCGCTCGCGGGCGCGTTCAAAGATGGACTCGTACAGGGCGCGGCCAATGCCCGTTCCCTTGGCCAGTGGAGACACCACCACGCGATCCACATACTGGTGCCGCACGCCACGGTCCTCGAACCATCGGTAGTTCTCCGACGCGTATGGCTGGCCGGTGCCCATGCTCAGCACAAAGGCGAGCAGTCGATGATTGCGATCGGTGGAGACAAGGCGCACGTCGCACATCTCGAAGAGCGCGGCAAGCTCCTCCTCGCTGAGCGGGTTGATGGCGGGGGCCGCGGCGTCGTTCAGCTCGCGAACGGCCGGAAGGTCCGCCTCCCGCATCACCCGCAGCCGGAAGTTCTGCATGGTCGCCATTGTGCCGTGCGCGGGTGGCCGGACGCGTCGCTTTCCAGAATATGCAAAACCTTGTATGATTATGCACATGGCGATCTCCGTAGCGCTCGCCGGCGCGTCCGGGTATGTGGGAGGCGAGGTGCTGCGCGTCTTCAGCCAGCATCCCCACGTCGAGTTCGGCGCGCTGACCGCGCACTCCTCGGTGGGTGACACCCTGGGCCAACACCAGCCGCACCTGGTGCCGCTTGCGGCCCGCGTCATCACGGAGACCACCGTAGAGAACCTTGCGGGGCACGACGTTGTGGTGCTCGCCCTGCCGCACGGCGCCTCCGCACGCATCGCCTCGCAGCTTCCCGACGACGTGCTCGTCATCGACTGCGGGGCCGACTACCGTCTGGCCGATTCCGGCGCCTGGACCGCGTACTACGGTGGCGAGCACGCCGGCACCTGGCCCTACGGGCTCCCCGAACTCATCACCGCGCAAGGCCGCCAACGCGCGGCCCTTGCCGGCGCCACCCGAATCGCGGTGCCGGGGTGCAATGTGACCGCGGTGACGCTCGCGCTGCAGCCGGGCGTGGCGTCGGGCGTGGTGAACCCCGCGGACGTTGTTGCCGTGCTCGCCAATGGCTACTCCGGTGCAGGCAAAAAGCTCGACACCCCGTATCTTGCGTCCGAGGCGCTTGGCGCGGCCGTGCCGTACGCCGTGGGTGGACTGCATCGGCACATTCCCGAGATCATCCAGAATCTGGAGTCCGCGGGGGCGAGCGGCGTGCGGCTGAGCTTCACGCCCACGCTCGTGCCCATGGCGCGCGGCATCCTCGCCACCGTGACGGCGCCCATCGCCGAGGGTGTCAACGTTGAGGCGATTCGTCCCGCGTGGGAGGAGGCCTACGCCGATGAGCCGTTTGTGCACCTCTTGCCCGAGGGTCAGTGGCCCTCCACGGCGTCCACGCTCGGCGCCAACACCGCGCTGATGCAGGTGGCCGTCGATGGCAAGGCGGGAAGGGTTGTGGTGGTGTGCGCCATCGACAACCTCGTCAAGGGAACCGCGGGCGCCGCGCTGCAGTCCATGAACCTTGCGCTTGGCCTGCCCGAGACGCTTGGCCTGACCACCGTAGGAGTCGCGCCGTGAGCGGCGCGCCAGGAATAGGGGCAGCACCGTGAGCGTGACGGAATCGGCGGGATTCACCGCGGCCGGCGTGACCGCGGGCCTCAAGCCCTCAGGCCGCCCCGATGTGGCGCTCGTGGTCAACGAGGGCCCGCTTCACGTTGCCGCGGCCGTGTTCACCTCCAACCGAGTATTCGCCGCGCCGGTGGCGTGGTCGCGTCAGGTGCTCGCGGATGGCAGGGTCGACGCCGTTGTGCTCAATTCCGGAGGCGCCAACGCGGCAACGGGGCCGGACGGCTTTGCCGACACGCATCACACGGCGGAGCGGGTTGCTCAGGCCCTGCAGTCCACGGGTCGCGATATTTCCGCTGGCGATGTGGCGGTGTGCTCAACGGGGCTCATTGGGGTGCGGCTCGACATGGATCGGCTGCTGCCTGGTGTGGACGCGGCGGTTGCCGGGTTGTCCGCGGACGGCGGCGACGCCGCGGCGCACGCGATCCTCACCACCGACACCGTGACCAAGCAGGCCGTGGCCGAACGCAACGGCTGGACGGTTGGCGGTATGGCCAAGGGCGCTGGCATGCTCGCGCCGGGCCTGGCCACGATGCTGTGCGTCATCACCACCGACGCGGTCATCGATGCTGGCCGTGCGGATACCGCCCTCAGGAATGCCGTGCGCACCACCCTCAACCGGGTGGATTCGGACGGCTGCATGTCCACCAACGACACCGTGGTGCTCATGGCGAGCGGAGCGTCGGGCATCACGCCTGGTGAGGGTAAGTTTGAGGCGGCGCTCACCGACGTCTGTGCACAGATTGCGCGCGCGCTGGTGGCCGACGCCGAGGGTGCCACGCACGACATCGCCATCACCGTGGTGGAGGCCAGCAGCGAAGATGCCGCAGAGGCGGTGGGGCGCGCCGTTGCCCGGTCCAACCTGTTCAAGGCCGCGGTGTTCGGCGGCGATCCCAACTGGGGCCGCATCATCTCTGCGGCGGGAACCGTGCCTCAGGAGGTGGCGCCCTTTGACGCCACGGCCATCGACGTCAGCATCAATGGCGTGCAGGTGTGCCGCGCGGCGGGAGTGGGCGACTCTCGCGACGGCGTGAGCCTCGCCGAGCGCGAGGTGCGCGTGGAGATCAACCTCCACGCGGGGGCCTCGTCCGCCACCATCTGGACCAACGACCTCACCCACGACTACGTCCACGAGAACAGCGCGTACAGCACATGAGCGACATCGACCTTCCCGACCTCACGCCCCAGCAGAAGGTGGGCGTGCTGATCGACGCCATGCCGTGGATCGAGCGCTTCAAGGGCGCCACCGTGGTCATCAAGTACGGCGGCAACGCCATGATCGACGAGTCCCTCAAGCGCGCCTTTGCACAAGACATCGTGCACTTGCGTCTCCTTGGCCTGCATCCCGTTGTGGTGCACGGCGGCGGGCCGCAGATCTCGGACATGCTTGACCGGCTGGGCATCGAATCGGAGTTCCGCGGCGGACTGCGCGTGACCACTCCCGAGGCGATGGACGTGGTGCGCATGGTGCTCACGGGGCAGGTCTCGCGCGAGCTCGTGGGGCTCATCAACGATCACGGCCCGCATGCGGTGGGGCTGTCTGGCGAGGACGCCGGGCTGCTGCAGGCCAAGCGTCGCGCGGCAACCGTGGACGGCGAGCCGGTGGACGTGGGCCTGGTTGGCGACGTCATCAAGGTCAATCCGGCCGCGGTGCTGGACATCGTTGAGGCGGGGCGCATCCCGGTGGTGAGCACGGTTGCCCCCGACATCGACGACCCCACCACGGTGCTCAACGTCAACGCGGACACCGCCGCGGCCGCGCTCGCCGTAGCGTTGCGGGCGCGCAAGCTCATCGTCCTCACCGACGTGGAGGGGCTGTACCGCAACTGGCCGGATCGCGATTCGCTCGTGCGTCAGATCACCGCGTCCTCCCTCGAAGAGCTGCTGCCAAGCCTTGAAAGCGGCATGCGGCCCAAGATGGAGGCGTGCCTGCGCGCGGTGCGCGGCGGCGTGCCCCAGGCGCACGTCATCGATGGACGCCAGGCGCACTCGATGCTGTCCGAGATCTTCACCACCGCCGGAATCGGCACCATGGTCATGCCGGATAAGGAGTCGTGGGCATGAACGGCCCAGGGGAACTCGACAAGGCGGGCCTTGCGCGTTACGACAACGCGCTCATGGCCACGTTCGGCACGCCGCAGCGCGTGCTCGTGCGTGGCGAAGGCTCCTACGTGTGGGATGCGGACGGCAACCGCTACCTCGATCTCTTGGGCGGCATTGCCGTGACGGCGCTTGGTCACGCGCACCCCGGCTGGGTGCAGGCCATCGCGAGCCAAGCGGCAACGCTCGCGCAGGCCTCCAACTTCTTCGCCACCGAGCCCCAAGTGCAGCTTGCAGAGCGCCTCTTGCAGCTGTCCGACGCTCCCACCGGGTCTCGCGTGTTCCTCACCAATAGCGGCACGGAGGCCATGGAGGCCGTCTTCAAGATGGCCCGCAAGACGGGCCGCAGCAGGATCATTGCGCTCGAAGGGTCCTTCCACGGGCGCTCGATGGGCGCGCTTGCGCTGACGGGCAAGGAGGCGATTCGCGCCCCCTTTGAGCCCCTTCCGGCCGGGGTCGAGTTTGTGCCTCGCGGTGACCTCGAGGCGCTGCGTGCGGCCGCCGCGGGTGGCGACCTTGCGGCGATCGTCCTCGAGCCCATTCAGGGAGAGTCCGGCGTGCACCCCCTGACCAGCGAATACCTGCAGCTGGCACGGGACCTGGCCACGGCGTCGGGCGCGCTGTTGGCCTTTGACGAGGTGCAAACGGGAGTGGCGCGCACGGGAGCGTGGTTCGCCCACCAATTGCACGGCGTGGTTCCCGACGTCATGGCGCTTGCCAAGGGACTTGGCGGGGGAGTGCCCATCGGCGCCGTGGTGGCGTTTGGGCCGTGGGCGGCAACGCTGCTGGTCAAGGGCGAACACGGCTCCACGTTTGGCGGCAACGCGCTTGCCACGGCGGCCGCGCTCGCCACGTTGCGCATCCTCGAGGAGGAGGACGTGCTCACCAACGTCAAGAACGTGGGGGAGCACACCAGGGCAGCACTTGCGGCGCTGCCGTTCGTCACCGAGGTGCGCGGCGAGGGCCTCATGCTGGGAGCCGCCTTGAGTGCGCCCGTGGCACAAGAGATCGCCGCCGCGGCATTGGAGGCGGGGTTCATCGTCAACGCCACCGGCCCCGACACCTTGCGGCTTGTGCCTGCGCTGACCATCACCGCCAAGCAGATCGACGCGTTCGTTGCATGGCTCGCGGACGCGGTGCCCGCGATCATCGAGGGGCAGGCATCATGACCCGTGACACTGCCATACGGAGCTTCTTGCGCGACGATGACGTGACCGCCGCCGAGCAGCGGGAGATTCTCGAGCTCGCGCTCGCCTTCCGCGCCAATCGCCAGGCACACCAGCCATTCGCCGGGCCCCAGGGCGTGGCCATTCTCTTCGACAAGCCCTCGACCCGCACGCGCGTGAGCTTCAGCGTGGGCGTTGCCGAACTGGGCGGCTACCCGCTCGTGCTCGACACCGCCACCTCGCAGATGGGCCGCGGCGAGTCCATCGCGGACACCGCAAAGGTGCTGGGACGGCAGGTGAGCGCCATTGTGTGGCGCACCTTTGGCCAGGAGCGCATCGAAGAGATGGCGCAGCATGCCGGGGTGCCGGTGGTCAACGCGCTCACCGACTCCTTCCACCCATGCCAGATCCTCGCCGACCTCGCGGCCGTCGCGGATTCTCGTGGCGGCGTGGACGCGCTTGGGGGCCTCACGCTGACGTACGTGGGTGACGGCGCCAACAACATGGCGCACTCCTACCTGCTGGGAGGGGCTCTCGCGGGAATGCACGTGCGCATTGGCGCGCCCTCGGAGTATGTGCCGAGCGAGGCCGTGGTGCTCGATGCCAAGCGCATCGCCGCCGACAATGGCGGCTCGGTGACGGTCACCATGGATATGGACGACGCCGTGCGCGGCGCGGATGTCATCGCCACCGATACCTGGGTATCGATGGGTGACGAAGACAGTGCGGGCGAGCGCGCCGGCGTCTTCGATGCGTACCAAATCAATGCGCGCACGCTCGAGCTTGCCGCACCTGGCGCGCAGGTGCTGCACTGCCTTCCCGCGTATCGCGGCAAGGAGATCACAGCCGAGGTGCTCGACGGTCCGCAGTCCATCGTGTGGCTCGAGGCCGAATACCGGCTGCACGCGCAGAAGGCGCTGCTCACCTGGCTGGTATCGCAGTGACGAGCGGTGTCATGAGTGAGATTCCGCAGACCAAGGCCGCACGGCAGGCCCGCGTGCGCCACCTCATCGAGGCCGGCGGCGTGGAGTCGCAGACGCAGCTCGCCGGGCTCCTCGACGCCGAAGGCATCCGCGTCACGCAGGCCACCTTGTCGCGGGACCTCGTGGAGATGGGCGCGGTCAAGGTGCGCGGGGCCGACGGCCGCCTCACCTATGCCACGCAAGCCACCATGGAGTCGGTGGAGGGTACCGCGGCACGGCTCAACCGGCTGTGCGCGGAGCTGCTGCATTCCGCGGCCGGCAGCGCGAACCTCGCGGTGTTGCGCACCCCGGAAGGTGCCGCGCAGTTCTTGGCGATGGCGATCGACTCCCACGACGACGAAGAGATCCTCGGCACCGTGGCCGGTGACGACACGATCATCGTCATCTCGCGCGCCCCCAACGGCGGGGAGAGCCTCGCCCACAGATTTCTTGCCCGAGCGTCGGGCCACTAGAACCCCTACGAAAGAGAACATGACATGACTGAGCGGATTGTGCTGGCCTATTCCGGCGGACTCGACACGTCGGTGGCCATTGGCTGGATCGCCGACGCTACGGGCGCAGAGGTGGTGGCGGTTGCGGTGGACGTGGGCCAGGGCGGCGAGGACCTTGAGGTCATTCGCCAGCGCGCGCTCGACTGCGGTGCCGTGGAGGCCTATGTGGCGGACGCTCGCGACGAGTTCGCCAACGAGTACTGCATGCCCGCGCTCAAGGCGAACGCGCTCTACCACGACAAGTACCCCCTGGTATCTGCCCTGTCGCGGCCCGTCATCGTCAAGCACCTCGTCAAGGCGGCCAAGGAGTTTGGCGCCACCACCGTGGCACACGGCTGCACGGGCAAGGGCAACGACCAGGTGCGCTTTGAGGTGGGCATCGTCTCGCTCGCGCCCGAGCTCAAGTGCATCGCTCCGGTTCGCGATCTTGCGCTGACGCGCGATCGCGCCATCGAGTACGCGGAGCGCCACGCGCTGCCCATCGCCACCACCAAGAAGAACCCGTTCTCCATCGACCAGAACGTGTGGGGGCGTGCCGTGGAGACGGGCTTCCTCGAGGACATCTGGAACGCGCCCACCAAGGACGTCTACGACTACACGGACGATCCCGCCTTCCCACCGGTGCCCGACGAGGTGCTCATCGCGTTTGAGCGCGGCATTCCGGTGGCGATCGACGGGCAGGCGGTCACGCCGCTGCAGGCGATCGTGGAACTGAATCGCCGCGCGGGTGCTCAGGGCATTGGCCGCATCGACATCGTGGAGGACCGCCTGGTGGGCATCAAGAGCCGGGAAATCTACGAGGCTCCGGGAGCGATCGCGCTCATCGAGGCGCACAGGGAGATGGAGAACGTCACGCTCGAGCGCGAGCAGGCGCGGTTCAAGCGCCGCATCAGCGACGAGTGGACCGAGCTCGTGTACGACGGCATGTGGTCGTCGCCGCTCAAGAAGTCGCTTGACGCGTTCATCGAGGACACGCAGGAGTACGTGACCGGAGAGATTCGGCTCGAGCTGCACGGCGGAAAGGCGACCGTCACGGGACGCCGGTCCAGCGTCGGTCTGTACGACTTCAACCTCGCCACCTACGACGAGGGCGACACGTTCGACCAGTCCGCTGCGCGTGGGTTCATCGAGATCTATGGACTCGCGGCCAAGCAGGCCGCCGCGCGGGCGGCGGCGCTGTAGCCATGGGGGAGACCAACGAGGGTGCCCTCTGGGGCGGACGCTTCGCCTCGGGGCCCGACGCCGCGCTTGCCGCACTGAGCAAGTCCACTCAATTTGACTGGCGGTATGCGGACGACGACCTTGCTGGCTCCATCGCGCATGCGCATGCGCTGCATGCGGCGGGGCTGCTGACCGACGACGAGGCAACGGCGATGGTGGGGGCGCTGTCTCAGCTGCGCGCCGACGTCTCCACAGGGTCGGCGGCCGCCGCAGACTCCGACGAGGACGTGCACGGTGCTCTGGAGCGCCTGCTCATCGAACGCGTCGGCCCCGAGCTTGGCGGCAAGATTCGCGCCGGGCGCTCACGCAACGACCAGATCGCCACGCTGCAGCGCAGGTATCTGCGCCGTCATGCGGGTCAGATCTCGGCGCTCGTGTTGGACCTCGTGCAGGCCCTTGCGGATCAGGCGCAGGTGCATGGTGCTGCGCCCATGCCTGGGCGCACGCACTTCCAGCATGCCCAGCCCGTGACCCTTGGTCATCACCTGCTCGCGCACGTGTGGCCGCTGCTGCGTGACGTGGAGCGGTTGCACGATTGGGATGCGCGTGCCGCGCTGTCGCCGTATGGCGCCGGCGCGCTCGCCGGTTCAACGTTGGGCCTGGATCCCGCCGCCGTTGCCGCGGAGCTGGGATTCGCCGGCCCCACCCAGAACTCGATCGACGCCACGGCCTCGCGAGATGTTGTCGCGGAGTTTGTGTTTGTCACGGCGATGATCGGGGTCGACGTGTCGCGCATCGCGGAGGAGATCATCGCGTGGGCAACGGTCGAGTTTGGCTTCGTCGCCCTGCACGACTCCTTCTCCACGGGGTCGTCGATCATGCCCCAGAAGAAGAATCCGGACATCGCAGAGCTCGCGCGGGGCAAGGCCGGCCGCCTCATCGGTGACCTCGCAGGACTGCTCGCGACTCTCAAGGGGCTGCCGCTCGCGTACAACCGCGACCTCCAAGAGGCCCACGAGCCCGCCCTCGACGCGATCGACACCCTCGAGACCCTGCTCCCGGCGTTTACGGGCATGGTCGCGACGCTCACGTTCAACACCGAGCGGCTTGCGGAGCTGGCCCCCGCCGGCTTCTCGCTCGCGACGGACGTCGCGGAGTGGCTCGTCAAGAAGGGCGTGCCGTTCCGCGAGGCCCACGAGGTCGCCGGCGCATGCGTCAAGGCATGCGAGGCGGGGGGCAAGGAGCTGCACCAACTCACGCCGGACGAGCTGTCGGCACTACATCCCCAGCTTGGTGCGGGAGTGCTCGAGGTGCTCACGGTGGACGGCTCGCTCGCGGCTCGCGATGGCATCGGCGGCACGGCACCGGCACGTGTGACGGAGCAGCTGGCGCTCGCCCGCGCGGCCATGGAGCGGCTGCGCGGCTAGGACTCCGTTACCGCCACCTCGATGGCGTCGGTGATGCGCTTGAGGTCGTCGTAGGCAATGTCGAACACGGAGTGCGGGGTACCCGCGGCCGCCCACAGCTCGCCGTGTCGCTTGAGCTCCACGTCGATGTACGTGGGCACCGGTGAGGGGTGCCCTACCGGCGCCACTCCACCGATGGGCTGACCCGTCGCCTCGCGCACCTCATCGGCGCTCGCCTTGGTGATCGTGGTGGCGCCGATCTGCGCGGCCAGAAGCCCCGTGTCCACCCGGTGCGACCCGGACGTGAGCACCAACACGGGCACAGCGTCGGCCATAAACACCAGGGACGAGGCGATGGCCCCTACGTCGCAGCCCAAGGCGGCCGCGGCCTCGGCGGCGGTGCGAGCGGAGTCAGCCAAGGTGCGCACCTCGCTGCGCAGTCCGGCAGCGGTCAGGATTCCCAGGATGCGTTCACTGCTTGGATGCATGCCTCTACCGTAGTCTTGCGCCGTGCCCAACCCCAGCGTGTCCCACCTGGCCGCCAGGATCCGTGAGGTGCCGGCACGCTGCTGCGACACGCGGGTAGTCCTGATCGACGGCAGGGCGGGTGCCGGCAAGTCCACCCTCGCCAACCGGCTGGCCGTGGCACTTGGCGGCGAGCCGTCGGGTGGTGCTGGCACCTTCCTGCCCACCGCCGAACTCGCCGAAGACGATCCCGTGCAGATAGTGCATGGCGACGACCTCTACGAGGGCTGGAGCGGCCTGGCCACGCTCGACGACATCCTGCTGGGCGGCGTGCTGGAACCGCTCGCCGCGGGCGGCACGGGATCCTTCGACATGTGGGATTGGGCCGCGGGACGGCGCTCCTTCACGATCCGCGTGCCGCAGCGTCGGGCGCTGATCGTTGAGGGCGTGGGCGTGGGGCTGCCGCGCGCTCGGGAGCTCGCGGTGCTGACCGTATGGGTGGAGGCACCGTGGGAGGTGCGCCTTGCGCGAGGGGTTGCGCGCGATCACCGCTCCTATGCCGATGTGGTGGAGCGCTGGACGGCGTTTGAGGCGGATGAGCAGCGGCACCACTCCCGCACCGCATCGCGCGAGAACGCCGACGTCGTCATAGACGGCACCCAGCCGGTTCCGGAATGATGGCACCGTGACTCATCCGGTGACCACGGACGTGGTGCGGGTGCACCGCCGCACGCTTGTCGTTGTCTCCATCGCCCAGATCCTGTCCGGATTTGGCCTCGCGGCGGGGATCACGGTGGGCGCTTTGCTGGCCGCGCAGGTGTGGCACTCCACGGCACTCGCCGGGGTGCCTGCGGTCATCATGACTGTTGGCGCCTCCGGGGCTGCGCTGGTGATCGCGGGGCTGTCGCAGCGCGGTGGGCGCCGCGTTGGGCTGGGAACAGGCTATGCCGTGGGCGCGCTCGGCGCGGCAGGCATCGTCATGAGCGTGTGGCAGCACTGGCCGGCCGTGCTGCTCGCAAGCTTCCTCATGTATGGCGCGGGCTCCGCCGCGAACCTTCAGGCACGCTTCGCGGGAGCGGATCTGGCGCCCACGGCGCGAAGGGCAACGGCGATGTCGATCGTGCTCATGGCGACAACCCTCGGCGCCGTGCTCGGCCCGGTGTCTGCGCAATGGAGCGGCCGTATCGTCGAGACCTGGGGGCTTGATGCGCTGCTCGGGCCGTTCGTGGTGGCCTGCCTGGCTTACGCCCTCGGCGCGCTCGTCCTTGCCGTCGCCTTGCGGCCCGATCCACTGCTCGTTGCGCGCGCCATGCGGGAGGCACAGTCGGCCTCGACCCATGCACAGGCCGCCAAGAACCCAGCCTGGCGCTCGCGTGTGGCGGCGGCGATCGTGATCATGGTGATCGCGCAGGCGGTGATGATCGCCATCATGACGATGACACCCGTGCACATGCGGGACCATCACCACTCGATCGCGGCGATCGGAGGGGTGATCGCCGCCCACGTTGCTGCCATGTACGTACCCTCGCCGCTGTCCGGGTGGCTTGTCGACACGTGGGGCGGGCCGCGCGTGGCCGCGTGCGCTGGGGTGGTGCTCGGTGCGGCCGGCACGGTGGCGGCGCTCGCGAATCCCGATGGCATCGCCGCCACCACGCTCGCGCTCGTGCTGCTTGGCCTTGGGTGGAGCCTCGCGATGGTCTCGGGAAGCGCATTGCTGACGCAGTGGGCGCCCGCAGGCATACGAACCCGCCTCCAGGGACGCTCGGACGCCCTGACAACCCTTGCCGGAGCGTCGGGCGCCGGTCTTGCCGGGATGGTGGTGAGTTGGCAGGGATACGGGTGGCTCGCGTGGGCGGGCGTGGCCCTTGCCGCGCTCATGGTGCCGGTCGCTGTCGTCGTGCGCACGCGCAGGGCTGACACAATGGCCCCATCATGACCGAGCACATCCTTGATGACTTGCACTGGCGCGGCCTTGTCGCGCTCACCACAGGCGACGACGCGCTGCGTGCGGCCCTGAGCGAAGGCCCCGTGACGCTGTATTGCGGCTTTGACCCTACGGCGCCGAGCCTGCACATCGGAAATCTGGTGCAGATACTCACGGTGCGTCGGCTGCAGGATGCCGGTCACCTCCCCCTGCTGCTCGTTGGCGGCGCCACGGGCCTCATCGGCGATCCCAAGATGGCAGGCGAGCGCACCCTCAACCCGGTGGACGTGGTGCATGGGTGGGTGGAGCGTATCCGTGCGCAGATCGAGCCGTTCATGTCCTTCGAGGGCGAGAACGCCGCGCGCATGGTCAACAACTTTGACTGGACCAAGGACCTCACCGCCATTGAGCTGCTGCGCGACGTGGGCCAGTACTTCCGGCTCGGCACGATGATCGCCAAGGACACGGTGGCGCGCCGCCTCAACTCGGAGGAGGGCATCTCCTACACCGAGTTCAGCTACCAGCTGCTGCAGGGGATGGACTTCCTTGAGCTGTACCGCCGGTACGGCTGCACGCTTCAGACCGGCGGCTCGGATCAGTGGGGCAACCTCACCTCGGGCACCGACCTCATTCGCAAGGCCGAGGGTGTCTCGGTCCATGCGCTCGCCACCCCGCTCATCACCAAGGCGGACGGCACCAAGTTTGGCAAGACGGAGTCCGGCACCGTGTGGCTCGATCCCGAGCTCACGAGCCCATACGCCTTCTACCAGTTCTGGCTCAATCAGGCTGACGCCGATGTCATCGGCTACCTCAAGGTCTTCACCTTCTTGTCGCGCGACGAGATCGCGCGCCTTGAGCGTGCCGTCGCCGACGAACCCTTCAAGCGAGAGGCCCAGCGGACCCTCGCCCATGAAGTCACGTCCTTGGTGCACGGGCCCGACGCTGTGGCCGCCGCTGTCGCGGCAAGCCAGGCCATCTTCGGCAGGGGAGAGCTCGCCGGCTTGGATGCGGCCACTCTTGCCGGCGTGGCCCAAGAGGTACCAAGCGCCGTGATCGCCCCAGGTGCCTCGGTAGTAGACGCCCTTGTGGAGGCCGGCATCGTGGAGTCACGAGGCGCCGCGCGCCGGGCCATTGCGGAGGGTGGCGCGTACGTCAACAACGAGCGAGTCGATGATGAGGCGAGCGTGCTGAGCGCGGCCGACGCCCTTGCTGGCGGCTGGATCGTGGTGAGGCGCGGAAAAAAGTCTGTTGGATTGGTGCGGCTCGAAGCCTGACAACGGTCGCTCGTGGGGACGCAACCCGCGATTACCAGGGACGATGCCGCGACACGCCCGGGATGCAAGCGATTTGACCTGGGGGTCCGCAGCCCGTAATGTCTTCTCTTGCTGCCGACGAGGGAAGCACTCACCGCAGGACTGAACAAGGCCGCGGGAGTCACCTGAGACAGCACTTCCATCGCAACGATGAGCGGTCGCATGCGCGCCCAATCAGAGGTACGATGGAAGGCCCCTCCAGACTGGAGACACGCCGACGAGGCGAGTTGACAAGACGGATCAAGGGGAGTAAGTTAGAAGGGTTGCCCCAAACGAGGCCCGAGAGGGTTGAGTGAGGTGCGCGTCCGAACCTTGAGAACTCAACAGTGTGCCACATGTCGATGCCAAAACCTCCGGCATCGCGATGAGCTTCGGCTCGAGCGATGCAGGATTCCTTTGGTAAAGAATTAAATGTCAGTGACATTTGTTCATTTGCTAGAGATTAAACCGGTTCCTCGGAACCACTTCGTATGTATGTGAACCGACCTCGGTCGGATTGCTATCAAACATTAACGGAGAGTTTGATCCTGGCTCAGGACGAACGCTGGCGGCGTGCTTAACACATGCAAGTCGAACGGTGACCTCGGAGCTTGCTCCGGGCGATCAGTGGCGAACGGGTGAGTAACACGTGAGTAACCTGCCCCAGACTCTGGGATAACCTCGGGAAACCGGGGCTAATACCGGATACGAGACGCTCCTGCATGGGATGCGTCTGGAAAGATTTATCGGTCTGGGATGGACTCGCGGCCTATCAGCTTGTTGGTGAGGTAACGGCTCACCAAGGCGACGACGGGTAGCCGGCCTGAGAGGGCGACCGGCCACACTGGAACTGAGACACGGTCCAGACTCCTACGGGAGGCAGCAGTGGGGAATATTGCACAATGGGCGCAAGCCTGATGCAGCGACGCCGCGTGGGGGATGAAGGCCTTCGGGTTGTAAACCCCTTTCAGTAGGGAAGAAGCGAAAGTGACGGTACCTACAGAAGAAGCGCCGGCTAACTACGTGCCAGCAGCCGCGGTAATACGTAGGGCGCAAGCGTTGTCCGGAATTATTGGGCGTAAAGAGCTCGTAGGCGGTCTGTCGCGTCTGCTGTGAAAACCCGAGGCTCAACCTCGGGCCTGCAGTGGGTACGGGCAGACTAGAGTGTGGTAGGGGAGACTGGAATTCCTGGTGTAGCGGTGGAATGCGCAGATATCAGGAGGAACACCAATGGCGAAGGCAGGTCTCTGGGCCACAACTGACGCTGAGGAGCGAAAGCGTGGGGAGCGAACAGGATTAGATACCCTGGTAGTCCACGCCGTAAACGGTGGGCACTAGATGTGGGGCTCTTTCCATGAGTTCCGCGTCGCAGCTAACGCATTAAGTGCCCCGCCTGGGGAGTACGGCCGCAAGGCTAAAACTCAAAGGAATTGACGGGGGCCCGCACAAGCGGCGGAGCATGCGGATTAATTCGATGCAACGCGAAGAACCTTACCAAGGCTTGACATATACGGTCTATCCCTAGAGATAGGGAGTGCTTCGGCGCCGTATACAGGTGGTGCATGGTTGTCGTCAGCTCGTGTCGTGAGATGTTGGGTTAAGTCCCGCAACGAGCGCAACCCTCGTTCTATGTTGCCAGCACGTAATGGTGGGGACTCATAGGAGACTGCCGGGGTCAACTCGGAGGAAGGTGGGGATGACGTCAAATCATCATGCCCCTTATGTCTTGGGCTTCACGCATGCTACAATGGCCGGTACAAAGGGCTGCAATACCGCAAGGTGGAGCGAATCCCAAAAAGCCGGTCTCAGTTCGGATTGAGGTCTGCAACTCGACCTCATGAAGTCGGAGTCGCTAGTAATCGCAGATCAGCAACGCTGCGGTGAATACGTTCCCGGGCCTTGTACACACCGCCCGTCAAGTCACGAAAGTCGGTAACACCCGAAGCCGGTGGCCTAACCCTCTGGGAAGGAGCCGTCTAAGGTGGGATTGGCGATTGGGACTAAGTCGTAACAAGGTAGCCGTACCGGAAGGTGCGGCTGGATCACCTCCTTTCTAAGGAGCACTTGGCAGCTCTCGAGCTGTCCAGGACTCGCATCGGCCTCAAACGCAGGCCGGCGAGAGCTCACGGATGGAACATCGATGTGGTAGCAGCGCAGCAGCGCTTCACTCAGTACACCCCTTGGGGTAGGAACGGTTGAGGCTCCGCAGCACCACTACAAGGCACACTGTTGGGTCCTGAGGGATCGGGCGAAAGCTCAACCTCAGGCCAGGAGACTGGCCGGACGGACCGTTGGATCTGGATGAACCGCTGCGCGGGGTTGTGTGACAACCAAGCGCGGTAGGCGCCGGTGGTAGACGGGCCCGCCCGTAACTTGAGAACTGCACAGTGGACGCGAGCATCTTTGAAATCTGTAAGACAAGTTTCTAAGAGCACATGGTGGATGCCTTGGCAGTAGGAGCCGAAGAAGGACGTAGTAACCTGCGATAAGCCTCGGGGAGCTGGTAAACAAGCTTTGATCCGAGGATCTCCGAATGGGGAAACCCCGCTGGAGTCATGTCCAGTGACCCTCGCCTGAACACATAGGGCGAGTGGAGGGAACGTCGGGAAGTGAAACATCTCAGTACCGACAGGAAGAGATATTCCGTGAGTAGTGGCGAGCGAAAGCGGAAGAGGCCAAACCGTTAGCGTGTGATAGCCGGCAGGCGTTGCGTTAGCGGGGTTGTGGGACCTTTCTGGAAGATCTGCCGATCTTCCAAGGAGTCAAAAATCCGCGTAATAGTCGAAGGGCATTGAAAGGCCCGGCACAGAGGGTGCTACCCCCGTAGACGAAATTGCGCGGACTCCTGAGAGTCATCCCAAGTAGCACGGGGCCCGAGAAATCCCGTGTGAATCCGTAGAGACCACTCTATAAGCCTAAATACTACCTACTGACCGATAGCGAATCAGTACCGTGAGGGAAGGGTGAAAAGTACCCCGAGAGGGGAGTGAAATAGTACCTGAAACCGTGTGCTTACAATCCGTTGGAGCCTCCCTAGCAGGGGTGACAGCGTGCCTTTTGAAGAATGAGCCTGCGAGTTAGTGCTCGGTGGCGAGGTTAAGCCGTGAGGCGTAGCCGTAGCGAAAGCGAGTCCGAATAGGGCGTTTGAGTCGCCGGGTCTAGACCCGAAGCGAAGTGATCTATCCATGGCCAGGCTGAAGCGCGGGTAAGACCGCGTGGAGGGCCGAACCCACTTGGGTTGAAAACCGAGGGGATGAGCTGTGGATAGGGGTGAAAGGCCAATCAAACTTCGTGATAGCTGGTTCTCCCCGAAATGCATTTAGGTGCAGCGTTGCGTGTTTCTTGCCGGAGGTAGAGCTACTGGATGGCCGATGGGCCCCACCAGGTTACTGACGTCAGCCAAACTCCGAATGCCGGTAAGTGAGAGCGCAGCAGTGAGACTGCGGGGGATAAGCTTCGTAGTCGAGAGGGAAACAGCCCAGAACACCAACTAAGGCCCCTAAGCGTGTGCTAAGTGGGAAAGGATGTGGAGTTGCCCAGACAACCAGGAGGTTGGCTTAGAAGCAGCCACCCTTGAAAGAGTGCGTAATAGCTCACTGGTCAAGTGATTCCGCGCCGACAATGTAGCGGGGCTCAAGTACACCGCCGAAGTTGTGTCATTCACACACTGCCTGGTCTTCGGATCCAAGCGTGTGGATGGGTAGGGGAGCGTCGTGTGGCGAGTGAAGTCGCGGGGTAACCCAGCGGTGGACGCCACACGAGTGAGAATGCAGGCATGAGTAGCGAAAGACGGGTGAGAAACCCGTCCGCCGAATGATCAAGGGTTCCAGGGCCAGGTTAATCCGCCCTGGGTAAGTCGGGACCTAAGGCGAGGCCGACAGGCGTAGTCGATGGACAACGGGTTGATATTCCCGTACCGGCGAAGAACCGCCCATGCCGAATCAGATAATGCTAAGTGCCCAAAGCAGGTGCACCCTTCGGGGGAATCTCTGTGGCGCGCACGACCCGAGTCTGTAGTAGGCAAGCGTATTAACAGGGGTGACGCAGGAAGGTAGCCGAGCGTGGCGATGGTTGTCCACGTCTAAGGGTGTAGGGCGAGCTGTAGGCAAATCCGCAGCTCACATAGCCTGAGACCTGAAGGTGACTGCTTAAGCAGGAAATAAATCGGTGATCCTATGCTGCCAAGAAAAACCTCGGCGCGAGGTTCTAGCCGCCCGTACCCCAAACCGACTCAGGTGATCAGGTAGAGAATACTAAGGCGATCGAGAGAATCGTGGTTAAGGAACTCGGCAAAATGCCCCCGTAACTTCGGGAGAAGGGGGGCCTGAGGCGTGATGGCACTTGCTGCCGGAGCGTTTGAGGGCCGCAGAGACCAGAGAGAAGCGACTGTTTACTAAAAACACAGGTCCGTGCGAAGTCGCAAGACGATGTATACGGACTGACGCCTGCCCGGTGCTGGAAGGTTAAGAGGAAGGGTCAGCCTTTGGCGAAGCTCTGAATTTAAGCCCCAGTAAACGGCGGTGGTAACTATAACCATCCTAAGGTAGCGAAATTCCTTGTCGGGTAAGTTCCGACCTGCACGAATGGCGTAACGACTTCTCTGCTGTCTCAACCGCGAACTCGGCGAAATTGCATTACGAGTAAAGATGCTCGTTACGCGCAGCAGGACGGAAAGACCCCGGGACCTTTACTATAGCTTGGTATTGGTATTCGGTGTGGTTTGTGTAGGATAGGTGGGAGACTTTGAAGCCGGTACGCCAGTACAGGTGGAGTCATCGTTGAAATACCACTCTGATCACTCTGGATATCTAACCTCGGTCCGTAATCCGGATCAGGGACAGTGCCTGGTGGGTAGTTTAACTGGGGCGGTTGCCTCCCAAAAAGTAACGGAGGCGCCCAAAGGTTCCCTCAGCCTGGTTGGCAATCAGGTGGCGAGTGCAAGTGTACAAGGGAGCTTGACTGTGAGACTGACAGGTCGAGCAGGGACGAAAGTCGGGACTAGTGACCCGCTGGTGGCAAGTGGAAGCGCCAGCGCTCAACGGATAAAAGGTACCCCGGGGATAACAGGCTGATCCTGCCCAAGAGTCCATATCGACGGCATGGTTTGGCACCTCGATGTCGGCTCGTCGCATCCTGGGGCTGGAGTTGGTCCCAAGGGTTGGGCTGTTCGCCCATTAAAGCGGTACGCGAGCTGGGTTTAGAACGTCGTGAGACAGTTCGGTCCCTATCCGCTGCGCGCGCAGGAAA
>Ga0206116_1000508_pt1 | contig 38467 bp, 32 predicted proteins | sample 3A1Ametagenome_FD_178000 | JGI IMG/M metagenome (GOLD analysis project Ga0206116, IMG submission 178000) | Enriched microbial communities from leaf-cutter ant dump, University of Wisconsin, Madison, United States - 3A1A | ecosystem: Environmental > Terrestrial > Nest > Insects nest > Nest dump...
TTCCAGAACGGCGCGCGGGTCTTCAGGTAATCCATGATGAAGTTGCAGGCGTCGAACGCCGCCTGCCGGTGGGCGCTGCTGGTGCCGACGAAGACGATGGGCTCGCCCGGTTCCAGGCGGCCGATGCGGTGGATGATCTCGATACCCAGCAGTGGCCAACGCTCGCGGGCTTCATCGGCGATCTTGGCCAAGGCCTTCTCGGTCATGCCGGGGAAGTGTTCGAGAAACATGCCGCCGACTTCACGCCCTTCGTTGAAGTCACGCACGTAACCAACAAAGGTGACCACCGCGCCGATGCCGAGGTTGGCGGCATGCAGGGCATTGAGTTCGGTGCCGGGGTCGAAGGGTTGGGCTTGGACGCGGATGGTCATGAGGTGTCTCGTTTGCTGGGGCTGTGGTCTAGGACGGTCGGCGGGTGATTGGTGGGCTGAAGCGGAGCGCCGCCCGGCCCACCCTACAAGGTTGAAGCGGAACACCGCCCGACCGCTCCTACCGGGTGATCAGCCGCCGGTAACGGTGGGGAAGAAGGCCACTTCATCGCCCTCGGCCAGCGGCTCGTCGAGGCTGCAGAGTTCCTGATTGCGTGCGCACATCAGGTTCTGCTCACCCAGCACCTCCCACTCGCCGCCGCGGGCAACCAGGTGCAGACGCAGGTCGTCGAGGGTGGCGAAATCGCCGCTGAGTTGTTCGTCGTCACGGCCCAGGGCTTCGCGGTAGCGGGCGAAATACTGCACGCGGATCATGCTTGCTCCTCCAGCTTGTAGTGACCGCTCTTGCCGCCGAGTTTTTCCAGCAGGCGCACCTGCTCGATGACCATGCCGCGATCCACGGCCTTGCACATGTCATAGATGGTCAGCGCGGCGACGCTGGCGGCAGTCAGTGCTTCCATCTCGACACCGGTTTGCCCGGACAGTTTGCATCGCGCGGTGATATGTACGGCATCGTCACCCTCCGCACGCAGTTCGACCTTGACGCCGGTGAGCATCAGCGGATGGCACAGCGGGATCAGATCGCTGGTTTTCTTCGCCGCCTGGATACCGGCGATGCGCGCCACGGCGAACACGTCGCCCTTGGGGTGCTCGCCAGCGACGATCATCTGCAGGGTGGCAGGCAGCATGCACACACGTGCTTCGGCGGTGGCCTCGCGGAAGGTGGTCGCCTTGTCGGTGACGTCGACCATATGCGCGCGGCCTTGGGAATCGAGGTGGGTCAGCACGGGGAAACTCCTGGCGGGAACCGACCGATTGTAAACCTGCAAGTCAGGATTTCGTAACCCAGATGAAACCCGGGGCCAGAGCGGCAAAATCCCCGGATTTCATCCGGGCTACTGACTGCATTCGGCTACACGACTGTAGGAGCGGATTTATCCGCGATCATCGCGGCTGAAGCCGCTCCCACGAGACCTGTAGAAATTCGTTAATGCAGACTAAAACGCCCCTGCTCTTGCGAGCAGGGGCGCCAGTGTTTAACAGACCGAGGGTTACATATGGGTTTCCGCGTATTCCGCCAGGATCGAGCGAGGTACGCCTTGCAGGGTGATGTGGACGCCGTGCGGGAAGTCCTTGAAGCGTTCGGTGAGGTAGGTCAGACCCGAGCTGGGCGCTGACAGGTAGGGCGTGTCGATCTGTGCCAGGTTGCCCAGGCACACCACCTTCGAGCCGTTACCGGCACGGGTGATGATGGTCTTCATCTGGTGCGGGGTGAGGTTCTGGCACTCGTCGATGAGGATCAGGCTCTGCTGGAAGCTGCGCCCGCGGATGTAGTTGAGCGACTTAAATTGCAGCGGCACCTTCTGCAGGATGTAGTCGACGCTGCCATGGGTACTCTCATCGTCCATGTGCAGGGCTTCGAGGTTGTCGGTAATGGCGCCGAGCCAGGGTTCCATCTTCTCCGCCTCGGTGCCGGGCAGAAAGCCGATCTCCTGATCTAGCCCTTGCACGCTGCGGGTCGCGATGATGCGCCGATAGCGCTTGCTGACCATGGTCTGCTCGATGGCCGCAGCCAGCGCCAGGATGGTCTTGCCCGAGCCGGCGGCGCCGGACAGGTTGACCAGGTGGATGTCCGGATCGAGCAGGGCGAACAGTGCCAGCGCCTGATGGATGTCACGCGGCTTCAGGCCCCAGGCTTCCTGGTGCAGCAGTGGTTCCTGATGCATATCGAGGATGACCAGCTCGTCAGCCTTGATCGCCTTGATCCAGCCAACGAAACCCTGCTCGTCGAGGATGAACTCGTTGACGTGCACCGATGGCAAGTTGTCGGTGAGCTGCACACGGTGCCAGGTGCGACCGTGATCCTGACGGGTCTCGACCTTGCTCACGCGGTCCCAGAACGAGCCGCTCATGTCGTGGTAGCCCTTGGACAGCAGCGACACGTCGTCGACCAGTTGGTCGGTGTGGTAGTCCTCGGCATCGATGCCACAGGCGCGCGCCTTCAGGCGCATGTTGATGTCCTTGGTCACCAGCACCACGGACAGGCCGGGGTTGCGCGACTTCAGCTCCACCAACTGGTTGATGATCTTGTTGTCGTTGAGGTTTTCCGGCAGCCAGGTCACCGGCGCCGCGCTCTTGCTCATGAGGATGGAAAGACGCCCGCAGGGGCCGCTCTTGCCGCGCTGGATGGGTACCCCGTACTCGACGTCCTCCGGTTCGGCCCCCGCGAGAATCTGATCGATCAGGCGGATGGCCTGGCGACATTCAGCGGCAACACCGTGTTTGCCGGACTTCAGCTTGTCGAGTTCCTCCAACACCGTCATCGGGATGGCGACGTGGTGTTCTTCGAAGTTGAGCAAGGCGTTGGGATCGTGAATCAGGACATTGGTGTCGAGGGCGTAGAGGGTTGGAGCGGTGGGCTTGGAGCGTCCGTGGTCATCCATACTCGGTCACCTTCTTGTAGTAGCCAGGCGACGCAATACCAGGGCGGTGCTGCGCCGTACAGAGACCGCCGACTTTTCAGGTCGGGGCCGGAAGGTGGCAAGCAAGGTGAGGGCCAATGGCCGCCACCTGTCTGCAGGTTTCGGCGGTCTTGCTTTTTTATTACTCCAATTCGTATGACAGAAAAACGTTTTTTTATCGCCATGCAGGTTTATTTGCAGAGGCGACAGATAGTGCTTGGCGAGGTGCCAACTGCCCGTTAAAGTCCGAAGTCCTACCTGCTGTAACCCTCCTCGACTCCCCGCCCCTACTTGCAGCACGCCGCGCCAATCGGGTGCAGCGATCTCTTTCAATCGCCCCGATAGGTGGTCTTGCCGATCCCCGACCTCTAGAATCGCCGTCACGCTTTCTGGAGATTCCGCAGATGTTGATGGTGATTTCACCGGCCAAGACCCTCGATTACGAGACCCCGCCAGCCACCCCGCGCTTCACCCAACCCGAACACCTCGACCACGCGCAGGAACTGATCGCCCAACTGCGCGACTTCAGCCCTGCGCAGATCGCCGAGCTGATGGGCCTGTCGGACAAGCTCGCCGGCCTCAACGCCGCGCGCTTCGGCAGTTGGGAACGACCGTTCAACCCGTCCAACGCCAAGCAGGCGCTGCTGGCGTTCAAGGGCGACGTCTACACCGGCCTGAACGCCGAGGATTTTTCCGAGGACGACTTCGATTTCGCCCAGAGCCACCTGCGCATGCTCTCCGGCCTGTATGGCGTGCTGCGCCCGCTGGATCTGATGCAGGCCTATCGCCTGGAAATGGGCACCAAGCTGGCCAACGGCCGTGGCAAGGATCTGTACGCCTTCTGGGGCGAGCGCATCAGCGGCTGGCTGAACGAGGCGCTGGCTGCGCAGGGCGACGATGTGTTGCTCAACCTCGCCTCCAACGAGTACTTCGGTGCGGTCAAGCGCAAGGCACTGAACGCGCGCATCATCAACACCGAGTTCAAGGATCTGAAGAACGGCCAGTACAAGATCATCAGCTTCTACGCCAAGAAGGCCCGTGGCCTGATGGCGCGCTACGTGATCAAGGAGCGCCTGACCAACCCCGACGGCCTGAAGGACTTCAACTATCAGGGTTACCGCTACTCGGCCGAGCACTCCAAGACCGATAGTCTGGTTTTTCTGCGCGACCAGCCGCAGGACTGACGCCACGCCCTCCCCACCCCGTGCACCACTCATCGGTTACTGCACGGGGTCGGCACCTGCACTTACCACCTACCTCCCGCCCCCGCCCGCCGCTTCGCTGCGCCCTGAGCGCTGCGCTTTGCCGGGGCTCCCACGCCACACTTCTTGCGCGTTAAAACCTGCTTGGCGTCACACTTTCAGCGCCCCTGCACTTTCTCGCGAACTTATTGCGCTTCTTAGTTATCCGATAGTTTCACACTTATTAATATACGTATTGCCATCATGCATTTTGCAAGTTGCCACTATATTGCGATCAATTTACCCGTTCAGCTCCCGTTCAGCTACGGACGAACGGTAGGAACTATCGGAAAAGTCCGCTACTCATACAGCCCGTAACACATTTCAACTCATAACTTTCTTATCAACCGAAACTGCCTGTTTGCGAATTAACCTTCGCCAGGCCGCTTCACCCCAACGAAAGTTTGTGCGTTTCACAGGGAGATATAGAAACCCCGAAAGCATCGAGACAGAGGCCTCAACCGAGGCGGCAAAGACAATATCAAAGAGCCACGACTTTATATAAGGCTCGCATCTGACGCCACACTTCCGGCGTCACAACTCTCTTATGCCTGAATGAACTTGCTCAATTCAAAACAGCAAGTTCACGGACTAGTTTTGGCCATAAGGCCAGTATTTGAAACTGCATCGAACGGACGAGGTGAATACCATGCGAATCAGCATCTTCGGTTTGGGTTATGTAGGCGCTGTTTGTGCCGGTTGTTTGTCGGCACGCGGCCATGACGTGATTGGTGTGGATATCTCCACGCACAAGATCGATCTGATCAACAACGGTAAATCGCCCATCGTCGAGCCGGGTCTGGAAGAACTGCTGCAACAGGGGCTGCGTCAGGGTCGCCTGCGCGGCACCACTGACGTCGCCGCAGCGGTGCTGGAAAGCGACGTGTCGTTCATCTGCGTCGGTACGCCGAGCAAGAAGAACGGCGATCTGGAACTGGATTACATCGAAGGCGTGTGCCGTGAAATCGGTTTCGCCCTGCGTGACAAGGCCGAGCGCCACACCGTGGTGGTACGCAGCACCGTACTGCCGGGCACGGCGAAGAACGTGGTACTGCCGATCATCGAAGATTGCTCCGGGAAGAAGGCCGGCATCGATTTTGGTCTGGCGGTGAACCCCGAGTTCCTGCGCGAGAGCACCGCGATCCAGGACTACGACTACCCACCGATGACCGTTATCGGCGAGCTGGACAAGGCCTCCGGAGATCTGCTGGAAAACATCTACAGCGAGCTGGACGCACCGATCATCCGCAAGGACATCGAAGTCGCCGAGATGATCAAGTACACCTGCAACGTCTGGCACGCCGCCAAGGTCACCTTCGCCAACGAGATCGGCAACATCGCCAAGGCGGTCGGCGTCGATGGCCGCGAGGTGATGGACGTGATCTGCCAGGATCACAAGCTCAATCTCTCCAAGTACTACATGAAGCCTGGCTTCGCCTTCGGCGGCTCCTGCCTACCCAAGGACGTGCGCGCCCTGAACTACCGTGCCGGCAGCCTGGACGTCGAAGCACCGCTGATCGGCTCACTGATGCGCAGCAACGCCGCCCAGGTACAGAAGGCCTTCGACATCATCGCAGGCCACGACACCCGCAAGGTCGCCCTGCTCGGTCTGAGCTTCAAGGCCGGCACCGATGACCTGCGCGAAAGCCCACTGGTGGAACTGGCCGAGATGCTGATCGGCAAGGGTTACGACCTGGGTATCTACGACCGCAACGTCGAATACGCCCGCGTGCACGGTGCCAACAAGGACTACATCGAGTCGAAGATCCCGCACGTTTCCTCACTGCTCAACAGCGACCTGGAAGAGGTGGTGGCCAAGGCCGACATCATCATTCTCGGCAACCGCGACGAACGCTTCGCCAAGCTGGCCGAGCAGGCGCCGAGCGGCAAGCGGGTGATCGACCTGGTCGGTTTCATGCCCCACGCCAGCAACGGCGTGGCCGAAGGCATCTGCTGGTAAGGACCCGAGCCTACCTGCGCGCCTGGCGCGCGCAGGTAGCCGGAGACGCATATGGACAAGCTCAAGAACGGCCTCAATCAAGCCAGCGGCTGGCTGCTCTACCTCAGCCTGCTGATGCTTCTGGCACTGGCCCTGCCACGTTCGGTGTTCGACCCCGAAGCGCGGGACTTCCTCCTGCTCATCGGTATCGTCGGCATCTGGCGCTATTCCATGGGCGCCCTGCACTTCGTGCGCGGCTGCCTGTTCCTTTACCTGGTGTACCCCTGGTATCGCCGCAAGGTGCAAAAACTCGGCAAGGACGCCGACCCCTCTCATGTGTATCTGCTGGTCACCAGCTTCCGCATCGAGGCACTGACCACCGCCATGGTCTACCGCTCGGTGATCCGCGAGGCCATCGACTGCGGCTACCCCTGCACCGTGGTGTGCTCGATCGTCGAGCTCTCCGACGAGCTGCTGATCAAGAACCTCTGGGCTCAGGCCGAGCCGCCGGCGCACGTCACCCTGGATATCGTGCGCATCCCCGGCACTGGCAAGCGTGACGGCCTGGCCCATGGTTTTCGCGCCATCTCGCGGCAAATGCCGGATCGCGATGCGGTGGTAGCGGTAATTGACGGCGACACCGTGCTCGAGCCGGACGTGGTGACCAAGACCGTGCCCTGGTTCAAGCTCTTCCCCAATGTCGGCGGGCTGACCACCAACGAGTTCTGCGAGGTGCGCGGCAGCTACCTGATGAGCGAATGGCACAAGCTGCGCTTCGCCCAGCGTCACCTCAACATGTGCTCGATGGCTCTGAGCAAGCGCGTGCTGACCATGACCGGGCGCATGTCGGTGTTCCGCGCCAGCGTGGTCACCGACCCCGAGTTCATCCGCGACGTGGAAAGCGATCACCTGGAGCACTGGCGCCTGGGTCGCTTCCAGTTCCTCACCGGTGACGACAAGTCCAGCTGGTACAGCCTGATGCGCCTGGGCTACGACACCTTCTACGTGCCGGATGCCGCCATCAACACGGTCGAGCACCCGCCGGAGAAGAGCTTCGTCAAGGCCAGCCGCAAGCTGATGTTCCGCTGGTACGGCAACAACCTGCGGCAGAACTCACGCGCCCTGCGTCTGGGCATGAGCCGCCTCGGCGTGTTCACCAGCCTGGTGCTGTTCGACCAGCGCGTATCGATGTGGACCTGCCTGCTCGGCCTGTGCGTGGCGATCATCGCCAGCATCAAGTACAGCGTGATGTACCTGCTGATCTACCTGCTGTGGATCGGCATCACGCGCCTGATCCTGACGCTGCTGCTGATGCTCTCCGGGCACCGTATCGGCCCGGCCTACCCGGCCCTGCTCTATTACAACCAGATCGTCGGCGCGCTGGTGAAGATCTACGTGTTCTTCCGCCTCGATCAACAGTCCTGGACGCGCCAGAACACCAAGCTCAACCGCGGCCTGTCCAGCTTCGCCAACTGGTTCAACAGCTGGTCGTCGCGCGCCATGACCTTCTCTGCCGCCTCTGTCTTTATCGCCGCGCTGCTGGCGCTGGTGTGACCGTACTCGAATAGGAACTAGCCACCATGAACTCCGTCGCCAATCTCAACGTCGTCCATGAGTCCGAAGCCCAGCGCCAGCACGCCCGCGTCAAGCTGCCCGGGCGCCTGCGCTACACCAATGCCCAGCGCGAACGCATCGATGCGCGCCTGCAGGATGTGTCTGCCGGCGGCTTCAGCTTCACCAGCGAGAACACCACGCACAAGGTCGGCGATTTCCATCGCGGCCAGTTGCAGTTCCAGCTCGACAGCCTGGTGCTGGGGCTGGATGTGGAATTCCAGGTCAGCTCGGTACAACCGGAGCACAACCGCGTCGGCTGCCAGTTCCACAACCTCGGTGCCCGTGAGGTCGCAGCCCTGCGCCACCTGATCAGCAGCCACCTGGCCGGTGAGCTGGTCAACGTCGGCGAGGTGCTGCACATCCTGCAACGCGACAACTTCACCAAGGCGCGCAAGAACGGTTCCGGCGGCGGCATGGGCGTGTTCGGCCGCCTGCGTGCGGTGGCGTTCAGCGGCGCGATCTTCGTCGTCGGCCTGGCCGCCTTCGGTTACATCGGCAAGTCGATCTACGGCCTGTATTTCGTCACCCACGCCCAATCGGCACAGGTCAGCCTGCCTGCGCTGCAAGTGACCATGCCGCGCGAAGGCAGCGTGCAAAGCCTGGTGCAGCCCGATGGCGTGATCGAGAAAGGCGCGCCCATCGCCACCTTCACCACCAGCATGCTGGAAATGCTCAAGGGCCACCTCGGTGACGACCAGCTCGAACCGAGCCAGATCGAAGCACTGTTCGCCCGTGAAATGCAGGGCACCCTGACCAGCCCGTGCAACTGCAAGGTCGCCCGCCAACTGGTGGCCGACGGCCAGTTCGCCAGCAAGGGCGACGTGATCTTCGAACTGGTACCGCAGGACGGCGTCGCCAGCGTCAGCGCCAGCTTCCCCTACCGCCATCTGGAACAGGCGCGCCCCGGCACGCCGGTGAGCTTCCGTGTGGCCGGCGAGAACGAAAGCCGCCGTGGCCAGATCATCAGCAGCAACCTGCACGAGGGCGGGCTGTCCTCGGACATCCGTGTGCAGATCAAGCCCGACGACCTGCTGCCAGCCAGCCTCGCCGGGCAGCCGGTGGAAGTGGTGATCGATCGCGGCCCGTCGCTGAGCTGGCTGGTCGACCGCGCCGTCGCGGCTGGCCGCTAAGGAGAACCACGCCGTGAGCATGCCCCTTCTTCGTCCTGCCTTGCTGGGCCTCGCCGTCAGCGCCACGCTGGCCGGTTGCGCCGGTCTGCCGGATCAGCGCCTGGCCCGCGAAGCCCTGCAGAGCGGCGACCAGCAGACCGCCGAATGGCATTTCCGCCAGCTTGCCGAGATGGGTTACAGCGACGCACAGATCGGCCTGGCTGACATCTACGCCGCCAATGGCCAGACCCAGGATCTGGATGAGGCCGAGCGCATCTACCGCCAGGCCCTGGACGGCTCGCCGCGTGCCGAAGCACGCCTCGGCAAGCTGCTGGCACGCAAGCCCGGCAGCACCCTGGCCGAGCGCCAGGAGGCCGCCGAGCTGCTGGAGAGCGCAGCCCGCGCCCGCGAGCCCAGTGCGCTGCTGCCGCTGACCGAACTCTACCTGTTCTACCCACAGGACTTTCCCGCCATGAACCTCGCGCAACGTATCCAAGACTGGCGCCAGCAGGGTCTGCCACAGGCAGAACTGGCGCAGATTCTCCTGTACCGCACCGACGGCACCTACGACCAGCACCTGGGCGAGATCGAGCGCATCTGCCAGGCACGCCTGGCCAGCAACGACGCCTGCTACGCCGAGCTGGCGACGGTGTACCAGAAGCAGAACCGCGAAGACGATCGCGAAGCGCTGATCGAGCAACTGCTGGCTGGCTACCGCGCCGGCAACGTCTCGCCCAATCAGGTCGAGTCCGTGGCCCTGGTGCTCAGCGATGCCGAACTCGGCCAACCGCAGCCACAGCGCGCGCAGGAGCTGCTCGAAGCCATCGCACCGAGCTATCCCGCCGCCTGGGTAAGCCTGGCGCGTCTGCTCTACGACTACCCGGCACAGGGCGATACCGAGACCCTGCTCGGCTATCTGGACAAGGGCCGCGAGGCCGCCCTGCCACGCGCCGAACTGCTGCTCGGACGCCTCTACTACGAAGGTAAGCTGCTGCCGCAGGAGCCGAAAAAAGCCGAGGAACACCTGCGCAAGGCCGCGCCCAGCGAGCCCAGCGCCAATTACTACCTGGGGCAGATCTACCTGCGCGGTCACCTCGGCGAAGTCTATGCCCAGCAGGCACTCGACCACCTGCTCAGCGCCGCCCGCGCCGGCCAGCTCAGCGCCGACTTCGCCCTGGCGCAGATGTTCAGCCAGGGCCGTGGGGTCAAACCCAACCCGGTCAATGCCTACGTATTCAGCCAACTGGCCCTGCCCCGCAACACGCCGCCGACCTTCGAGCTGGCGCACGAGGTGGCCGAGAGCCTGACCCCGGCGCAACTGGCCGAAGGCCAACGCCTGCTGCGCGAAGAGCGCAATGCACGCGGCATCGTCCTGCAGCAGCAGGCCGCTCTGCAGGTCAGCCAGCCATGAACAGGGATGCACGCATGCAGCAGAACAGGTCTTTGAAAAACGTAGCCGAGGCAGGCAAGACAAGGCAAAAGTGGCCGAGAAAGCGGAGTTTACGAGCAGTAAATGAGCATTTTGAGGCCGCTTTTAACGCAGTATTGCCAACGCAGGTAGGTTTTCAACGACCTGTTAACCGTATCGTTAGCCAGCTGTGTCTGAGTGCCAGCCTGCTGGCAGCCAGTGCCGCCTGGGCGGCGGATGCGCCGAAGAACTTCGGCCTGGATGTGAAGATCACCGCGCAATCGGAAGACGACCGCGACCTCGGCACCCGCGACGGTGGCGACGTCAACGGTATCGGTCTCGACCTGCGCCCGTGGGCCTACGGCGAACGCGGCGACTGGAGCGCCTTCGCCATGGGCCAGGCGGTTACCGCCACCGACACCATCGAAACCGACCCGCTACAGGACGATGGCGAAGACAGCAGCCAGCGCAGCGACGCGCGTCAGCCGGACAAGAACTACCTGGCCATGCGCGAGTTCTGGGTCGACTACGCCGGCCTCACCGCCTACCCCGGCGAGCACCTGCGCGTCGGTCGCCAACGCCTGCGCAGTGACGAAGGCACCTGGTGGGACACCAACATCGAGGCCATCAACTGGCGCTTCGATACCACCCTGCTGCAGGCCACGGTCGGCGTTGCCGAGCGGTTCTCCGACTACCGCACCGACCTCGACGACCTGGCGCCCGAGGACGAAGACCGCCAGCATTTCTTCGCCGGCCTCGACTACCAGTGGACGCCCGGCCACCGCATCGGCGCCAAGCTGCACCACAGCCGCGACGACGGTCACCTGGCCAATCAGGGCGAGCGCGTCGACGAACTGAGCAAGCGCTATACCGGTGACCTGACCTGGTTCGGCCTGCACGCCGATGGCGGCTTCTTCGAGCGTAATTCGCGCAACCGTCTCAACTACTGGGCGCAGCTGACCTGGCTGCAAGGCGACACCGACCAGTTGCAGCAACAGGTGGTCGGCAACGAGCGCATCGCCACCGGCTCGCGCAGCCAGGACGTGGACGCCTGGGCGATGGATCTGGGTCTGCGCTACAGCCTCGACGACAACTGGAAGATCGGCGCCGCTTACGCCCGTGGCAGCGGCGGTGGTGACGAAGGCAAGTCGCGGCAGTTCATGCAGACCGGTCTGCACAGCAACCGGGCCAACTTCACCGGTGTCGAATCGCGCCTGCACCGCTATGGCGAGGCCTTTCGCGGCGAGCTGTCCAACCTGCAGGTGGCCAGCGCGTTCAGTTCCTGGCAGCTGGGCGAGGACTACGACGCCAGCGTCGTCTATCACCGTTTCTGGCGCGTCGATGGCGACCAGGATGTCGGCGACAGCGGCATCACCGCACCGCTGGTGGCTGGCGAGAAAGATATCGGCCAGGAAGTCGACCTGGTACTGACCCGCTATTTCAAGCAGGGCCTGCTGCCGGCCTCGGTGGCCGAACAACTCGACGACCGCTCGGCGCTGGTACGCCTGCGCGCCGGCGTGTTCCTGCCCGGCGACGCCTATGGCAGCGGCACCGATTCGGTGATGCACCGCGCCTTCGTCGACTTCATCTGGCGCTTCTGAGGGATCGGATCATGCAACCCAACGGATTAGCCCTACCCCTGCTGCTCAGCGCGATGTGTCTCGCCGCGCCACTGGCCCAGGCCAACCCGCAGGAACACCAGTTCGAATACCGCGTGCGCAGCGCCCCGGCCGCCGAACTGCACATGGAGGCGCCCACGCTGCCGGATCTGTCCGGCTACACCAAGGAAGCGGTGCTGGCCAAGATTCCGCAAGGCAGCAAGGGCAAGGTGGTGGTGCGGCGCATGCTGCGCCAGGACGCCCTGAAGGACTTCACCGGCGGCAACGAGCGCCTGCGCGAATGGATTCAGCGCCAGCAGGGCATGCCCATGGCGATCTTCATCGAAGGAGGCCTGGTCACCGCGCAGGACATCGCCAAGGCACTGCCCGACAGCCAGTTCGCCGAACAGGAAGACGGCGTGTACCTCGCCCGCCTGCCCATCGTGGTAGCCGAAGGCGCGGCGCTGCACGTCGGCAAGGACACCCGCGAGCTGCGCCTGTCGCAGGAGCGCGGTGCGTTTCTGGTCAACGACGGCCTGATGTTCATCACCGACACCCGCGTCACCGCCTGGCGCGAAGCCGACAACGGCCCGGCGACCATGCGCGACGAGGGCAAGGAGTTCCGCCCGTTCCTGGTGTCCTGGGGCGGCAGCGAGCTGTATATCGCCAACAGCGTGCTGACCAGCCTGGGCTACGACAACTCCAAGTCCTACGGCGTGTCGATCACCCAGTACACGCCGAGCATGCACGAGCGCCTCAAGCGCGATGAGCCGACCGGCTGGCTGATCGATTCGGAGTTCGTCGACCACTGGTACGGCTTCTACTGCTACGAAGCGCAGAACGTGGTGATCAAGGGCAACACCTACCGCGACAACATCGTCTACGGCATCGACCCGCACGACCGCTCGCACGGGCTGATCATCGCCGAGAACACCGTGTTCGGTACCAAGAAGAAGCACGGCATCATCATCTCGCGCGAGGTCAACGACAGCTGGATCATCAACAACGAGAGCTACGACAACAAGCTCTCCGGCGTGGTCATCGACCGCAGCAGCGAGCGCAACCTGATCGCCTACAACCGCGTGCACGGCAACCATGCCGACGGCATCACCCTGTACGAGAGCGGCGACAACCTGCTGTGGGGCAACCAGGTGATGCGCAACCAGCGCCACGGCATCCGCATCCGTAACAGCGAGAACATCCGCCTGTACGAGAACCTCGCCGCCCTCAATCAACTGACCGGTATCTACGGCCACATCAAGGATCTGTCGGACACCGATCGCGACCTGGATCTCGACCCGTTCGACACCAAGATCTCGATGATCATCGTCGGCGGCACCCTGGCCGGCAATGGCTCCAGTCCGATCAACATCGACTCGCCGCTGTCGGTCGAGCTGTACCGCGTGAAGATGCTCGCGCCGCGCAAGAGCAGCGGCATCCAGCTCGCCGGCATCCTCGGCGAGAAACAGGACGAAATCCTCGACCTCATGGTGCGCCAGCGCCAGCCCGTGCTGATCGATCCGATCGAGCCCGAGCAGATGACCAACTGACGAGGCCCAAGAATGCGCGTATCCCAACTCAAGACCCTCGCCCTGGCGGTGACCTGCGCCGCCTTTGGCAGCAGCCTGCAAGCCCAGGAGCGCCAGGCGCCGCAGTACCAGGTCGAAGACTGCTGCTCGCTGTGCCCGGCGGCGCACGATGCCAGCCGCTACACCACCAGCTACATGAAGAACTTCGTCACCCTGCTCGACGCTGACGAAGGCTGGCTGTTCCGCAGCGTCGAAGACCTGCGCACCGAGTTCGGCACCACGGAAGTCGGCTACCAGCGCCTCAAGGAACTGCGCGACGGCCTCAAGCAGCGCGGCGTGGAACTGGTGGTGGTCTATCAACCGACCCGCGGCCTGGTCAATCGCAGCAAGCTGCGGCCGGCCGACTATGAGCGCTTCGACTACGACAAGGCGCTGCGCAACTATCGCCAGGCGCTGACGCGCTTCGAACAGCTGGGCATCTGGGTACCGGATCTGACCCCGCTGACCGACGAGAACAGCGATCAGGAGTTCTACTTCCGCCGCGACCAGCACTGGACGCCCTACGGCGCCGAGCGCACCGCGCGCCTGGTGGCCGAAACCGTCAAACGCATTCCCGGTTTCGCCGACATTCCGCAGAAGGAATTCGTCACCGAGCGCATCGGCCTGATGGGCAAGACCGGCACCATGCAGAACGTCGCCAGCCAGCTGTGCGGCACCGGCTATGCGGTGCAGTACGTCGATCAGTTCAGCACCGAGCCGAAGGACGCCAGCGATGGCGACGCCCTGTTCGGCGACGACGCCAGCCCGCGCGTTGCCCTGGTCGGCACCAGCCACAGCGGCAAGAACTACAACTTCGGCGGCTTCCTCGAACAGTACCTGGGCACCGACGTGCTCAACGCCGCCTTCCCCGGCGGTGGCCTGGAAGGCGCGATGCTCGAATACCTGGCCAGCGACTCGTTCCAGAACGACCCGCCGCAGATTCTCATCTGGGAGTTCTCGCCGCTCTACGACCTGGCCTCGGACAAAATCCACCGCCAGTTGATGGCCAGCCTGAACAACGGCTGCAGCGGCCAGCGCGAAGTGCTCGCCAACGAAACACGCCTGCGCCCCGGCAGCAACGAGGTGCTGGTCAACGGTGAGAACAAGCTGCTGACCCTGGCCGGCAACCGCCACCAGCTCGACCTGCGCTTCAGTGATCCATCGGTCAAGCGCGTCGACGCGACCATCTGGTACCTCAATGGCCAGCGCGAAAAACTCAAGCTGGAGAAACCCAACACCGTCGACACCGATGGCCGCTTCGCCGTGGAACTGCGCGACGAGCCGGGCTGGGGCGAGCAGAACTTCTTCGCTCTGGAAATCGAAAAGCCCGAAGACAGCGCCGACGACCTGAAAGTACAGGCCAGCCTGTGCCAACGCCCGAGCGGCGCCAACCAGCAGATCGCCCAGCATGGCGCAGGCGATTGAGGAGGCCTTATGCCCGCACGACTCGCACCTCTGACGCTCATGGCCGTGCTGCTCAGCGGCCCGGCTTTCGCCGCGCTTCAAGCGCCGGCCGGCTATCACGCAGCGGTTGGCCAACGTGAGGGCAAGGCGCCCGCCTGCCCGGCGACGCCGCAGCCCTACACCGGCGAGCTGCAGTTCACCAGCAAGTACTCTGGCTCCGACAGCGCGCGCGCCACCCTGAACCAGCAGGCCGAGCGAGACTTTCGCAAGCAGACCGAAGCCATCACCCGCCTGGAGAAAGAAGCCGGGCGGCTGATCACCGGTTACATGCGTACCGGCCAGCGTGAACGCCTGGATTGCGCCATCACCTGGCTCGACCAGTGGGCCAGCGCCGATGCGCTGGAGTCGGAGCAGTTCAACCACACCGGCAAGTCGATGCGCAAATGGGCGCTGGGCAGCCTGGCCGGCGCCTGGCTGCGACTGAAATTCTCCGAGTCGCAGCCGCTGGCCGCGTACCCCGAGCAGAGCGAACGGATCGAAGCCTGGTTCACTCGCCTGGCCGAGCACACGGTGCGCGAATGGAGCGACCTGCCGCTGCGCAAGATCAACAACCACAGCTACTGGGCCGCCTGGTCGGTGATGGCAGTGGCGGTGATCGCGGATCGCCGCGACCTGTTCGACTGGTCCGTGGATCAGTTCCGCATCGCCGCCAACCAGGTGGACGACGACGGCTACCTGGCCAACGAAATGCGCCGTAGCCAACGCGCCCTGGCCTACCACAACTATGCCTTGCCACCGCTGGCGATGATCGCCGCTTTCGCCCAGGCCAATGGCGTCGACCTGCGCGAGGAAAACCACGGCGCCCTGCAGCGCCTGGCCGAACGGGTGCTGCAAGGTGCGCAAGACCCGGCCGCCTTCGCCCAGCGCACCGGCGCCAAACAGGACATGAGCGAGCTGCGCAAGGACTTCAAGTACGCCTGGCTGGCGCCCTACTGCAGCCTCTACGCCTGCAGCGCGCAGACCCAGGAACTGAACAAGGAAATGGGCCCGTTCAACAGCTTCCGCCTCGGCGGTGAAGTGACACAAGTATTCAACGGCCGTAGGGCGGAATCACAGCGGTAGGGCGAACTCAGGAGCGCCAGCGAACAGTCCGCCATAGCGTTACCCGGCGTACTGCTTCGCGAGTACGCCCTACGCGTTAGACGCCGTAGGGCAAGCAGTCCGCCAAAACATGCAACAAAACAAACCCTCCGCTCGCGGGGGGAAAGGGGGGCGCTGCCCCGGCTATTCACGGAGAAGCACGGATGGTCTTTTCATCCAACGTATTCCTGTTTCTGTTCCTGCCGACCTTCCTCGGCCTGTACTACCTGTGCCCCAACCGGCACCGCAACCTGCTGGTACTGGTCGGCAGCTACCTGTTCTATGCCTGGTGGCGGGTGGACTTCCTCCTGCTGTTCGCTGCGGTAACCCTGTGGAACTACCTGTTCGCCCTGCGCATCCACGCCAACGCCGGCACCGAGGTGGCGCGCAAATGGGTGGTGGCTGGGGTGGTCGGCAACCTGGCCACACTGGGCTACTTCAAGTACGCCAACTTCGGTGCGGCCAACATCAATGCTGCGCTCGAGGCGATGGGCTTCGAGCCCTTCCTGTTCACGGCGGTGATCCTGCCGATCGGTATTTCCTTCTACATCTTCCAGTCGATCAGTTACCTGATCGACGTGCACCGCAAGGACACCGAGCCAACCCGCAACCTGGTCGACTTCGCCGCCTTCATCGCCCTGTTCCCGCAACTGATCGCCGGCCCCGTACTGCGCTACAAGGACATGGCCGACCAGTTCACCAGCCGTACCCACAGCCTGGACAAGTTCTCCGAAGGCGCCACGCGCTTCATGCAGGGTTTCGTCAAGAAGGTGTTCATCGCCGACAGCCTGGCGCCACTGGTCGACCATTGCTTCGCCCTGGAGAACCCCAGCACCGGCGACGCCTGGCTGGGCATGGTCGCCTACACCGCGCAGCTGTACTTCGACTTCTCCGGCTATAGCGACATGGCCATCGGCCTCGGCCTGATGATGGGTTTCCGCTTCGTCGAGAACTTCAACCAGCCCTATATCAGCCAGTCGATCACCGAGTTCTGGCGGCGCTGGCACATCAGCCTGTCGAACTGGCTGCGCGACTACCTGTACGTGCCGCTGGGCGGCAATCGCCACGGCACCTTCAACACCTACCGCAACCTGTTTCTGACCATGCTGTTGGGCGGTTTCTGGCACGGCGCGAACTGGACGTTCCTGATCTGGGGTGCCTGGCACGGCACCTGGCTGGCCATCGAGCGCGCACTCGGGGTCAAGGCCGCACCGACGCTGTTCAGCCCGGTGAAGTGGGCGTTCACCCTGCTGCTGGTGATGCTCGGCTGGGTGATCTTCCGCGCCGAGAACCTGGAAGTCGCCGGGCGCATGTACGCCGCCCTGTTCGCCTTCGGCGACTGGCATCTCAGCGACGCCGTACTGGCCCAGACCAGCAGCCTGCAGTTGGCCACCCTGGGCCTGGCCTGGGTGGTGATCGCGGTCAACGGTGCCCGTCAGCATCTCGCCCAGCGCCGCATCGACGCAGTCGACACGCCAGCTATGACCCTAGCTGGCGGTGGCAGCCTGGCCGCGACCTCGGTGGACGTGCGCTCGCTGCTGATGCACGGCGCGCTGCTCCTGCTGTTCTGCGCTTCGCTGCTCAAGCTCTCGGCGCAGAGCTACTCCCCCTTCCTGTACTTCCAGTTCTGAGCGGAGACACGCCATGAGTCGTCGTACCCAAGTCGTCTATGTCGTTCTGTTCCTCGCCCTGCTCTTGCCGGCCAGCTTGCTCGCCCTGGGCAGCCTGGCCAGCTACCGGATATCCGGCCAACCCACGCTGCTCGACGGCGGCCTGACCCGTAGCATGGAGCGCCACTACGACGAGCATTTCCCACTCAAGCAGGCCGGCATCAACCTGTGGGCCGCGGTGGAGTACCTGATGTTCGGCGAAGGCCGCATCGGCCTGGTGGTCGGTGAGGATGGCTGGCTGTACTCGGACGAAGAATTCGCCCCGGTCGCCAACGGCCAGCGTCAGCTGCGCGACAACCTGGCGCTGATCCGTGGCGTGCAGCAGCGCCTGGCCGAGCAGGACGTGCACCTGTTGCTGGCGATCATCCCGGCCAAGTCGCGCCTGTACCCCGAGCACACCGACGGCCACCAGCCCAGCGCCCTGCAACGCAGCCTCTACCCGCGCTTTCACCAGGCCGCGCGCTCGGCCGGCATCGCCGCGCCGGATCTGCTCACCCCGTTGCAGGCCGGCAAGGATCAGGCATCGATGTTCCTGCGCACCGACACCCACTGGACGCCGGAAGGCGCCGACGTCACCGCCCAAGCGCTGAGCCAGGTGATCGGCAGCGCCGTGAAGCTGCGCGGCGAGCCCAAGCAGTTCGTCACCGAGACGCTGGACGTGCGCCAGCACCAGGGTGATCTGACCCGCTTCCTGCCCCTGGCACCGCTGTTCGAAAGCCTGCTGCCGGAGGCGGATCGCATCAGCCAGCGCGAAACCCGCGCGAGCGAAGACAGCGGCGCCGACGCCCTGTTCGCCGAACAGGATCTGCCCGTGGCACTGGTCGGCACCAGCTACAGCGCCAACCCGGCCTGGAACTTCGCCGGCGCCCTGCGCCAACACCTGCAGCGCGACCTGAGCAACCACGCCGAAGAAGGCGGCGGCCCGCTGGTGCCGATGCTCAAGTACCTGCAAAGCGACGATTTCGCCCAGCACCCACCACAGGTGGTGATCTGGGAATTCCCCGAACGCTATCTGCCGGTGGCCGGCGACCTGACCGCCTTCGACCCGCAATGGCTGGCCGCCCTCAAGCAGGCCGGCGCCCCCCAGAACCTGGCCCATACGGCCAGTCGCTGAATTCATCCGCAACCCATGGAGGAACCTCCGATGACTACTCGTACTTTTCTGCACCGTGGTGTCCTGGGCGCCTGCGCCCTGGCTCTGAGCGTCGGCATGCTCCAGGCCCAGGCCGACGATGGCGCGCTGTATGGCCCCAAAGCGCCAAAAGGCTCGGCGTTCGTCCGCGCCTACAACGCCAGCAGCGCCGAGCTCGACATCAATGTCGGCGAAGCGCAGCTCAAGCAGGTGGGGCCGCTGGGCTCCAGCGACTTCAAGTTCCTGCCGGCCGGCAGCTACCAGGCGCAGGTCGGTAACGCCCAGTTGCCGGTGCAGCTGCAAGCCGACCGCTACTACACCCTGGTCAGCCAGACCGGCGCCGAACCGCGCCTGGTCGAGGAGCCGCCCTTCACCAGCCGACAAAAAGCCCTGCTGCGCGTGCAGAACCTCAGCGGCACCACCCTCAGCCTGAAAACCGCCGACGGCAAGACCGACGTGGTCGCCGACGTCAAACCGGACGGCCGCGGCGACCGCGAGATCAACCCGGTCAAGGTCGGCCTGGCGCTGTTCGATGGCGAACGCAAGGTCGCCGATCTCAAGCCGGTCACCCTGGCACGCGGCGAAGTGGTGTGCCTGTACATCACCGACGCCCAGGGCAAGTTGTCGCCGGTGTGGGTCAAGCGCCCGAGCGACAGCTGAAGCGCACAACGAATCTCAGAACAAGGAAAACGGCGGGTACACGCCGCACCGACACGACACGGGCACCTTGACCCTGTTCACGATCTCGCGAGCTAGAGCGATACAACACCGATGGCGGCCCCGCAAAAACAAGCGAGGAACGGTCGGAGTCGCGTTCGACTTTACAAGCTGTAAATGAGCAGTCCGAGCTTGTTTTTAACGCAGTAGCGCCGACGCGCAGCAGATCGTGATTAGGGTTTATCTCGAAAAATCGTTCAGGAGAGACACCATGACCCCCATTATCCTTTCCGGTGGCAGCGGTTCCAGACTCTGGCCTCTTTCGCGCAAGCTGTATCCCAAGCAGTTCCTCGCCCTTACGGGGGAAAAAACGCTGTTCCAGCAGACCCTGCAGCGCCTCTCCATCGAAGGCATGCAACCGCCGATACTGGTGTCCAACCAGGAACACCGTTTCATCGTTCAGGAGCAGCTGGAGCAGATCGACCAGCAGGCGCAGTTACTGCTGCTCGAGCCCTTCGGTCGTAACACCGCGCCAGCCGTGGCCATGGCCGCGCTGCAACTGATGGCAGAGGGTCGTGACGAGCTGATGCTGGTGCTGCCGGCCGACCATGTGCTGGACGATCAGCAGGCGTTCCGCCAGGCCCTGGCGCTGGGCACCGTCGCCGCCGAGAAAGGCGAGATGGTGCTGTTCGGCGTACCAGCCGACCGCCCGGAAACCGGCTATGGCTATATCCGCGGCCAGGCCGACGGCAAGCTGCCCAACGGCGTGGCGCGCGTTTCCAGCTTCGTCGAGAAGCCCGATGCCAAGCGCGCCACCGAATACGTGAAGAGTGGCGACTACTACTGGAACAGCGGCATGTTCCTGTTCCGCGCCAGCCGCTTCCTGGAGGAACTCAAGCACCACGACGTGGACATCTACGACACCTGCCTGCTGGCCCTGGAGCGCAGCCAGCGTGACGGCACGCAGATCGCCATCGACCCGCCGACCTTCGCTTGCTGCCCGGACAACTCCATCGACTACGCGGTGATGGAAAAGACCCAGCGCGCTTGCGTGGTACCGCTGGCCGCCGGCTGGAACGACGTGGGCAGCTGGTCGTCGATCTGGGAGGTGCACGACAAGGACGCCAACGGCAACGTCACCAAGGGCGACGTGGTCGTCGAAGACAGCCGCAACTGCCTGGTGCACGGCAACGGCAAGCTGGTCTCGGTACTCGGCCTCGACGATATCGTGGTGGTGGAAACCAAGGACGCCATGATGGTGGCGCACAAGGATCGCGTGCAGGACGTGAAGAAGCTGGTCGGCAAGCTCGACGAGCAAGGCCGCTGCGAGACCCAGAATCACTGCGCCGTGTACCGCCCCTGGGGCTCGTACGACTCGGTGGACATGGGCGGTCGTTTCCAGGTCAAGCACATCACCGTCAAGCCAGGTGCGCAGCTGTCGCTGCAGATGCACCACCACCGCGCCGAGCACTGGATCGTGGTGTCCGGCACCGCCAGGGTGACCTGCGACGACCGTGAGTTCCTGCTCACCGAAAACCAGTCCACCTACATCCCGATGACCTCGGTTCACCGCCTGAGCAACCCGGGCAAGATCCCCCTGGAGATCATCGAAGTGCAATCGGGCACCTACCTGGGCGAAGACGACATCGAACGCCTGGAAGATGTCTATGGCCGCAGTGATGCGGTGACCGCTGGCGCCGCTCACTGAGCGCTTCGTAGCCCGGATGCAATCGGGGATATCCGCATGACATTCCCCGGATTGCATCCGGGCTACGCTCCCCTGTCACACCCTGCGACAGCCCATGCGGTTAACCTGGCCAGGCACCTTGTGTAGGATGGGTGGCAGACTCTTACCAAGGTTGCCTCCATGCTCTTCGGTGTCGTGCTCGTCATTACCTGGCTGATCCTGCTGATCCGCTATCCGACCAAGGCCCTGCCGGTGTCCATGGCCGCGCTGGTCGGCCTCGGCCTGGTAGCGACCTGGGTGCTCTGGCAGGAAACTCGCGACGAACGCTACCTCGCGCACCTCGAACTGCGCCTGAGCTACGACCCGCAGCAATGCCCCGCTGACCGCCCCCTGGCCATCGACCTGAAGAACGGCAGCGATGCCGCGCTGCTGGAGCTGCGCTGGGAGGTCGCCGCCTACCGCCCCGGCAACGCCACCAACCTGGCCCAACGCCTTTATGAATCGCCGCGCTACAGTGGCCCGGGTGAACTGCTGCCGGGTGCCAGCTGGAACGACTGCATGCCATTGCCCGACCTGCGCAGCGGCTACCGCCCGGCTACGCTGGAGTTTCGCGCCGAACGCCTGCAAGGCCAGTTCATCCGCTAAGGTAGGGTGACGCGGGGCCACCCAGGCCGTGCGCACCGACGACTCGCCCATCGCCGCACAACCCAAGGAACCCCGCCATGTCCCAACCCAGCGTCCTGATCACCGGTTGTTCCAGCGGCATTGGCCGCGCCCTCGCCGATGTATTCAAGACGGCGGGCTACACCGTATGGGCCACTGCACGTAAGGAGAGCGACCTCGCCACCCTCGCCGAAGCAGGTTTTAACGCCGTGGCCCTCGACGTCAACGACGGCGAAGCGGCGCAGCGTCTGGCCGAACGCCTCGCAGATGAAACTGTCGGCCTCGACGTGCTGATCAACAACGCGGGGTACGGCGCCATGGGCCCACTACTCGATGGTGGCGCGGAAGCCATGCGCAAACAGTTCGAGACCAACGTGTTCTCCATCGTCGGCGTGACCCGCGCCTTCTTCCCGCTACTACGCCGCAACCGCGGTCTGGTGGTGAATATCGGCAGCGTTTCATCCGTGCTGGTGACGCCCTTTGCCGGTGCCTACTGCGCGTCCAAGGCGGCGGTGCATGCCTTGAGCGATGCGCTGCGTATGGAGCTGGCGCCCTTCTCCATCGAGGTGATGGAAGTGCAGCCTGGCGCCATTGCCTCCAGCTTCGGTACCAACGCCAGCCAGCAGGCCGAAGCGCTGATCAGTGAAGACTCGCCCTGGTGGCCGCTACGCGAAGGCATTCGCGCCCGTGCCAACGCCTCGCAGGACAACCCGACGCCAGCCCTGCACTTCGCCCGTCAGCTATTGGCCGCCGTGCAGGCCAACAAACGCCCGCGCCTGCTGCGCCTGGGCAATGGCAGCCGCGCCCTGCCGCTGATGGCCACACTGCTGCCCAAGGCCCTGCTGGAGCGAGTGCTGAGCAAACGCTTCGGCCTGGCGCAGAAACTGTGAGCCAAAGCCTGCAACTGCGTTACTACGCCGCCGCGGGGGTGATCGCGGCCGTACTGCTGAATTTGCTGCTGCGTACCTTCGTGCGCCTCGGCGGTGTATTCACCACTCTGCTGATCGCTGCGGCCATCGCCGCCGGCCTGGCGCTGGTATTCCACTGGCGCCAGGGCCGTGCACCGAGCAACGCCGAACGCTGGCGCTTCACTGCTCTCTATGGCGGTGTGCTCGGCCTGCTTTACCTGGGGCTACTGGGCATGATGTTCCTGCAGGACGCCCCCAGCCCCATGGGCCTGTTCCTCTTCAGCCTGCACTACTTTTGCTATCCCGCGCTGGCATGGCTGGCCTTCTCGCCGCGTTATGGCCGCTGATTCCTAGTCCGGACGACACCCATGCTGCATACCCTCGCCGTCGCCAACTATCGCTCGATCAACAGCCTGATCCTGCCACTGGGGCGGCTCAACCTGATCACCGGCGCCAACGGCAGCGGCAAGTCCAACCTCTACCGCGCCCTGCGCCTGCTGGCGGAGACCGCTCAGGGTGGCGTGGTCAACGCACTGGCTCGCGAAGGCGGACTGGAGTCGAGCTTCTGGGCAGGTCCGGAGAAAATCTCCCGGCGCATGCGGGGCGGCGAGGTGCCGGTACAGGGCGGCCCAAGGCAGAACGTGATGCGCTTGCGCCTGGGTTTTGCTGGTGAGGACTTCGGCTACTCCATCGCTCTCGGCCTGCCTGAGCCGAGCACCTCGGCCTTTTCCCTTGACCCGGAAATCAAGCGCGAATGCATCTGGGCCGGCGCCAGCTACCGCCCGGCCTCGCTGCTGGTGGATCGCGCCGGGCCCATGGTGCGCATGCGCGAAGGCCGCAGCTGGCAGGTACTGGCCCAGCATGTGCCGAACTACAACAGCCTGTTCGATCAGATCGGCAACGACCCGAACTGCCCCGAGGTATTCCAGCTGCGCGAGACCATCCGCCGCTGGCGCTTCTACGATCACTTTCGCAGCGACGCCGACGCCCCGGCGCGCCAACCGCAATTAGGTACACGCACGCCGGTGCTGCATCACGACGGACGTGATCTCGCCGCCGCGCTGCAGACCATCCGCGAAATTGGTGATCGCACCGCGCTGGACGCTGCCATCGACGATGCCTTTCCCGGCAGCCGTCTGCACATCGATTTCCAGGCGGGCGGGCGCTTCGCTGTCGAACTGCGCCAGGAAGGTTTGCTGCGTCCCCTGAGCGCCGCCGAACTGTCCGATGGAACCCTGCGCTACCTGCTGCTGGTCGCTGCGCTGCTCACCCCCAGGCCGCCCTCACTGATGGTGCTCAACGAACCGGAAACCAGCCTGCATCCGGATCTGCTGCCAGCCCTGGGCCGCCTGATCATCGCCGCCTCGAAACAAACCCAGGTGTGGGTGGTGTCACACGCCAGCCGGCTGATCGCCACGCTGAAGGAAAGCCCCGAATGCAACACCCTGGAACTGGACAAACAGCTCGGCCAGACCTGCATCCGCGGCCAGGGCATACTCGATGAGCCGCCCTGGCATTGGCCGGACTGAGCGCTCCGTGAGCGGCGATCCCGTTTGTCAGCAGATATGCCTCAGGTATCAATCCAACAGTCTGGCCGGCGTATAAGGCGCAGGATCGATGATCGGCTCACGTTCGAGCATGAGATCGACCAACAACTGGCAGGATGCCGGCGCCAGTACCAGCCCATTGCGGAAATGCCCGCAGTTGAGCCATAGGCCAGGGTGAGAAGGCACCTCACCAATAAAGGGAATCCCCTCGGGCGAGCCAGGCCGCAAACCGGCCCAGTGCCCCACTACCTCGGCGTCCTTGAGTGCGGGCAATAGCTCCTCAGCCGATGCCTTGAGGCTTTCCAACGCCTTGTCGGTCGGCGTCTTGTCGAACCCCGCATATTCCAGCGTGCTACCGATCAGGATATGCCCATCGCGCCGAGGTATCGCATAACGCCCCTTGGCCAGCACCATACTCGGCAGAAAATCCTCGGCACATTTATAGAGAATCATCTGCCCCTTGACCGGCTCGACCGGTAACGCCAGTCCTAGCGTCTTGAGCAACTCGCCACTCCAGGCCCCCGCCGCCAGCACCACACGCTCGGCACGAATCTCGCCATCTGCCGTGGTCACTCCGCAGATACAGCCTTCTTCCTGAATAAAACCAGTGACCGGACAATGCTCACGCAACTCCACGTTCGGCATGGCCAACAAAGCCGCTCGCAGCGCTTTCACCAAACGAGGATTACGCACATTGGCCACACCCGGCATATGAATGGCGCGCTTAAAACCACCACCCAGAACAGGTACCTGCTGATAAGCCTCAGCGACATCCACCGAAAACAACGGACGCCCCTCACGCTGAGCCCAGGCCAACGCCTCGGCCTCATCATCCAGATCAAGCCAATAAAGCCCGGTGACATGCACCTCGGGGTCTACACCTGTCTCGTCTAATAGACGCTGACCAAAGCCGGGATAGAAATCCTGCGACCAATGCGCCAACGCTGTCACAGCTGCGCTGTAACGCCAGGGGTAGAGAGGAGAAACGATGCCTCCGCCGGCCCAGGAGGATTCGCGGCCAAGCACGTGGGACTCTACCAATGTCACGGTTTGCCCTGCAGAAGCCAAAAAATAAGAGCCCAAAAGACCTAGCGCACCACCACCGACCACAGCTATCCGATTCACACCCACCCCAGAAGACTCAATATCGATTGCTTGACACATCTTCAGCCTGAGCTAAACAGGGTTAGAGCCAGGAAGGCTTCTACCCATGCAAAAGGACATGTGCCATGCCTTATAAATACCAACGCGCCCATACCCTGACAGAACTTCTCACCACGCTCAGCATTCTCGGCATTGTGCTCGGGTTCGTCACGCCTGCCGCCGGCGCTTGGCTACAAAAAAGTAGACAAACCAGCGAAATCAACCAAATGCACTCCAACCTGAATTATGCCCGTGGGATGGCTATTCAGATGCAGACGATGGTCAGTATTTGTTCCGGAGACAAGGTTTGTGAAGACTCTCGGCGCTGGCAAGGCAAAATTTTGATCTTCATCGACAACAACCGAAACGGTGCATTGGATGAGGATGAGCAACTACTGAAAATCGTAGATATCAACCCACGCCATAGTTGGAACTGGACTAATTTTCGTCAACGCTCTTACATGAGTTTTCGTCCAGATGGGATGACTCACAGCCTCAACGGAACCTTCACACTGTGCGACAAGGAGCTCGCAATTCGCGGCATCGTGATCAACATCACAGGCAGGGCGATGCCGAGTGAAAAGCCAGACGCTGATAAGTGCAAGGGATAGCCGTTCACCCTGACGAAGTGACCGGATATCCCTGAGCACTTCATCTAGGTTGAAAGCCTTGTAATGCTTGAATGGTCGATATTCCCGGGATCGGTCATGCACTACTCCAGAGCTTTCACCTTGATAGAACTCATGGTCACAGTTGCTGTACTGGCTGTGGTCATAAGCCTCGCTGCACCATCATTCAGCAATATGCTGCAAGAAAATCGCCTCTCAGCATTGACCAACGAACTCCAGGGCACACTGCAGCTCGCCCGCTCCGAAGCGGTCAAACGCCGCGCAAGCATCACCGTCTGCCGTAGTAATGAAGACCAAAGCGCATGCGACGACGGAACCGACTGGGCTGGCGGCTGGATGATGCTCGATGGAACAGAAGTGCTAAAGGTCTGGGATCCCATTCAGGGAGTCGTCGTTACAGGCCCCAACGCTGGCATCACCTTTCGCAGCAATGGCATGGCCTCAGCTCAAAACTGGACAGTTACCCACTCAGCCTGCTCCGGCGAACAAAAGCGTACGCTCACAGTCAGCGCCACTGGCAGCACTACCCTGACTAAAGGCAGTTGCTCATGATCCAATTCATTGCCAAACGCCAGAACGGCGCCACTTTGATTGAAGTACTCATAGCAGTCGTAGTGCTCTCGATAGGTCTGCTTGGTCTTGCTGGACTGCAAGTAACCAGCGTGCAAAGCAATCACAGTGCTTATCAACGCTCACAAGCCACGCTTCTCGCCAATGACCTGGCTGATCGCATGCGCGCAAATCGCACCGAAGCACTAACCAATGCTTACCTGACCGACTACCCAACCTCTTCTAGCAGCAATGCAGTCACAGGTACCCAGGCAGCGAAGGACAAAGCCGAGTGGCTCAACAGCCTGGCACGCGCACTCCCCAATGGCACCGGCAAGGTAGAGAAGAGCGGCACTCTGGTCATAATACATATCCGTTGGAATGACAATCGCGGACGCATAGCAACCAGTACTGCAGCCGCAGACGCCGACACGATCTTTACTTACCGGACAGAAATATGATCAGCACTTTCTACAAGCGCCAGGCGGGACTTTCTCTGGTTGAGCTGATGATCGCCATCACACTCAGCTTGATATTAATTGCTGGTGTTTTACAGATATTTCTCTCCAGCAAGCAAACCTACAGCACCAATAGCGCGCTATCCCGAGTACAGGAAAGTGGCCGTTTTGCAATGGATTTTCTGACTCAGGACATTCGCAACACCGGATACAAAGGTCAGTGCATGGGCCAACCACTGACCCATGGAAACATTGACATTCTCTGGAGACTTGATGACCCGATTGAAGGTTGGAATAACATCGAAAGTAAATTACCTACACACCTCTCCGACACACCTGTAAATGGAACCGATACAATTCGAGTAAAACTTGCCGCTGGCCCTGAAGAAATACAAGCAGCAAGTAGCAACATTGCGAGCAATGACACTATAAGTTTTGGAAGCAATACATCTGGAGTGGCTCAGCACGCGATAACATTGGTCTCCGACTCGATAGCTTGCGATCTATTTCGCAACACAGCCGAAAGCAATGCTACATCCGTAAGCAAGACAGCAGGTGCTGATTGGACTCATAACTATACAGAAACCACCGAAGTTCTGCCGCTTCAAAATTCCACCTATTACATCAGAGCTAACGACGGAAGACCAAACTCTCTAGTCAGGCAGCGTTTATCGACAAGCACAAGTAACCCAACGTGGATTACAGAAGAGCTGGTAGACGGTATTCAGGACATGCAGATTCTCTACGGCACTGCAGGAGCTAACCGCCAAGTTACCGATTACGTACCAGCTAATGATGTAACTAACTGGGAAAATATTGTTTCTGTCCGGATCACTCTTCTGGCAGTCACTGCAGATACGAATATAACTCCAGAAGCTCAGATTTATGATCGTGCCAAAGGGCTGATCTGTCCAAAACCTGCCGCAAGCGAAGAAGAGGAGGAGGAGACGCCTCCTGCTAGCAGCAACGAATGCACGACGGCTACAAGCATCGACATCCCAAACCGCCGCCTAGCTCAAGTTTTTTCCACCACCATTGGTATCCGGAACCGCCTACCATGAATAGTCTCCCCCTCGTTCCCCGGCGACAGGAAGGAGCAGTATTGATCGTCGCACTGATCATGCTGCTACTCCTGACCATTATTGGCCTTAGCAGCATGCGCGGAACATCTTTACAAGAAAGCATGGCTGGCAATATGCGTGATGGGAGCTTAGCCCTACAGGCTTCAGAAGCAGCATTACGAAAAGGCGAGGACACCGTGATTGCCAAGTTTCTAGCAGGTACCCTAGGAACCCTAGAGGCTGCAGCAGAAGCAGGCACATACGAAGATTTTCCAGACACAGCCAAAGTCCCTGAGTATGAAATCACATTGCTAGCCAAGATCCGCACCAGTACAGAAGCCGGCGCCCCGATCGACGATGAAGGTGCATTGGTACGTATCGAGTCTGATGGCTATGGCCGCAATACCAAAAGCGATGATGCTCCTAGCGCACACACTCAGCTCCGCTCTACCTTTCTGGTTGAACAATAAGTTTTGCAGCACTACCAACTTCTTACGGAGTTATCAAAATGAATTTTAGAAACATCATATTGAATGCTGCCAAGACTAAGGCCAGCTTTACACTCTCACTATGTATTATAGTAACAGCATCACCTGCACACGCCACCGTAGCACAAACGCCCTTATTGCTTGGCGGAGGCAATGTTCCTGGAAACTTGGCACTGGTTCCGTCAGTAGAATTCCCCACCGTCATCAGCGTTGCCAACATCAGCAACACCTACACGCACACAGCTACTTATACAGGCTACTTCGATAGCGAAAAGTGCTATACGTATACTCGCGAGCAAATAACTCATGTCTATTTCGGAACTATAACCGGCGCTAATGGAGGTGGATATTTCACTCCGACACGCTGGAGCCGCACCTGCAATGGCGCTCAGGAATGGAGTGGTAATTACTTAAACTGGGCAACAACTCAAACGATCGACCCATTCCGAATGGCTTTGACCGGTGGTTACAGGGCTATCGACACAACGACTAAAACCATACTTGAGAAAGCAACTCGAGCAGGAAGAACCAATTATTTCCCTAATAGATCAGTAAGTGACAGCGCCATAATTCCAAATATTGCCCCCTATACCACAGGCACCTTAAACAGTTCTGTAACCAGTTGGAATACGAACGCAAGCCAAGCTGTACAAGATTACCAGAAGAACAAAACACTCCGAATAGTCAACGGTAGCAACACTGCTTACTACTCTGTGAGAGTAGAAGTTTGCAAGAGCCAAGCCCTACTGGAGTCGAACTGCGTTCGCTATGGAAATGTTTGGAAGCCCGAGGGACTAATTCAGCGCTATGCCAACGAAATTCGCTATAGCGCTTTCAGCTATCTAAATATTGATGGCAACTCCCGCAATGGTGGCGTACTAAGAGCCCAGCAAAAATATGTCGGGCCAGAAATGCGTACCCCTGGATCACCAAACGCTTCGACCAACCCAAATGCGGAATGGAGCGCAACAACTGGAATACTGACAACCAACCCTCATAGCGATGCAACTGGAAATAGCGGCGTAATCAACTACATCAATAAATTCGGCGAACTAACCAACGTCCACAAATCTAATGACCCAGCAAGCGAACTTTACTACACTGCTCTTCGCTACTTTAAACACCAAGGGAACATTGCTGCCTACTCAAACATCACTGACGAGGCACAAAAAGATAAATTCCCAGTCATCACTGACTGGTCCGACCCTATACAGTATGCCTGCCAAAAAAACGTCATCCTAGGCATTGGCGACGTTAACACTCACGAAGACCGCAACCTCCCCCATACAGACGACACCCTAGATGTAAATGCATACACCCAAAAAGTCTTTGATTTAGAAGGTATCAACAAAAGCGCTAACAGTGAATTCACAGGCCGCGGAAACTCTGCATATATTGCTGGCTTAGCCTACTACGCCAACACCACCGACATTAGAAGTAGTATATCTGGCAAGCAAACAGTTTCTACTTACTGGGTTGATGTACGCGAAGATCGGCTCTTGCGCGGAAAAGCCGACAATCAATATTGGCTGGCTGCTAAATATGGCGGTTTCAAGGTGCCAACAAATTTTGGCTCCGCGCTATCGCGCACCTCCGCGCTAGACGAATCATGGTGGTACACAACAAACGACACCCTGGCCCTGGGCACCGATGGTAATGGTGGGACGGAAAAGCGCCCTGATAATTTCTTTGTTGCAAGCGACGCAACAAATATGGTGGAAGGCTTAAGAAAGGCCTTCGCCCAAATATCGAACGAAGTACAAAGTACCACTGCATCGTTGGCGACCAATTCAACACGACTGGAAACGGACACAGCGGTCTTTCAATCACGATTAGATAGTCGCCACTGGAGCGGCGATTTACTGGCAAGGCGTGTAAATAGCAACGGCTCGGTCGAATCCGACACAGCATGGAGCGCGGCCCAACGTGTCGATGGAGTCAGTGATTTAAACGGGCGAAAGATATTCACCATAACCCCCAACACAACGCCCGGAACATCTGGCGAGATTATTGCAACCAATGGCCGTAACTTCACTTGGACTGGTATTACAAGCAGTCAACAAGCACTACTGACACGCGCAACGGACACAGGCAACGTTAGCGGAGCCAATAGGCTCGCTTACCTACGTGGCGACCGCAGTTATGAAATAACAACCGAGGATCGCACAAAACCCTTCCGCCAACGCGGTAGCCGGCTCGGTGACATTGTCAACTCTGACCCGCAGTTCATACACAAACAGGATTTTGGCTATTCACGCCTTAGTTGGGGCACTAATGGCTCTGTAGGCGCCGCTTATACAAGCTTTCGCGCTACCTCTGCCTACCAAAATCGTACGCCTATGGTTATTGTAGGTGCTAACGATGGAATGCTACATGGGTTTGATGCTCGCGTTAGCACCACTTCGAGTAACAATGGTGGGCAAGAGCTTTTCGCTTATGTACCTAACAGTGTCTTCAGCAACCTCATCAACCTCACCGATCCGGCATACACGCATCGTTATTACGTTGACGGGACTCCACGCGTATCAGATGTTTATATAAATAGCGCTTGGAAAACAATGGTTGTAGGCTCTACAGGTGCTGGTGGCAAGAGTATATTTGCTCTTGACATAACAGACCCTAGCAGCATGGACAATAGCAGTGTTATGTGGGAGTTTAGCCATCCCGACATGGGCTATACGATGGGCCAACCAGCTCTCGTGGCATTACCTAACGAGAAATTTGGAGTCATTGTCAGTAGCGGCTATCACGATACAGCACGAGAAGATGGAAAGCTTTGGATTCTAGATGCGGCTGATGGCAGTATAATCCGCCAGATCACTCTCCCCACCACTGGCAATCTGGGATCCCCACTTGCCTCTGACACCAACTATGATCAGGTCGCTGATCGCATCTATGTTGGTGATACGCTAGGCAATCTATGGCGTATTGACTTGACCGGCAGTACCCCCTCCAGCTGGGAAGCGCCCTCAGGCCTAGGAAACAATCCGCTATTTATTGCAAAGGACGGTAGCAATAACCGCCAAGCCATCACGGCACCTCTTTCATCTGCTTTCAACGATAAGAATGAGCACATGGTGCTATTCGGAACCGGAAGTTACTATCGTAGCAGTGACAACGAAATTCCCGAGAGCCCTCAGGTTGAAAGCTTCTACGGCATCATTGACCGAGGCGAGGAAATTGATGGCCGTAGTAGTTTACTTAAGCAGGCAGTCATCAAGGAGGACACTGTCAATGGGAACCTTGTTCGTGCCATTACTAACAACACGCTTACCACTGAAAATGGTTGGTATATTGATTTAGGCTGGCTTGAGGGAACCGGTGCGACCGGCGCGAGAGGGGAGCGAGTAATCGCCAAAGCGACCTTACGGACAGATCGAGTGATATTCACCACCATGACCCCCTCATCCGACCCTTGTGCCTTTGGTGGCAGCAGCTTCATCATGGCCATGAACCTGTCCAGCGGCTCACGCCTGAACTATGTCTACTTCGATAGCAGCGGTGATGGCAAACTGGATGAGAGAGATACCGCCACTATTGGTGACGATGAAAATGTTCCTTGGTCGGGTATCTCAGATACGGATGACGGCGTAGTAAAGGGTGTAACACCACTGTATAAGTGGCTATGTTTTGCCGGCTCCAGCGGCGCGACGCCCCAATGCATACCTGTTGCAGGATCGCAACGCTTTGGCCGCCACTCATGGCGCGAAGTGAGGACTAACTAATGCTTGAAAATAGCTATGGCACGAATCGGAAATCACGAAGTTCTGGCTTCACTCTTATTGAAGTGATGATCGTAGTGGCGATCATCGGCATCATTGCCGCGATTAGCTACCCGTCGTATCAGGAGCACGTGCGTAAAACCAAGAGGGCTGATGCTCAAACCGCACTCATGGAGCTGTCTCAGTTTATGGAGCGCTATTACACCGCCAACGGCAGATACCTTGCGTCAGATAACGCTGCACCCACCCTGCCATTCACAGAAGCACCGAAGGATGGGGCGGGCAAGTCGTATAACCTTTCATTTGCCGAGAACAGCCCTACGGCCAATAGCTACACCTTACAAGCAGTTCCGAAGGGTAGTATGACAGGAGATAAATGCGGAACTTTGACCCTAACCAGCACAGGTGCAAAGGGCCAAGCAGCAGACGCTACCATGGCTGAATGCTGGAGGCGCTGATCTCTAGCATCAAAAAAGGTCGACATATGTCGACCTTTTTATGAAGTGCTACATTGGCTAAAGTGCTTTAACCCTAAGCTCCTTCGGCATCGAGAACGTAATATTCTCCGGCCGTCCATCCAACTCGCTCTCCCCCACCGCCCCCCAAGCGCGCAGTTGATCGACCACCCCACGCACCAGTACTTCAGGGGCAGATGCGCCCGCGGTGATTCCAACGCCGCCCACCCCTTCGAACCATTCAGCCTTGAGATCTTCGGCGCCATCGATCAGATAGGCCGGGGTGCCCATGCGCTCAGCCAGCTCACGCAGGCGGTTGGAGTTGGAGCTGTTGGGACTGCCGACGACCAGCAGCACGTCGCACTCACTGGCCAGTTGCTTGACCGCATCCTGGCGGTTTTGTGTGGCGTAGCAGATATCGTCCTTGCGCGGGCCACCAATGGCAGGAAACCTGGCGCGCAGGGCGTCGATCACCTTGCTGGTGTCGTCCATCGACAGCGTCGTCTGAGTGACGAACGCCAGCTTCTCTGGGTTGCGCACCTGCAGTTCGGCAACGTCCGTCTCGTCTTCCACGAGGTAGATGTCACCGCCATTACTGGCGTCATACTGCCCCATGGTGCCTTCGACTTCTGGGTGGCCTTCGTGACCGATAAGGATGCATTCGCGCCCCTCGCGGCTGTAGCGCACCACTTCCATATGCACCTTGGTCACCAGCGGGCAGGTGGCGTCGAATACCTTCAGACCGCGACGAGCGGCTTCATCGCGCACGGCTTTGGAGACACCGTGGGCACTGAAGATCACGATGACATCATCCGGCACCTGATCCAGTTCTTCGACGAATACAGCACCACGGGCGCGTAGGTCTTCGACCACGAATTTGTTGTGCACCACTTCATGACGCACATAGATCGGTGGGCCGAAGACTTCCAGGGCGCGGTTAACGATCTCGATAGCACGATCGACACCGGCGCAAAAGCCGCGAGGGTTGGCAAGTTTGATATGCATGCAAGGCGTCTCGGTGTAATCAGGGGATCGGAACAAGTCGACTGAGCGATCCCGAAAGTCACAGCCTGCGCGCAATACGTGCAGGCCACAACAAGGGTTTCGCGGCTAATGCCGCTCCCACAGGGTAGGTGCTGCTGACTAGAGCGCCTTGACCTCGATGATCTCCACTTCGAAGTCCAACACCTTACCGGCTAGTGGGTGGTTGAAGTCGATGGTGACCTGATTGTCGTCGAATGCTTTGACCACACCAGGTAGCTCGGTGTTGGCGGCATCGTTGAAGATCACCAGCAGCCCCTCGGAAAGCTCCATGCCCTCAAACTGGCTGCGCGGCATGATCTGCACATTCTGCGGATTCGGCTGGCCGAACCCCTGCTCCGGCTGAACCTGCACATTACGCTTGTCACCAGCCTTGAAGCCATACAGCGCCTGCTCGAAACCGGGCAGCAGATTGCCGTCGCCGACCTTGAACGTCGCCGGCTGCTTGTCGAAGGTGCTGTCGACCACATCGCCGTTTTCCAGCTTGAGGGCGAAATGCAGGGTCACTTCCCTGTCCGGACCGATGCGTACGTCTGTCATTGCGCAGCCTCCTTCACGGACTTGTCGCTCTTGAACATATCCAGCGCCAGCAGGATGGCGCCGATGGTGATGAAGGTGTCTGCCAGGTTGAACGCCGGGAAGTACCAGCGGTTCTGCCAGTGCACCAGAATGAAGTCGACCACATGGCCGAGCACCACGCGGTCGTAGAGGTTGCCCAAGGCACCACCCAGCACCATCGCCAGCGCTACCGCCAGCAGGGTCTCGTGACGCTTGAGACGCTTGAGCCAGACGACCAGTACGACGCTGACGACGATGGCAATGGCGGCGAAGAACCAGCGCTGCCAGCCATCGGCATCAGCCAGGAAGCTGAATGCCGCGCCGGTGTTGTAGGCCAGCGTCCAGTCGAAATAGTCAGGGATGACCTGAATTCGCTGGTACATGTTCAGGCTGCCCTCGAAGAAATCCTTGGTCACACGATCAACGACCAGGATCAGCACACTCAGCAACAGCCAGGGCAGATGCCCGAAACGCGAGGACTCAGGCATGCTTGCGAACCTCGCCTACACCTTCGATATTGCTGACGCAGCGTTCGCACAGTTCCGGATGAGCGGCATGACTGCCGACATCGGCGCGGAAGTGCCAGCAGCGGCCACACTTGGCGTGGGCAGACTTGAGGATCTTCAGCTTCAGGCCTTCGACTTCGGTCACTACTGCGTCGGTCGGTGCATCGGCCAGCGGTGCGGTCTGCGCAGCCGAGGTGATCAAGGCAAAACGCAGCTCGTCGCCCAGCTTGGCCAGGTCGGCCTGCTTGGCGTCGTCGCAGAACAGGGTCACCTCAGCCTGCAGGCTGGCCCCGATGGCCTTGGCCGTGCGCAGGTTCTCCAGTTCCTTGTTCACTGCCGCCTTGACCACCATGACGCGATCCCAGTAGGCACGATCCAGCTCGAAGCCTTCCGGCAGACGATCCAGCCCTTGATACCAGGTGCTGAGCATCACCGACTCGTCACGCTCGCCCGGCAGGAACTGCCAGATTTCTTCGGCGGTGAACGCCAGGATCGGCGCGATCCAGCGCACCAGCGCCTCACTGATGTGGTACAGCGCGCTCTGGCAGGAGCGACGCGCCACGCTGTCGACAGCGGTGGTGTACTGACGATCCTTGATGATGTCCAAGTAGAAGCCGCCCAACTCCTGCACGCAGAAGTTGTGCACCTTCGAGTAAACGTTCCAGAAACGGTACTCGGAGTAGGCCTCGGTCAGCTCGTCCTGCAGGCGTGCGGTGGCATCGACTGCCCAGCGATCCAGGTCGAGCATCTGCTCGGCCGGCAGCAGGTCGGTAGCTGGGTTGAAACCATTGAGGTTGGCCAGCATGAAGCGCGCGGTGTTACGGATACGTCGGTAGGCATCGGCGCTACGCTGCAGGATCTGGTCGGACACCGCCATCTCGCCGGAGTAGTCGGTAGAGGCGACCCACAGGCGCAGGATGTCGGCGCCCATGCTGTCGATGACCTTCTGCGGCGCGACCACGTTGCCGAGGGACTTGGATTGCTTGCGCCCCTGCTCGTCGACGGTGAAGCCGTGGGTCAGCAGTTCCTTGTACGGCGCATGGCCGTCGATGGCGCAGCCGGTCAGCAGCGAGGAATGGAACCAGCCGCGGTGCTGGTCGGAGCCTTCCAGATACAGGTCGGCAGCCGGACCGTTGGCATGCGCCAGCTCAGCGTGGGAACCACGCAGCACGTGCCAGTGGGTGGTACCGGAGTCGAACCATACGTCCAGGGTGTCGCGGCTCTTGTCGTACTGATCGGCCTCGGCGCCCAGCAGCTCGGCGGTGTCCAGTTTGAACCAGGCCTCGATGCCCTCTTGCTCGACACGCTTGGCGACTTCCTCCATCAGCTCGACAGTGCGCGGGTGCAGCTCGCCGCTCTCTTTATGGGTGAAGAACGGGATCGGCACGCCCCAGTTGCGCTGACGCGAGATGCACCAGTCCGGGCGCCCGGCGATCATGCTGTGCAGACGCGCCTGGCCCCAGGCCGGGACGAACTTGGTTTCTTCGATGGCCGCTAGGGAGCGCTCACGCAGAGTACCGCCTGCCTTCGGCTGGGTGTCCATACCGACGAACCACTGCGCGGTGGCACGGTAGATCAGCGGTGTCTTGTGGCGCCAGCAGTGCATGTAGCTGTGGCTGATGGTGGTGTGCTTGAGCAGTGCACCGACCTCTTCGAGCTTGGCGATGATGGCCGGGTTGGCCTTCCAGATGAACTGGCCGCCGAAGAACGGCAGCGACTCGACGTACACACCGTTGCTCTGCACCGGATTGAGGATCTCGTCGTTGCTCATGCCGTAGCGCTTGCAGCTGTGGAAGTCGTCTTCACCATAAGCAGGCGCCGAGTGAACGACACCGGTGCCAGCGCCCAGTTCGACGTACTCGGCCAGGTATAGCGGCGACAGGCGCTCGTAGAACGGATGGCGGAAGTTGATCAACTCCAGCGCCGCGCCAGGTGCAGTGGCGATCACCTCGCCCTGCAAGTCATAGCGCTGCAGGCAGCTCTCGACCATTTCCTCGGCCAGCAGCAGTACACGGTCGCCGACATCCACCAGTGCGTAGGTGAATTCCGGATGCACGTTCAAAGCCTGGTTGGCCGGAATGGTCCAGGGCGTGGTGGTCCAGATGACGATTGCGGTTGGCTTGCTCAGGCTGGACAGGCCAAAGGCGGCGGCCAGCTTGTCGGCATCTTCGACCGGGAAGGCCACATCGATGGCTTCGGACTTCTTGTCCATGTACTCGACTTCGGCCTCGGCCAGGGCTGAGCCGCAGTCGAAGCAGAAGTTGACCGGCTTGAGGCCCTTGAACACGAAGCCGTTCTTGACCATTTCCGCCAGGGCGCGGATCTCGCCGGCCTCATTGGCGAAGTTCATGGTCAGGTAGGGGTTGTCCCAATCGCCCAGCACGCCAAGACGAACGAAACCGGCTTTCTGCTCCTCCACCTGCTCAGCCGCATAGGCACGGCAACGCTCACGGGTCAGGTCGGCCGGCTGGTTCTTGCCGAAGGTGGTCTCGACCTTGTGCTCGATCGGCAGGCCGTGGCAATCCCACCCCGGCACGTACGGCGCATCGAAGCCGGCCATGGTCTTGGAACGGGTGATGATGTCCTTGAGGATCTTGTTCAGCGCGTGGCCGATGTGGATGCTGCCGTTGGCATAGGGCGGGCCGTCGTGCAGGACGAACTTCGGGCGGCCTTCGCCAGCCTTGCGCAGCTTTTCGTACAGACCAATATCAATCCAGCGCTGCAGGGTCTGCGGCTCGCGTTGCGGCAGGCCAGCCTTCATCGGGAAGGGAGTATCGGGCAGGTTCAGCGTGGCTTTGTAGTCGGTCATGTCGGGCTCTTCATCAGCGAGTGGCTCTGCCAATAATTACGGGCAGCGGCAATATCGGCGGCAATCGCCGCCTTCAAGGCCTCCAGCGAGGCGAAACGCTGCTCATCACGCAGCTTGTGGTGGAATGCCACCGAGAGACGCCGGCCATACAGATCGCCGGCAAAATCCAGAAGGTGCACTTCCAGATGGGCGCGGCCGTCACCGGCAACGCTGGGGCGCACGCCGATATTGGCGACGCCCGGTTGAATGACACCATCGATTTCACAGCTCACCAGATAGACGCCGGTCAGCGGCACCTTGCGCCGTTTGAGCTGGATATTGGCCGTAGGGGCATCGAGCTGGCGACCGAGCTTCTGTCCGTGCAGCACCCGCCCGGCAATACGGAACGGTCGGCCGAGCAAGGCTTCGGCCAGGTCGAAATCGCCATCGGCCAGAGCCTGGCGCACTCGGGTGCTGCTGACCCGACCGCCGCGTACTTCGACGGTGGTCGAGGCATCGACGCTGAAACCGTAACGCTGGCCCGCGGCCTTGAGAAATTCGAAATCCCCGGCGCGGTCGCAACCGAAGCGGAAATCGTCGCCGATCTCCAGATCCTTCACCTTGAGCCCATCGACCAGCACACGCTGGACGAACTCGGCTGCCGAGAGCTCGCGCAGACGACGATTGAATGCCAGGCACAACACCATGTCGACGCCTTCGGCTGCCAGCAGAGCGAGCTTGTCGCGCAGACGGGTCAGGCGCGCCGGAGCGGTGTCCGGGCCGAAGAATTCACGTGGCTGCGGTTCGAAGATCACCACGCAACTGGGCACGGCCAATTCCACGGCACGCTCACGCAAGCGCGCCAGGATGGCCTGGTGCCCACGATGAACGCCG
>Ga0206116_1000509_pt1 | contig 38145 bp, 30 predicted proteins | sample 3A1Ametagenome_FD_178000 | JGI IMG/M metagenome (GOLD analysis project Ga0206116, IMG submission 178000) | Enriched microbial communities from leaf-cutter ant dump, University of Wisconsin, Madison, United States - 3A1A | ecosystem: Environmental > Terrestrial > Nest > Insects nest > Nest dump...
CACGCTTGATGGCATCGTTCAGGCTGTGACGGCAGCCGTACTTGTTGTCGTTCTTGCTCTTGGTGACCGAGTCGTTGACGTTGATCGCCGGGACTTTCAGCTCGCCCTTGGCCAGCATGTCCAGCAGGCGGTGCACGCCGGTGGTGGTCTCTTCGGTGATGCCGTGGATCTTGTCCAGCATCGCCGGGTATTTCTTGTGCAGGATCTCGGTCAGGTCACCGCCGTCGTCCAGGACCATGTTGGCGTCCCATGGCTGACCGTCCTTGAGGATGGTCTGCTCGATGCACCACTCGTACTCCTGCTCGGTCTCGCCTTTCCAGGCGAACACCGGGATGCCGGCGGCGGCGATGGCGGCAGCGGCCTGGTCCTGGGTGGAGAAGATGTTGCAGGACGACCAGCGCACTTCGGCACCCAGGGCTACCAGGGTTTCGATCAGCACGGCGGTCTGGATGGTCATGTGGATGCAGCCGAGGATCTTCGCGCCTTTCAGCGGCTGTTCTTCCTGGTACTTGCGGCGCAGGCCCATCAGCGCAGGCATTTCCGACTCGGCGATGATGACTTCCTTGCGGCCCCAGTCGGCCAGGGAGATATCGGCAACTTTGAAGTCGGTGAAACCTGCAGGCGTGTTTACAGCGCTCATTGAGAGCCTCCATTCGTAGTGTGCGAATGGGCGCCGTTGTGCGTTGAGAGTCCGCGATACTGCCTGCGGACAACGCCCCGACCGAGCCTGACAGGATCGAACCTGCTGCAGCGCCCCTCGGTCGGGTGGCGGGAGCGCCGACCGCGGAGGGGCGGCGCCGGATAAAACGCGGGGATTATAGCCGGGCTTTTGTGTCGGCCCAAGGACAAAAACGTCGCGTGCGACCGGTGACGGGGCAATGGGCCTACAAAGCTCATGGTCAGGATGTCGACAAAAGCGGCTAACATGTACGGGCAGGGCCGCAAAGGCCCATTCTTGACAGGCCAGGCCGCTTCAGGAGCACGCATGAATTTCCACACCCGCAAGTGGGTAAAACCCGAAGACCTCAACCCCAACGGCACCCTGTTCGGTGGCAGCCTGCTGCGCTGGATCGACGAAGAGGCGGCGATCTACGCGATCGTCCAGCTGGGCAACCAGCGCGTGGTGACCAAGTACATTTCCGAGATCAACTTCGTCAGCGCTTCGCGCCAGGGCGACATCATCGAGCTGGGCATCACCGCCACCGAGTTCGGCCGCACCTCGATCACCCTCAAGTGCGAAGTGCGCAACAAGATCACCCGCAAGGCCGTGCTCACCGTCGAGCGCATGGTCTTCGTCAACCTCGGCGAGGACGGCCTGCCCGCGGCCCATGGCCGGACCGAGATCAAGTACATCCAGGACCAGTTCCCGGACAGCGCCGTGGAATGAGTTTCAAGCTACAAGCCGCAAGCAAGAGCAGACTGCGGCGCTGCTCTTGCTCTTTCTTGAGGCTTGAGGCTTGCAGCTCAAGCAGGCTGTTCGCTCACACCTTTCACCACGCGGCCAACGGTCAACCCCTGCACCAGGATCGACGACAGCACCACGATGTAGGTGATCGACAGCAGCAGGTCACGCTCCTCGCCCATCGGCAGCGACAGCGCCAGGGCCACCGAAACACCGCCCCGCAAACCACCCCAGGTCAGTACCCGCACGGTGCCCTTCGGCACGCTGCGCCAGCGCCGCAGCAGGACGATGGCCGGCGCCACGGTGAGCAGGCGCGAAGCCAGCACGGCGAGCGCCAGCACGCTGCCGGCCGCCAGGTGCATCCAGTTGAACGGCAGCAGCAACAGCTCCAGGCCGATCAGGGCGAACAGCAAGGCGTTGAGCATGTCGTCGATCAGCTCCCAGAAGCCGTCCATGTAGCGCCGGGTCATGTCGTTCATCGCCAGGTTGCGCCCCAGGTTGCCGATGATCAGGCCGGCCACGACCATGGCGATGGGTGCCGAGACGTGCAGCTCGTAGCACATCGCCGAACCACCGATGACCAGCGCCAGGGTCAGCATGACCTCGACCTGGTACTGCTCGATGCTCTTGATCATGCGGTAGGTGGCGTAGCCGATCAGGCCGCCGAAGATCACCCCGCCGATGGCTTCGCGGGCGAACAGCACGGCGGTGTCGGCGACGCTCGGGGTTTCGCCGAGCTGGATGATCCCCAGCAGCACGGTGAACACCACCACCGCGGTGCCGTCGTTGAACAGCGACTCGCCGACGATGGTGGTCTTCAGCGGTTTCGAGGCGTTGGCGGTGCGCAGTGCACCGAGCACCGCGATCGGGTCGGTCGGCGAGATCAGCGCGCCGAACAGCAGGCAGTAGATCAGGCTGACGTTCCAGCCGAATAGGGCGAACACCCAGTGGGCGAGAAAGCCGATCACCACGGTGGCGATCAGCACGCCGAAGGTGGCCAGCAGGCCGATCGGCCAGCGGTAGCTGCGCAGGTCGGCGAGGTTGACGTGCAGGGCGCCGGCGAACAGCAGGAACGACAGCATCCAGTGCATCAGCAGGTCATTGAAATCGATCTGGTTCATCAGGCCCTCGACCCGTTCTTCCAGGCCCGGGAAGCCGATCAGGCTCAGGCCCTGGAGCATCAGGGAGAACAGCAGGGCGGTGACCATCACGCCGATGGCCGGTGGCAGGCCGATGAAGCGGTAGTTCACGTAGGTGAGGAGGGTGGTGAGGCAGATAAACGCGGCAACTAATTCGAGCATCCTGATTCCTGTATCGGCATCCAAGTCGGTGCCCGCGCAAGGCAGGCACAAGGTTTGATGGCCTTTTGACCGCTTCGGGACACAGTTTTTTTCAATGCCGCGATTGACAGCGTGCTGGCTGTTTTGTTGCGAGTGGTTGAAACTCCGGCCTCTGGTGGACGGACCCGGTCCGTGGATGGCGAAGGAATCGAGACGTGGTAGCGACTTCCCTGGTGCTCGTCGCGGCACTGCTGCATGCAACCTGGAACACCCTGGTCAAGTTCAGCGGCGAGCGCCTGCTGATGATCGCCAGCATGGACAGCGTGGCCCTGCTGTTCGCCGTGGCCATGGTCGGTTTCGTCGAGCCGCCGCCCGCGCAGATCTGGCCGTGGCTGCTGGCTTCGGCGCTGTTCGAACTGCTCTACCGCTTCCTGCTGATCCAGGCCTACAAGGTTGGCGACCTCGGCCTGGTCTATCCGTTGATGCGCGGCCTGTCGCCACTGGTGGTGCTGGCCCTGACCCTGGTGTTCGCCGGCGAGCATCTGAGTGGCCAGCAGATCATCGGCATTCTCCTCATTCCCTGCGGCATGGCCTGCCTGCTCTGGCACGGAGGCGGTGGCGATCGCCTGCCGTGGAGCATGCTGCCGGTGGTGGCCCTGATCGGCCTGTGCATCGGTTGCTACACCTGGCTCGACGGCCAGGCCATCCGTCGCTGGGCACAGCCGCTGGATTACCTGGTCTGGCTGACCCTGGCCTGCTCCCTGCCGTTTCCACTGATTGCCAGCGTGGCCCGGCGCGCGCCGTTCGTGACGTTCTGGCGTACCCAGTGGCGGCTGGGCTTGACGGTCGGCGTCTGCGTGCTGCTGAGCTACGCTCTGGTGCTCTGGGCCATGCACCTGGGCTCGGTGGCGGAAGCGGCGGCATTGCGCGAGGTCAGCGTGATCCTCGTGGTGCTGATGGGTATGCGCTACCTCAAAGAACCTTTCGGCGGGCCGAGGCTCTTAGCCTGTGCGTTGGTGCTGGTCGGCATGCTGGTGATGAAGTTCTGACCGGCCACGAACCCTCAATCTTGCAAAGGAACTGACCCATGACCGTCGCCTTCTGGTGCGTACTGATCGCGCTGTTGCTGCCCTACCTGTGCACCACCCTGGCCAAGGTCGCCAGTGGCCGCTTCAACCTGCGGCAGAATCATGATCCGCGGGCGTTCCAGGACACCCTCGAAGGCTTGCCGCGGCGTGCCCACGCCGCGCAACTGAACAGCTTCGAGATTCTCCCGGCCTTCATCGCCGCGGTGCTGATCGCCGACGTGGTGGGCAACGCCGAACAGGTCACCCAGGACGTGCTGGCGGTGCTGTTCATCACCAGCCGGCTGCTCTACATCATCTGCTACCTGGCGGACTGGGCGGCGTTGCGCTCGCTGGTGTGGTTCGTGGGGCTGGGCCTGATCGTCGGGTTCTTCGTGGCTTCGGCCTGATTTGCGGACCTCATCGCTGGCAAGCCAGCTCCCAGGGTGACAGCGTGCACCGCTGAATCTGTGGGAGCTGGCTTGCCAGCGATAGAGCCCTCAAGAACAACCGCTTATTTGGCTTCTGTCTGCGGCACCGCAGGTAACGCCACTCCCTTGGGCCACAACAACCAGATCTGCCCCGCCTGCTTCATGTCCCCGGCCAGCTTGCCCGCCGCTTCCCCCGTCCCCCAGAACAGATCCGCACGCACCTCGCCGGTGATCGCGCCACCGGTGTCCTGCGCGGCCACCGGGCGCACCACCGGGCTGCCATCAGGACGGGTGGTGGACAGCCACAGCAGGCTGCCCAGCGGGATCACCTTGCGGTCGATCGCCACGCTGTAGCCGGCCGTCAGTGGCACGTTGAGCGAGCCGCGCGGGCCTTCGTTGCTGTCCGGCCGGGTGCTGAAGAACACGTAGCTCGGGTTGCTCGCCAGCAGTTCCGGGACCCGCGCCGGATTGGCCTGGGCCCAGGCGTGGATGGCGCCCATGGTGACGTCTTCCTTCTTCAGCTGGCCCTGTTCCACCAGCCAGCGTCCCACCGGGCGATAGGGATGGCCGTTCTGGTCGGCATAACCGAGGCGCAGTTGCCGGCCATTCTCCAGCTGGATGCGCCCGGAGCCCTGGATCTGCAGGAACTGCAGGTCCATCGGGTCGGTCAGCCAGGCCAGCACCGGCGCCTTGACGCCCTGGCGCTGGATCACCTCGGCGGTGTCGTAGGGCTTGAGCACGCGACCTTCGAGACGACCGCGCAGGCGCTTGCCCTTGAGCTCGGGGTAGACGCTGTCCAGCGCCACCACGATCAGGTCGTCGGGTATCCCGTAGACCGGCACGTTGGCCCGTTCGGTGCGGGACTCGCTGCCCGGGTAGACCGGTTCGTAGTAGCCGGTGATCAGGCCGTTGGCGCTGTTTTCCGCGGAGCGCAGGCTGTAGACCTCGAGTTGCGCGCCGAGGAATTCGCCGATCAGGCGCGCGTCCGCCGGCACGCTGGCGGCGGCGGAGCAGGTCGCTCCCCACACCGGGTCGGCCTTCAGGCGCTGGCAGGCACTGCGCCAGGCCTCGAAGCCGGCCAGCAGGTCGCTGTCGCTGACCGTCGGCAGGTCTTTCCAGGTGGCGTGGGTGTAGGTGGCGATCGGGTGCGGCTTGGATTTTTCCGGCGCGCCGCCGTTGCAGCCGGCGAGCAGGGCGAACAGGGAAAGGCTCCAGCCGAGGCGGCGCAGGGGGATGTTCATGCGGGTATTTCCTTGAGGAGTGGTGCTGACGGTGAGGGCCTGCACGCAATCCATGTTTTTCTTGGGGGTATTGGTCTTTGCCGGTCAGGCGAGGATACTGGCCGCCTTTTTTCCGTGAGCCGATGACCATGATGCTCAAACGTTGTTCCGTCGTACTGCTGGCCTGCCTGACCTTGACCGCCTGTGGCGGCGTCGATCCGAACTCGCCGCTGGGCCAGCGCAAGGCGATCTTCAAGCAGATGCTCAAGACCAGCGAGGACATGGGGGGCATGTTGCGCGGGCGGTTGAATTTCGATGGACAGAAATTCGCCGACGGCGCGGTGAAGCTCGATGCGCTGTCCCATGAGCCGTGGCAGCATTTCCCGCAGGTCAAGGAGACGGATGATACCAGTGCGCGGGCGGAAGTCTGGGAGAAACAGGCACGTTTCCAGGACCTGGCGCGGCAGCTGGAAGCGGCTACCGGGGAACTGGTCGCGGTGACGAAGGCCCCGCCGTTGCAGGCTGCAGCGCTGCAGGGACCGATGGACAAGGTCGAAGCGGCGTGCAAAGCCTGCCATACGGAATTTCGTAACCATTGATGTTGCGAAACCTGTGGGCACTGGAAAACCCGGTCCCACAGGGGATGCATGAGCCCCGGGGCGGGTTACTGCTCCAGTTCCTGCAGCGCCGCCTGCAGTTCCTTGTTCGCCTCGGCCAGCTTGTCCTTGCGCTTGTTGATCTTCTCCGCGTCGCCTTTCTTCATGGCCTTGTCCAGGTCCTTCTTGCGCTGCGCCACTTCATGACGGGCGTCCAGGACCTTCTGTTCGCGTTCCTTGCGCAGGCCGGCGTCGGTGCAGTGCGCCTGCACTTCGCTCAGGGCTTTCTCCAGGCCGGCTTGCTGCTCGCTGTTGCCGTGGCTGCGCGCCTGTTCGATCTGGGCGCTGATGCTCTGCTGCTTGGCGGCGCAGCCGGTCAGGCCGGGTTGTTCCTCGACGGCCAGGGCGGGCGCGGCCAGCAGGGCGCAGACGGTGAACAGGGCAAGCGGGGAAGTCGATTTCATGTGGAGCTCCGTCATCGGGCAGGCAGAACCTGTGATGCTGCCCTGATCCACGGGATTTAGAAACCCTCGATCGCCTGTTCGCCCAGACGAGCGGCAAGACTTCGGACCTGCGGATCGGCGAAGAACGCCACCAGTTGCCGGGCCCGCAGCGGCCCGACCCCCGCTTCCTGCTGCCATTGCGCGACAGTGCGTGCGGCCAGCCCGGCCCAGGAGTCGCCAAGATCGAGATGCTTCGGCGCCGGTACCCCCAGCCCCCGGGCCCAGCGCGCGAACGGCTGCGTCCGGGCCTGCTGGAAGGCATGGTGCAGCGTGCGGCTGCTGCGTTCGGCGATGCCGGCGATCGAGGTCAGGTCTTGCGCCTGCAGGTCGATCCAGCCGAGCAGGTCCGGCAGGTGCCCCGCCTCCAGCAGCCTGGACCACGTCTCGGGACCGACGCCGACCATGTCCAGGCCCTGCTTGCCGGCCAGCCAGTCCAGCCGTTGCAGGAACTGCGCCTGGCAACCCGGCCCCGGCTGCCAGCAACTGAGGGCGTGATGGGTGCCTGCGGCGGGCGCTGTCACGGCATCGCGTTGCGGGCCGCGTTCCGCCACCGCGTCGATGCGGGGGATGGTCAGGCCCGCCAGGCTGACGACGACCTGGTCCCCGGGCTGGATGTCCAGTTCCCGCCAGCGCTTCAGCGAGCCGGCGCTGACCTGGCGCACCAGGCGGTCGTCGAGGCGCAGCGGTTCGAGGTGAACCAGCGGGGTGATGCGGCCGGTACGCCCGACCCGGAACTCGACGTCGCGCACCTCGCCCAACGCTTGGGCGACGGGGTATTTCCACGCTGCGCTCCAGTGCGAGGGGCGTGCCTGCCAGCGCAGCGCCGCAGGTTGCCGGCTCTGCTGCAGCACCACGCCATCGCTGGCGAAGGGCAGTGGCGAGCGATACCAGTGCTGGCGCCAGCGCACGGCATCGTCGAGGCCGTCGACCGGATGGCTGAAGCGTTCGCTGTGGGGCAGGCCCAGGATCGCGAGCTGCTCGAAGCGTTGCCGCAGGTCCCGGGGGCCGTGTGGCCAGGCCCAGATGAACAGGTCCAGGCCAGCGCCTTCCTCGGCGCTGATCTGCTGTCGGGCCATCAGCCCGGCCACCTTGCTGCGGGCATTGCGGCTGCCGGCTTCGGCCTGGACATGCCGGTTCAGACGCCAGAACAGCTCGCCCTGCAGGGTCAGGTCGCGCGCCTCGGTCAGCTCGCGCAGGCTGGCCGGCAGCGCCGGGACATGCCGGCTCCAGTCATGGCCATGCACGCCGTCGCCGCGGCTGATCAGCTGCGTCAGCTTGCCGCGACGATAGACCAGGGTGACCGCCACGCCGTCCACCTTGGGTTGTATCCACACCCCCTCGCGGCCCTTGAGCCAGCGGCCCACCGCCTGTTCGTCGGCGAGCTTGTCCAGGCCGGTATGCGGCACGGGGTGACGCATCGGCCCGGCGGCGCTGGCCAGCGGGTTGGCGACGGGCTCGCCGAGGCCGGGAAAGCACTGGCGCAAGCGTTGCAGGCGCGCCAGGTACTGGTCGTAGAGCTCGTCGCTGATCGGTGACTGGCCGAGGCTGTGGTAGTAGCGGTCCCACTGGCCGATGCGTTGTTGCAATTCGTCGATGCGGGTGCTGGCGGTCGCCTCGGGCCAGTCGGGGCAGGCACCGGCGAAGGCCGGCAGGGCAACGCAGAACAGCAGCAGGGCGATGAGGCGTGACATGGCGAGCGTCCTTGCTCGTTGGGGAGGAAACCCCAGCCTAGGAAGGTCCGTGCGAACTGCCCGTTCAGCTTTGTCAGGAGGTGTGACCCGGACATGAAAAAGCCCCGGCCAGAGCACTGGCCGGGGCTTTCGTCACAGCGATTACCGGGTGTTACAGGCCAGCGGCAGCGCGCAGGGCATCGACGCGGTCGGTACGTTCCCAGGTGAAGGTGGTGAAGGTGTCGTCACCCACGGTCTTCTGCTGCGGGGTACGGCCGAAGTGACCGTAGGCAGCGGTTTCCTGGTACATCGGGTGGAGCAGGTCGAGCATGGTGGTGATGGCGTACGGACGCAGGTCGAAGCACTCGCGCACCAGCTGGATGATCTTGTCGTCGGAGATCTTGCCGGTGCCGAAGGTGTTCAGCGAGATCGAGGTCGGCTGGGCCACGCCGATGGCGTAGGAGACCTGGATTTCGCAACGCTCGGCCAGGCCGGCGGCGACGATGTTCTTGGCCACGTAGCGACCGGCGTAGGCGGCGGAACGGTCAACCTTGGACGGGTCCTTGCCGGAGAACGCGCCACCGCCGTGACGGGCCATGCCGCCGTAGCTGTCGACGATGATCTTGCGACCGGTCAGGCCGCAGTCGCCCACCGGGCCGCCGATGATGAACTGGCCGGTCGGGTTGATGTGGAACTGGGTGCCCTTGTGCAGCAGTTCGGCCGGCAGGGTGTGCTTGACGATCAGCTCCATCACCGCTTCCTGCAGGTCTTTCTGCGAGACCTCCGGGTTGTGCTGGGTGGACAGCACGACGGCGTCGATGCCGACGACCTTGCCGCCTTCGTAGCGGCAGGTGACCTGCGACTTGGCATCCGGGCGCAGCCATGGCAGCAGGCCGGACTTGCGCGCTTCGGCCTGGCGCTCGACCAGACGGTGGGAGAAGCAGATCGGTGCTGGCATCAGCACGTCGGTCTCGTTGCTGGCGTAGCCGAACATCAGGCCCTGGTCGCCGGCGCCCTGGTCTTCCGGCTTGCTGCGGTCGACGCCCTGGGCGATGTCCACGGACTGCTTGCCGATGATGTTCATCACCGCGCAGGTGGCGCCGTCGAAGCCGACGTCGGAGCTGTTGTAGCCGATCTCGGTGATGACGTTGCGGACGATGTCTTCCAGGTCGACCCAGGCCGAGGTGGTGACTTCGCCGGCGATGATGGCGACACCGGTTTTCACCAGGGTTTCGCAGGCCACGCGGGCGTATTTGTCCTGGGCGATGATGGCGTCCAGCACCGCGTCCGAAATCTGGTCGGCGATTTTGTCCGGGTGCCCTTCAGATACGGACTCGGAGGTGAAAAGGGAGTATTCGCTCATCTCGACGGGTTCCTGAATTTAAAGATGGTGAGTGTTGCCAGTCGGTCGCTGGAAATGGCGGACCTGGATCTGGAAACCGTTACGTAAGCCCACATAGAGGCTGTCTCCGGGAGCCAGTCCCGCAGCGCACGCCCAACGAAGCAGGTCGTCCTGCTCAAAGCCCAGCCAGAGGTCGCCGCAGGCGTCGCGGGCCCAATCCTGGTCGTGGCTGCACAACTCGGTAAGCAACAGGCTGCCGCCTGGTTTGACTCGTCCGGCCAGTTGCGCGAGCGCGGCGGCCGGATCGCTGAAGTGGTGCAGGACCATGTTCAGCACCACGCAATCGGCCCGGGCTTCAGTCGTACTGAGGGCATCGGCCAGTTGCAGGTTTACGTTAGCCAGGCGTTCGCGCTGGCAGACCTGGCGCGCCAGTTCGAGCATGGTCGGGCTGTTGTCCAGCGCGGTGACCTGGGCGAAGCGGCGGGCCAGTTCGGGAAGGAATTCGCCATCCCCCGGACCGACCTCCAGCGCCGTGGCGCCGGGGTCGAAGCTCAGTTTGTCGAGCAGGGCGAGGAGGCTTTCGCGGTACTGGGCGAGGCCGGCGATCAGGTCCTGCTGGGCGCGGAACTTCTCTTCCACGCGCAGGAAAAAGTCCTGGCTGGCGGCCGCGCGGCGCTGCTGGACCTGGCCGATGCGGGCCTGCATGTCGCCGGGCAGCGGCAGGCCGTCGACTTCTTCGAGCAGGGCGGCGTGCAGCTTGCCACCGAGGCTGAGGCCGTCGGGCAGGGCACGGCGGTAGAAGATCGCGTTGCCTTCGCGGCGGGTCGCCACCAGTTCGGCCTGGGCCAGCACCTTGAGGTGGTGGCTCATCCCCGACTGGCCGACGGCGAAGATCTGCGCCAGTTCCAGCACGCCGAACGAATCGTTGGCCAGGGCGCGTAACACGTTCAGGCGCAGGGGATCGCCGCCGGCCTTGCACAGGGCCGCCAGGCGTTCGCTTTGCTGTTGATCCGGAACGGGTACGCGAATGTTCATGGGCCGGCAGTCTAGTCAGGGCCAACCGGCGTCGCAATACCAATATCAAAAAGTTTTGATATTGCGCGATGGGCGGAGCGAAAACTGTCGACGTGGCCGGCATTTTCGGCTGTTTCGTCGGTCAAACCACGGAATCGCCCGGCAATCGCAGGAAAATCGTTCCAGTTCGACCATCCGTGATTGCCCCGGAAGGCGTGCCTGGGCGAAAATGGCCGCCTTTTTTTCCGTCACTCCCTTTTCAGTTTTCCAGGAGACAAGCGATGCCCAGCCGTCGTGAGCGTGCCAACGCCATTCGTGCCCTCAGCATGGATGCCGTGCAGAAAGCCAACAGCGGCCATCCCGGTGCCCCGATGGGCATGGCGGATATCGCCGAGGTCCTGTGGCGCGACTTTCTGAAGCACAACCCGAGCAACCCGGCGTTCGCCGACCGTGACCGTTTCGTCCTGTCGAACGGCCACGGCTCGATGCTGATCTATTCGCTGCTGCACCTGACCGGCTACGACCTGTCGATCGACGACCTGAAGAGCTTCCGCCAACTGCACAGCCGCACCCCGGGCCACCCGGAATTCGGCTACACCCCGGGCGTCGAGACCACCACCGGCCCGCTGGGCCAGGGCCTGGCCAACGCCGTGGGCTTCGCCATCGCCGAGAAGGTGCTGGGCGCCCAGTTCAACCGTGAAGGCCACGCGGTCGTCGACCACCACACCTACGTGTTCCTCGGCGACGGCTGCATGATGGAAGGCATTTCCCATGAAGTCGCCTCCCTGGCCGGCACCCTGGGCCTGGGCAAGCTGATCGCCTTCTACGACGACAACGGCATCTCCATCGATGGTGAAGTCGAAGGCTGGTTCACCGACGACACGCCGAAGCGTTTCGAGTCCTACAACTGGCAGGTGATCCGCAACGTCAACGGCCACGACGCCGACGAGATCAAGACCGCCATCGAGACTGCGCGCAAGAGCGCCCAGCCGACCCTGATCTGCTGCAAGACCATCATCGGCTTCGGTTCGCCGAACAAGCAGGGCAAGGAAGACTGCCACGGTGCCCCGCTGGGCAACGACGAAATCGCCCTGGCGCGCAAGGAACTGAACTGGAACCACGGTCCGTTCGAAATCCCTGCCGACATCTACGCCGAGTGGAATGCCCGCGAAGCCGGCGCCAAGGCCGAAGCCGAGTGGAACCAGCGTTTCGACGCCTACGCCGCGGCCTTCCCCGAGCTGGCCAGCGAGCTGAAGCGCCGCCTGAACGGTGAGCTGCCGGCCGACTTCTCCGAGAAAGCCGCCGCCTACATCCAGGAAGTGGCCGCCAAGGGCGAAACCATCGCCAGCCGCAAGGCCAGCCAGAACACCCTGAACGCCTTCGGTCCGCTGCTGCCGGAACTGCTGGGCGGCTCCGCCGACCTGGCCGGTTCCAACCTGACCCTGTGGAAAGGCTGCAAGGGCGTCAGCCATGAAGATGCCAACGGCAACTACATGTACTACGGCGTGCGCGAGTTCGGCATGACCGCGATCATGAACGGCGTCGCCCTGCACGGCGGCCTGGTGCCCTACGGCGCGACCTTCCTGATGTTCATGGAGTACGCCCGCAACGCGGTGCGCATGTCCGCCCTGATGAAGCAGCGCGTGATCCACGTCTACACCCACGACTCCATCGGTCTGGGCGAAGACGGCCCGACCCACCAGCCGATCGAGCAACTGAGCAGCCTGCGCAGCACGCCGAACCTGGACACCTGGCGTCCGGCCGACGCCGTCGAGTCGGCGGTATCGTGGAAGCACGCCCTGGAGCGCAAGGACGGCCCTTCGGCGCTGATCTTCTCGCGCCAGAACCTGCAGCACCAGGACCGCGACGCCCAGCAGATCGCCGATATCGCCCGTGGCGGCTACGTGCTCAAGGACTGCGCTGGCGAGCCGGAGCTGATCCTGATCGCCACCGGTTCCGAAGTGGGCCTGGCCGTCCAGGCGTTCGACAAGCTGAGCGAGCAGGGCCGCAAGGTTCGCGTCGTGTCGATGCCGAGCACCAGCGTGTTCGACGCCCAGGACGCCGCCTACAAGCAGTCGGTACTGCCGCTGCAAGTCGGTGCGCGCATCGCCATCGAAGCCGCCCATGTCGACTTCTGGTACAAGTACGTCGGCCTGGAAGGTCGCATCATCGGCATGACCACCTACGGCGAATCGGCTCCGGCCGGTGCACTGTTCGAGGAGTTCGGCTTCACCCTGGACAACATCCTGGGTACCGCCGAGGAACTGCTGGAAGACTGATGTAACGATCCGCGTCGCCCCCATCGCGGGACAAGCCCGCTCCTGCTGAGGTCGCCGAACCCTGCAGGAGCGGGCTTGCCCGCGATGGGGGCGACGCCGACTGTGGATCGCCGCCAATAGATCTGTCGCGAGTCCCCCAATGCCCCAACTGCGTCCGTACAAAGTTGCACTCAATGGCTATGGCCGTATCGGCCGTTGCGTCCTGCGCGCACTCGTCGAGCGCGGTGCCAGGGCGGGCTTCGAGATCGTGGCCCTGAACGACCTGGCCGACCAGGCCAGCCTCGAATACCTGACGCGCTTCGACTCCACCCACGGGCGTTTTCCCGGCGAGGTGAAGGTCGATGGCGACTGTCTGCATATCAATGGCGACTGCGTGAAGGTCCTGCGCAGCGCCACGCCCGAGGGCATCGACTGGGCGGCGCTGGACGTCGACCTGGTGCTGGAATGCTCCGGGGCCTACAACACCCGCGCCGATGGCCAGCGTTTCCTCGACGCCGGTGCTCCGCGGGTGCTGTTCTCGCAACCGATGGCCAGCGAAGGCGATGTCGATGCCACCGTGGTCTACGGCATCAACCAGGACTGCCTGACCGGCGCCGAGACCCTGGTCTCCAACGCCTCCTGCACCACCAACTGCGGCGTGCCGCTGCTGCGCGTGCTGGACCAGGCATTCGGCATCGACTACGTGTCGATCACCACCATCCACTCGGCGATGAACGACCAGCCGGTGATCGATGCCTATCACCACGAGGACCTGCGCCGCACCCGTTCGGCGTTCCAGTCGGTGATTCCGGTGTCCACGGGCCTGGCCCGCGGCATCGAGCGCCTGCTGCCGGAACTTGTCGGGCGAATCCAGGCCAAAGCCGTGCGGGTACCGACGGTCAACGTGTCGTGCCTGGACATCACCCTGCAGACCCGCCGCGACACCACGACCGCCGAGGTCAACCAGGTGTTGCGCGAGGCCGCCCGGAGCGGTCCGCTGCAGGGCCTGCTGGCCTATACCGAACTGCCCCATGCCAGTTGCGATTTCAACCATGACCCGCATTCGGCCATCGTCGATGCCAGCCAGACCCGTGTTTCCGGCCCGCGCCTGGTGAACCTGCTGGCCTGGTTCGACAACGAATGGGGGTTCGCCAACCGTATGCTCGACGTCGCCGATCATTTTCTGCGCGTCGTTGACACCCACCGCACCACCAGCAAACAGCCCTGAAGGACTGCATTCATGACCGTTTTGAAGATGACCGACCTCGACCTGCAAGGTAAGCGCGTACTGATTCGCGAAGACCTCAACGTCCCCGTGAAGGACGGTGTGGTTGCCAGCGACGCGCGCATCCTCGCTTCGCTGCCGACCATCAAGCTGGCCCTGGAGAAGGGCGCGGCGGTGATGGTCTGCTCGCACCTGGGCCGTCCGACCGAAGGCGAGTTCTCCGCCGAGAACAGCCTGAAGCCGGTCGCCGACTACCTGAGCAAGGCCCTCGGTCGTGAGGTGCCGCTGGTCGCCGACTACCTGGACGGCGTCGAGGTGCAGGCCGGCGACATCGTCCTGTTCGAGAACGTGCGCTTCAACAAGGGCGAGAAGAAGAACGCCGACGAGCTGGCGCAGAAATACGCTGCCCTGTGCGACGTGTTCGTCATGGACGCCTTCGGCACGGCCCACCGCGCCGAAGGCTCGACGCATGGTGTAGCCAAGTTCGCCAAGGTCGCCGCGGCCGGCCCGTTGCTGGCTGCCGAGCTGGATGCCCTGGGCAAGGCCCTGAAGGCCCCGGCCAAGCCGATGGCGGCCATCGTCGCCGGCTCCAAGGTCTCCACCAAGCTGGACGTGCTGAACAGCCTGAGCCAGATCTGCGACCTGCTGATCGTCGGTGGCGGCATCGCCAACACCTTCCTCGCCGCTGCTGGTCACAAGGTCGGCAAGTCGCTGTACGAAGCCGACCTGGTCGACACCGCCAAGGCCATCGCCGCCAAGGTCAACGTGCCGCTGCCGGTCGACGTGGTCGTGGCCAAGGCCTTCGCCGAAGACGCCGAAGCCACCGTCAAGGCCGTGGCCGACGTGGCCGATGACGACATGATCCTCGACATCGGGCCGAAAACCGCCGAACAGTTCGCCGAGCTGCTGAAATCGTCGCAGACCGTCCTGTGGAACGGTCCGGTCGGCGTGTTCGAGTTCGACCAGTTCGGCAACGGCACCAAGACCCTGGCCAAGGCCATCGCCGACAGCGCGGCCTTCTCCATCGCCGGCGGCGGCGACACCCTGGCCGCCATCGACAAGTATGGCGTGGCAGCTGATATCTCCTACATTTCTACCGGTGGCGGTGCGTTCCTCGAGTTCGTCGAGGGCAAGATCCTGCCGGCGGTCGAAGTGCTGGAACAGCGGGCCAAGGCCTGATCCGTCCGGCACCAGGGAAAGGGAGCGAAGCGATGATCAAGCGACTGTCACTGATGGTCATGACTGCCGCGCTGGGCGCCTGCTCCGGCACGCCAGCGTCCGCTCCCGACCAGCCGGCCGCCGAGAAGGGCGGCTGCTACCAGTCCGAATGGCAGGCCGAGACCGTCCCGGTGATCAACAAGCGCCTGGGACCGGACGGCCTGGAAAAGTACGACGATGAACATCAACGCCGGGCCAAGGGATGTCCTTGATCGGTTCGCGACAACCTGTCGCCTGCTTTGTGGTCTGCTGGAGGCATTGGATGAAAGGCGTTCTGGCCGTGATGGCCATGGCGGTACTCGCGGGATGCGCAAGCTTCAAGTCCGAACCACCGGTGGCCGACACATGGACCACCTGGGTCTGCGACAGCAAGGCCCAGGTGCTCTGGCGCCAGGTCGGCAACGACATGGACGTGCGCCTCGGTGGCGGCGACCAGGTCTACCGGCTCAAGCCCGAGCCCGCCGGGTCCGGGGCGTTGTACAGCGATGGCGTGCTGGCCCTGCACACCAAGGGCGATGAGGGCCTGGTGTACTGGGTGGCGACCAACGATCTGATAGGGCGGGGCTGCAAGGCACCGTGACTGGCCGGGCCGGCGCTGCAGCCGGCCCACACAACTTGAACAGCAAACCGCCGCTGCGGCAGGCTTGCACGAAATAACGACGCTTGTCGGGAGAGAGATACACAATGGCACTCATTAGCATGCGCCAGATGCTGGACCACGCCGCCGAATTCGGTTACGGCGTTCCGGCTTTCAACGTCAACAACCTCGAGCAGATGCGCGCCATCATGGAAGCGGCCGACAAGACCGACTCCCCGGTGATCGTCCAGGCTTCCGCCGGTGCGCGCAAATACGCGGGCGCGCCGTTCCTGCGCCACCTGATCCTGGCGGCCATCGAAGAATTCCCGCACATCCCGGTGTGCATGCACCAGGACCACGGCACCAGCCCTGACGTCTGCCAGCGCTCGATCCAGCTGGGCTTCAGCTCGGTGATGATGGACGGCTCGCTGAAGGAAGACGGCAAGACCCCGTCCGACTACGAGTACAACGTCCGCGTGACCCAGCAGACCGTGGCATTCGCCCACGCCTGCGGTGTTTCCGTGGAAGGCGAGCTGGGCTGCCTGGGCAGCCTGGAAACCGGCCAGGCCGGTGAAGAGGACGGCGTTGGCGCCGAAGGCATCCTCGACCACAGCCAGATGCTGACCGACCCGGAAGAAGCCGCGGACTTCGTCAAGAAGACCCAGGTCGACGCCCTGGCCATCGCCATCGGCACCAGCCACGGTGCGTACAAGTTCACCAAGCCGCCTACCGGCGACATCCTGGCGATCGACCGCATCAAGGCCATCCACCAGCGCATTCCGAACACCCACCTGGTGATGCACGGCTCGTCCTCGGTTCCGCAGGACTGGCTGGCGATCATCAACGAGTTCGGCGGCGACATCAAAGAGACCTACGGCGTACCGGTCGAGGAAATCGTCGAAGGCATCAAGCACGGCGTGCGCAAGGTCAACATCGACACCGACCTGCGCCTGGCCTCCACCGGTGCGATCCGTCGCTTCCTGGAGCAGAACAAGGCCGAGTTCGACCCACGCAAGTACTTCGCCAAGACCGTCGAAGCCATGCGTGACATCTGCATCGCCCGTTACGAAGCCTTCGGCACCGCCGGCAACGCCTCGAAGATCAAGCCGATCTCCCTGGACGCCATGTACCTGCGCTACGCCAAGGGCGAGCTGGCCGCCAAGGTCAACTGAGTCCTGCTTGCGCAATGAAGAAGGGACTGCCTGTGCAGTCCCTTTTTTCATGGCCGTAAAACCCTGTGGGAGGCCGTCACTATCACTTCTGGACTAGACCGTCAGTCGGCGAACGATGTGTTGGCGTTGTGCCAGCTTTAGATTTGTAACACTCGGGTCTAGAGTGAATCACGGCAGAATTTCATTCGGAAAACTGACGCGGTTGCCACAAGAGAAGCAGCATGGAATGCGCGCAAACCCCCATACAAGAGGGCGGCTCGACACTGCTGGTAGTCGATGACTACCCGGAGAACCTGATCAGCATGCGGGCGCTGTTGGCTCGCCAGGACTGGCAGGTGTTGACCGCCAGCTCGGGCGTCGAGGCCCTGGGCACCTTGCTCGAGCATGAAGTCGATCTGGTCCTGCTGGATGTGCAGATGCCGGAGATGGACGGCTTCGAGGTCGCGCGCCTGATGCGTGGCAGCCAGCGCACCCGGCTGACGCCGATCATCTTCCTGACCGCCAACGAGCAGAGCCAGGCCGCCGTGCTCAAGGGCTACGCCAGCGGTGCGGTGGACTACCTGTTCAAGCCCTTCGACCCGCAGATCCTCAAGCCCAAGGTGCAGGCCCTGCTCGACCAGCAGCGCAACCGCCGGGCCCTGCAGCGCCTGACCCGCGACCTGGAAGCGGCTCGTGCGTTCAACGCCTCGGTGCTGGAAAACGCTGCCGAAGGCATCCTCGTGGTGGCCGAGGACGGCATCATCCGCTTCGCCAACCCGGCCATTTCGCGCCTGCTCACCGCCTCGGTCGACCAGCTCCAGGGCGCCTGCCTGCTGGAGTTCGTGCTCTCGCCGGCGGCCACGCAGTGGCGCGAGTCGGCGTTCTACCAGGCCTACCTGGAACGGGACATCTACCGCCTGCACGACGCCGTCCTGTGCACCAGCAATGGCCAGGCGCTGTCGGTGGCGCTGTCCTGCGCGGCACTGCCCGGCGAGCAGCGGGCCATGGTGGTCACCGTGCTCGACATGTCGGTGGTGCGCAGCCTGCACCAGCAACTCGAGCAGCAGGCGGTCACCGATCCGCTCACCGGCCTGCTCAATCGCCGTGGCTTCTACCAGGCGGCGGAAAGCGCCCTGGTGCGAAGCGAGCATTCGGACAAGCATCACGCCTTGATGTACCTCGACCTCGATGGCTTCAAGCGGGTCAACGACTCCCTGGGCCACGAAACCGGCGACCAGGTGCTGCACTGGGTCGCCGAGCAGTTGAAGGACTGCCTGGGTGGCCACGGCATCCTCGCGCGCATGGGCGGCGACGAGTTCACCGCGTTGCTCGATGACCTCGACTACCCGGAACAGGCGGCGCGCTTCGCCGAGAAGTGCATCGAGCGCATGTCCATCCGCCAGCACCTGGACGGGCTGGAGGTGATTCTCGGGGTCAGTATCGGCATCGCCATCTATCCCGACTGCGGCGCCAACCTCGACAACCTGCTGCGCGCCGCCGACACGGCGATGTACGCCGCCAAGCAGGCCGGGCGCCAGCAGTACCGCTATTACGACGAAGACCTCAACGGCCGGGCGCGCTCGCGCCTGATGCTGGAAGACAGCGTGCGCGCGGCGGTGGACAACCAGGACTTCACCCTGGTGTTCCAGCCCCAGGTGGCCTTCGCCGACGGTCGCCTGCGCGGCTTCGAGGCACTGCTGCGCTGGCGCCACCCGAGCGTCGGCGATGTGCCGCCGGGGCTGTTCCTGCCGCTGCTGGAGGAGGCCCGGCTGATCAACCGCCTGGCCAGCTGGATCTACAGCCAGGGCGCCGAGCAGCGGCGTCTCTGGTGCGGGCACTTCCCCGACGAGATCACCCTGGGCATCAGCCTGAGCAAGGTGCAGTTCGCCATGCCCAACCTGGTCGACGAGCTGGGCCAGGTCATCGCCAGTGCCGGGCTGTCCGCCACCCAGCTGGAGGTGGAGATCGCCGAGACCTCGCTGACCGACAACCTCGACGCGGCCCTGCGCCAGTTGCACAAGCTGCGTGAGCTGGGCGTGCGCGTGGCGCTGGACGATTTCGGTGCCGGCGACTGCTCGCTGCGCCTGCTGCGCGACCTGCCCATCGACACCCTCAAGCTCGACCGCCACCTGGTTGCGCTGCTGCCGGAGTCCGAGGCGAATGCGGCGCTGGTGCGCTGTGTCATCGAGCTTTGCCAGCAGTACAACATCAGCGTCATCGCCGAGGGCGTGGAAACCCGGGCACAGGCGGACTGGCTGCGCGAACATGGTTGCCAGTACGTGCAGGGCTTCCTCGTCGCGCGACCGATCACGGCCGCCGAGGCCGGGCGTTTCCCGGCGTTTTTTGACTGGCGGGCATTGTAGTTCGGTACACTGCCGTCTTTGCCCTGTCGTCCGCTGTCGCCATGACCGTTCTCAAGTACCTGCAAGCCTATTCGCCTGCCCTGCAAGACCAGGTGCGTCAGTTGATCGCCCGTGGCCAACTGGGCGACTACCTGCACAAGCGCTACCCGGGCCGGCACGAGGTGAACAGCGACAAGGCGCTGTACGCCTATGCCCAGGGGATCAAGCAGGAGCACCTGCGCAATGCGCCGAACCTGGACAAGGTGCTGTTCGACAACCGTCTCGACCTGACCCATCGTGCCCTTGGCCTGCACACGGCGGTGTCGCGGGTGCAGGGCGGCAAGCTCAAGGCGAAGAAGGAAATTCGCATCGCCTCGCTGTTTCGCGAGGCGGCCCCGGAATTCCTGCGGATGATCGTGGTGCATGAGCTGGCGCACCTGAAGGAGGCCGAGCACAACAAGGCCTTCTACCAGCTCTGTGAATACATGCAGCCCGGCTACCACCAACTGGAGTTCGATCTGCGTGTCTACCTGACCTGGCGAGACCTGCCGGGCACTCAGTGAGTCAAGGAACCTTTCGCATGGAAGTGAGCAAGACCAAGAGCAGTTTCTACCGCCGGCTCTACGTGGCCTGGCTGATCGACAGCCAGACCGCCAGCAGCGTCCCGGCCCTGATGGCCGCCACCGGGATGCCCCGGCGCACCGCGCAGGACACCATCGCCGCCCTGGCGGACCTGGACATCGTCTGCGAGTTCGAGCAGCAGGCGGGGGCGAGGAACCACGCCGGGCATTACCGGATCCGCGATTGGGGGGCGATCGACAAGGGCTGGATCATCCAGCACCTGCGCACGATCCGCGAGGTGCTGGGGTATCCCTGAGCACCACCGCTCATGGCGCCGACCTGTGGGCGTTGGCTTGTCAGCGCCGGGCTAGTTCCGGCGCATGCCGATGTGCGGAATGCCGTCTTCCAGATAGGCCTCGCCCACCGCCTCGAAACCGTGCTTGCGGTAGTACCCCTGCAGATGCGCCTGGGCCGAGAGGTACACCGGGACGTCCGGCCAGTTCTCCTGGGCGTGCTTCAGCGCCCGGACCATCAACTCATGCCCCAGCCCGTGGCCGCGGCCGGCTTCGGAGACCACCACCCGTCCGATCACCACGTCACCGCCCTGTGAGGTCGGGTCCAGCAGGCGCAGGTAGGCGAGCAACTGGTCGTCGCGCCAGGCCATCAGGTGGCAGGTATCACCGGACAGGTCCTGGCCATCCAGGTCCTGGTAGGGGCATTTCTGCTCCAGCACGAATACCTGGTTGCGCAACTGCAGCACGGCATACAGCTGCTCCTTGCCAAGGTCGGTGTGATGTTTGCAAAGCCAGTCGACGGACATGGGGAAATCTCTCGAGGGGTTCGAACCCGAGCATAACCCTTGGCCATGGCCGTCGACAGTCAAAGTGTCCGCAAGACCGGCAAGAATAGAGGCACATAGCTATTATCTGCTGATGCCACCCGGACGGATGATTGTGTAGTCTGTGCAGCGCGATTGGATTTGTTGGCATCGAAACTCCCAGCGGTCAAACCCAGAACGCGGAACGCCTCCGCTATAGGATTTGAGCATGCGGCACTTGCTCCGAGTCTTGTGTTTGCTTGGCATGCTGTCAGTTACCCCGGTTCAAGCCGAAACCCTCCGTCTGGTCGCCGATGCCTGGCCGCCGTTCACCGACGCCACCCTCGAGCAGGGCGGGCTGGCCACGGCCCTGGTCAAGGCGGCGCTGCAGCGCGCCGGCTATGCCAGCGAGTTCGAACAGGTGCCCTGGGCCCGGGCGCTGATGGGGATCAGCGACGGCCGCTACGACGTGCTGGTGAATGCCTGGTACAACGATTCGCGCACGCGCATCGGCCAGTTCTCCGGCGGCTACCTGACCAACCGCATCCGCCTGCTCAAGCGCAAGGCCGACGTCATTCGCTTCGAGCGCCTCGCCGATCTCTACCCGCACTCCATCGCGGTGGTCCGCGACTACGCCTATTCCGCCGATTTCGACAACGATGTGCGCCTGCAGAAGGTCCCGGTGCGCAGCTTTCCCGTGGCCATCGGCATGCTCGCCGCCGGCCGGGTGACCCTGGCGGTGGAGGACGAATACGTCGCCAGCTGGTTTCTCCAGCGCGAGCACAGCAATGCCAAGGATCTGCTGGAGTTCTTCGGCAAGCCGGTCAGCGAGAACGACCTGCACATCCTGGTCAGCCTGAAGCATCCCCGGCATGAGCAGGTCGTCGCCGATTTCAACCAGGCCATCAGCGCGATGAAGGCCGATGGCAGCTACGCGCGGATTCTCGAAAGCTACGGCTTCACGCCGGCGCAGACTCCTTGATCAGGTGCGCGGCGAGGGTGCGCAGCGGGCCGAGGTGACGGGCGATCAGGGCCAGTTGGGTCTGCACGGTCCGCAGGTTCTCGTCCATCTCCTCGGGCATCTGCTCCAGCTCGCCGGCGAGGGTTTCCTCCGCGTCGCTGTGGATCGCCACCGGGCTCTTGCCGGCCAGGCCGCTGGCGATTTCGTCCAGGCTTTGCGCCAGCTTCACCCCGGCGGCGTCGATCAGTTGCTCGCGGGCCTCGGCGGGCAGGGCACTCTCGCGGTGCGCGCCGAGGGCCGAGAGGTAGCTGAGCAGGGTGTGGGAGAGCACCAGGAAGCGGAAGCCGACATCCGCTTCCTTACGGAAATGTCCTGGCTCCATGAGCATGTTGGCCAGGGTGGTGGACAGGGCCGCGTCGGCGTTGTGCGCGTTGCGCCGGGCCAGGCGGTAGGCGAGGTCGTCGCGCTTGCCCTGGGCGTACTGCTGCATGATCTGGCGCAGGTAGGTGCTGTTGCAGGTCAGGGTGTTGGCCAGTACCTTGTTCAGGCGTCGGCCCTGCCAGTCCGGGAGGAACAGGAACACCGCCGACAGGGCGATCAGGCTGCCCACCAGGGTATCGAACAGGCGCGGCAGGAACAGGCCGTAGCCATCGCCGATCTGGTTGAAGCAGAACAGCACCATCAGGGTGATCGCCGCCGTCGCCAGGGTGTAGCGGGTGGTGCGGTTGACGAAGAACACCACGCCTGCCGCCACGGCGAACAGCGACTGGATGACCGCGTTGGGGAACAGGTCGAACAGGGCCCAGCCGACGGTCAGGCCGATGGCGGTGCCGATGATCCGCTGCACCAGTTTGGTTCGCGTTGCGCCGTAGTTGGGCTGGCAGACGAACAGGGTGGTGAGGATGATCCAGTAGCCCTGGGTCGGGTGGATCAAGTGCACCATGCCGTAGCCGACGGCCAGCGCCAGGGGCAGGCGCAGGGCGTGGCGAAAGATCAGCGAGGTCGGTGTCAGTTGCTGGCGCAGGCGGCTCCAGACGTCCGCCAGGTTGCGCGGCGAGCGGTCGAGCAGGCTCGGGTCGGTGTTGTCGGCCAGGCTGTCGGGGTTGCTGGCGTCGCTGAGTAGGCGGTCGAGGGTCGCCAGGTTCGCCGCCAGCGCGCGCAGCGAGCGGAGCAGGCCGCGCCAGGCCGGGTTGCTCTGGATGCGCAGGTGTTCCAGCGAGGCGTGCAGGTCTTCCAGGGCCTCGGCGAAACCGCCGTTGTAGGTGAACGGCTGGCGCAACTGGATCGAGGCCGACAGCGCTTGGCAGGCCTTGCCCTGCTGGCGCAGCAGGCGCTGGCAGCGGAACAGCACGTCGCTGTGGAAGAAGGCTTCGGTCAGGGCGTTGTACGGGTAGTGCGAGGAACTGGCCCGTTCGTGGATGTCCTGGGCGAGGAAGTACAGCTTCAGGTAGCGGCTGACCTTGGAACTGGGCCGGCCATTGCCGACCCGGTGCAGGATGATTTCCTTGGCGCTGTTCAGCGCCGCCACCACCTTGCCGTTCTGTTGCGCCAGTTCCAGGCGCCGGGCCTCGACGTCGAGGCCGCGGATCGGCTCGAACAGGGTGGCCTTGAGCTTGAGGTAGGTACCCAGTTCACGGAACAGCCGGGCCAGGCTCTGCTGCACCGGCTGGTTGGAGAACAGCGCCTGCCACAGCACCGAGAGCAGGCCGTACCAGGCCGCACCGGCCACCAGCAGCAGCGGTTCGTGCCAGAAGTCGGCGACCTCGCCGCCGCGCTGGTCCACGCCGATCATGGTGTACACCGAGAGGATCAGCGTGGCCTGGGCGATTGCCCCGTAGCGCTCGCCGAGGGCGCCGAGCATGGTCAGGCAGAACGCCGCCAGGGCCATGGCGCTGACGAAGATCCACGGATAGGGGAACAGCAGTTCCACCGCCAGCGCGGCGACGGTGAAACACACCAGGGTCACCGCCAGGGCATTGAGGCGACCTTGCCAGCTGTCGTCGGTCTCGGCCAGGGCGCTGGCGATGATGCCGAGGAACAACGGGATCAGCAGGTTCATCTGGTCCTGGAACCAGCACAGCGCCATGCTGCCGGTGAGGGCGATGAGTACCCGGATGCTGTAGCTGAACTTGTCCAGCGCCCACAGACGGCGCAACGATTGGCTGAAAGAAGAGGACGGCATGGTGGACGGCGGGCCTGCTGGGCGAGGTCTGAAGTGAGCGGTCACCGCGACGTCAAACCGTCGCGGTGTCACGTACCAGCAAAATGCGTTCCGTGATGGACGCTGATTCTAGACGAACTGCGCCGCCGCGTAAGCCGAGGCCCAGGCCCACTGGAAGTTGAACCCGCCAAGATGGCCGCTGACGTCCAGCACTTCACCGATGAAGTACAGCCCCGGGCTCTTCAGCGACTCCAGGGTCTTGGACGACACCTCGCGGGTATCAACGCCGCCAAGGGTCACTTCGGCGGTGCGGTAGCCCTCGGTGCCGGCGGGCACCAGTCGCCAGTTGCCCAGCTTGTCGGCGATCTGGGCCAGCTCCGCCGGGGTGTACTGCTTCATCGGCCTGGAGGCGAACCAGTGCTCGGCCAGCAGGTTGGCCATCTTCTTGGTGAAGATCTCGCCAAGCAGGGTCTTCAGCTCGCTGTTGGGGCGTTCGGCCTGCTGCTGTTGCAGCCAGGCGAGGGCGTCGTGATCCGGCAGCAGGTTGATTTCCAGGGTGTCGCCGGCTTCCCAGAACGAAGAGATCTGCAGGATCGCCGGGCCGCTGAGGCCGCGGTGGGTGAACAGCAGGTTCTCGCGGAAGCTGGTGCCGTTGCAACTGGCGATGCAGTCCACCGAAGTGCCGGACAGCTCGCTGCACAGCGCCTTGAGCTGGTCGGTGATGGTGAAGGGCACCAGGCCTGCGCGGGTCGGCAGCACGTTGTGGCCGAACTGGCGGGCAACCTGATAGCCGAAGCCGCTGGCGCCGAGGGTCGGGATCGACAGGCCGCCACTGGCGATCACCAGCGACCGGCACTGGAACGGTCCGGCGCTGGTGCTCAGCAGGTAGCCGTGTTCGAGCTTCTCGATCTGCTCGATGCGGGTGTCCATGCGCAGCTCGGCGCCGGCGCTGTCGCACTCGTCGAGGAGCATCTGCAGGATGTCGCTGGACTTGTTGTCGCAGAACAGCTGGCCGAGTTTCTTCTCGTGATAGGGCACGCCGTGCTTGACGACCATCTCGATGAAGTCCCACTGGGTGTAGCGAGCCAGGGCGGACTTGCAGAAATGCGGGTTCTGCGAGAGGAAATTGCCCGGTTCGGTGTACATGTTGGTGAAATTGCAGCGGCCGCCGCCGGACATGAGGATTTTCTTGCCCGGTTTGTTGGCGTGGTCCAGCAGCACGACCCGGCGGCCGCGCAGGGCGGCGGTGCGGGCGCACATCAGGCCGGCGGCGCCGGCGCCGATGATGATCACATCGGTGGAGTGCATGATTTTTCTCTAGTGACTGTCAGGGCCTCAGATGATCCGGACCTTGAGCGCGCGGCCCTTGATCTTGCCGCTGTTGAGCCGCTGCATGGCCTGCTTGGCCACCCCGCGCTCCACCGCCACATAGGCCTGGAAGTCGAAGATGGCGATCTTGCCCACCTGCTTGCCGGCGATCCCGGCGTCGCCGGTCAGCGCGCCGAGGATATCCCCCGGACGCAGCTTGTCCTTGCGCCCGGCAGCGATGCACAGGGTCGACATCGGCGGCACCAGCGGCTCGCCGCCCTTGTTCTTCAGGCTGTCCAGCTGTTCCCAGCGCAACGGCGATTTCTGCAGGGCCTCGATGGCCTGGGCACGGTGGCCCTCGGCCGGCGCCACCAGGCTGACCGCCAGGCCCTTCTCGCCCGCCCGTCCGGTGCGCCCGACGCGGTGCACGTGAATCTCGGCATCGCGCGCCAGCTCGACGTTGATCACCATGTCCAGGGCATCGATGTCCAGGCCGCGGGCGGCCACGTCGGTGGCTACCAGCACCGAGGTGCTGCGGTTGGCGAAAACGGTCAGGACCTGGTCACGGTCGCGCTGCTCCAGGTCGCCGTGCAGTGCCTCGGCGGCGATGCCCTTGGCCTTGAGGTGGTCGACCAGTTCCTGGCACTGCTGCTTGGTGAAGCAGAAGGCCACGCAGGACTGCGGGCGGAAGTGCCCGAGCACGCGGGTCACCGCGCTCAGCCGCTCCTGCGGGTCGATCTCGTAGAAATGCTGCTCGATCTGGCTGTCGCTGTGCAGCGCCTCGACCTTGACCTGTTGCGGGTCGCGCATGATCGACGAGGCCAGTTGCTTGATCCCCGCCGGGTAGGTGGCGGAGAACAGCAGGGTCTGCCGGCGTTTCGGGGTCTGCCCGACGATATCGGCGATGGCGTCGAAGAAGCCCATGTCGAGCATGCGGTCGGCTTCATCGAGGACCAGGGTGTTGAGCCCGTCCAGCACCAGGGTGCCCTTGCTCAGGTGCTGCTGCACCCGGCCCGGGGTACCGACGATGATGTGCGCGCCATGCTCCAGCGAAGCGATCTGCGGGCCGAGGGACACGCCGCCGCAGAGGGTGAGGATCTTGATGTTGTCCTCGGCGCGGGCCAGGCGACGCAGTTCCTTGGCGACCTGGTCGGCCAGCTCGCGGGTCGGGCACAGCACCAGCGCCTGGCAGCCGAAGTAGCGCGGATTGATCGGGTTGAGCAGGCCGATGCCGAAGGCGGCGGTCTTGCCGCTGCCGGTCTTGGCCTGGGCGATCAGGTCCTGGCCCTTGAGGATGACCGGCAGGCTCTGGGCCTGGATCGGCGTCATCTCGGCGTAGCCGAGGGCGTCCAGGTTGGCCAGCATGGCGGCGGACAGCGGCAGGGTGGCGAAAGCGGTGGCGTTGGTGGTCACGGGGCGGGCCTGCAAAACAAAATGTCGCGCAGTGTACCAGCCTCATGGCCATTCGCCCTGGCTTTGTAAGAAAAGGCGCCGAGTGGTGAGGCGCCTTTCCTGCCGTGCTCAGTGATCGATGCCGTGGTCCTGTGAGCTGTCTTCGCGCCGTGCGCGCCGCCCGTCGGTTTTCGCCAACTGCAGGAAGATCGCCGCGGCCAGCATGGCCATCAGGCCGATGGTGACGAAGGTCAGCTGGAACGCACCGAGGGTGGTCTCCACGCCTTCGGCGCTGCCCGCCGCGGTGAAGCCGCCGAGCAGGGCGCCGGCGCAGGCCACGCCAAGGCTCAGTGACAGCTGCGCGACCACCGACAGCAGGCTGTTGCCGCTGCTGGCGCTGGCGTCGTCGAGGTCGATCAGGGTGACGGTGTTCATCGCGGTGAACTGCATCGAGTTGATCGCCCCGAGCATCCCCAGTTGCACCAGCAGCACGGCATGCGGCGTGTGTTCGTCGACCAGGCCGAGGCTGGCCAGCATGATTCCCAGCAGCAGGGTGTTGCCGGTGAGGATGGTGCGGTAGCCGAAGCGCTCGATCAGCGGCCGGGCGATGGACTTGGCGAGCATGGCCGCGGCGGCCAGGGGGATCATGCTCATCCCCGCTTCGGCCGGCGAATAGCCCAGCGCCACCTGCAGCAGCAGGGGCACGAGGAAGGGCAGGGCGCCGCTGCCGAGGCGGGCGAACAGGTTGCCGAGGATGCCCACCGAGAAGGTCCGCACGCGGAACAGCTTCGGCGAGAACAGCGGGTTGTCGACGCTGCCGGCGCGCAGCCAGTAGGCGGCGAGGCAGGCCATGCCGGCGAACAGCAGCAACATCACGCGCAGGTGCGGCAGGTGCAGCTCGCCCAGACCTTCCATGGCGATGGTGATCAGCACCATCGCCGCGCCGAACAGCAGGAAGCCGACGCCGTCGAAGCGCGTGCGTTCTGAACCGCGCAGGTCGGGAATGTATTTCCACACCGCGTAGCAGCCGATGGCACCGACTGGCAGGTTGAGCAGGAAGATCCAGTGCCAGCTGAGGATCTCCACCAGCCAGCCGCCCATGGTCGGGCCGATCAGCGGCCCGAGCAGGCCGGGGATGGTGATGAAGCTCATGATCCGCACCAGTTCCGAGCGCGGGTAGGCGCGCAGCACCACGAGGCGTCCGACCGGCAGCATCAGCGCCCCGCCGAGGCCCTGGATGATGCGGGCACCGACCAGCAGGCCGAGGCTGTTGGCGATGGCGCAGAGCAGCGAGCCGATGCTGAACAGCAGGATCGCGCCGAAGAACACCCGCTTGGTGCCGAAGCGATCGGCGATCCAGCCCGAGGCGGGGATCAGCAGGGCCACGGTGAGCATGTAGGCGATGATCACCGACTGCATGCGCAGCGGGTTTTCCGCCAGGTCGCGGGCCATGGCCGGCAGCGCGGTATTGAGGATGGTGCCGTCGAGGGACTGCATGAAGAAGGCGATGGCCACCACCCAGGGGATCCAGCGGGCGGTGGTGGGGTCGAGCGGGGGGCGTTCGGGCATGGAAAGTCCTTGCATACGCGGCCCCTGTGGGAGCTGGCTTGCCAGCGATAGGGCCAGGCCTGACAACACAGGTGCCTGGCAAGCCAGTTCCCACAGGGACGGTGGTGCTTCAGAGGGTCAGGGTAAGCCGTTTGACCAGCGCCCCCGGCAGATGGCTCGATCCGGTCTGGCGCTGGCCGTAGGTACCGGTGGACAGCATCAGTTCGCGCTCTTCGGTCAGGGCTTCCAGCTGGCTGCCCAGCAGACTGTAGACGCTGTCGTCGAAGCGCATGGTGCCGACCGGCGCCTGGATCCGTCCGTCCTCGACCCAGAAGCAGGCGAAGCGGGTCAGGCCGGTCAGGCGCGCGGCGGGCTGGTCCGAGTAGTTCAGGTACCACAGGTTGCCGATGTACAGGCCGCTGCCGAGGCGCTCCAGCACGTCCGCGGCGGCCAGGTCGCCGGCTGCCATGCTCAGGCAACTGGGCGCCTCCCAGGGTTCGGCGCCGTTGGCCTGGCGCTCGAATTCGGCGGCGCTGCGGGCGTTGGTCAACTGCTCCAGGGCCCGGCCCTGGTCGATCAGGCGCAGGTCGCTGCGCGGATAGCCTTCGCCGGAAAACGCCGGGCTCAGCGAGCCGCTGACCTGTTCGCTGATGCTGACCAGCGGGCTGAGCCCGGCCTCGCCGGCGTAGAGCCGTTGCAGCGGGCTGTTCTTGCTGGCGATGGACTGGGTAGAGAAACCGCCCCAGCCGAGCATGCCGACGATCTCGTCGAGGGCGGCGGGCGCCAGGTAGGCGCGGTACTCACCAGGGGCCAGGGTCTTCAGCGGCCGGCCCAGGAAGTCCAGTTGCTCGCGGGCCTGGGCCAGGCGCCGGTCGAACTGCGCGTCGTCCCAGGTCTGCCCGGCGTAGTTGGCCTTGACCGCCTGGCCATTGGCGTGGAACAGGCTGAAGTCGAAGTTGAAGCTGTTGGCCTGGTGCCAGCCGAAGGCCCCGAACGAGCTGGCGAAACCGCGGCAGACCGGCCCGGCGGCGTAGATCCCGACCAGGTCGAGATCGCCGGCGCCGGCCTCGATGCGCTGCAGCACCCGGGCGCTGTCGGGCAACGGCTGCTCCTGTTGCAGGCGGCTGTCCCAGGCGCTGTCGTTGAGCAGCAGGTAAGGGTCGGCGGGAATCAGCGGCAAGGTCTGGCGCAGTTGGGCCAGGGCCTCGGCCAGGCGCTGGCGGTCGAGGCCATCGTCGCCGCTGAGGGTCAGGTTGAGGTCGGCCTGGCGCCCGTCGGCGATCAGCCTGAGGGTGGCGTCGGACTGGCGCACGTCGCCCGCCTGGCGGACCTTGGCATGGTTGAAGCGAATGAACCGGGAATGCTCGGCGGCATAGCTCAGGGTGAACTGCTCGGGCGCGTGAACCTTGTCGCGCAGCCAGTTCACCAGGGTCTGGAAGTTGTGCAGGAAGCGGGCGGCCATCAGGCGTCTCCTCCGAATACGTCGATCTGGCTGAAGACACAGGCCGGCGACGCATGCCCGACCCGCACCACCTGGTTCGGCTCGCCCTTGCCGCAGTTCGGCGTGCCCAGCACCTGGAACGTGCTGGCATCGCCCACCGCGCAGAGGTTGCGCCAGAAGCCGGCGGAGATGCCGCGATAGTTGGGGTTCTTCACCACGCCCTTGAGCTCGCCGTGTTCGATCAACTGGCCCCACTCGCAACCGAACTGGAACTTGTTGCGTGCGTCGTCGATCGACCAGGAGCGGTTGGTGCGCATCAGGATGCCCTGCTCGATGCCGCCGATCAGTTGCTCCAGGGACTGGTCCCCCGGCTCGACATTGAGGTTGGCCATGCGGTCGATGGGCGCGCGGTTCCAACCGCAGGCGCGGCTGTTGGCGACGCCGTCGAGGCCCGAGCGGAACTGCGACAGCGCGCCGCCCAGCGGGCGCTCCAGCACGCCGTCGCGAATCAGGAACTGCCGGGTCGCCGGGGTGCCGTCGTCGTCATGCCCGTAGCTGGCCAGTTCCTCGCGGATTTCCGGGTCGAAGGTCACGTTGAGCAGCCTGGAGCCGTATTGCAGATGGCCGAAGTCGCTGGCCTTGACGAAGCTGGTGCCGGCGTAGTTGCGCTCGTCGCCGAGGATGCGGTCCAGTTCCAGCGGGTGGCCGATGGATTCGTGGATCTGCAGCATCATCTGGTCCGGCATCAACAGCAGGTCGCGCACGCCGCTCGGGGTGTTCGGCGCCAGCAGCAGTTGCAGCGCCTGGTCGGCGACACGGGCACCGGCGCCCACCAGCCCGCAGCGCTGGATCACGTCGAAGCCGCCTTGCTGGCCGAAGTTCTCCCGGCCCAAGGTGCGGGTCTGGCTGTCGCTGCCGTCGAACGCGGTGACGCTGAAACCGGGAAAGACGAAGCGCTGGGCCTGGCGCAGCTCGGCACCGGCGCTGTTGAAGTAGATCTGCTCGACTTCGCTCAGGCCGAGGCTGGCCTGCCAGTTGACCAGGCGCGGGTCCGCCGGCACCGACGCCGACTCCTGGTTCAGCAGCTCATAGCAGTCGGCGAGGGACGGGAACGCCGCGTCCAGGTTGGGCGACAGGTAATCGGCGCGGTGGCTGGCCACCGGTTGGTCGCGCAGGTCGAGCAGGGCGTGGGCGGCGATCTGCCGGGCCAGGGCCTCGGCGCGATCCAGCGCCTGCTGCAGTCCGGCCTGGGACAGATCGGCGGTGGCCGCGTAGGCCTCGACGCCGCTGACCCGCACCGTGAGCATGGCGCCCTCGTCGCGGCCCAGGCTCGGCGGCTCGGCGACGTTCTTGCGCACCGACAGGTGCTGCTGGGACTGGCGCACATGGCGCAGGGAGAAGAACTCGCCGCCGCTGCGCAGGGCGGCGAAGCGCTGGCGCAGCGGCGTGGTGGAATCGAACATGCGCGGAACTCCGGATACCGGTGGTTCCCCCTCAGAACCACTCGTCTTGCATGCTCGGGCAGGTGTCGTCGCGGGCTTCGAGCAATGCCAGGTCATTATGGCAGGGAGGTACTTCCCAGGTGAGGAAGAATCGCGCCGCCTGCAACTTGCCGCGGTAGAAGCCGCGATCCGCCTCGCTGGCCGTGGCCAGGCCCTCCTCGGCGCGGATCGCCTGCTCCAGCCAGCGCCAGCCGATCACGCAGTGGCCGAAGGCTTTCATGTACAGCGCCGCGTTGGCCAGGGCGGCGTTGACCTTGCCGCTGGCCAGGTCGCCGAGCAGGCCGAGGGTCACGCCCTGCAGGCGGGTGAGCAACTGTTCCAGCGGCTGGCGCAGGCTGTCCAGTTGCGGGAACCCGTGGGCCCGCTCGCAGGTGCCGGCGATCAGCCGCACCAGTTGCTTGAGCCCGGCGCCACCGTTCTGCGCCAGCTTGCGCCCGAGCAGGTCGAGGGACTGGATGCCATGGGTGCCTTCGTGGATCGGGTTCAGGCGGTTGTCGCGGTAGTACTGCTCCACCGGGTATTCGCGGGTGTAGCCGTGGCCGCCGAGGATCTGGATCGCCAGTTCGTTGGCCTTGAGGCAGAACTCCGAAGGCCAGGACTTGACGATGGGCGTGAGCAGGTCGAGCAGTTCATGGGCCTGCTGGCGGGCCTCGGCGGTGTCGGCGGTGTTGCTGTCATCGACCAGGCGCGCGGCGTACAGGCCCAGGTCGAAGGCGCCTTCGACATAGGCCTTCTGCGCCAGGAGCATGCGCTTCACGTCGCTGTGGGCAATGATCGCCACCGCCGCGGTGGACGGGTCCTTGTTGTCCGGCAGGCGGCCCTGCGGGCGCTGGCGGGCGTAGTCGAGGGAATACAGGTAGCCGGCGTAGCCGAGCATCACCGCGCCCATGCCGACGCCGATGCGCGCCTCGTTCATCATCTGGAACATGCAGGCCAGGCCCTGGTGCGGCTTGCCCACCAGGTAGCCGACGCAGTGGCCGTTGTCGCCGAAGTTCAGTGCCGTCGAGGTGGTGCCGCGCCAGCCCATCTTGTGGAACAGCCCGGCCAGGGTCACGTCGTTGCGCGCACCGAGGCTGCCGTCGGCATTGACCAGGAACTTGGGCACGATGAACAGGGAAATGCCCTTCACCCCGGGCGGCGCGTCCGGCAGCTTGGCCAGGACCATGTGCACGATGTTTTCCGACAAGGGATGGTCGCCGCCGGAAATGAAGATCTTGTTCCCGCGCAGACGGTAGCTGCCGTCTGCGGCAGGTTCGGCGCGGGTGCGGATGTCGGCCAGGGACGAGCCGGCATGGGGCTCGGTGAGGGCCATGGTGCCGAAGAAGCGGCCATCGATCATCGGCTGCAGGAACAGGCGCTTCTGCTCCTCGCTGCCGAAGCTCTCGATCAGGTTGGCCGCGCCCATGGTCAGGAAGGGATAGGCCGTGGTGCCGGCGTTGGCCGCCTGGAAATGGGCGAAGCAGGCTTGCGACAACAGCGTCGGCAACTGCATGCCGCCCGCCTCGAAGTCGCGATTGGCGTTGAGGAAGCCGGCGTCGAGGAAGGCCTGCACCGCCGGTTTCACCTCCGGGATCAGCACGGCTTCGCCGTTCTCGTAGCGCGGCTCGTGTTCGTCGCCCTTGCGGTTGTGCGGGGCGAAGTACTTCTCGGCGATGCTGCGTGCCGTGGACAGCGCCGCATTGAAGGTCTCGCGGCTGTGCTCGGCAAAGCGCTCGCGACGGGTCAGGGCTTCGGCATCCAGCACTTCATAGAGTTCGAACGCCAGGTTGCGTGCGCTGAGCAGGGTCTCGGTCATGGCGGCGGTCCTTGAGTCGGGGGTGGGGCGAGTCTAGGAAGCAGGGGGAGGGGGCGCCAGCATGATTGATAGGAATGATGATGATAGAGGTGGAAAAGTCATACATGTTCTTGGGAATGACCCTATTTTTCAGCAAGCATGTTCTGGGCTCAAATTTCTGATTTTACGCTGAAGGAGTTAGAAAATGAGGAAACTGGTTCAATGGATGGACTTGAAATACGAAGATCCTGAGAGAATCGAGAGCCCGTTCTTTGCTCTGTCCGTAGTCGAAAGCGCACTTTCGGAGAGAGGGGAACTTGACGGGCTTGATAGGCTCTTGAAGTCGTGTGGTGTTCATTCAGGTTGCACTGTTTCGTACGAGAGCAAATTTCAAATTCTCGATAGGATCAGGCAGGGTGATTGGCTTCTGATTACCGATAGGCCAGTGAAGCCCATTATTAGTTATCCTGAAGACTACTATCCATGGCTTTCAATGATAATTTCAAAGCATAAGGAGGAAGGTTTTCTCGGAACCGGTGCGGTTTACTCCGAGCAAGGAGGTCCTGGAAAGTGGAAGACAGTAAACATCAAGAAGCATGTAGGGACGAACACCGCTGCTATGTTGGCAAACCGCTTTACCTCAATGGGGGATGAGGGGCGGTTATTTGGATCGGATGGCAAAGATTTTGCAAATACCGTGCAGACAGTGGTGCAGCAGTGGGTTCCTTTGGATGCCCATGATGCACATATGAAGCACAGCTCTGTCTCACGTACTTATGGAGTGACAAGAGAGATAAACCAGATGTACCTCGAAGGAGGAGACAACTGGCAAATCAGCGGAAAGTCCTGGCACTGGAGTCCCCCGGTGGCGAATGTAGTCTATGAAAGCAAGGAGGGCTGGCGTTGAGAAAAGTAAGCACAGATGGAGCGCGGAAAATTTTTCTGTTCTGGGGTGGGCTGGATTTGATCTTGGTGGTTTTCTACATTCAAGGAAGCTTTCGTCAAGATAAAGTCCCGTATGTGACGGACGTGCTTAGCATCGTAAGGTTACTTAAGGATTTCGATTTTTTTGTTATGGCGCTGATTTTAATCGGCTGCCTGTTGCATTTTTCGATAATTTTGAGTTCGGCTGCTTTTTTGCTGAAATATCGTGTGGCGGCATATGTGGGCTTGCTTCAGATGCCGTTTCGACTGTTCTATATGCTGCCGTCATTATCATTGTTTCTGATGGTCGCTGCCTATGTTCCAGGTCTCTCTGTATGGACTGTGGTTCCTTTTGTTGTTTTTTCTGAAGTTATTAAGGCGTATAGCCTTTTTAGGTTGTTGAAACGTGAGCGTAGTAATGAAAAATACTGTTGTAACGTATAGTTTGGTAGTTGACGAGTCCTAGAGCCTCGGTTTTTTCATGTTGCTCCTTTGCCTTACGCGGGAGCTTTACTTACTTAGAGGCTCGTTCAGCTTTGTAGGCTGGATCCTGTTCGCTGTCGGAATCGTCTTTCTCTGTGCCGGGAGCCAGCCGGCAGTCGCGGACCGGGCGCACGCTGTTTCATGGGCTGTCTCCAGCACAGCGGTCCAGCTCATGTCCACAGGCACTCTTTCCCCCTCGCATTCAGCGCGGCCCGCGTTCTTCGTGGTCGCGGTGCCGAAGCTGATCTTCATGACGCTCTTCACGTCCGGGCTCTACTGGCTGTTCTGGTATCTGCGCAACTGGGAGCTGTACCGCGAAGCCAACGGGTACAAGGTGATGCTGTGGCCGCGTGTCTTGTGGCCAGAGCTTTTCCTTTATTCGTTGCTGAGTCGGGTGGACAGGCGCATCCGGGCTTCGGGGCGCTTTTATCCCTGGTCGCCGTGGTGGCTGGCGTGTGGATTGCTGTCGATGACATGTTCTCAGGTGTGCCTGGGCATGGTGATTCTGCCGATGCCGGAACTCGCGCCTGTCGCACTGATGCTGACAGCGGTGCTTTGTCTGCTGCAGGGGCGGGTTCAGCGGGGCATCAATTACTGCGAAGGCGATCCGGAGGGCGAGGGAAATTCACAGCTGACGCTGATGAACTGGTTGTGGATATCGGTCGTGACAACGGGATGGCTGGTGCTGGACTGGCTGTCGTGAGGCCGGTTGCAGATCCGGTGCAGGACCTGCGGGAGCTGGCTTGCCAGCGATGGCGTCGGTGAATTCACCATTGCTATCGCTGGCAAGCCACAGGGTGGACGGTCTGGCGATCAGCCGATCGTCATCAGGCTCGCATTACCCCCCGCCGCCGCGGTGTTCACGCTCAGGGCCCGCTCGATCACCAGGCGTTCCAGCGCAACCGCGGTTTCACCCGAGGACAGGCCGTGGACACCGACGATGGCGCCCGGACGCTTGGCGACCTGCTCGCAGACGCGGCGCAACTGGTCGGAGTCGCCGTGGTGCAGGACGGCGTCGAACAGCACGTCGTCCTTGTTCCAGTCGGCCACCAGCTTGACCCGCGCCTGGACTTCCCGCGGCAGGCGCGAGCGCAGGGTCTTGCCCGGTTCGCCGTCGAGCACCACTGCCGAGCTGCCCACGGCCAGTACCGCGGCCAGCTGGGTCAGCAGGTCCGCTTCGTTGTCGGCCAGGCACAGCACGTGCTCGCGCGGCAGGATGGTGTAGCTGTTGCGCTCGCCGGTCGGGCCGGCCAGCAGGCGGGTGATGCCGCTCTGCGACTGGCGGGCGAACTGTTCGCAGGTCTGCACCAGCTCGTTGTGCTGACCGCTCGCGGCCCAGGCCTTGAACGCCTCCAGCGGCTTGAGCAGGCTCTCGCGCAGGCGGCTGTCCGGGGCGTTGCCGGCATCGCCGCGCTGGAACGATTGCTCGATGGCATCGGCCGGGCGGGTCGACAGCAGGCGGTACAGGTACAGCGGGCCACCGGCTTTCGGACCGGTGCCGGACAGCCCCTCGCCACCGAACGGCTGCACACCGACCACGGCACCGACGATGTTGCGGTTGACGTAGACGTTGCCGGCGTGGGCATTGTCGATGACCTTGGCGATGGTCTCGTCGATGCGGGTGTGCACGCCGAGGGTCAGGCCGTAGCCGGAGGCGTTGATCTGCTCGATCAACTGGTCCAGGTCCTTGCGGTTGTAGCGCACCACGTGCAGCACCGGACCGAAGATCTCGCGCTTCAGTTCGTCGAAGCTCTCCAGCTCGATCAGGGTCGGCATGATGAAGGTGCCGCGCTTGCATTCATCGCTGTTGGCCAGGGCGACCTGATAGACCGCACGGCCTTTCTCGCGCATGCCCTGGATGTGCTTCTCGATGCCGGCCTTGGCTTCGGCGTCGATCACCGGGCCGATGTCCACGGACAGGCGCTCCGGGTTGCCCAGGCGGCTTTCGGCCATGGCGCCCTTGAGCATTTCGATCACGCGGTCGGCGGAATCTTCCTGCAGGCACAGCACGCGCAGGGCCGAGCAGCGTTGACCGGCGCTGTCGAAGGCCGAGGACACCACGTCGATCACCACCTGCTCGGTCAGCGCCGAGGAGTCGACGATCATGGCGTTCTGGCCACCAGTCTCGGCGATCAGCGGGATCGGGCGGCCCTGGGCATCCAGGCGACCGGCGATATTGCGTTGCAGCAGGCGGGCGACTTCGGTGGAGCCGGTGAACATCACGCCCTTGACGCGCTCGTCGCCGACCAGGCGGGCACCGACGGTTTCGCCGCGACCCGGCAGCAACTGCACCACGCCTTCCGGAATCCCAGCTTCGAGCAGCAGGCGCACGGCCTGGGCGGCGACCAGCGGGGTCTGTTCGGCCGGCTTGGCCAGGACCGGGTTGCCGGCGGCCAGTGCAGCCGCCACCTGGCCGCTGAAGATCGCCAGCGGGAAGTTCCACGGGCTGATGCAGACCACCGGGCCCAGCGGGCGGTGGGCGTCGTTGCTGAAGTCGTTGCGTGCCTGTACCGCGTAGTAGCGCAGGAAGTCGACGGCTTCGCGGACTTCGGCGATGGCGTTGGCGTAGGTCTTGCCCGCTTCGCGGACCAGCAGGCCCATCAGCGGCTGGATCTCGGCTTCCATCAGGTCGGCGGCGCGTTCGAGGATCGCGGCGCGCTCGGCCGGTGGCGTGGCCTGCCAGATCGGTGCGGCGTTCAGCGCGCACTGGATGGCGTTGTCGACGTCGCCGACGGTGGCTTCCTGGACATGGCCGACCACGTCGCGATGATCCGCCGGGTTGAGGACCGGCGCAGCGGCTTCCTGGCTGGCGGCGCAACCGAGCAGTGGCGCGGCTTTCCAGTCATTGTGCGCGCTGGCCAGCAGGGCGCAGGACAGCGAGGCCAGGCGGTGTTCGTTGGCCATGTCGATACCGGCCGAGTTGGCCCGCTCGCTGCCGTACAGGTCGCGCGGCATCGGGATACGCGGGTGCGGCTGGCCGACGCTGCCTTCCTGGGTGGCCATGCGCTCGATGGTGGCGACCGGGTCGGCAACCAGTTCCTGGATCGAGATCGAGTGGTCGGCGATGCGGTTGACGAACGAGGTGTTGGCGCCGTTTTCCAGAAGGCGACGCACCAGGTAGGCCAGCAGGGTCTCATGAGTACCGACTGGGGCGTACACGCGGCACGGACGGTTCAGCTTGCCATCGGCGACCTTGCCTACGACTTGTTCGTACAGCGGCTCACCCATGCCATGCAGGCACTGGAATTCGTACTGGCCCGGGTAATAGTTCTGGCCGGCGATATGGTAGATGGCCGACAGAGTGTGGGCGTTGTGCGTGGCGAACTGCGGGTAGATGACTTCCGGCACCGACAGCAGCTTGCGTGCGCAGGCGATGTAGGACACGTCGGTGTACACCTTGCGGGTGTAGACCGGATAGCCTTCCAGGCCGTCGATCTGCGCGCGCTTGATCTCGCTGTCCCAGTACGCGCCCTTCACCAGGCGGATCATCAGGCGGTGACGGCTGCGGCGGGCCAGGTCGATGACGTAGTCGATCACATGCGGGCAGCGCTTCTGGTAGGCCTGGATGACGAAGCCGATACCGTTCCAGCCGCTCAGTTGCGGCTCGAAGCACAGGCGCTCGAGCAGATCGAGGGACAGCTCCAGGCGGTCGGCTTCCTCGGCGTCGATGTTCAGGCCGATGTCGTACTGCTTGGCCAGCAGGGTCAGGGACAGCAGGCGCGGGTACAGCTCGTCCATCACGCGCTCGTACTGGGCGCGGCTGTAGCGCGGGTGCAGGGCCGAGAGCTTGATCGAGATGCCCGGGCCTTCATAGATGCCGCGGCCATGGGAGGCCTTGCCGATGGAGTGGATGGCCTGCTCGTAGGACGCCAGGTACTTCTGCGCGTCGTGCTCGGTCAGTGCGGCTTCACCGAGCATGTCGTAGGAATAGCGGAAGCCCTTGGCTTCGAACTTGCTCGCATTGGCCAGGGCTTCGGCGA
>Ga0206116_1000511_pt1 | contig 38107 bp, 25 predicted proteins | sample 3A1Ametagenome_FD_178000 | JGI IMG/M metagenome (GOLD analysis project Ga0206116, IMG submission 178000) | Enriched microbial communities from leaf-cutter ant dump, University of Wisconsin, Madison, United States - 3A1A | ecosystem: Environmental > Terrestrial > Nest > Insects nest > Nest dump...
GCTGACGCTGGCCGACCAGAACGAGGAAGGCGCCAGCCTGCTGATGCTGCAGACCCGTCAGCAGCTCGGCACCATCGCCCTCTCGCTGGCCAACCAGTCGCAGCAGTCGATCCTGCGCCTGTTCTAAGGCGTAGAGTTCGGACGGCAAGTTCGGGTAGGATCACGCCCGGCGGGCGGCGGCATCAGGCCGCCGCCCGTTTCTTTTTTGGGCCGGACCGGGCCGGCAAAGGCCGGACGGAGATGGCCCGCAAGCCCCGGGTCCCTCACTCATGCCACTCAAGTTCGTTCTTCGTCCAAACGAGAAGGTCATCATCAACGGTGCCGTGATCGGTGCCGGCGACCGTCCAGGCTCGTTCTTTCTCTACAACACCGCCAATTTTCTGCGCGGGCGCGAGGTTTTGAAGGAAGAGCAGATCGACTGTATCGAGAAGAAGCTCTACTTCGTCATTCAGCTCGTCTACATTTTCCCGGAAGACTCAACGCTTAACCTCCAGCGCTTCGCTTCGATACTGGACGAAACCCGCGAAGCCCGGCCGGACGCCTCCAGGATGCTGGACGAGATCGCGCGTCTGGTCGAAAGCCGCAACTATTATCGGGCGCTCAAGCTCTGCCGCAAGCTGTTCAGGACGGAAGACGGCGGGTCGCTTGAGGTTGGTACGGCAGACAGTGCCGCCGGCGACGACGACGAACCATCGACCACCGATCGGACGCCGTGACCGCCGATCTGCTCGACACCGCATTATCGCTGCACCGCGCCGGCCGCTTTGCCGAGGCGCTTCCGCTTTACCACCGGATCCTGATCGATGATCCGGCGCATGCCGACGCGTTGCACCTGTCGGCAATCATCGCTCACCAGACCGGCCGCACTGCGGAGGCTCTCGCCAATCTGGGGGCTGCGCTGGCGGTGCAGCCCGGCTTTGTCACGGCCTACAACAGCCTCGGCAATGTCCTGGCCGACCTCGACATGCTGGAGGAGGCGCTCGCCGCCTACTCCGTCGCGATCCGTCGGAACGACCGTTATGTCGAGGCCTATAACAACCGCGCCACAGTGCTTCAGCGCCTTGGCCGGCGGGATGAGGCGGCGGAGACCTACGCCCGTGCGCTGACCATGAGGCCGGACGACGTGACGGCCCGCTTCAATTACGGCGTGCTGCAACGGGAATTGGGCCAAATCTCCGCCGCCGCCAACGCCTTTTACGCAGTGGTGCAGGCCGACCCCTCACATTCCGCCGCGTGGCGGCATCTGGCGATCTGTCTTCGTGCACTGGGCCATCCCGATGCGGAGGCCTGTCTCAGCCGCGCGCTGCAGGATGTGCCGGGCGATGAGGAGCTGTCGCTGGAACTGGGCGTCCTGTTGAACGGACGGGGCGCCCATGAGGCGGCCTGCACCGTCCTGGCTGCGGCGGTCGCAGCGCATCCGGGCAATGCGCAGCTGCACTTTACCTACGGCACCGCCCTGCAGGGCATGCGGTGCCTGAGGGAAGCGGTCGTACAGTTCCGTCTGGCGCTGGACCGCGAACCGGCGATGCAGGGGGCCTGCAACAATCTGGGCGTGACCTTGCTCGAACTGGGAGAAACCGGCCCGGCGATCCTGGTGCTCCGCCGTGCGCTGGCACTCGGTCCCGGCGATGCCATGGTGTTGAACAACCATGGCACCTCGCTGGAAAGCCGCTACGACCTGGAAGCCGATTTCGAACGGCCGGCGCGCTGGTACCGGCGAGCGCTGCGGCTTCGCCCCGACTATGGCAAGGCTCTGGTCAATCTTGCCGGCATCCATGCCGTGCGGCGCGAACACCACCAGGCCGAACGGCTTTATCGCAGCGCCGCAGCGGCCGACCCACGCAGCGTTGAGGCCCATGTCAATCTTGGTGGCCAGTTCCTCGACCGCGACGACCTTGCCCAGGCAGGTGCGATGTACCGGCGAGCCCTGGCGATCGACGCCGGCAGCCCCGCCGCGCTGACCGGCCATGGCCTGGTCCTGCAGAGGCTCGGCCGTATCGGCGAGGCGGAGGCAGCCCATCGGCATGCGCTGGAGATCGATTGCCGGAATGCGGAAGCAGCCGGCAATCTCGGTATGATGCTCTGGCAATACCACCAGGATGAGGCAGCCGCCGAATCCTGGATGGACCTTGCCCTGTCGGTGAATCCGTCGCTCAACACGGCGCATCTCAACCGCGGCATGCTGCGGCTTTGCCGTGGCGATCTGCCGGGCGGCTGGGATGGGTATCGCCGGCGGTTTTGGGCGAAGGGCTATGTGAACCGGCGGATCGCCGTCCCGCTTTGGCAGGGGGAGACCGCTGCCGGGCGGCGCCTGCTGGTCTGGCGGGAACAGGGTGTGGGCGACGAGATCATGTTCGCCTCCTGCTACCAGTCGCTAATCGAGCGAGCCGGTCATGTCGTGATCGAATGCGACCGCCGTCTGGTGCCGTTGTTCGCGCGCTCCTTCCCGCAAGCGACGGTCAGGGAAGAATCCATCGATGCCGCCGGCCATGAAACCATCCAGCCGCCGGATGTCGATGCCCATGTTCCGGCCGGCGACCTGCCGGGACATCTGCGTGCCGACCTGTCCGGTTTCGAAGGGCAGAGGCCCTGGCTGGTGCCGGACCCGGTGCTGGTGGAGCGGTGGCGGGAGCGGCTGGCGGCGCTGGGGCCGGGCCTGCGGGTCGGCATCGGCTGGCGCAGCCAGATGATGACATCGGAGCGGGCGGCGGCCTATGTGATGCTGGACCATTGGGGGCCGCTGTTCGCCGTGCCCGGGCTGGTTCTGGTCAACCTGCAATATGGCGAGTGCGAGGTTGAGATTCGGGCGGCGGAGGAGCGCTTCGGCGTGACCATCCACCGCTGGGCCGATCTGGATCTGAAGGACGATTTCGATGGCGCGGCGGCGTTGACCGCCAACCTCGATCTGGTGATCTCGCCGGCGATGTCGGCGGGCGAACTGGCCGGTGGGCTGGGAGTGCCGGTCTGGCGTTTCGGCAGCTGCGACTGGACCCAATTGGGTACCGGCGTCCGCCCCTGGTTCCCGGCCATGCGCCTGTTTCAGCCGGGTCCCGGCGAGGGGCTGGACGGAACGCTCGCCCGGATGGCGAAGGAGATGCGGCGCATGGCATACAGCAGGCTGCCCACGAAGCCGGATGCCGACGACGACCGGAAAATGGCGGAGGCCGTCGCCCTCTACCGCGCCGGCGACTTGGCTGCGGCGGAGGCATTGGTGCGGCACCTCCTCGACAGGCTGCCCATCCATCCGGTCGCCCTGCATCTGGGGGGAGTGCTGGCGAAGCGGCGCGGTTCGCTGGAGGAAGCGCAGGACCTGCTCGTCCGTGCCTCCGCCGCAGACCCGCAAAACGCCTCCGCCCATGCCGCCCTGTGCGAGGTTCGGCAGGGGCTCGGCCAGTTCGATGCCGCCGACCGTGCATCGCGCGCCTGCGTCGCCGTGCAACCCGACGGTGTCGGTCATTGGGTGAACCGGACAGCGTTGCTCCGCCGCATCGGGCGGGTCGCGGATGCCCGTTCCGCCGTCATCCCCGCGTTGAGGCTATGCCCAGATCTGGCAACCGCCCATGGGCACCTTGCCGAACTGGTGGACACCCCCGGAGAGGCGGTGAGGGCGCATCGGATCGCGGTCAGTCTGACGCCTGCGGTGGCCGATGCACTCAGCAACCTGGGCGGCGCCCTCCACAAGCTGCTCCGCTTCGACGAGGCGGCGCGGCTGCTGGAGCGGGCCACCCGTTGCGACCCCGGCCTCGCCGTCGCCTGGACCAACCGCGGCAATGCCCTGGAAGCACTGGGCCGGATCGCGGAAGCGGAAAGCTGCCACCGGACCGCCATCGACCTTGCGCCGTCCCTGGCCGACGCGCATGGCAACCTCGCCTATCTGCTGAAACGGCATGGCCGGCACAAGGAGGCACTCGCTGCTTTCGATGCCGCGCTGGAAGCCGACCCCAAGCACGCGCAGGCGCGATACAACCGTTCCCTTCTGTTGCTGGAAACGGGCGTCCTGCGGGCCGGCTGGGCCGACCATGACTGGCGTTTCGCCACGCCGCAGTTCCAGGACCAGCGGCGCCGGCTATCCATGCGGGCATGGCGCGGCGAGAACATCGCTGGGCGGCGCCTGCTGGTCTGGCGGGAACAGGGGGTGGGCGACGAGATCCTGTTCGCCTCCTGCTATGAGGAGGCGATGCGGCGCGCCGGTCGTCTGGTGATCGAATGCGACCGCCGGCTGGTGCCGCTGTTCGCGCGCTCCTTCCCCGACGCCGATGTCCGGCCGGAAACCGCCGACCCGCGCGATGCCGATCTCCAGATCGCCGCCGGCAGCCTGCCGCGCCTGTTGCGTGCCGACCTGAAGCGCTTTCCCGCCCGGCCATCCTGGCTGGTTCCGGACCCGGTGCTGGTGGAGCGGTGGCGGGAGCGGCTGGCGGCGCTGGGGCCGGGCCTGCGGGTCGGCATCGGCTGGCGCAGCCAGCTGATGACCGCCGACCGCAAGGCCGCCTATGTGATGCTGGACCATTGGGGGCCGCTGCTCGCCCTGCCCGGTGTGGTCTTCGTCAATCTGCAATATGGCGAGTGCGAGGCTGAGATTCGGGCGGCGGAGGAGCGCTTCGGCGTGACCATCCACCGCTGGGCCGATCTGGATCTGAAGGACGATTTCGATGGCGCGGCGGCGCTGACCGCCAACCTCGATCTGGTGATCTCGCCTGCGACATCCACCGGCGAACTGGCTGGAGCACTGGGAGTCCCGGTCTGGCGTTTCGGCAGCCGCGACTGGACGCAGCTTGCAACCGGTGCCCGCCCCTGGTTCCCGGCCATGCGCCTGTTCCAACCGGGTTTCGGCGAAGGGCTTGAGGCCGTCATCGTCCGGATGGCGAACACACTGCGTGCCGGTGCGACACCACGGGCCGGGGGCTTCACTCCGGCAGACGTTGGGGGAGGCACCGCGGCCGGGGTTGGCGATGCCGACAGCGAGGACCCGGACCCCGACCCGGACAGGCTTCTGGACCTTGCGGTCACCGCCCACCGCAGCGGTGACCGGGATGTGGCGGCCCCACTCTATGCGCGTGTGCTCACGATCCGCCCGCGCGATCCGGTCGCCCTCCATCTGTCGGGCCTTCTCGCCCACCAGTCGGGCGCGTCAGCGCAAGGGGAAGAGCGCATCGTCGCTGCGGTCGCCGAGGCTCCTGATTATGCGACGGCGCATATAAGTCTGGGCAATGTCCGTCTGGCTCTCGGTCGGGTGGAGCCGGCGGCGGCGAGCTTTCGCACCGCCCTGGCGCTCCAGCCAGCAAATGCGGCGGCATTGACCAATCTCGGCAATGCTCTCGATGCGCTGGGGCATGATGGTGCGTCGGTCGAACTCCACCGGATGGCGGTCATGGCCGACCCGGACTTGGCGGAGGCGCACGACAATCTGGGTGTCGCCCTGGCCCGGCAGGGCCGTTGGGGCGAGGCGGAGCGGGCGCATGTGCAGGCGCTCCATCGGGCACCGGGCCTGGAGGCCGGTTGGTTGAACCTGTCGGTGGCACTGCGCCGCCTCGGCCGGCTGGATGCGGCGGAGCGGGCAGGGCGCTGTGCCCTGGCGCTCGCGCCCGCCCTGGCCGATGCGATGGCGAACCGTGGCCGGCTGCTCCGCGAACTGGGAGACCCCGCTGCGGCCGGGCCATGGTGCGCCCGCGCGCTTGTGGTGGAGCCCGATCATGCCGCAGCGGCCTTCAACGGCGGTGTATTGGACCTTGCTGCCGGCCGGCTGCAACGGGGGTGGGATGGCTATGACCGCCGCTTCGACACGCGTGACATGGTCGCGGCATACCGGCGCCCCGGTGCTCCCCTTTGGGACGGCGGTACCCTGTCAGGGCGGCGCCTTCTGGTCTGGCGTGAGCAGGGCATCGGCGACGAGCTGATGTTCGCGCAGCGCTTGCCCGACCTGATCGCCCGGGCCGACCAGGTCGGAGGCCATATCGTCGTCGAATGCGATCCCCGCTTCGTGCCGCTGTTCGCCCGTTCCTTTCCACGGGCAACGGTGCGGCCGGCCCCCGCCACACCCGCCGAGCCATCGGCCGACATCGACATTCACATCCCCATCGGATCGCTGTCGCGCCGATTGGGGGGCAACCTGTCGGCTTTCGCCGCTGTGAAGCCGGCTTTGCGCGCCGACCCGGCAGCAGTTCTGGACTGGCGGCGGCGGCTGTCGGGGTTGGGAGACGGCCTGCGTGTCGGCATCGCCTGGCGCAGCAGCCAGCTCGATCCGGACCGCATGCCCGATTACACGCGCATCGAGGATTGGCGGCCGGTGCTGACTTTGCCCGGCCTGATCCCGGTCAACCTGCAATATGGCAACTGCGAAGCGGAACTGGCGGTGGCGCGCGACGCTTTCGGCCGGACGCCGCACGTCTTCACCGATCTCGACCTGCGCGACGATCTCGACCGCACGGCGGCGCTGATGTCGGTCCTCGATCTGGTGATCGCACCGGCGACCTCCACCGGCGAACTGGCGGGAGCACTCGGCGTGCCGGTCTGGCGACTGGGGCGCACAGGCGACTGGACGGCGCTCGGCACCGGTGTGCGGCCCTGGTTTGCGTCGATGCGGCTGTTCTGGACCGGTCCAGGCCAACGGGTGGCGGACCTGCTTCCAAAGGTGGCGACCGAGCTTCAACGCTTTCGCAGCGCCGATGGCTAACCGCAGCTTTTGGAAGCCGCGTTTCAAGTAGACCCCACAGCAAAAGGCCGGATCGGGGCGCTCCGCCTCAATCCGGCCTTTACCCCTATTCAAGGGTGAAGCTCAAAAGTCTTTGCTGTGATTGGGGGGGTTAATTCATCGGGCCGGTGCGCGTCAGGCGATCGATTTCTTCCTTGACGTGCAGCTTTTCGAGTTTGAGGCGCTTTACTGCGTTCTCATCCGGCCATGAACGCTTTTCCTCGTCGAGGATCGCCCGGTCCAGGCGCATGTGCTTGTCTTGCAGAGACGAAAGGCGAGCTTCAGTGTGCATGAGTCGCTCTCCATGTGATCAGTCCGCTTCCCGCCTCAATGTGACGGGTCGGTGACTTCAGTGTTCACCCATCCGAAGCGCCGAACAACCCTAATCTTGCGTTTTATGCGGTGAAACCATGCGAAAAGATGCCTCAACCGTTCAGACGTATGACAGTGGGTCGCAGGGGTGGGATCTTGAAATCACTTCGCGCAATACCGTCCGGAGGGCGCCAGACCCTTTGAACCAAAGGGTTATGCCGCCGGTGCAGAGCTACCGGCGCGATTCGGTGGCGCGCACGAGCGCCTCGCGCACCTCGCTGCGGCCGGGCTGAAGCACCAGCGCGTGTCGATACCAGCCGGCAGCTTCGCCTGCGCATCCCATCCGCTCAAGGATCGAGGCGAGCCTGACGGCGACCGAAGGAACCGTGGGATCGAGGCGGGCGGCGCGGCGCAGTGCCTCTGCCGCCGCCGCGGGCCGACCGAGGCCATCCAAAGCGATGCCCCACTGGTGCAGCACCGCGGCACCTGTACCGAGCCGCGCCGCCCGGCCATAGGCACCCGCCGCCGCCTCGGCATTGCCGGCCTCGCGCTCGGCATGGCCAAGCCCCTCCAATGCCGCCAACAGGGCGGGCGACGACGTCAGGGCGAGGCGGAACCGGCGGGCGGCATCCTCCGGCCGGCGGAGGGCCCGCAGGATCTTGGCATGGTTGACCGCCGCCTCGCTCGTCGTTGGGTCCAGGCTCAACGTGTGGCCGAGCAGCCTGTCGGCCTCCTCGAGCCGGCCAAGCTGGGCGGCCAGCAGGCCTTGGCGGTGCAGGGCTTCGTTCTGCGCCGGATCGCCGACGAGGATGCGGCGGTAAAGACGCTCCGCCTCATCGAACCTTCCGGTCTGATGACGGTCGAACGCCTCGACAAGCAGGCCATGGCTGCCGCTCATCCGGCCGGAGCCAGGGCTTTCAGCGCATGCACCGCCTGCCGCGCGGCGTCGGCCAAACCTTGACCTTCCGGCGGCTGGATCAGACGCATGGCCGGGAACCACGGCCGGACGCCGGTGCCGACCTGCGTCCAGTCGCGTGTGCCGAGCCGCCAGACCGGCGTCCCCAGCGCGCCCGCCAGTTCGCCCACCGCCGTGGCCGGCGAGATCACCAGATCCAGATTGGCGATCAGAGCGGAAACGCCTTCGAAATCGTCTTTCAGATTCAGGTCGTCCCACCGGTGCAGCCGGCGTGTTGCGGTCTCCACCCGGGCCAGTTCGGCGGTGCAGTCGCCATATTGCAACATCACCACGCTGACCCCGGGCATGTCGAGCAGTCCCGCCCAGTCGGCAAGGCCGGTGTAGGCGGCGGCACGCTGCGCGGTGACGATCTGGCTGCGCCATGCCAGCCCGACCTTCAGGCCGGGCAGGGCGGCAAGACGGTCGCGCCACCGGGTGACGAGACCTGGATCGGGGTGCAGATAGGCCGGACGGTCCGGATAGCGCGCCACCGTGTCGCGGACCAGGGCCGGCAGGTTCCCCGCCGGCATCTGCAGGTCGCAATCCGGCGGGTCGATCGTCTCCCGCCCGGCCGGGTCCGCCGTCTCCCCCCGCACCGCCACCCAGGGGAAGGAGCGGGCGAACAGGCTGACCAGACGCCGGTCGCATTCGACGGTGACCGGCCCGTCCAGCCCATTCAGGGCATCGAAGCAGGACGCGAACAGAATCTCGTCACCGACGCCCTGCTCCGACCAGACCAGCAGTCGGCGGCCCCGCAACGCCTCGCCTGTCCAGACTGGCCGGTCGATGCGGCGGGCACGCTGCAACTGTCGGGCGGAGAAACGACGGGAATAGCCGGACCAGCCTTCGGCGATGCGCCCGTCGGCAAGATCCATCAGCCCAAGGTTCCAGGCCGCCAGCGCAAAGCCGGGATCGACCCGCAGGGCGCGGCGCAGGTGGCTCTTCGCCTCCTCCAGCCGGCTGGCCAGCGTCGCCATGGTGGCGAGGTTGTTGTTGGCCTCGGCCGAGTCCGGTTGCAGGGCCAGCGCGCGACGGTAATGGCCTGTCGCCTCCGACGTCTGTCCGGTCACCTCGCAGGCGTGGCCGAGATTGGCATGGGCCGGCGTGTGGTCGGGTTGGATGGCGATGGCGCGGCGGTGCAGCCGCATTCCCTCGGTCGGCCGTCCGCCGGTTTGGTGAACGAGGCCCAGATGGGTCAGGGCCTCCGGATAGGCCGGGTGCAAAGCCAATGCGCGGGCGAAGGCGAAGGATGAGTCGGCATGGCGCTTCTCCATTTCATGCACCAGCCCAAGATGGTTCCACGCCTGGGGAAAGGCCGGGTCGATGCGCAGCGCCTCGCCGATCAGGGCGAGCGCATCGTCGTTCCGCCCGGTCTGGTGCATCAACAGCCCAAGCAGATGCAGCGCGTCGGGATGGCCGGGGGCTTCGCGCCGGGGATCGGCGGCAATGGCGGCGCGGTAGGCCGCTTCCGCCTCCTCCAAGCGGCCGGCGCGGTGAAGGCCGGCGGAATGGTTCAGCAGCGCGTCGAAATCGGCGGACAGGTCCGCTTCCGGGACGGCTTTCTCCTCCCGAACGGGCTGAGGCTCCGGCATCATGGCACGCAATGCCCTGGCCATGGCACCGATGGTCGAATCCAGCGTTTCGCCCGGCTTCGGCTGGAACAGGCGCATGGCCGGGAACCAGGGGCGGACGCCGGTGCCCAATTGGGTCCAGTCGCGGCTGCCGAAACGCCAGACCGGGACTGCCAGCCCACCGGCCAGTTCGCCCGCCGACATCGCCGGCGAGATCACCAGATCGAGGTTGGCGGTCAACGCCGCCGCGTCATCGAAATCGTCTTTCAGATCCAGATCGGCCCAGCGGTGGATGGTCACGCCGAAGCGCTCCTCCGCCGCCCGAATCTCGGCCTCGCACTCATCATATTGCAGATTGACGAAGACCACACCGGGCACGGCGAACAGCGGCCCCCAATGGTCCAGCATCACGTAGGCAGCCTTCCGGTCGGCGGTCATCAGCTGGCTGCGCCAGCCGATGCCGACCCGCAGCCCCGGCCCCAACGCCGCCACCCGCTCCCGCCACCGCTCCACCAGTGCCGGGTCCGGAACCAGCCAGGGGCCTTGCGGCTCGAAGGCGGACAGGCTGCCGCGCAGCAGTTCCGGCAGGTCGCCCGCCGCAACCTGGAGGTCGCAATCGGGCGGATCGATGCTTTCCCGCAAGGGCTGGCCGAAAGCGTCACCGGTGCAGCTTTCGGCCCGCACCGTGGCTTTCGGGAAGGAGCGGCGGAACAGCGGCACCAGACGCGGATCGCATTCGATGGTGACCGGTCCGCCCGCCCAGGCGACGACGTCCGCATAGCAGGAGGCGAACATCATCTCGTCGCCCACGCCCTGTTCGCGCCAAACCAGCAGCCGCTTGCCGCGCAGCAGTTCCCCACCCCAGCGCGGAACCGGGAAGCGCCGGTCCGGCACCGCCTCGCCGGCGGCGAAGCGCCGTTCGTACCCGGTCCAGCCGCGCACGATGTCGCCGTGAAGCAGTGCCAGCAGGGACAGGTTGTAAGTGGCGGTGGCGAGGTCGGGCTGCTGAGCCAGCGCCTCTTCGAAGCAGGCTGCCGCTTCCTCGTAACGCCCCTGCGCCTGCAAGGCGTTGCCGAGATTGTAGCGCGCCTCGACGAACTCCGGGTGCAGCTCCAGCGCCTGCCGATGGCAAAGCTCCGCCTGATCGGGGCGGCCAAGCCGCTTCAGGACGCTGCCCAGATTGTTCAGCGCGGCGCTGTGGCGCGGGTTGCGCTTCAGCGCTTGGCGATAGGCGATCTCGGCACTCTCCAGGGCGCCTTTCTGCTGCAGGACGGCCCCCAGGTTGTAGAAGGCGGTGGCATCCTCGGGGCGATGCCTGGTCACCAGCCGATGCTGAACGACGGCTTCGTCCAACCGGCCGGCCATTGCCAGCGCATCGCCGAGATTGTTGTGCGCCTCCACCATGCCCGGCGTCAGCCGCACCGCCCGGTCCAGGGCCGTCACCGCCCCGCCATAGCGGTGCAGTGCCGCATGGCCATTGCCAAGATTGTACCAGGCCTTGGCATAATCCGGCTTCAGCGCCAGTGCCACGGCAAAAGCCCGCTGCGCCTCGTCGTGGCGGCCAAGGGACGCCAGCGCATTGCCCAAATTGTGCCGCCGCTGCGCTCCCTGCGGGTCGAGGAGGGCGGCGTTGCGGTGGGCCTGCACCGCCTCGTCGGTCCGGTCGACGGCTGTCAGCGCGCTGCCGAGATTGTCCCAATAGTCCGCGACGCCCCTGGTCTGCGCCAGGGCCTTGCCGATCAGGGTCACCGCCTCTTCCGCATGGCCCGACTGCAACGCCAGCACGCCCAGCAGATGCAGTGCGTCGGCATTGCGCGGGTCCATGGCCAGCACGTCGCGATAACCGCGCTCCGCCTCGGCGGCGCGCCCAGCCTGATGGTGCGCCACTGCCTGCGCCAGCATGTTGGTGTGCTTCGCCACGTTCCGGCCCCGTCCCTGACTGCCCGCACCCTCAAAGGGAGTGCCATCATCGGTGGATCACGGTAAAGATGCCATTGATATCGGCAGGGAATCGATCAGCAGCAGAGGCCGGTGGGAGAAGGGGGAACACGCGATGGCAGGGTCACGCTCGTCCTTGCGGAGCGGGTTGCGCAGGGGGCTGGCGGGCGCCGCCCTTGCGCCCGCGGTGAAGCTCAGCCGGCAGGCGGACGCGCTGGCCGCGGCCGGCGACGCAGAGGGGGCGGAACCGCTCTATGCCCAGGCGCTGGCCGCCGACCCGACGCTCGCGGGTACCCACAACAACCACGGCAATGCCCTGCGCGCTCTGGGCCGGCTGGAGGAAGCCGCCGCCGCATACCGGGCCGCCGTCGCCCATGGCCTGCATGAGGGGATGGCCCACTACAATCTCGGCTCCGTCCTGCGTCAGGCGGAGCGGCAGGATGGGGCGGCGTCCGCCTTCCACCAGGCGCTCGCCCTTCGACCCGACCATGCGGAGGCATGGAACAACTGCGGCAACCTGCTGCGCGACCTCGGCCGCTTCGGCGGGGCGGCGGTGGATTACCGACGGGCATTGACCCTTCGACCGGATTGGGCGGACGCCCACGACAATCTCGGCGCCGTGCTCTATCTGCTGCACGAGCAGGGCGGGGAGGAGGAAGCGGCGGCGCTGGCCCGGCTGTGGCGGCGCGACCATCCGGCCAACCCGCTGGCCCGCCACATCGGCGCCGCCATCGCCGGCGAGGAGGCCGACCCGCGCGCGCCCGACGACTATGTCCGCCAGACCTTCGACCTGTTCGCCGATGAGTTCGACCGCAAGCTGGCAGAGCTGGACTATCGTGCGCCGGCACTTCTCGCCGGACTGCTGTCCGCCGACGAACCGGCCGGCAACCTCGACGTGCTGGACGCCGGCTGCGGCACCGGGCTGTGTGCGCAAGCGCTCCGTCCCTATGCCCGCCGGCTGGTCGGTGTCGATCTGTCGGATGGGATGTTGCAGCGCGCCGGTGCCCGCGGCCTGTATGACGAGCTGCATGCGGCGGAACTGGTCGGCTTTCTGGCCGCGCATCGCCTGTCCTTCGACCTGGTCATGGCGGCCGACGTGTTCTGCTATTTCGGCGTCCTCGATGATGCGCTGGACGCTGCCTGCGCCGCGCTGCGTCCCGGCGGCCGGCTGGCCTTCACGGTGGAGGAGCTGGACGCTGCCGACGGACGACCCCACCGCGTCGCGACCCACGGCCGCTATGCCCACGCCGAAGCCTACATCCGTTCCGCCGTGGCGGGTGCCGGGCTTGTGCTGCGGCGATGCGACCATGACCGGCTGCGCTTCGAAAGCGGCGAGCCGGTGACGGGGCTGGTGGTGCTGGCCGAGCGGCCGGCGGTTTAGGACGGCCGCTCAGGACCGACGGCGCGGCCGGCGGGGCGGAGCGGCCTTGGTTTCCGGCTTCGCCATCGGTTTGGCCCGCTGGGGGGCGGGCCTCGGCCGGACCAGCGCCTCGGCCTCCTCGGCATGGCCCAGCGAACGCAGCGCGAGTGCCAGCGTGTCGCGAGCGGCCGGATGGGTCGGGTCGATGCGGACGGCATGGCTGAGCGGGGCCAGCGCCGCGGCGGCATGGTTGGTCGCGGCCAGCGCGATGCCGAGATTCAGCGCCGCCGACAGGAAATCCGGCACCAGGGCCAGCGCGTTGCGGAAGGCGATCACCGAATCCGCGCGCAGCCCGGCGGCGAACAGTGCATTGCCAAGAAGAAAGGCGATGTCGGCATCCAGCTGGTCGAGTGCCGCGGCCCCGATCAGGTCGGCGAGCGCCGGCGTCACCTGCCCGGATTCCAGCCGCAGCCGGCCTCGCGCATGCAGCAGATCGACCAGCTTTTCCCGAGCCGGCTCCAGCGCCGGCTCGATCCGCAGGGCGCGCTCCAGCATCGTGGCGGTGGCGTCGATGGCGGCCGGATCGCCGCGGCCATGACGGGCGAAGGCGCGGTCGGTCCAGGCTTCCGCAAAATCGGGGCGCAGGGCCAGCGCACGGCGGTAAGAGCCTTCGGCCTCAGCCAGCCGGTCGAGCCCGCGCAGCAGATTGGCGCGGTTGGCATGAATGTCCGCCGCCTCGGGCCGCAGGGCCAGTGCCTTGCCGATCAGCGTCAGCCCGAACTCTCCCCGGTCGATCTGTCCGGCGAGGACACCCAGGTAATGCAGGGCGTCCGGCTGCTCCGGCTCGACATCGAGGATGCGGGTGTAGAGTTCCTGCGCCTCGCCGAAACGGCCGGCGAGATGCAGGTCGAGCGCCAGCGTCAAGGCTTCGAGAATGGTGGCCATGGCTCAACGCTTTAGGACGACCGGTGCCATCGCCGCAAGGGCGGGGAAGGGAGGATGTTAGTTTTCGACATAAATATTTCCCTGTCGGAAATCCCCTTTCTCCGTATGGGTTAGAATCCCCATTCCAAATAAGTGTAAAGAAACTCTTTACGCACAGTCCAGGTTAAGGTAATTTAATGTTCGATATTCACCGATCCGGACAATCTGGTCATGAACGTGGCGGTGGCCACATCGACGGTCTCGCGGCCGTTCGCCTTCATGACGCCCCGCGGCAGCGATGCCGTCGAATCAGGGGCTGGCACCCGGACTCCGGCCTCCAGCACACCCCCGCAGGCGGAAGCCGATACGTCCGGCGGAACCGATCCGCTGGTCAACCGCTTCCCGACCATCGCCTTCAGCTATGACACCGACGCCTCGCGGCTGGTGATGCTGTACCGCGACCCCGCCAACGGAAAAACCGTTTCACAGATTCCGACGGAAGCGGCCCTGAAGCAGTACAAGGAAGCCCAGCAGAAGGAAAAGGACGCGGAACGCGCCTCCCTGCTGAAGCTGACCGTCGGCGACAGCGGCCAGGCGGCAGGGCAGGCGGCTGGTTATGGGTCGGCGGCTTATGGTCGCGGCGGGAGCGAGGGATCTCCAACGACCGGCACATCCGCTTCCACCCCACGGGCCGCTGCCCCGGTCACGGCGACCGCTTCCGCCGCCGCCGCATTTGTGGCACACTCCGCTTCGGTCGCGACCGCTTCCACCGGCACATCCGCCGGTCGGGTCAATGTCGTGATCTGAGGACGCCCTGTTCCAAGGGCGCGGTTTGCAGGGGGCAGGATGGGCATGGATGTCACGTCATCGACCGCCGGTGCGGCGATGTCCCTGATGCAGGCGCAGGGGCAGATGGCTTTCGGCGTCAAGGCTTTGAACCAGAATGCCGAACAGCAGCAGGCGACGGTAGAAACCCTGATGCAGTCGGGCGGTGGCTCCGGTGGCGGCAATGTCACGCCGACGCGTGGGCAGAACCTGAACATCACCGTTTGACCTGTAGCCGGCAGACCTCGACAATCAGACTTTCGAATCGAGCAGGGACGTCAGCATCTCGTCCTGGGTGCGGACCACGGCGGCATTGGCGCCATAGGCCCGGCTGGCCGCCATCTGAGCGATGCGCTCGGTCGCCAGGTCGACATTCGGCGCAGCGACCATGCCGTCACCGTTCGCCGCGCTGTCGTCGGGCGCATAGTCCTGCAGATAGGCCGGCGTGATCGGCGTGAAGGTGGCGCGCGTGCCGGGGTTGGCGTCGCTCTGCGCGACCGCGACAGGCTGGTAGGCCGCACGCTTGCCGTCGGCGCCAGCGTCCGTGGTCGGAACGGCCCCGGTGGAGCGGACATTCGCGACATTGGCGGCCGAGGCGTCGAGCCGCCGGGTCTGGGCGGTCAAGCCGCTGAGCGCGATGCCGATACTGCCGACCATGGCGGTCCACCCCTCGTCCGACGGCCTGTCGGGAAACCTTACCATATCGGACGCCCGACACCAGCCCGGCATCGCCGGGGCGACGGCCGCTGCATCGACCGTTGGTTTCAATCGCCGGCCCGCAACAACCCGCCTTCAATCGACACTGTATCTTTCATGGGGCTTGCGCCATTATCGGGAAAACGGCCGCCGCTCCTTCCCCTGCTGCCGGTCTCCCGCCGGTGCATTCGGCCCTGATGGGACCGGTTCCAGTCGAGCCGGCCCAGATGCGAGACGGGAGCCGCCGCCTGAATGCCGAACGCTGCCTTTGTCCTGACCGTCGCCGGCCTGACCGACGTCGGCCGTGCCCGTTCCCGCAACGAGGACGATTTCCTGGCCAGCCGCGCCGGTGAATTCGCTGTCGTCTGCGATGGCATGGGCGGTCATGCCGGCGGCGACATCGCCAGCCGCAAGGCGGTCGAGGTGATCTCGGGCATTCTGCTGGAGCATGCTTCGTCCGATCCGGGCATCCCGATGAAGCGCGACGATGCCGACCGCACCCAGACCGACCCGGCGGCGACCGAGCCGGCGGTGCGCCATGCGCTGTCGGTAGCACGCTCTGCTGTGCAGCAGGCCAACCGGACGATCCACGAAATGAATCTGGCCCGTGGTTTCTCGTCGGGGCGCGGCATGGGCACCACCGTCGCCGGGCTCTGGCGGATTCCCGGAACAGCCCATATGGCGGTGTTCCATGCCGGCGACAGCCGGGTCTACCGCCTGCGCGACGGGGAACTGCGCAGCCTGACCCGCGACCACAGCCTCTACCAGATGTGGTTGGACAATGGCGGGCGCGGAACCGCACCGCAGCGGAACATCATCGTCCGCGCGCTCGGCACGGCGGACGATGTCGAGCCGGAGGTCACCGTGCAGTCACTGATGCCGGACGATGTCGTCATGCTCTGTTCGGATGGGCTGAACGGGATGCTGCCGGACGGTGTCATCGCCCGCATCCTGCGTCAGGAATCGGACCCCGCCCTTGCCGCCGCCGCTCTGGTGGATGCGGCCAACGCGGCCGGCGGGATGGACAATGTGACGGTGGTGGTCGGCCGTTTCGCCGCGTCCGCCTGAGCCGTCCCGGTAGCGTCAAGGCCCGGTGGCGATGAAGCGCGCATCCGCCAGCGCATCCGGCGCATCGGCCGGCAAGGCATCCAGCGCGTCGGTCAGGGCGGTGAGATAGTCGGCGGCCGGCTCCTGCTCCGGTCGCGGGGCGGCGAAGAGGGGCTCCGCCGTGGCGATGGTCAGCAGCATTTCGGTTCCATAGGGCGGACCGATGGTCCAAGAGCGCCCGATCCCAGGCTTCCCGTCCTCAGACTTTTCCCCCAGCCGGCGCGACGCCCTTGCGGCAAGCGCCATGCCGTTGTCCGACGGGTTGGGAAGCAGATGGACGACGTTGCCGTCGATGGTGAAATAATCGACCTGCACCTGGACCTGACGGGCCGGCGCCCGGATTTCCAGCATCAGCGGATCGCCGGCGTTCAACGCCGGCCCCTCCAGCATGGTCACCGTCAACGGCTCCGCCAAGCCGCGGTTGGCGTCCAGCGCCGTGGCGACGCTGCCCAGGGGCGCACAGAACTGCACATCCGCGGCGGCGAGGTCGAAACCATGGTCCCAGCCGGCGGCAAGGGCCTCGACCGTTTCGCGTACGGCCGTCTCCGCCCGCTCCCCGGCTGCCGTCCCCGAAACCAGCAACCGCCCCCCGGTCGTTTCCACGCCGACCAGAGCGCAGGGAATGGAACGCAGCGCCTCCGCCACCGCCGCGAGCGGGGGCTGGCTGGTGACTGCCGGAAGAGGGGTGGGAGGAGGGGCCGGCAGCGGCGCGGTGGAGGGGACAGGCGGTTGGAGCGCAGGCTCCGCTGCCTTGTCTTCAGCGATTGCCGCCGGTGGCGGCAGGGAAGGAACCGGGCGGTGCAGGAACGCCACCGCAGCCACGCCACCCAGCAGGGCAATGCCGCCAAGCCACAGCGGCCAGCGGCGGACACGCACCGGCTCCGAGCCAGCCGACGCCACGTGGGCGCCTTTCAATGCGTCGACTGCCCTGAGCAGTGCGTCCGCGCTCGGGAAAGCATCAGCCCCGTCGGTGCGCAGCGTCGCCAGCAGGGCCGACACCCCCGGCTGCCGGTCGTGCGCGGCCAGAAGCCGTTCGATCAGACCCACGGCGGCTGTCAGGTCGTCGCGCCGGTCCACCGCAGTCGCGGTCAAGGCCGCCCGGCCGAATCCGGAGATTACCGCCGCGGGGCCCGCGCGCAGAACGGTATCGGCGCCAAGCGCACCATGGATCACGCCCGCCCGATGGGCGGCGGCAAGTGCATCCAGCACGCGGCTCAGCGTCGCGACGGTGTCCTCCCACGCCAGCGGACCGTCGGCCAGCCTCGCGGCGAGCGTCGGCCCGTCGGCCGGTGCCATGGCGACGAAGGCGGTGCCGGAAAGCTCGCCGGAGGCCAGGATTGCGGGAATGGCCGGATGGGACAGCCGGGCTGCGGCGCCCGCCATCCGCCGGAACCTCTCCAGCACGGCGGCATCGGCGGACAGGCGGGCCAGCGGCACGGTCCACAGCGCCACCGTCCGTCCGTTGGCATCCAGGGCACGGTGCAGCCGGGCGTCGCCGTCCTGCCCGATCCGGTCGAGCAGCCGATAGCGGCCGAGCCGCTTTTCCGTTTCAACCGCCGTCCCGTCGCGCCGCATTTCCGCTTCCCGGCCAGAGCCGCCATAACCCGCGCCGCTGGTATAGCCGCAGCGCCTCACACCGGCCAAGTCCCAGGGCATCCACCCGCAGGTTTCTGTCCCGATGGCCGGTCCCGTCGAACGGCCTAGTCCTGTGATGACGAACGGCCGGTAACCTTTCGTTAGCCATGAGGCAGGAAGCTGATACCGCGAGCCGCACCTCTGCGACCCGCATGTGCATCACCCGGCGCGGAGCCTGCTGCCTTGCCCCACTCCCTTTCCCCTTCCCAATCGACCGGCCCGAACCTGTCCTGGCTGAACGGGGCGGCGCTTTACCAGATCTACCCGCTCAGCTTCCGCGATCATGGCGGCGACGGCTGGGGCGACCTCGACGGCGTGATCGAGGGGCTGGACCATGTGGCCTCGCTGGGGGTCGACGGGGTGTGGATCAGCCCCTTCTACCCGTCGCCGCGCACCGACTTCGGCTATGATGTCGCCGATCACCGGGCGGTGGATCCGCGCATGGGCAATCTCGCCGTCTTCGACCGGCTGATCGAGCGCGCCCATGGGCTGGGTCTGAAAGTGCTGGTCGATCTGGTCTGCGGCCACACCTCCAACGCCCATCCCTGGTTTGTCGAGAGCCGCCGGTCACGCGACAATGACAGGTCCGACTGGTATGTCTGGGCCGACGCCAAGCCCGACGGCACCGCGCCGAACAACTGGCTGTCGGTGTTCGGCGGTGCCGCCTGGACCTGGGAGCCGCGGCGGCGGCAATATTACCTGCACCATTTCCTGTCCAGCCAGCCGGCGTTGAACCTGCACCACCCCGCGGCGATGGATGCGCTGTGCGAGACGGCCGAATTCTGGATGGAGCGCGGGGTCGACGGCTTCCGCATCGACGCCGTCGACTTCTTCGCCCATGACCCGCAACTGCGCTCCAACCCCGCCGCCGTCTGGCGCGGGGCCGAACCGCCGCTGAAACCCTTCGCCTTGCAGCAGCACATCTACGACATGATGCACCCGGCCATCGGCAGCATCCTGTCCCGTTTGCGCGAGACGGTGGAGCGCCATCCCGGCCGCGTGCTTCTGGGCGAGCTGTCCAGCCAGCCCGGCGCCGGCCAGCGCATCGCCGCCTACTGCACGCCGCAGGGACTGCACGCCGCATACACCCTGTCGCTGGCCAAGCAGCCCTTCAGCGCCAAGGGCTTCGCCCAGGCCTTGAGCGCCGCCGGACGGCCTGAGTCGATCTGCTGGAGCCTGTCCAACCACGATGTGGAGCGGGCCGCCAGCCGCTGGCTGCCCGTCGGTGCCGATCCCCAGGCCTTCAACGCCCTGCTGGCGATGCTGGCCGCGTCGCTGCCCGGCACCGTCTGCCTCTATCAGGGGGAGGAGCTGGCCCTGCCCAATGCGGTGCTGGAACAGCACCAGTTGCGCGACCCGTTCGGCATCACCTACTGGCCCGACTTCCAGGGCCGCGACGGCAGCCGCACGCCGATGCCCTGGCGGGCCGGCGACCCCCATGCCGGCTTCACCGTCGCCGAGCCCTGGCTGCCGGTGCCCGACGCCCATCGCGACCTCGCCGTCGACCGGCAGGAACGGACCGCGGGCAGCCCGCTGGCGGTGTGGCGCGCCGCCCTCTCGCTCCGCCGCGAGCTGGAGGCGCTGCGCAGCGGCAGCGTCACCGCGGTGGAAGAGCATGGCGACCTGTTGTCCTTCGAACGCGGCACGGCAGACGACCGCCTGCTCGCCGTCTTCAACATGGCCGACCGGCCGGCAGAATTCGCCCTGCGCGGCCGTGGCGAACCGGAGGCTTTGCCCATTCCCCGCACGCCCGGCGCCCTGCCGCCGGAGTTGACCGCCGACGGGCGGACGCTGGTGATGCCGCCGCTGTCGGTCTTCCTGGGACGCCTGCGCACCCCGGCCTGACCCGTCGGCGCCTAGGCTCTTCGAGGGTGCCGGATACACCCTCGAAAGGCAGGCATGCACATTTATGCGATGCAGGGCGCCGCATCGGATGCTTTGTTACACTCTCGCCTAAGTCGCTGTAATTCCCTGATTCATCGCGGGTCGCGGAAAATGTCAGCAATAGCAATAATCTTGCGGAGTAGCGGGAGTGGAAAGAAGAGCGTTTCTCACCAAGGCCGGTGTCGGTGCCGTTTCGACCGTTGCCGCCTCGACCCTCGCGGCCCCGGCCATCGCGCAGAGCCAGCCGACCATCCAGTGGCGTCTGGCTTCGAGCTTCCCGAAGAGCACCGACATCCTTGTCGGCACGTCCGAACTGATCGCCAAGCGCGTGTCCGAGGCGACCGACGGCAAGTTCCAGATTCGCGTGCATGCCGCCGGTGAGATCGTCCCCGGTCTTCAGGTGCTGGACGCCGTGCAGAACGGTACCGTCCAGTGCGGCCACACCTGCGGCTACTATTATGTCGGCAAGGATCCGACCTTCGCCTTCGACACCGCGATCCCCTTCGGCCCCAACGCCCGCCAGCAAAACGCCTGGTTCCAGTATGGCGGCGGCCAGGAGGTGATGCGCGCCTTCTTCGCCAAGCATGGCATCGTCCAGTTCCCGGCCGGCAACACCGGCGCCCAGATGGGCGGCTGGTACCGCAAGGAAATCAAGTCGCTGGCCGACTTCAACGGCCTGAAGATCCGCATCGCCGGCATCACCGGCCAGATCATGGCCAAGCTGGGCGCCGCCCCGACCCAGATCGCCGGCAGCGACATCTACCCGGCGCTGGAAAAGGGCACCATCGACGCGGTCGAGTTCGTCGGCCCCTATGACGACGAGAAGCTGGGCTTCGTCCAGGTCGCCAAATACTACTATTATCCGGGCTGGTGGGAAGGCGGGCCGCAGGTCTCGCTCTACATCAACCAGAAGGAATGGGAGGCGCTGCCCAAGTCCTATCAGGCGATCATGACCGCGGCCTGTGCCGAGGCGAACGGTGCCATGACCGCCCGTTACGATGCCGAGAACGCCAAGGCGCTGAAGCGTCTGGTCGCCAAGGGCGCCCTGCTGCGGCCCTATCCGCGCGACCTGATGGAGGCCGCCCACAAGATCGCCTTCGAGCTGTACGACGACATCGCGAAGACCAACCCGGACTTCAAGGCCGTCTACGACAGCTGGAAGCCTTTCCTGGAAGAGGTCCAGCTGTGGTTCCGTGTGGCCGAGCTGCCGTACGACAACTTCACCCAGTCGGCCGGCCGCTCCAAGTAACGGGTTGCGGGCTCTGACGGAAAGCAGGGGGTGGCCGGTCCGGCCGCCCCCTTCTTCAATTCAGGCCAGATAATTCAGCAGCGACAGCTTCTGCGTCTGGCCGGCGACGGTGTAGGTCGCCTGCTGGACATTCATCGCGCTGCTGAGGCGGGCCGCGACCTCGGTCTGGTCGATGCCCTCGATCTTGGCGAGGCGGTCGGTCAGGGAGGCGACCGAATCCGTGTGGGCGTCCTTGTTGGTCTCCAGCGTGGCGGCGTCGGACGCGACCTTGGCATGGACCGAGCGGATCTGGTCCGATGCCTGGGTCAGCATCTCGCGCGCCTGGGTGCTGTATTCGGTCCATTTGCCTGGGTTGGCAGCCGCCGTCCGCACCAGCTGCATCGCCTTCACCAGCGTCTGGAACGCCTGATCGTCGGCGCTGACCCCATAGGTCAGGTTCAGATTGTCGTCGATCGTCACCTGCGACTTGCGGTACGCGTCGGGGTTCTTGCCCTTGGTCAGATATTCGGAATCGTAGAAGGGCAGGTCCGGCGGCTCGGCATTGGGCACGGCGGTCTGGCTGTCCTGCTCCGGCGGCAGCGTGCCGACCGAGATGGTGTTCTGCAGCGACCCGTTCGTCACCTTGGCGCTGGTCGAGAACAGCGACGAGCGGCCGGGGTGGTTGGGATCGGCATTGGCCGTGCTGGTCAGCGCGATGCCCGGACCGTTGCCGAGCGCGTCGATGGTGACCGGCGGGGCGGGGTTCAAATTGCCGAACTGCTGGCGCAGCTTGTCGGCCACCTGCCCGACATCGGTGACGCCGGCGGCATAGTCGGTGTCGCTGACCGTGTAGCTGACCTTGTAGGTCTGATAGGGCGGCAGGTCGTGCGGCTCGGTTGGATTTTTCAGATAGTAGTTCTGATTGTACGGATCGTCGGGATCGCCGACCGCGACCGTGAATTCGAAGGTGTCGCCGATGTCCACCGCGGCGCCGTTCAGGGTGAAGCGGTCGATCTGCGGCAGGGTGGCCGTCGGCGCCTGGGTGGTCGACGGGGCGGTCGCGGTGTTCTCCACCGTGGCGGAGTTGACGACGCGGGCGGACAGGTCGAATTTCTGCCCCGGCTGCTGGCCGACCAGGGAGATGATGCCGTTGGAGGTCGACACCGTCATCGGCAGCGGCGGGGTGGCCGCGTTGATCTGGGTGGTCAGGGTCTGGGCGACGAAGGTCAGCGTCTTCGGGTCGGATGCCTGGATCTGATAGCCGAAGGTCTTTCCGGAGACCGTCACCTCGAAATAATCGTCGGTGTTCACCACCGCGCCGTTCAGCGTGATCTTGCTGGTCTGCGTCGTCGCCGTCAGGTCGGTGACCGGCTCGGTCCCGAAGCGCGAGCCGGCGAACAGGTAGCGGTCGCCGAAGCGCTGGTTCAGCAGGGCCTGGATGTCGCGCATCGCGCCCTCGGCGCGGTCCTTGACCTGATCGGCCTGCGGGAAGCTGACGGAGAAGCTGCTGCTCGACGCCGCCTTCAGGCTGTCGAAGGTCAGGTTCAGGATCGCGCCCTCGCCGGGGCCGCCGGAGATGTTGAAGTTGTAGCCCTTGCCGTCGTTGGGCGGGGTGGTGCCCAGGTTGATGGCGCGGGTGGTCTTGCCGCCCAGACCGTCGGTCACCGTCACGTCGAAGGTGCCGTTGGTGCCCTGCTGCGACGGGACCGCGGTGACGGTGTATTTCGCGCCGACCGTCAGCGTCGATTTGGACGCGTCGATCGACAGCTTCATCCCGTCGGGATTGGTGTTGGTCGGCGTGGTGACGCTGGCCGGACCGGGCTGGAAGGGGAAGGTCGTGCTGGAGGTCCAGCTCGACACGATGGACTCCATCGAGGTCAGCACCTTGTCCGTCGCGGCGACGCGCGGTGCGGCGGTGTTGATGCTCTGGATGTAGTTGGTCTTCTTCGCCATCTCCGCCCGCAGGTCCAGAAGCTTCTGCACCTCCGGACCGTAGGCGTTCAGATCGACCGACTTCTTGCCCGTGGTCAGCTGTTCGGACAGCGTGTTGATGTCGTTCTGTCCCCCGGACAGGTTCCGGACAAGGCTCAGATATTTCGAGTAGCTGCTGACTCCCGTTATCGAGCTCATCGGACCACCGCCTCCAGCGCGTCAAACATTGCATTGGCCACTTGCATGACCCGTGCCGAAGCCTGGTAGGAGGTCTGGAGCTGCTGGAGCTGGGCGATTTCCTCGTCGATGTTCACGCCGGTCTGCGACTGGTAGCGCTCGCTGAGGAGCTGCATGGACTCCTTGTTGGAATCGGCGGCGGTGCTGGCGGTCTTGGCCGCCGCCATCCAGGTGCCGGTGATGGCGCTGCCCATGGCGCTGTAGGTGGTGTCCTTGATCTGCAGCCCGTCGGCACTGAAGCTGCGGCCGGCGGCATTGACCGCCTTGACCATATCGTCGATGGCGGACTGCTTGATTTTGCTGGTGTTGTCCAGGAGCTTGGCGTTGATGTTGATGGTGAAACGGTCGGTTCCGGTGAAGAACTGGTTGGCCTGTTCGCCGGCGGCGGCCGTGCCGCCATTGTCGTAGGCGTCGGCGAAGCTGGTGGGCTCGCCCGGCTTGGTCGGACCGGTGAAGGCCTTGGCGAACTCGTCCAGCTGCGAGCGCAGCTTGCGGATGATCTCCGTCGTCGGGTCGCCGCTGGCCGGGGTCGGCGGCTCGGTGGTCGAGCCGTCCTTGCGCATCTGGATCAGCGAGCCCAGCTTGCCGGTGGTCAGGTGGTTGTTGATCGAGGTGACTTGATTGCCGACCTGTAGGTTGATGTTGCCGCCGTCATAGGAAAGATTTGCCGGCTGCGCATCGACCAGCGCCAGACCCGACGGGGTGAAGATCGCCAGCCGGCCGTCCGGACGCTCCACCGTGCGGATGCCCATGTAGGTGCTCAGTTCGCGGACCAGCCCGTCGCGCTTGTCGGCGACGGCGTTGGCGGCGGACCCCTGGCCCTGCAGCGACACCATGTCGTTGTTGATCGAATTGATCTGCTTCAGCAGGTCGTTGACCGTATCGACCGACTTGGTGATGTCGGTCTTCATGTCGCGGTCGATCTGCTCCACCCCCTCCGACACGCGGCGGATCTCGCGCGAGAAGCTTTCTGCCGCCTGGACCAGCTGATACTGGGCGGTCTCGTCTTCCGGCGAGGTGGACAGCGTCTTGATCGCGGCCTGGAACTTGTCGGCATAGTCGTTCAGCAGCGGCGTCCCGTTTGTGGTCCGCATCAGATCGCCCAGCTGCTGCATGTAGGTGGTCGTCACCTGCGATCCGCCATCGCGCGAGGTCAGGTCCAACACCTGGGCCATCAGCGCCTTGTCGACCTCCCGCCGATAGGTCGTGCTGACGACCTGGCCGCTGGCGTCCACCGACTGCTGGGCGGTGTGGCGCGTGCGGTTCGGGTCGTTGGCCTGCGCGATGTTGTCCGAAACCAGCTTGACGCTGGTCTGGACCGTGCGCAGCCCGGCCGTGGCACTGTTCAAGGCTGCGAAGAGGGACATGGCGGGAGACCTTTCACGGATCGGGATGGTCGGGGCGGTGCCGGGACGGCTGCCGCCCCCCATTCAAGCGATCAGGGAACCGGCGATCGGGACGCTGGCGATCGGTAGAGAAGCGATCAGGCGATCAGTCGGTCAGGGCTGCGCTTAGCGCTTCAGCCCCAGAACCTCCTGAAGCATTTCGTCCGAGGTGGTGACGATCTTCGCGTTGGCGGAATAGCTCCGCTGGGTGACGATCATCTTGGTGAACTCGTCGGCGATGTCGACGTTGGAGCTTTCGACGCTGTTCGCCACCACGGCACCGGCGCCGTTCGTCTCCGGATCGTTGAAGTTCGGCTTGCCCGCCTCTTCGCTCTCGACGAAGACGCCGCCGGACTCGCGCTGCAGGGCGTTCGGATTGTTGAAGGTGATGATCGGAACCTTCGCGATCATCTTCGACCGGCCGTTGTCGTAATTGACCATGACGGTGCCGTTGTCGCCGAACACCACATCCTTGAACTGGCCGCGTGGCGCGCCGTTCTGGACCAGCTGGGTGACGTTGATCTCCTCGCCGGCATACTGGGTCAAGCCGCCCGGCTTCTGGTACTTGCCGAGGTTCAACGTGATCTGCTGCGGGCCGAAGCCGTAATCCACGGTGAAGGTGACGTTGGCGTCGGACCCGGCGGACTGGTTGGCGGCGCTGACCGCAGAGCCGGTGCCGACCAGGGCCGTGGAAATGTTGGTCAGCGTGCCGACCGTCTCCGGGGTCTTGCCGAAGGTCAGGCCGATATGGGCCGGCGTCTGGCCGGCGACGGCACTCTGGTCCAGGGTGAACTGGGCGGCGGGGGCATCGACGACCGTGCCGGTCGCACCGGCGGCCGTCAGCGTGTTGCCGCTCGCGGTCGCGCCGGGAACGACCGAGGCGAAATACTGCATGACCTTGGCCGGCGTGTCGTACAGGCCGTAATTGGCGTTGGTGATCGTCAGCGGATAGGTCGTGGCGCCGACCGTGATGTTGTAGGTGTCGCCGATGTCGACCGTGGATCCGCTCAGCGTCACCGTGCCGGTGCCGGTCATCGTGTTGGTGCCGGTCGGGCTGGCCGCGGTCTTGGAGGTGACGGTGATGACGCCGCCCTGCGCCGTGGCGGTCACCGGCAGCGAGGTGTTGGAGTTGATCTTGTTCGCCAGCGCCGCGGTGATGTCCTCCATCGTCATCTCTTCGCCGGTGGTGCTGTAGGTCACCGCCGTGCCGTTGATGCTGAGGGTGTATTGCGTGCCGATGTCGCCCGGCGTGCCGGTCAGGGTGACGGTGCGGCTCTGGCGCACGCCGGCCACGCTGGAGACCGACGGCAGCGAGCTCATCGTGTTCACCGCGGTGGAGGAGTTGGTCACCGTCGCGCTGGAGGTGACGTTGGTGTTCACCGCATTGGCCTGGATCGACAGGATGTTGCCGGCCGACGAGGCGGTGACGGTCGAGCCCAGCGCCTGGTTGATCTTGCCGGCCAGCTGCGAGACGACGTCGCTCACCGACGAATAGCTCTGATAGGTCGCAGCGGTCACCGTGTAGCTGATCGGCGTGCCGTTCACGTTGATGGTGAAGGAGTCGCCGACCTCGACCTGGGTCTGCGGGAACTGGAACTTGTCGATTTCACCCGCACTGGCGGTCGCCGCCGTCGAGGTCTGGTTGACGATGGTGTTGGTGGTGTTGGTGCCGGACACCACGTCGGTGTTCAGCTTGAACGGGGTGCCGGGTTCGCGGGCGGTGACGCGGATCGTCTGGCCCGACGAGGTGGCGAGCACGGACGCCGCCGGCGAGGCGGAGTTGATCTGGTTGGCCAGCGCGCCGGCCAGACCGGAATAGGTCCGGATCGAGCCGATGTTGTCGGCGGTGATCTTCAGGCTGTAGTTGGTGCCGTCGACCTTCACCGAATAGGTGTCGCCGATGCGGAGATTGTCCTGCCCGTTGGTGTTGTTGCCGGCGATGGTGATGACGTTGACCTGCGCCACCGCCGTCTGGCCGGCGATGTTCTGGCCAAAGGTCACGGTGGCGGGGTTGCCGGTGAAAGTGCCGTCGACGGGCTTGGTGTTGGAGCCCGGCGCGTCCAGGACCATGCGCCAGCTGCTGTCCGCCTGCTGCCGCCACTTGAAGTTGACGGTGCGCGGATTGCCCTGGCTGTCGAAGATCTGGATGCTGCTGTCGGGGACCTTTTCGCCTTCCTTGGGCGTCGCCGGCAGGTTGGCGGACAGGTCGATGGTGTTGGTCGCCACCGGCTTGTCGATCAGGGAGTTGACCTGGATCGGCGCCACCTGGTCCTTGTGCAGGACGCCCGTCACCGGATCGACCAGCCAGCCGTTCAGGGCGTAGCCCGCGCTGTTGACCAGATAGCGGCTCTTGTCCAGCTCGAAGTCGCCGGCGCGGGTGTAGAAGGCGGCCGAGGAATTGACCGTGCCCGTCTGCGTCTGCACCAGCGTGCTGGACCCCTGGGTCGCCACCTTGGTGACGCTGAAGAACCCCTGGCCCTGGATGGCGATGTTGGTCGGGCTCTGCACCTGGGTCAGGCTGCCCTGGATGTTGTTCATGAAGACCGGCTGCGCCGTGACGCCGCCCGGCTCGTGCAGACGCTGGCTCGACTGCAGGACCATCGTCTCGAAAGCAGAATCGACCCGCTTGTAGCCGATGGTCGAGCTGTTCGCGATGTTGTCCGAGATATGTCCGAGCGCCTTCGACTGGGCATTCAGGCCGAGAACGGCGGTTGTCATCGAACCGAAGATGCTCATGGCCGGGGGTCTCCGAAAGAAAGGGCAAAGGTCTTCTGCGCCCTATCTAGCAAGCGGAGTGCCAACTGCCTCCCCGAACTCAAGCCATTGAAATTCCTGCATCTCTCTAACAAACCGTGCGGCGGGGCCGGAAATTGCCGCCCGGTAGGAAAGTTTCGCCTAGTGCCGCCGGGGCCGACGGGCAGAAAGCTCCCGCCGAAGTTGCCTCTTCTACCGGGCGGTCCGGGCGGCGCGGGCGGACTGCGCCTTCAGCACGGCGGCGGCGGTGCCGAGCGTCGTGGTCCAGTCGCCGGGGCGCGGCTGGCGGAACAGGCGCAGCGACGGGTACCAGGGGCTGTCGGCCCGGTCGAGCAGCCAGCGCCAGTCCGGCACATGGGGAAGCATCAGCCAGCACGGCACGCCCATCGCCCCGGCAAGATGGGCGATGGCGGTGTCCACCGTCACCAGCAGGTCGAGGTTGGCAAGAATGGCGGCGGTGTCGGCGAAGTCACGCACCCGCGCCATCGCATTCGGCACCGTCACGCCGGGCAGGCGATCCAGCCCGGCGGCGGCCTCGCCGGTCTGCAGGCTGACGAAACGCACCCCCGGCACCATCAGCAGCGGCAGCAGGGCCGCCGCCGGGATCGAGCGGTTGCGGTCGTTGCGATGCTGAGGGTTGCCGGCCCACACCAGCCCGACCCGGAGGGCTGCCCCCTCCTTCTCCGGTCCGTCCAGCCGGTCGCGCCAGCGGGCAACGTCGCCGGGATCCGGGGAGAGATAAGGCACGGCCGCCGGAATGTCCGACAGAGCGGTGCCGAAGGCCCGCGGCAGGCTCATCAGCGGACAATGGAGGTCGTGCGGCGGCGGATCCTCGCCGCGCGACAGCACCTGGATCGACGACCCAAAGCACCGGTTGAAGAGGCGGTAAAGCAGCATATGGCTTTCCAGGATCACCCGCCCGCCCCCCGCCGCCGCGATCTTCGCCACCAGCGGGGCGTAACGGACAAACTGGATGGCGTCGCCGAAGCCCTGGTCCATGTGCAGCAGGATGGTGGCGCCGCCCGGCGGCTGTCCGGCCCAGGGCGGGGTGGCGAAACGGTGCCAGCGATGCTCGAACCCCTCCCATCCTGCGCGCAGGTCGCCACGCACCAGCCTCCCCACCGCGCGGGCCAGATGGGTGTCGGCATTGGAGGGGAGGCGCGCCAGCACGGCATCGAAGCAGGCCTCCGCCTCGTCGAAACGGCGCTGGTCGCGCAGGACCGTGCCGAGATTGAGCAAGGTCGCCGCGTGGCCGGGCCGAAGCCGGGCGGCGCGCTCCAGCCAGCGCCGCGCATCGGGGTAGCGCGCCAGCGCATGCAGGGACGCGCCCTGCGCCTCGAGAGCATCGCCGTCGGCTGGATCGAGGGCGAGGGCACGCCGCAGCACCGGTTCCGCCCGTTCCGGCGTCTCCGCCGCCCGGAGGGCCGCCCCCAGATGACCCCAGGGTGCCGGGGCGGCCGGACGGACGCGCACCGCACGGGCGATCCATCGTACGGCGGTCGCCGCGTCGCCGGTCTGCGCCCGCAGCACGCCGGACAGGTGCAGCGTGTCGGGTTGGGCCGGTTCCGCCGCCAGGATGCGCCGATAGGCGTCGGCCGCCGCATCGGCATGGCCGGCCATGTGGTGGTTGACGGCGGCGTTGAGAGCGTCCAGGAGTGTAGCCATGCCCTCTTCTCTACACCGGCCGGCCGGGCAGGGCGAGGGTCGAAGAACAACGAAAATCCCAGGTCAGCGAGAGCTGACGATCAGGAGCCCGTCACGGCAATGGACGACCGCCTTCCGACACATCTCTGGGTCTCGGCCCATATCCGCACGGCCGATTCCCAGGGGGTGGCGATGACCGTGGTCCGCAAGGGCGACCCCAGCCGCGGCACCGTGATCCTGAAAATCAACCGGCTCGACCGGACCTTCTCCGTGCTGGTCCAGACGCGCGAGGCCGATGGCGAGCGGCTGTTCTGGGCGCGCGGCACCGGCGCCGACCCGGTGCCGGAGCCCGATGCCGACGCCTACATCGCCCGCCAGCTCCGCTACGACCCCGATGTCTGGGTGATCGAGGTGGAGGATCGCCAGGGCCGCCACTGGTTCGACGGACCGGTGCGCTGACCGGTGCCGTCAGGGCGGTGGACCGATGATGGACAGCCGCAACTCTCCGACCTCTTCCGCCGTCGGCGGACGGGGAGGGGAGCCGGAAGCGGTGATGCGCAGGCGGAGCGCGAGGCGACCGTCCAGCAAGGCCCCGGCCGGCACCGGAATGCTGACCGTCCCCGCACCCTGACCGCGTTGGGGGCCGAACGGGGCGGCGCTGCCGATCAGCTGGCCGTCCGCCGTGGTGACCTCCACCGTCTGCCCGCGGGTGAGGACGCCCAGGGTGACAGCAAGCACGGCGGCCTCGCCCTGCCGCGGCGGATGCGGCAGGGTGAGTGTCGTTTCGCCATTCCCGTCCGGCCTCCCGGACTGACCGGCCGATGCAGCACCCGCCGGCTGGCCCGTCGGCAGGACCAGCAGGGCGACCAGCAGGGCGGCCGGCAGTCTGCCGGCCTGCCAGACTTTACAGGGTGTGGAGCGAGACTCCCTTGACCGCCGGTGCGGCGGTGGCGGAGCCGTTGGACGGGACAATGCGGACCTCCAGCGTTGCGGTTGCCGGCGCCGACGCCTGTGCGGCCGGGCTCTGGGCCAGTGCCGCCGTACGCGCCGGCTCGGGCAGCGGCAGGGTAAAGGTGGCATCGTCCGCCATGCCGTGCATGGCCGGGCCGAAGAAGCCGATGGTGCCGCCGTAATAAGGGCTGTCCGCCGCCACCTTCGTCACGCCGGCCGGCGCGTTGATCAGCAGGTCGAAATTCCGCGGGGCGTTGCCGCCGGCCGGGCGGGTCACCTTGACCGCCATCACCACCGGGCTGGACGGCGCCGCCGACAGCTGGACCGACCCCACGCCCTTCGCCACCGTGCCCTTGACCGGAGCCGACGGCTTGGCCGCCGCCACCTGTGCCGATTCCGCGTCGCCGAAGCCGTGCCGGTACTCGTACTGGAACCGTTCGGTGCTGAGATAGTCACCGGCGCGGCCGTCGAGGACATAGGTGCCGTCGGCGCGGACGAAGAACAGGAAGGGTTCGCGGGACAGCTGCGACAGCTCCTCCTTGTCGGTCGGCAGGATCGGCAGGCCCAGCCGCTGCTGCTTGCGCGTCCACACGTCCCACAGGCGGTCCATGTTCGAATGATGCAGGAAGAAGACGGGGTCCACCGGCGACAGGAAGTTGGTCATGTTGCCGTAGGGACCCGGATCCCACGGGCCGACACCGCCGATGTAATTGTGGACGAGGTTGTGCGGCTGGCCTTCCAGCACCGAGAACTGGGTGTCCTTGCCCGGCATGACGTTGTGCGACGCCGTCTTGGAGCTGGTGAAGCTGTGCGTCACATCGGCGTTGTAGTAGTCCACCGGCAGCAGGCCGGTCAGCACCGTGTGGGGCGAGCAGGCCTTGGCCGTCTTGTCGTCCAGCTTCGGATTCTCGCGCGTCAGGTAGCGCGCACGGTCGGTCGCGGCAAAGGCTTGGTTGCCGGGATCGCACTTGCCGTGGCTGCAGCCGGTGACGTCGTCCCACAGCTTGTCGAAGCTGCTGTAGCCGCGGATGTCCAGCTGCTTGCGCTGGGCCGCGTTCAGCGTGTCCCAATAGGCCTTCATCGCCGGCTTGATGTAGGCGGTGAAGGTCTGCAAATCCTTGGTGTAGGGCAGGAAGGCTTCGCTGACCGGAGTCAGCGCGCCGTCGAACATCTCGTTGGGGATCTGCGGCAGGAGCGTCCAGTCCCAATAGGGAAAGGCGAAATTCGGATTGTCGCTGTACTTGCGCACCGTCTCTTCGAAATAGCCGATATAACCGCGGTGCCAGACATAGAACCACCAGTTGCCGTGCGGGCAGTCCATGAAATGGACGAAGGCGTTGCGGAACCAGTTGTGCGGATGGTCGGGAGGCAGGGCCACCATCTTTTGCACGGCCGTGGCATAGCTGCGCAACATCGCCTTGCCTTCGTCGCTGGTCGCGCTGTAGCGGACATATTTCGCCGTCGCCGCCCGCGCGGAGCCGAACGGCAGCAGGGAGGCGCCCGCAGTGGCGGTTGCGGTTGCCAGAAAATCTCGCCGATTGAAATCCATTGCGATCAAGCTCCCGTAAAACGGTAAAAACATTGGAAGCTTGTATAGGAAACAGACGATTTGCACGTGAAATCAACCGGCACCGACGGGCATGCATGCATTGGGCGGATGCCGCCATACCTGCGCATGTCCGATGAAGTACGACCATGCGCAGGCCGGGAGCGGACGGGTCGGGAAATGTCCGGTGGCTCTAGGCTGCAGCGGTGACTCGGGGAAAGCGCAGGGTGAACCGGGTGCCTTCGCCGGGACGGCTTTCGACCCCGATGGTGCCATGCAGGCGGCCGGTCACCAGATTGTAGACGATGTGCAAGCCCAACCCGCTGCCGCCCGCCCCGCGCCGGGTGGTGAAGAACGGGTCGAAGATCTTCGGCAGCACATCCGGCGCGATGCCGTTGCCGTCGTCGGCGACCGACAATTCAACCATGTCGGGACCGAGCAGCCGGGCGGCGATGGCGATCCGGCCGGGCTGTTCCGGATCCAGCGCATGGACCAGCGCGTTCATGATCAGGTTGGTCAGGATCTGCGACAGCGCGCCGGGATAACCGTCCAGTTCCAGGTCGGCCGGGCAGGCGACGTCGATGGTCAGGGCCGTCCGCGCCTTGTAGGTCGGATGCAGGCTGCGCAGCAGCTCGTCGATGTAGTCCCGCAGCAGGAAGGGGCGGCGTTCGTCGCTCGACTGATCGACGGCGACCAGCTTGAAGCTCTGCACCAGATTGGCGGCACGGGTGCTGTTGGACAGGATCAGGCTGGCCATCTCCATCCCGTCGCTGAGGAAGCGCTGGAAGTCCGACTTCTTCAGCGCGTTCGCCGTGTGACGGTCCGACAGTTCGCCGATCAGCGCCTGCAATTGCGAGGCGCCGGTGATCGTGATGCCGATGGGAGTGTTCACCTCATGCGCCACACCGGCCACCAGCTGGCCGAGCGAGGCCATCTTCTCCGCCTGGATCAGGCTGGCCTGGGTCGCCTTGAGTTCGCCGAGCGCGCGCTCGGCGGCGTCGCGTGACTGGCGCAGGGCCTGCTCGGCCTCCACCTCGCGCGTCACGTCGACCACCACCGCCTGGATCGCCGGGCCGTCCATCCAGTCGACGCGCCGGCCGGTCAGCTCCACCCACAGCCCGGCGCCGTCCGACCGGCAGGCACGGATGCGGCGGCGCGGCGTCGACTGCCCGTTCTCCAGCAGCCGGTCGTACCCCTCGATCAGCGCCTGGCGCTCCGTCGTCGCCACCACCGACAGCAGGGATGGCAGGGCGACCACCTCCGCCACCGTCATGCCGAGCATGGCGGCGAAGCTGTCGTTGGCATAGAGCACGTGGAAATCGCGATGGATGACGATGCCCTGGATCGAACCTTCGACGAGATCGCGGAAGCGCCGCTCGTTGTCGGCGAGGGCCTGCTGCCGCCGGTCGATCTCGTCGATGAAATAGCGGATCGAGGCGCCGATGTCGGTGATCTCGTCGTCGCCGTCCACCGGCACCGGGATCGGCTGGCCGGCCGGTGCCGCAATGCCGCAATGAGGGGGGTGGCGGTTTCCCGACAGCCGGGCCAGCACCGCCCGGTTCATCGCCACCAGCCGCGTCGACAGGAAGCGGCGGAAGAAGAAATAGACGCACACCGCCAGCAGGAGCGACGTCCCGGCCAGCATCATCACCGTGCGGGTGCGTTCGGCGATCAGCGCAGCCAGCGCATCGGTGCGCTCGGCCGACTGGTCGCGGATCGAATCGTACAGCGTGCGGGTGGAGCGTTCGACCGTCTCGACAAGCACCTGGGCCTGTCCGGTCAGCGCCTGGGCGCGGTTGCGCGCCTGCAGCCTGTCGATGGCGCTCTCGAACAAACCGCCCGGCGCCACCAGCAGGGAGAACAGTTCCTCCTGCACGGTGGACATCATCTGCCCGGTGGGGTCCGGGGCACCGCCCGACAGGCGGGCAAGTTCGGCCAGCGTGCGTTCGGCGGACCGCGCCTCGCCCTTCAGGCGGCTGAGATGATCGAGCTGCGTGGCGCCCGCCGCCCGCGCCATCAGCGCCCCGATGCGCGCCGCCCAGGCCCCGGTGTCGGGCATGCTCTCGATCGCCGCCGCCAGCCGGCTCAACGCGCGGGCGGCTTCGGCCTGACGGTCGCCATATTCGATCTGCCGCGTGACCTCGGCATTCAGGTCGGCGACCGTGGCGGCCAGGATCAGCAGGGTGGAGCGGGTCTGCTCCAGCAGGCGGACATTGCCGTCGCGCTCGCCGGTCCCGGCATCGCCCTCCTTCATCAGGCCGCGAATGCGGGCGACCAGGAGCTGCATCGAATCCAGCTCCGTCACCACCCCGTCGTAGATGGACCGGCGCTGCGGCGTCGAAGCGGCGGCGGCAAGCTGCGGCAGCTGCGCAACCAGCTTCTGCAACGACCCGTGCAGTTCGGCGCTGGTGATGACCTCCGGCAGGGTGTTGGTGGACAGCGCCGTCACCTCCGCCCGGAACAGGCGGAAGGAGGACATCGACACGCCGCCGATCAGCAGCACCAGCAGCGCCATCACCGACAGGCCCAGCGTGATGCGGACGGCGATGCCGAACCGCCGCCTGCGGCTTGGCGGCGGTTCCTGCGGCTTGCGCCGTGCCGTGCCGTCCATGACCGCCGCGTCGCGTGCCGGCAAGGGGGGGGACGACAAGGCGGTGGAGGTCAGCCCGTCCATCACCGCCTCACCGTCATGCGGCCGTCCAGCCGGGGAACGAACTCGCCGCTGCGGGCAATCTGGTCGATCATCTGGGTAGAGACGAACTCGGTGTTGCGGTCCTCCACCAGCCGCGGCGCGCCGGCCAGGACGCCGTAGCCGTCGCCTCCCGCCGCCAGGAAGCTGCTGGTCGCCAGACGATAGCGGCCGGACAGGTCGACCGGCTTGCCGCCGACCGACAGGCTGCGCAGCCGCTGGCCGGGCTGACGGCCGAGGTCGACCTCGGCCCGGGCATTGGACAGGTGGGGGAAACGGCCCTGCAGTTGCTCCACCGCCGACACGCCGCTCTCCACCGCATCCCAGAGCTGCTGTCCGGAAACGTCAAGCACCACCCCGACATCGTGGAAGGGAAGTTCGGTGTAGATGTCGCGCCGGGTCAGCAGAGTGCCTGCCGGATACTGGCGGTCGCCACGGATGCCGCCGCCGTTGAACAGTGCCACGTCGCCGTCCAGCGCCTCGCGCAGCGTATCGACCACCGCGTTGGCGAAGGCGTTCTCGCCGGTCCGAAGCGACTCCTTGCGGGTGTCGAGCGGTGCGGTGAGACGTCCCACCTCCATGCGCAGCATGGTGTCGAGCCGCGCCGCATAGGCCTTGGCCTGGATCAGCACCGCCGGGTCGGGCGCAACCGTCGCCGTATCGATCAGGCGCGGCGCCGGGGTCCAGGTCACCATCGGCTGACCGCCGGGTCCGGCGGTCCGCTGCACCGTGAGGTCGAGCGCCAGCACCCAGGCGGCCTGCGGCCCGACGGTGGCGGACAGGAACCGGCCGTCGTAATCGACGGCGAAGGGTCGGCTGCGGTCCTGGTACAGCACGATGTCGGCCGGCCGGGCGGCCAGCACGCTGCGGTGGGTGTCGCCGGCATAGCCGGTCATCGCCACCACCAGATCGACGCCGTCGGCCCGCAAGGCGGCGGCCTTGGCGGTCAGCGCCCGCACCGGGTCGCGGAACTCCGTGCGCTGGGTGCGGGTGGTCTCCCGCGTCAGCACCGGCGTCGCCGCCATCACGCCGATCCGCAGGGGGCCGGCGGTCAGCACCACCGCCTCCTCCAGCCCGTCCGGCGTCCGGCCGGTGGAGCGGTCGACCGCGTTGGTGGTGACGATGGGAAAGCCGGCCTCGAAGGCGCGGGCGCTCAGCCGGTCGTCGCCGTGGTGATATTCGCGGTTCAGCGCGGCCATCGCGTCGATGGTCATGCCGTTCAGAAGGTCGATGATGTGGGCGCCCTGATCGTAGAAGGCGAGCACCGACGGTGCCAGCGTCTGTCCGCCGTGCAGGACCAGCAGGTTGGGGTTGGCGGCCCGCTCCTGGCGGATCGTGCCGGCCAGCCGGGCCATGCCGCCGCGCCCGGCGGTCTCGTCCAGATCGGTGGTGCCCTGGGTGTAGAGGATGGTCAGCCGCACCGGCCCGCTGTCCGCCACGGGGGCATTGGGCAAGGCCTCAGTATCCTGCGCATGCGCCGGCAGGATCGCTGCGAGGCCGATGGCAAGGCCGAGCACCAGCGATGCGGTCAGGGACGACGATGTCCTGCCGGACCGGGTCCACACCCCGCCGGCAGCGCCGATTGAAATACCGATAATGTCCATAGCCCGGCGTCACCATTGGCCCCCGCGCCGGATTATGCTCATTTTCCAGTCTTTGTTGAAGCAAAGCCGCGTTACGGGATTGTCATATTGACGACACACGGCTGGGAAGAGCACGCTTCAACCACTCGTAGACACCGAGAAGCCGAAGTATTTCGATCAACTTCATGCGAAGCGGTGCCGGAACTGCGACAAAACGCGGCGCCAGACCCGCCCTCCGGGTCTTCGCCAGGGCGATGCGGCGGGCATAGGCGATGCGATGCAGGGTGACGCGGCGTGCGGCTGTGTCGAAGCAGGCGAAGCAGGCTCGGGCGTCGCCCCCGCGCGGCTCACCCACCGTGCCGGGGTTCAGCAGATAGAGCCCGTCCGCCCGCAACTCCGCCCCCGCCGGGCCGTCGAGCGGCACAGCCTGCACCGTCCCGTCGCGCCATTCCCACAGCCCCGCCCGGTGCGTATGGCCGAAGGCGCAGATCCGTGCACCCGATGGATGCACCGCGAGTGCCCGCAGGCTCACGGCCCGTTTCCCGTCATCGTCCAGCCGGACCAGCTCCTTGCCCACCTCCGGATGCAGGGCGCCATGGACGGCGACCAGCGTGCCGTCCACATCGGCGGTCAGGGGCAGGCCGGTCAGGAAGGCACGGCTGTCCTCATCCAGCCTTGCCCTGGTCCAGGCGACGGCGCGCGCCGCCGGGCCGCTGAACCCGTCGGTGCCGATGAGGCCCGCAATCGCCCGGTCATGGTTGCCGGCGATGCAGACCGCCCCGGCCTGCCGCAGCAGGGCAATGCAGGCGGCGAAGTCGGTGTTGTAGCCGACGATGTCGCCGAGGCAGACGATGCGCTCCGCCCCTTCCGCCCGGATGGCGTCGAGCGTCGCCTGCAACGCTTCCAGATTGGCGTGGATGTCGGAGATCAGGGCGATTTTCATGGATGGCCGGGGTGTCAGGGCTTTACGAGGCGTGCGGAACGGATGCCACCGGGCATCCGCGCGAGCAGACGGTCCAGCTTCGGCCGCAGGAAGGGCATCGGGTCGTCCGGCGTGATCGCCTTCGCCTCGCAGCGCGCCACCCAGGCCAGCCAGCGCACCGCCGGCATGCCGCTTTCCCGCGCCGCCAGCCGGTCCTTGCTGATGTGGCACCAGCAGGCGCCGGGGCGCGCCTTGACTTGAGCCGGGGCAGGGCGGGGACGGCCGGTCAGGTCCGCCTGCACCATGGCCGGCAGGTTCACCCCGGCGACCGCCCCCAGATGGTGCCACAGGTTGAAGCGCGGGTTGATCTCCAACAGGTGCAGCCGTCCGTCCGGGTCGCGCTTGAAGTCGAACTTGGCGACGCCGCGCAGACCGATCTTCGCGGCGATCTCCCGCCCGAGTGCGGCCACATCGGCGCCCTCGCCGTCGATGTCGGTGATGGTCAGCGCCGTGCTGTGCCCGTAATCGACGGGGTAGGTGCGGATCTTGCGCCCGGTGAACTCCCCGGCCACCGTACCGCCGGCGTCGATATAGACATGGTGGCTTTCGATGCGCGTCTCCGGCCCGGGGATCAGCTCCTGCGCCAGCAGCTCGATGCCGACCGGGATCAGGCGCGGCCACAGGGCGCGAAGCTCATCATGCCCGTCCAGCCGGATCGCCTTGCCCAGCCCCTCGATCTCGTCCCAGGGCGGACGGCGGGTCAGCGGCTTGACGATCAGGGGATAGCGCAGATCCAGATCCGGCGCCTCGCTGCCGGGCAGGGGACGAAGGCGGCGGGTGCGCGGCACCGGCAGGCCCAGCCGTTCCGCCATCGCCTGGAACCGGCCCTTGTCCACCAGCGTCTCCACCAGCTCGGCGTCGGCCAGCGGAAGACGGAAGACGGAGGCCAGCCGGTCGCGGTTGCGCGACACCATCAGCAGCTGGGCGTCCTCCTCCATATAGAGCACCGGCTTTTGCGACTGGGCGGCGCCGAAGCGCAGCAGTCGGTCGACCAGTGTCCCGTCATTGCCGCCTTCCCAGGGGATCAGCTGCGCGGTGAAGCGGGACTGGGCGGTCGCCCCGCCCGGCGGCCCGACCACGGCACAGCGGATGCCGGCCAGCCCCAGCGGGCGCACCAGATCCATGTCGCCCAACACGCAGGCCAGCGGCGCGGCCTTCATCCCGGTCTTCATCGCCAATTCCCCTTCCAGATCCCGCACTCACCAGATCCCGCACTCAAATGCCTTTGGCCGGCGCGATCCATCCGCGCAGTGACCGCTTGACCGCATCGGCCAAAGGCAT
>Ga0206116_1000515_pt1 | contig 37206 bp, 29 predicted proteins | sample 3A1Ametagenome_FD_178000 | JGI IMG/M metagenome (GOLD analysis project Ga0206116, IMG submission 178000) | Enriched microbial communities from leaf-cutter ant dump, University of Wisconsin, Madison, United States - 3A1A | ecosystem: Environmental > Terrestrial > Nest > Insects nest > Nest dump...
CTCTTCCCATTCCGAACAGAGAAGTTAAGTCCGACAGCGCAGATGGTACTGCATTTGTGGGAGAGTATGTCATCGCCTTTTTTTAGAAAAACCCTTTGATTTTTTAGTCAAAGGGTTTTTTGTTTTTTGCTTATGTTTGTACTACATATTTTTAAATACCTAAGTGAGGTGTTTTTTTTGGTTCCTGAACGCAACTATTTTATCTTTTCTGCGTCTTATTATTAAATATATTTTTTTGTTTTTATCATGAAAAAGCTAGGTCTTTTTATTTTATTACTTTTGTCTTTAAACAGTTGTCTTCCAGATGATTCAGATTATGAGAAATATTACTTAGAATTAATTCCGGTTGAGGATGTTGATATACCGTATCAATTTATAGAAGGACACACTTATACTATTAAACTGAATTATAGAAAAAAATCTACGTGTCATTTTCCGAATGGGATTTATTTTAGCAACGAAGATTACACCCGAATTATCGCAGTTCAAAATATTGTTTATGAACGTTCGGATTGTTCTATTGAAGTGCCGGAACCAATAGTAAATCAGGAAGTTACATTTGATTTTAAAGTAACTCAACAGGCAGGAACTTCTTATATTTTTAAATTTTATAATGGTGGCGACCTATCTGCCAATACTAGTTTTTTGCTAATTGAAGTGCCCGTTGTAGCATCAGAAGATATTAATCCTTAATCATTTTATAATAGCATTATAAGGATGGATTTAAAACAAATTATACTTGATTGTCAAAATAATGAGCCACTGGCTCAAGAACAATTGTATAAGTTGTTTTCATCAAAAATATTTACGGTTTGTTTGAAATATTCTAGAAATTATGAAGAGGCACAAGATAATTTACAAGAAGGTTTTTTGCTGATTTTTAACAAGATAGATAAATACGATTTTAAAGGTTCATTCGAAGGTTGGATTAAAAGAGTGGTGACTAATTATATTTTACAACAATATAGAACTTCTGTAGTTTTTGAAGTTGTTAAAGATAATGTCAAGGTTGAAGAAGATGTGTATATCGATACAGATGATTTGCTAGGTATTGATTATTTGCTAAAAATAATTCAAGAATTACCAGATAGATATCGATTAGTATTTAATTTATATGTATTAGACGGGTATACACACAAAGATATTGCTACTATGTTAGGTATAACCGAAGGAACTTCTAAGTCTAATTTGGCTCGAGCTAAAATGATTTTGAAACAAAAAATAGATGATTCAGGGGTTAATATTAAAGAACTTTCTTTCAGATGAAAAATAAGAAAAATATAGAGCGTTTTTTTCAGGAGAACTTTAAAGATTTTGAAGTTCAAGCTCCTGCCGATTCTTGGAATACGATCAGTCGAAAACTACAGAAGGAGAAGAAAAAAAGAGTTTTGCCTTTATGGATAAAATTCTCGAGTATAGCGGCGACGTTTTTGTTAGGATTGTTTTTATTCGAATATAATTCGGATGGATCACAAAATCAAAGTATTACATCGACGGATGATAATATAACCAATACGAACAATACTAACGATAAAAATTCACCAACTTTAAATACTTCAAAATCTAATACAGAATTACTTACAAGCACGGATAATTCTTCCAATTCTTCCCAATCACATGGAAATTATACGCCTACTAATCCTTCTATAAGTCCAAAAAATACAGTAGTTTCACTTTCTAATTCTTCTACATCTAAGTTTAATACCTCTCAATATAAAAATTCAACCGATAAAACATCTCATTCAAGAAATGAAGATATAAATTCAAAGACAGATTTTGTGTTTTCTAAGGATAACAATCGTGCTGAAATTGTTACGAATAATGAAAATAAATCGGGTATTGAAAAATCACAAAGTATATTTAATCAAACGATTGATTTTACTTCTAATCCGTCAAATACTGTCTCAGATTCTAGAAACGAAGAAGTAGTAGCAACTACGGAAGAACCAAAAGAAGAATCGAATGAAATTTTAGATTATTTAGCTCAACTTAATGATTCTACGGAAGATAAAGATTCCGAGACGAACTCTAACTCAAATAATCGTTGGTCTTTAACACCTAATGTAGCACCGATAACAATGAATTCTCTATCAGGTGGTTCTCCTATTTCAGATCAACTTAATGGTAATTCGAAAGAATATTTAGCAAGTATGAGTGTTGGGCTAGGGGTAAATTATGCGGTAACTGATAAGATTAATATCCGTACAGGAGTAAATAAATTTATGGTAGGTTATAATACGCATGATGTTGCGGTATATGCTACTGCCAATGCGATTGATTTACTCAATAATAATATAAATGTAAACTACAACCCGACTTCTAATACATTGGTTATTAAACCGGAAAATACTTTTGTTACCGAAAGTGCAAATATATTACCGCCTCAAAATGGCTATCTCAATCATAAATTTGGATATATTGAAATACCAATGGAGGTATCCTATAAATTACTAGATACCAAATTTAATATCGATATTATTGGTGGATTTAGTACTTTATTTTTACAAGAAAACGAAGTATCAGTAATAGGTAATGGAATGAAAACAACGCTAGGAGAGGCTAATAATATGAACGATATTCATTTTAGTACCAATTTAGGAGTTGGTTTTAGATACGAAATTTTCAAATCTTTTGACATCAGTTTAGAACCGATGTTTAAATACCAAATAGGAACTTATTCTAAAAACAGCGAAGGCTTTAAACCTTATATTTTAGGGGTATATACCGGCTTGAGTTTCAAATTTTAATTCAAAAATTTATAAGACTTCTTCGGAAGTCTTTTTTATTTTAAAAAAACGTAAATTAGTTGCGTATAATTATTGCGATTAGATGAAATATATAACCTGGTTTTTAACATTTTTATTTTCTACTGCTTTATTTGCTCAAAATCCTGATTCTTTATTTCGAAGAATTCAGAACCCAAAGGTAGGGGTGGTGCTTAGCGGTGGTGGCGCCAAAGGGCTTGCACACATCGGAGTTTTGAAAGTGCTTGAACAGGAGGGGGTTAAAATTGATTTTATCGGAGGAACTAGTATGGGAGCCATGGTTGGCGGATTATATGCTGCGGGATACTCGGCTAATCAATTGGATTCTATTTTTAGAGTGATTGATTTCGACGAAGTGATTCAAGATAATTTGCCGCGAAGAGTAAAATCGTTCTTTGAGAAAGAAAATGACGAAAAATATTCGGTTACTTTTCCTTTTTATAAGATGAAATTCGGTATTCCGATTGCCTTTTCAAAAGGTCAAAACACCTATAATTTATTTAATCAATTGCTGTATAACGTTCGTCATACAGATGATTTTAATGAATTGCCTATTCCTTTCGTGTGTGTAGCCACGAATATTGAAACAGGTAAACAAGTTCTACTCAACAAAGGAAATTTAGCCCAAGCCATAGTGGCAAGTGGTTCTCTCCCGACGCTTTTTACACCGGCTAAAATTGATGGGATGTATCTCACTGATGGTGGAATTGTAAATAATTATCCGGTAGAAGAAATCCGAAAACTCGGTGCTGATATTATCATTGGAGTGGATGTTCAGACCAATTTGCTCAACAGAGAAGAGTTGAACTCAGCTGCAAAAGTGGTGATGCAAATCATCAACTTTCAGATGTTACAAACCATGAGCGCTAAAGTTTTACAAACCGATATTTACATCAAACCCAATATCAAGGATTTTAATGTAATATCATTTGCAGATGGAGATAAAATCGTAAAGAATGGCGAAACAGCCGCCGATGAATACCGACAACAATTCCGCGAAATTGCCAAACTTCAAAGCAATATTGAACAGCGAAAAAACGTATCGAATGAACAATGGCTTAAGAAAATTACGGCTATTGAAATCCGAGGAACGGAGAATTATTCGAGAGCTTATATTTTAGGGAAATTGAGGTTTAAAACCGGAGATGTGCTTAGTTTTAATGCTTTTAGCGAAGGTTTTAACCGATTAAATGCTACTCAAAACTTTAGTAGTATTAGTTATCATTTCGAAAAATATGCCGACGGAGACAAGCTCGTCTTGGTATTAGAAGAAAATAAAATCAAAACCTATATCCGTTTTGGACTACATTATGATGAATTGTATAAAAGTGGATTGTTATTGAATCTTACGCACAAAAACGTTATCACCCGAAATGATATTGTTTCGGCAGATTTGGTTTTAGGAGATAATGTCAGATATAATTTGGAATATTATATTGATAATGGTTTTTACTGGACCTTTGGTTTCCGTTCTAAATTTCATCAATTTAAGTCGGAAATTCCGGTTAATTTTTATGAATATATTCCCGAATATCAAGGACTTAAAAATATCAATGTAAGCTATTATGATTTTACGAATCAAGCGTATTTACAAACCATTTTTAAGCAGATTTTCTTAGTAGGAGGAGGTCTTGAATATAAAATTATCGATATCAATTCCGAAACGGTAACTATTGGCGGACAAGATTTTAATGATGTGTATAGAAGTTCAAATTTTTTGAGTGCGTACGGATTTTTGACCTTAGATACTTATGATAAAAAGTATTTTCCGCGTAGAGGAATTTATTTTGACGGAAATTTCAAATGGATTTTGAATTCCAATGTATTAGGCACTAAATTGGGTAAATATTCTATCGCTCAAGGAAGTGCTGGGTATGCAACTCCGCTCTTGCGAAGATTGACTTTGAATGTCACCGGCGAGGCGGGATTTACACTAGGTCACAGTGATGGCTTGTTAGACTTTTTGTTAGGTGGTTATGGATATACACCCATCAGCAATTTCAAACATTTTTATGGATATGATTTTATCAGTTTGAAAGGGGATAGTTATATAAAGAGTAACATTGGTTTGGATTATGAGTTTATCCGAAAAAATCATTTTAATTTCTATGCTAATTTTGCTAATGTTGGAGATGATATATTTTCTAAAACGAGCACATCTTTCGGGAAACCAACTTATACAGGTTATGCTGTAGGCTACGGAATGGAAACACTAATTGGTCCGATTGAAGTAAAATATACGTGGTCACCGGAGATTAACTCTAGTTTTTGGTGGGTAAATGTTGGATTTTGGTTTTAATTAAAAAATAATAGTATGTCAAATATTGGTCTTATAATCGAAGAAAGAGCCGCAGATATAGGTAATTTTATGGTCGGAAGATTACTTCCGTTTAAGCAAAAACGCTCGGTGGGTCCTTTTGTATTTATCGACCACATGGGGCCGGCAAACCTCAAAGATTACCAAAATGTTGATGTCGATGTACATCCGCATATTGGTTTGTCTACTTTGACGTATTTGTTTGAAGGAGCCATTTTGCACAAAGACAGTATTGGTTCTGAGATTGTGATTGAACCCGGTGCGGTGAATTGGATGACTGCCGGAAGTGGTGTAACTCACTCCGAACGTACTCCGGAATATCTCCGACATACCGATAAATCTTTACACGGATTGCAAATTTGGGTAGCCTTGCCTAAGCATTTAGAAGAATGCGAACCGAGCTTTCACCATATTGAACAAAAAGATATTCCGCAATGGGAAGAAAAAGATTTTGACATTAAACTCATCGCCGGAGAAGCTTTCGGAAAGAAATCTCCTGTTCCTGTTCATAGTAAACTTTATTTTATCGAAATCAAAACCCAAACCGGAGCTAAGCTGAGTATCGGAAAGGATTTATACGGCGAAAGCGCGCTTTATATTTTAAATGGAGCGATTGTGGATGGAGGAATTCGATACGAGCCTAAGCAAATTTTGATAGCTAAAGACACAAAACTGTGCGAATTTGAAATGGAACCGAACACAACAGTGTATATTTTTGGTGGCGAACCATTCGAAGAGCAACGTTATATTTTCTGGAATTTTGTGAGTTCGGATAGTAGTAGAATAGAAAAAGCCAAACAAGATTGGATGGCTCGCAATTTTCCGAAAGTTCCCAATGATGATACTTATGTTCCATTACCTGATTATCTCATTGACAAAAAACCGATATAATCCTTTATCTTTGTAGGATAAAAACTCAAAGTGATGAAAATTTCTATTGGTAATGATCATGCCGGAACAAGCTATAAATTAGCTATCGTTAAATATTTAGAGTCCAAAGGACATCAAGTTATCAATCGCGGTACAGATAGTTTGGATAGCGTAGATTATCCTGATTTCGCGCATCCGGTAGCTATCGACGTGGAATCTAAAAATGCCGATTTAGGGATTGTTCTTTGCGGAAGCGGAAACGGAGTAGCCATCACTGTAAATAAGCATCAAGGTATCCGTTGTTCGCTTTGTTGGACAAAAGAAATTGCGGAATTGGCACGACTTCACAATGATGCCAATATTCTGAGTATTCCTGCTCGTTTTACTTCACAAGAGCAAGCTATTTCAATAGTTGAAACTTTCTTAGCCACTTCATTCGAAGGAGGCAGACACCAAAATAGAGTGAATAAAATTGCTTGTCAATAATAAATTCAATAGTTCTGAGTTATTGCTTATAAAATTGGTAAATATGAGATTCACTAAAATTTTATTATTATCATTTTTTGTGATGTCAACTCTAGGGTGGTCACAAGAGCAAACTATCAATCAATTTGATGAAAAAGGTAACAGACATGGGGTTTGGAAAGGTATTCACGAAAAATCAAAAAGACCTCGTTATGAAGGAACTTTTGTGCACGGAAAAGAAACAGGAATTTTCAAGTATTTTGATGATACCAAAGCCGGAAAAGTAATTGCAACTCGAGATTTTTCTAGAGGAGATGGAGGTTGTTACGTTACTTTTTTTGATCAAAAAGGAAATAAAGTAAGCGAAGGATACATCAACAAGGAGAAAGAAAACGAAGGTAAATGGGTGTATTATCACAAAGAATCGCCACAAATCATGTCGGTTGAAAACTTCAAAAACGGCAAAAGACAGGGCAAAGTAGTAGTTTTTTATCAGGACGGAAAAATAGCTTCAGAAACGCATTACAACGAAGGAATTAAAGAAGGAGTTTTTAAGAAATATTCACGAAGCGGAATTGTTTTGGAAGAAATCCCGTATAAAAATGATCAATTTTCTGGGCTTGTAACCTACCGTGATCAAAGCGGAAACATCATTGCGCAAGGAATGTATGAAAAAGGACTGAAAATGGGGATTTGGAAGTATTATGAAAACGGAAAACTTACCAAAGAAGTAAACGAAGAAGAAAAACGAAAAGGTCAAATTATAGAAACAAAATAGCCGAATCAAGTGATTCGGCTATTTTGTTTATTTCAGTTCATCTAATACTTCGAGTATAATTTTACATCCTTCTCGGATTTCGTCTTTTGAAATAGTAAGTGGAGGCGTAATTCTCACCGCTTTTTTCTCAAACAAAAGCCAGAACAGAATCAATCCTCGGTCTTTGCAGCGAAGCACAACTTCGTTCGTGATTTCTTCGCTTTCGGTCATTAGTGCTAGCATTAAGCCTTTTCCACGAATTTCTTTAATAAGCGGATGAACCAACAGTTCGCGGAATAATTTTTCTTTTTCTAGGGTTTGTGGCATTATATCCGAATCTAGAACTTCTTTCAAGGTAACTAGTGAAGCGGCGGCAATTACCGGATTTCCTCCGAAAGTAGTGATATGAGCCATTTTCGGATTATCAGAAAGGGTATCCATCATTTCTTCTGAAGCGACAAAAGCTCCACACGGAAGTCCGCTTGCCATTCCTTTTCCGATAGTGATGATATCCGGAACGATACCATAGTTTTCAAATCCGAAAAGTTTTCCGGTTCTACCAAAACCGGGTTGGATTTCGTCTATAATCATCAGTGCACCTACTTCGGTACATCTTTGACGTACTTTTTTGAAGTAATCATTTTCCGGTTGGATGAATCCGGCGCCTCCTTGAATACTTTCCAGAATCACTCCCGCTGTTTTTTCGGTGATTTGCTCGAGCTGAGAAGCATCGTTAAAGTCAATGAACTTTACATCCGGAATAAGTGGTAAGAATGGCGCTTTGCGTTCTTTGTAATTCATTACACTCATCGATCCCATCGTATTTCCGTGGTAAGCATTGTTCATGGAAATAATTTCAGAACGTCCGGTGACGCGTCGAGCGAGTTTGATAGAACCTTCCGTAGCTTCTGTGCCCGAGTTTACCAAGTAAGTTTTCTTAAGGGGATGCGGAAGATTTTCAGCAAGAAGTTTACAAAATTCAATAGCCGGGCTTTGCGCGTATTCACCATAAACCATAACGTGCATATAAGTATCCACTTGATTTTTGATGGCTTCAATTACTCTTGGGTGACAATGTCCGAGCGTACAAGCTGAAACGCCGGCCACAAAATCCAAGTGTTTACCGCCATTGGTGTCATAAATATAAGAGCCTTTGGCGTGAAAAACTTCTATTCCTAAAGGAAATTTAGAAGTTTTAGCTTGATATTTTAAAAAATCGTTCATTTTAATCGAACTTAAAAATTGTGAGTACAAAGATATTGTTTTACGAAGGAAGTCCGAAGAATTAAAAATGTAAAATTCCTTTAAAATCATAGAATAGATGCGAGTTTTTTGTCAGAAAAAAATATATTTGCTTATAAAAATAATACTCTATGGAATTATACTATTCGTTTTCGATGCTCATTGTGATTGCATCTTTCTTCATGTACCTCAATTACCGTTTTTTGAAACTTCCGGCTACTATCGGAATTATGATTATTGCCATGGTAGTTTCGGTATTTATGGTAATTTGCGGAAACAGTCTTTTTCCAAACACTTTACAACATTTTTCGCAACTCATCCGAGAATTCGATTTTACCGAAGTTCTGATGGGAGCTATGTTGAATTTCCTACTCTTTGCAGGAGGAATCCACGTCAATATCAATGACTTAAAAGAGCAAAAAGGTCCGGTAATGATTTATTCGACCTTGGGAGTGATTATTTCTACTATTGTCGTAGGATATGGACTTTATTATATACTTCCTTTAGTGGGTATTGAGCTGTCTTTAATATATTGCTTACTCTTCGGAGCGCTTATTTCGCCTACTGATCCGATTGCGGTTTTGGGAATTTTGAAAAAAGCGAATGTATCAAAATCACTGGAAACCAAAATAGCCGGAGAATCCTTATTCAATGATGGTGTAGCCGTAGTCGTTTTTGCCATTATTCTGTCACTAGCTCAAGGAACTGACGTAGATTTATCTGTGAAACACATTACGTTGTTATTGTTCCAAGAAGCCGGAGGAGGTTTACTTTTAGGGATTTTATTAGGATATACAGCTTCTAGAGCCATGCGAAATATAGACGATTATAAACTTTCGGTTCTTACTACATTATCTGTTGTGATGGGAGGTTATTTAATTGCTAGATACTTCCATTTTTCGAGTCCGTTAACGATGGTGGCAGCCGGATTGTTTATGGGTAATTTCAATAAAAAATTCACTATGACATCGGTAACCAAAGATTATTTGAACAAATTCTGGGAACTTATCGACGAAATCATGAATGCTATTTTGTTCCTTTTCATCGGATTTGAGCTCTTGTTAATTCCGGATTTACCGGATTATTGGTTACCGGGTCTGATTGCGATTGTGGTGGTTCTGTTAGCTCGATCTATTTCGATTTGGTTGCCAACAAAAATCATCCCTTTCAAAAATAAATTTACACCTCACACATTGAAAGTACTTGTTTGGGGAGGAATCAGAGGTGGCGTTTCAATTGCACTTGCTCTTTCGATTGCCAATAGCGAAGAGAAAGAATTTATCGTTTCGATAACCTATTTCGTAGTGGTGTTCTCGATTATCGTTCAAGGACTCACTATCGGAAAAGTAGCCAACAGCCAAAAACTACAAGAACAGAAATAAAAAACAAAATCCCTTTAAGCCAGTGTTTAAAGGGATTTTTTCTTTAAGGATGATATTGTAAATGTTTTAATCTTTTCCCGACCAACGATTTTTCTCCAACGATTTTAAAACCTAGTTTCAAGTATAACTTTTCTGCTTTCGGGTTGTCGTAATCAACTAATAAACCTAATGTTTGTTTTTGTTTGATGACGTATTCCTCAATCAAAAAAGCAAAGATTTTCGAACCGATTCCTTTGCCTTGTTGATTCGGATGTACTCCCACACAATCGATATAAATCTCTCCTGCTTGTGTTTCATCTTCAGGATTAAACTCTTGAGCAAACTGCTCTTTGATGTAATGAGCAACAGGTTTTCGCAATTCTTGTAATTGACCTCCGTCATACAAACAAGCAACCGCTATAATTCCTTCTTTGTTTTCTGCTACCCAACAATTCTCATACGAATATTGATTTTGCCTTTTAGCGACCATTGCATTTAAAAAATCAATGGCTTTGTTGTATGATTTTTCTCCGATAAATTCATAGACAATATCTTCCATCGCTAACATCAAACAAAAAGCAATGGATGAAGCATCGTGTGGCTGGGCTTTTCGGATAATCATAAGATTTAATTTGAGAAGCAAAATTATTGTTTAATACTGAAAAATCCCATCCTGAAAACTCAAAATGGGATTTATTTATAGATTCCGAAACAAGTTCGGAATGACATTTTTGTTTAGCTCTTTTGTTCTTTGTTGAAGTAAACTAAGTAGTAATACATTTGTTTTTCTTCGTCCCAACCTTTTTCCACAAATTTCTCCGCACTTTCTGGGTTGATGAAATCAAGTTTAATCTGAATGTTGGTGTCAAGTTCGATGATGTTTTTCATCTTTTTACGAACATCCGTAACGGCATTATTAGCAATCGGAAAATTGGTAATATCTTCAATCGAATATTTTTCTCCTTTATCAACTTTGTAGTTTTTAAATTCAGGAATCAAATCCGGATTATCTAACACTTCGTTCAAGAAATTGGTTTCTTCAAACTCGTCATTTTTAGCGAAATAATTCACCGAACGGTTCATAAACAGTACTTCCTCTTTTTTGTCTTCAGCCGGAAGCACTACGTCTTTGGCAAAATCTTGAACGAATTTCAAATACTTTTTAGTCATAAAATTCTCGTCCTGAAAAGCATCTACGTTCAAGAAATGCTCCAACCAATATTTCGCATCATAACGGTTGTTGTCAATACTCAAAATCTTGTAACCTTCTTCTTTTTTGTAGTTGAAAATAAGGCAACCTTTGTCTAGCTTATTCAAGCTGATTCCTTGTTGTAGAATTAAATCTAGATTGGTTCCTTTTTCTTCGAATTGTAAAAAGTCGTGTTTCAGCTCACTTTTGAAAATCCCGATAGCATCTACCACGTTATTGTCAATCGAAACGTTGGTCATATAAGCCACATAAACCTCTCCAGTTTTGATATGAGGATGGTTGGATTGTTCGAACAGATGTTGCGTGATTTTCTTCGAAACCTCGTGAGCATTGCTCGGATTGATAAACATTTCGTTTACCAAATTATACATTTCGTTGTATTCAAGGTCAATTTCGTGCGCAAATTGAAAATAGTTTTCTTCTTTTTCGCGGAAAGGTTTAAAGAAAAACTCTTTCAATAATGGACTTAATTCGTCTGTAATTCTATACGGATTTTCAGATAAGAAAACAGTTTCGCCTTTATTTTTATTACCCACACGGTGGATAGATAGGTTGTCAATATTGAGGTTGAATAGGTTTATCATTTTTTATTTAGTTTTTAGGCTCAAAGGAGCAAAGACTCAAAGGTTTTCGCCTTCTCTTTGCTTTATTTTTTGAATGAAAGAACTTATTATTCTTTCAATTTCTCTACCCTGGTCTAATGAATTATTAAATTGTTCGATGGTGATGTATTTCAAGTTGTAAGCAATTTCGATTTGAGTCTGGAGCTCGAAAAGAGATGATAAAGAAATATTTAGAAAACGAATAAACTCTTTGTCACTTTTTCTTCCGTATCCTTCTGCAATATTACTAGGAATCGAAACAGCACTTCGTTTGATTTGTGAAGTCAGAGCATACATTTCTTCTTTCGGAAAATTAGAGCACAAAAGATAACAATCAGTGACAAATTGCATTGATTTTTGCCAAATTATCAAGTCTCTAAATGTGGCCATCTTTGTGCCTTTGTATCTTTGTTACTTCTGAATTAATTCCAGTTGTCGTCTGAGCTGAAATCGTCAAAATCTCCGAACTCGTCATCCGAAAACATATCTAGATCATCTTCGTCTAAATCGTCTTCGAAATCACTGTATAAATCATCTTCGTCAAATTCGGCTGTAAAAGTTTTATCATCCACTCCGGTGATTTCTCCGTGAGCAAAAAGCAAAGTAGGGTAGGTCTCGCCCGCTTCCTCTTCTTCTATGCTCCCCAGTTCTACAAAGAATGTAAACATATTCAAGAAGTCATATACGTAGATGATTTTGGTATTATCTCTATCCAAGATATCTTTCAGGACGAAATCTTGCATAGTGCTTTGTATTCCTTCCACATCTCCGGTATCAAAAAGCGGAATTTCATCTTCTTGATTCCATTTGTCGTCACATTGGTAAAAGGAAGCCATTTCACTACCGTCAAACCCGAATGCATTGCTGATTGTATTGTGTAAATCTTCAAGAGTATCAGTATCTAGAATGGCAATATCTCTGAAAATATCTTCTTCCGTATCGAGTATCACTCGGAATTTATAAACCATAACATTAATTTTGGACTGCAAATTTAATCAGAAAAAATTAAAAAAGGTCAGACGAACTGACCTTTGTAGAAACAAATTGCACTAATTTTAATTTGCTATAATTTCAACCAAACCTATTTTAGTTTTAAGTACGGTGAGTGACTTTGAATAATTCAACAAGAAAGAAATTGTTTCTTTTTTTGGCAAGGTATTTTTAGTGTTTTTTTGTTTAGAGTAGAGTTTTGCCATATAAATGATTTTAAGTTTACATTTATATAACGATACTCGTGGTGTAATATTGTTATTGAGATAAAATTAAATTTTTCTTCTCGATGATTTTTCGTATGTTCATAAGCGCATAGCGCATTCTGCCTAGCGCGGTATTGATACTCACGCCGGTGATTTCAGAAATTTCTTTGAATGATAAATCCTGATAGATGCGCATTATTAGTACTTCTTTTTGATCGGCTGGTAGTTCTTCTACCAATCTCTTGAGGTCACTTTCGATTTGATTCCCAATAATCTGACTTTCGATATTTGGATCAGAGTCTTGAAGGATGGAAAACAAAGAAAATTCTTCCGTATCGCGTTGGATAGGCATTTTTTTATTGTTTCTGAAATAATCCACACTCAGATTGTGTGCAATGCGCATTACCCAAGGCAAAAATTTCCCTTCTTCATTATAAGATTTTGTTTTCAAAGTGCGAATTACTTTGATGAAGGTATCCTGAAAGATATCATCAGCAACATCTCTATCCGATACTTTTGAATAAATAAATCCGTAAATTTTTGCTTGATGTCTTTCTATCAATTGAGCCAAAGCTTGCTCGTCTCCATTGATATAATTTGTAACCAATACGGCATCCGGGGGTAGAAAACTTACAGCCATAGCAATACCTTTTTAGAATGTTGTTAATATGAGTATTTTAAATCTAAAAAGTATTTTTATTGCATAGGCAACTGGATATTTGGTTTTGAAATGAAATCCAAATTTATGTAAAAAATGTTAATAAAACAAAAAGAGTGAAAATTTAACACATTAAACGTTCACTCTTTCTATCTATTTCTGCGATTTCTTATTAAGAGTCAAGCGAACTTAAGTAGCGTTCGGCGTCTAATGCTGCCATACATCCCGATCCTGCTGCCGTGATGGCTTGGCGATAATGACTGTCTTGAACATCTCCAGCAGCAAACACTCCAGGAATATTTGTGTGAGTAGAACCTGCTTTGGTAATTAGGTAACCGGTGTCGTCCATATCTAATTGACCTTTGAAGATATCCGTATTCGGTTTATGACCAATAGCAATAAACAATCCGGTCACAGCAATTTCCGATTTTTCTCCGGTTTTGTTGTTTACTATTCGGATGCCTTCCACCACATTCTCACCTAATACTTCGTCTACTTCGGTGTTGTATAGAACTTCAATGTTTGGCGTGTTGTTTACTCTATGCTGCATTGCTTTAGAAGCTCTCATTTCGTCTTTACGAACAAGCATAGTAACTTTAGAACATATTTTTGCCAAATAAGTAGCTTCTTCAGCAGCGGTGTCTCCGGCGCCCACGATAGCTACATCTTGTTTTCTATAGAAAAATCCGTCGCAAACAGCACACGCTGATACCCCACCACCTTTTAGTTTTTCTTCGCTTGGTAAACCTAAGTATTTAGCGGATGCTCCGGTAGAGATAATTACTGTTTTAGCCAAGATAGATTTAGAGTCGTCGATAGTGACTTTGTGATAACCTCCTACTTCTTTGCTGAATTCAACAGCGGTTGCCATCCCGATACGTACTTCGGTTCCGAAACGCTCAGCTTGTTGTTGTAATTGCACCATCATCGTTGGTCCGTCAACTCCTTCAGGATATCCAGGGAAGTTGTCAACTTCAGTAGTAGTAGTAAGTTGTCCGCCCGGTTCCATACCGGTATATAAAATAGGTTTCATATCTGCTCTAGCAGCATAAATAGCCGCTGTATATCCGGCAGGTCCCGAGCCGATGATAAGGCACTCAATTTTTTCTATATTATCTGTCATATTTTTGAATTTCTTTTCCTGCAAATTTAAGATTTATAATATCTATATCCTACAATAAAATTTTAGCTCAAGCAATTCTCGATTTCTATTATTGCTGACCAATAGCTTTTTAGCGCTTTTTTGAAGAATAAAGTTCGGTTTTCGGGTAATGTTTTTCGTATGCAAAGCTTTTGTATATTTGTTTTCTTACTCATTTGTAGATTTATGGAATTTATTTCGGTTTTTGATATGCTTAAAATTGGTGTGGGACCATCGAGTTCTCACACACTCGGACCATGGAGAGCAGCGCAACAATTTTTAGCAGAACTTCGCCAGCAAGATATTTTCGATTCGGTGCAATCTGTATCGGTGGATTTGTACGGCTCACTTTCTCTTACAGGTACGGGGCACGCGACCGATTTAGCCGTGATTTTAGGGCTCAGCGGTACTGATCCGGAATATATTCCGATTGAAGATATATCAAAAATTATTGAAACAGTTAAATCAACCCATGAGTTGAATTTGGCGGGAGAAAAGAAAACGCCTTTTACTTTTGATAAAGACATTGTTTTTCATAAAACCTTTTTGCCGTATCATGCCAATGGTTTGACCTTTACTGCTAAATTGGATAATAATTTGGTTTACAGTTCTACTTTTTATTCTATCGGAGGTGGATTTGTTGTAAAAGAAGATGATTCAGCGAAAATAGGGCAGGAGGTAGATGAGAAAAAAGTTCCGTATCCGATTGAGAATTCAAACGATTTATTGGCGCATACGAGTTCGCAACACAAAAAGATATCCGAAATCGTAACGGAAAACGAACGTGTTTTTAGAACTGATGAGCAGATTTCTGATGATTTGATGCGTGTTTGGAATACCATGCTCGAGTGTATGTACATAGGTTGTCATACCGAAGGAACGCTTCCGGGCGGACTCAACGTAAGACGCCGAGCTTTTGATATGCACAAGAATTTGATGGCAGAAAGTACGGCTACTTATTCCAATCCGTGGGAATGGTTACAAGCGATTCGAAATACAGAAGTAAAATTCCGACAAATCCTGAAATGGGTGAGTTGTTATGCTTTGGCAGTAAACGAAGTAAATGCGTCGCTCGGTCGAGTGGTTACCGCTCCAACCAATGGAAGTGCAGGTGTGATTCCGGCGGTATTGATGTATTATCTTACCATTGATAATCATCAAGGCGGCGAAAAAGAAATTCAACAATTCTTGAAAGTTGCCGGAGAAATAGGAAGTATCTTCAAAAAAGGAGCTACCATATCAGCGGCGATGGGAGGATGTCAAGCCGAAATAGGCGTATCATCGGCCATGGCGGCAGGTGCTTTGTGCGAACTGTTGGGCGGAACCCCGGAACAAGTAACCGTAGCAGCCGAAATTGCTATGGAGCATCACTTGGGGCTTACTTGTGACCCGATTGGTGGTTTGGTGCAAATTCCGTGTATAGAACGCAACACGATGGGAGCCATTAAAGCCATTAATGCGGCTGAATTAGCTTTAGAAACCGATGCTAAAAACGTAAAAGTTCCGCTAGATAAAGTAATTAAAACCATGTGGCAAACCGCTCAAGATATGAACCACAAATACAAAGAAACCTCTGAAGGAGGTCTTGCGGTAGCTGTTAATATCGCGGATTGTTAGTTCGGTATTTAAAATCTTTTATCGATTTCGTCCAAACTCATCGAGATAAAAATAGTCTTCCCTGACGGAGAAACATCCGGTTCTTTGCACGAAAACAGAGTGTCCACGATATTGGCTTGTTCTTGTTCGCTCAGTAGCATGCCTGATTTGATAGCTAGCGATTTAGCGAGTGATTTAGCGATGCTGTCGTTTTGAGAGTAACTACTCTCAGGAATTCCTTCTTTCAGGTCAAAAATCAGTTGGTCGAGTACCGAATTTACTTTGTTTTCATTCACATCAACCGGAAGGCCTGAAAGTATAATTCGGTCTGTTTCAATTACATCAAATTCAAATCCGAGTTGCTCGAGAGTGGAACGCAATTCTTTGAGTAAAGCGGTTTCGTATTGTGAATAATAAATCTCCAACGGGAATAATAACTTTTGCGTAAGCGAATGCGTTACCGTGATTTTTTTTAGAAAATCTTCGTATAAAATGCGCTCATGTGCTCTTTGCTGATGAATGAGTATAATCCCAGATTTGATATGATTAGCAATATATTTTCGGTGAATCTGATAGGTTTTAACCGAAGTTTCTACGGCTTGATTCACGGGTTGCTCTTCAAATAATGAACCTACAATTTGTTCAGATACTACTTCGATATCTTTGATTAATTCTACTTCCTCTTCTTTTAGTCCGACGTATAAACTTTCCCAACTTGGCTCGCGCTGTGGTTTCGGATAGCTTTTAGCAGCGTAGCTAGAACTAGATTTAGGTTTTTCTTCGCTCGCAAAAGGATTAAAATCTGAACGTACTTGGATGGTCGGATATTCTGATTCTTTGTCTTTGTATTCGTAAGGTACATCCAGCGTAGCATCTTTGTCAAAATCCAAAACAGGCGCCACATTGAATTGCCCTAAACTGTGTTTTACCGCCGAACGAAGAATAGCGTATAACGATTGTTCATCGTCAAATTTTACTTCAGTTTTGGTCGGGTGAATATTGATATCAAGCGTATGCGGAGGTACTTCGAGATAAATAAAATACGAAGGTTGGATGCCTTCTTTTAATAATCCTTCATACGCACTCATCACCGCATGATGCAAATAGCCGTTTTTGATGAATCGGTCATTGACAAAAAAGAACTGTTCGCCACGATTTTTCTTGCCGAATTCCGGTTTGCCGACAAATCCATTTATAGTAACAATTTCGGTTTCTTCACTAATCGGAACGAGTTTTTCATTAGTTTTTCCGCCGAAAACATTCACGATGCGTTGTCTTAGATTCGAACTTGGAAGATTAAATAATTCTCCACCGTTCGAATAAAGCGAAAAAGCAATTTTAGGATGTGCTAATGCCACGCGTTGAAATTCGTCAATGATATGGCGCATTTCGACCGTATCAGATTTCAAAAAGTTTCTTCGCGCCGGAATATTGAAAAACAAGTTTTTTACCGAAAACGAAGTTCCTTTCGGAGTCACCGTAACATCTTGAGTGATGACTTTACTTCCTTCGATAATTAAGTGTGTTCCTAATTCTTCTTGCTCTTGACGGGTTTTGAGCTCTACGTGAGCAATAGCGGCAATCGAAGCCAACGCTTCTCCGCGGAAACCTTTGGTCTGCAAAGCAAACAAATCTTCAGCAATTCGGATTTTGGAAGTAGCATGTCTTTCGAAACAAAGTCGAGCATCGGTAACGCTCATCCCGATTCCGTTATCAATTACTTGAACCAGTGTTTTTCCGCCATCTTTTACGATGAGCTTGATGTCCGTAGCTTTAGCATCAATGGCGTTTTCGAGGAGTTCTTTGACAACCGATGCCGGTCGTTGAACCACTTCTCCTGCTGCAATTTGATTAGCTACGTGATCAGGAAGTAATTGAATAATACTTGACATGTAAGGGTGTTCTTTTTTCAGGGGAACAAAGTTAATCAATTTGGCGTAGGATTTGGGGTTTACTGTTTAGGAATTATGAACAACGCCAATTAAGATATATGCTTTACTATTCGTGCTCTACATCTAGTTCTACCCATTGAATGTTTTGATTCCCTGCTCTATCTAAGGCATACACCCCGAAGTGATACATCCCGTGTTCGGCATTAATTGGAACTTGAACAGTAGAATGAATTATGTCATTTTTGCCCGAAAGATTTCCTTCTGAATGATAATTCCAAGGGATATCCTCGTTTTGCGAATTTAATCGGTTGTGTGAATGTCCGTCGCCTGAATAATGAATTTCTATTTTGTACGAAGCTAGCTCGACATTGTCCGAAAAAGCGATTTCAATGGTTAAATTTTCACCCGATAGAACGCTTTGTTCGTCAGTGGGTTTGACAATCGAAATGGTAGGCTTTTCCGTATCTGGGCTGGTGCTGTCCGAAGAACAAGAAAAAAGAGTAAGAGTAGTGATAATGGCTAATACATGTTTGAATGGTTTCATGAATTTTTGTTTTTATTAATGGTTAAAAATGTTGAACTGATTTTAAATGGTTTATTAAAACGGAATCTGAAGCATCACTTGAATGTTTCGGCCTTGTTCCGGAATCTCTAAGGCTCTGTAAAAACTAGTGTGAGAATAATAATGGGTATCCCACAGGTTTTGAACCGATAGAATAAGTTTCGGAGTTGTTTTGCCGAATTTAAAAGTGGTAGAAAACCCTAAATCCATAACAAAACTTGCCGGAGTAATCTCTTCGTTTTGAGCAATTCGGTTTTGAGTAGCGAAATACTTTCCGGAGAAATAGATTTCAGTATTTTTTAAGTGTTTTGAATCGCGAATCAAAGTATAATTCACTTTCGTGTACAGATTAAACGGAGGTGTGAATGGCAGAGGATAATTGTCTTTGAGTTGTTTGTTGTAAATGTATTCGGCGATGATGGTCGTTTGGAAGCGATTCCAAGTAATTTCACTTTCGAATTCTCCTCCGCTCAGTAAAGCCCTAGTTTGTGCATATTGGTAAATTTGCCCGGCATGCGGGAGAATCGAAAATGCTCCGGAAGGTTTTAAATAAATAAAATTAGAGAAATAATATAGATACGGATTTACGCCTATGCGGAACTTATCGGAAGAAAAACCGATTTGCAAATCTGCCGTATAACCTTTTTCGGAATTCAGAGAAGAATCGCCTTTTTCGTGACGAAACGACCCATGATGAATTCCGTTAGCGCCAAGTTCTATTGCCGTAGGTGTACGAAAACTACTGCCTAAATTAAGTGCCACGCTCCATTTTTCATCAGGAGTGTATAACAAACCCATTTTTCCGTTGAGGTTGGAAAAGTTTTTCGATAGTTCAGGGCTTCGTAACGCGTATTGATTGGCTATTTCTTGCGAATAATTTTGGCTTGTCAAATAGTCGTAGAGAATGGTGTCGTAGAACCCTGAAAGGCTTATGGAAGCGTAATCATAACGCACGCCTAGATTAAATTTTATCTGATTTGATAGTTTATAATGATGTAAAGCAAACATTCCTGTCGCGAATTGTTTGTATTCGGGCAAAAGAAAGTTATAGCCTTTGATGGTGTTTTGCTGATAGTGCGATTGCAGTCCGAGTTCAGTTTGGCTAAAAGAAGAATGATGAAGCATCAGAGTAGTATCAGCACTCCAAGTAGTAAGGTTAAAATCCAACTCTACGTCAGAATGGCTTTCAGGCGTATTTTGGTTGGCGTAATGCGTATGAAATTCGCTCATTTCTTGACGGCGATTGTTTTGATAGCCTAATGCTATGCTTACTTTATTTTCTGAAAAATTCCACTGATGTGAATTCTGAACCGTCAAGTGATTGACTTGTTGGTATGGATAGTTAATGTTGCGAGAATTTTTGTCGTCTTGCAGGCGATTGAGTTCAGGCACGCCATGAGCTCCCGGAAAGAATCCCGCTTTTGTGCGGTTGTTTGATAATAAGAATGTGGACTGATAATTCTCACCCATATAACCAATTTGCCCCATGGCGTTCCATTCCATTCCGGCTGTGTTTTTGAGTTTTCGGTTGTGAATAGGGATGTTTCGAGTCAGGTAAACGATAGTGTCGGTCGTAGTTTTTAGGTCGCCGTAATCCAGATACGAAGCACTTAGTTTATAAAACAGTTTGTTTTTTCGTTCTTTTAAATCGAATGCTGCTCCGATGGTTTGGTTCACGCTTCGCCCCAATAGCGTTATATTGCCTTGAATGGAGTCTTTTTGAGGGGCAGAATTGTTTTTAATGACCAATGCTCCACCGATGGCATCACTTCCGTAACGGATGGAAGCCGCTCCTTTGATAACTTCGACTTCTTCGGTTGAAAAAGCGTCTATTTCGAGTCCGTGGTCCGAACCCCACGGCTGACCTTGATGTTTGATGCCGTTGACAGCCACAGCTACACGGTTATGTCCTAATCCTCGGATGATAGGTTTTGCCGCTCCAGAGCCTATACGAAAGGCGTTTACGCCGGCGGTGTTTTCGAGCGAGCTGGCAAGCGAGCCTGAAAAGTTAGTGGTGATAGATGCGTTGGATATTTTTTCGGTATTTTCAATAGTTTGAGAAGTAGAATTAACAGCAACTTCTTCCAGTAGGTTAAGTTTCGGAAGTAATTGAATTTTGATGTGAAGATTGCTCTTTAGCTCAATAATTCTCAAATATTCTTGGTAATTGATATGAGTGACAGACAAAGTGAAATTGCCTTTCGACAAGCCTGAGATGGTGAAAAATCCTTCAGAGCTAGAACTAGTTTGATGCTGACCTAGTTGTACAACGGCTCCCGATACCGGTTTTTGCTCGGCATCTACAATAGTTCCGGACAAGGTAAATTGCGAATAACCACAATACCCCATTACTGCAAAAAGTAGGGAAATAAGATGTTTATACATGCGCGTATGTTTTCGATTTCTTGTAAAAAGAAAATCGGATTTGGGTAAAAATGTTTGTAATAAAATGATTTGATTTTACAGTAGTCGGATAAGCCTAAAGCCGGTCTTTAGCCCTGATGGAAGTGGCATCCTTTTTTGCATCCGAGCGCAGCGAGGAGCAAAAAAGATAAAACGGACAGCAGGAAACACCGCTATGGGGCATTCCTGAAGCTTATGCTACTGAAAATGTAAAAGATTATACAAACGGAGGTGCGCGAAGCGAGAAGTGAATTGGCTTGCAGTTCAGAAAGTGCTGGTGATAAGCCAAATCGGGTTGAGCGTCATTCTCCAAAAGCAGGAGAGGCGTAAAGCTGAAAAATTCAAACTCGGTAAACGAGCTGAGCGTAAAATCACAAAGCGAGCAATCGTGTTTTGGTGATGCGTCTATATCAGTGTTGTGCTCAGCGCAAACGTGTGTCGTGGTTTCGGATAATTGATGCTCCAAAAAGTGAACAGCACGAAGCACGAAGGACAATAAAAATATCCCGAGCAATAACAGGCTATATGTGTGGATTTTAGCTTTCAAATCGAGTGCAAAGATACGTCTATAATTTTGAATTAAAAAAGTTTTGTGGTTTGAAATCAAATACTTACTTTTGCAGCCTCATTTATAACAAATAAAAATTTTAATTATGAATCACTACGAAGCTGTTTTCATTTTGAATCCCGTTTTATCTGAGCAACAGGTAAAGGAAACAGTAAGCAAATTTGAAGATTTTCTTACTTCACGTGGAGCTAAAATGGTATCAAAAGAAGATTGGGGGCTAAAAAAATTAGCTTACGAAATCCAACACAAAAAAAGCGGATTTTACCATTTATTTGAGTTCCAAGTTGCAACTGATGCAATCGCTGCATTAGAAACAGAATTTAAACGCGATGAGAGAATTATGCGTTTTATCACTGTGAAATTGGACAAACATGCTGTTGCATGGGCTGAAAGAAGAAGAGAAAAACTTAAATCAAAAGCTAACTAATCATGGCAAATTTAGAACAATCTGCAAAAGGAAAAAGAGAAGGAGATATCAGATATCTTACACCTCTTAACATCGATACTAACAAACAAAAAAAATACTGTCGTTTCAAAAAAGCAGGTATCAAATACATCGATTATAAAGATGCTGATTACCTACTTAAATTTGTTAACGAGCAAGGTAAAATTTTACCACGTCGTTTGACAGGAACTTCTTTGAAATACCAAAGAAAAGTATCTGTAGCTATTAAAAGAGCTCGTCACTTAGCTCTTATGCCATATGTGGCTGACTTATTAAAATAATTCAATTTAAATAACCGTTGTTGGTTTCTGCCCGGCAGAACCTAACTTCAATAAAACAAGGACATCAACATGGAAATTATCTTAAAACAAGATGTAGCAAATTTAGGGTTTAAAGATGACGTAGTATCTGTAAAACCAGGTTACGGACGTAACTACCTTATTCCTCAAGGAATGGCAATTCTTGCTACACCATCTGCTAAAAAAGTTTTAGCTGAAAACTTGAAACAAAGAGCATTTAAAGAGCAAAAAATCGTTGACGATGCTAAGAAATTGGCTGAAGCTCTTAAAGCTGTTGAAATCAAAATCACTGCTAAAGCAGGTGGAGAGAAATTATTCGGATCTGTAACAAACATCGATATCGTTGAGGCTTTAGCTAAAGCGGGTCACAACATCGACAGAAAATATGTTACTTCTGGAACCGTAAAAAGAACAGGTAAATACACAGCGAGTGTACGTCTTCACAGAGATGTTATCGTTGAGTTACCATACGAAATTATTGCTGAACAATAATTTTTATCTTATCTCATAAAAAAGCAGGAATCACTTCCTGCTTTTTTTGTTTCTATAAAATTGAAAATTTCAGGGATTAGTTGCTCCCTGAAATCATTTCGATAAATTCTTGCTCAGTTAGTATTCTAATTCCAAGATTAGTCGCTTTTTCTAGCTTTGAAGGTCCCATATCTGCTCCGGCTACTACAAAATCGGTTTTGGACGAAATAGAACTTCCTACTTTTCCGCCATTATCTTCGATAGTTTGTTTAATGCCATCGCGTGAGAAGTGTTCAAACTTCCCGGATACTACAATAGTTTTCTCTTCAAAAATGGTACTTACTTGCGTACTTGGTTTTTCTTGTATTTCTAATTGTACGCCATAGCTTTTCAATCGGTTGATGATTTGAATATTCTCCGGATTTTGGAAAAAGTCAACTACGCTTTGCGCGATTTTCTCTCCGATTTCATCTACCAAAATCAAATCCATAAGGGTAGCCTGAGCTAAGGCATCAATATTTTTGTAATGTTTGGCTAGTTTTTTAGCAACCGTTTCACCCACATATCTAATTCCTAGAGCATATAAAACTCTTTCAAAAGGAATTTGTTTTGAGTTTTCGATACCATTAATCAGGTTTTCGGCTGATTTCTCGGCCATTCGCTCCAGCGGAATGATTTGTTCTTTTTTAAGTTCGTATAAATCGGCATAGTTTTGAGCCAGTTGGGATTTGTATAACAAAGTCACCGTTTCACTGCCCAATCCTTCGATATTCATAGCTTTTCGGGTGATAAAGTGTTCAATTCTGCCTATGATTTGAGGCGGACAACCGTAATAATTCGGGCAATAGTGTTGCGCTTCGCCTTCTTTTCGCGCAAGAGCAGAACCACATTCCGGACAGTTTTGGATATAAATCACAGTTTCGGAATCAGCCGGACGCTGGGTTAAATCCACGCCGACTATCTTAGGGATGATTTCTCCTCCTTTTTCTACAAATACCGTATCGCCGATTCGCACATCGAGTTTAGCGATTTGGTCAGCGTTGTGGAGCGAAGCTCTTTTTACTATCGTTCCGGCTAGTTGCACCGGTTCTAGATTCGCAACCGGAGTAATGGCTCCCGTTCTTCCGACCTGGTACGAAATGGAATTCAATCGGGTAGAGGCTTGTTCGGCTTTGAATTTGTAGGCAACTGCCCATCTCGGCGATTTTGCAGTATAACCTAGTTCTTCCTGAAAATCACAATTATCAACCTTAATTACTACTCCATCGGTTTCAAACGGCAAGTTATGGCGGTGTTCATTCCAGTAATCTATAAAGTCAAATACTTCAATCATATTAGAAGCAAACTTATATTGATTCTTTTCTTCTTTTGGAACTTTAAAACCCCAATGATATGCATATTCTAAAGCTTCGTGTTGAGACGTCCAACAAACTTTACTAGTGCCAGTCATAAAATATAATATGCAGTCTAAACCACGTCTATGAACTTCGGAACTATCTTGTAATTTTAAGCTTCCAGAAGCGGTATTTCTAGGATTTGAATAAGGTGTTTCTCCAATTTCGATTAATTCCTGATTCATTTTTTTAAATTTTTCTATAGGAAGAATTATTTCTCCTCTAATCTCGAATTCGTCAGGATAACCTTCTCCTTTTAGGTTTAGCGGAACAGATTTAATGGTTCTTACATTTTGCGTCACGTCATCTCCTTGGAATCCATCCCCACGGGTTACGGCTCTCAGAAGTTTACCATCTTTATAAGTAATACTAATCGAAGCGCCATCATATTTAAGTTCGCAAGTGTATTGTACCGGTACATTACCCAATAGTTTCTGAATGCGAGTTTCCCATTCCAGTAGTTCTTCTTTCGAATACGCATTATCGAGTGAATACATTCGAGTTTTGTGCGCCACTGTCGGGAAGTTTTTCGTCACGCTTCCGCCTACTCTTTGCGTAGGAGAATTGGCATCAAAATACTCGGGATACTTAGTTTCTAACTCCTGAAGTTGCTTGAGTTTTTGGTCAAATTCGAAATCAGAAATAGTCGGATTGTCCAACATATAATAGTTGTGATTGTGTTGTTCCAGTTCGGCTCTAAGGCTTTCTATCAGTTGTTTTACTTCCATAGTTCGTGTTTCATCCTTACAAATATAAATCTAATCTGCTAAAGGAATAAGCAAGGCGAAACAAAGTTTTCCGGAAATATTACACCGCCATCGAGAATATTCTAGAATTCGGGGCTTTGCGCTTTAGCCTTACATCAAAAGCCATACACACATTGCGGATAAACGGTTTTCCTTTTTCGGTTACTTCAATACCTTCTGCAAGGATGTTCACCAACTCATCGCGCTCCATTTCTTGCAGACTTTCAAGGATTTGAACTTTGTCGATAGTGTTGTCAGACTCGTTCCAAACGGTACGGAAATGACACATTAAATCCAAAATATGCTTGCGAAGTACCAAATCTTCCTCGGTTAATAAATGTCCTCTAAAGATAGGTAAACGGTTATTTTCTAACTGTGCATAATAATCTTCAATAGACTTCTCGTTTTGCGCAAAACTATACCAGGTATCTCCGATAGACGATACGCCGAGCCCAATCATCAATTGAGTTTTTGAGGAAGTATATCCCATAAAGTTTCGGTGCATCGAGTTGTTTTGATAGGACGTGTACAAAGAATCCGATTTCAGGGCGAAGTGGTCCATCCCGATTTCGATATAATCGTTTTCGGCTAAAAGCAGTTTGCCTTGTTCGTACATCGCTCTTTTGACTTCGTCCTGCGGAAGGTCTTCCTCCTTGAAGCCTCGCTGTCCGTTACCTTTAATCCAAGGTACGTGCGCATAGCTATAGAATGCCAAACGGTCGGGTTTTAGGGAAGTAGTTTTGTGGATGGTACCGTAAATGTCTTCTAACGTTTGGAACGGCAACCCGAACACCAGGTCATGGCTGACGGAAGTATAACCGATTTCTTTTGCCCAACGAGTTACTTGCTCCACATGTTCAAAGGGCTGAATGCGGTGAATTGCCTTTTGTACCGTAGGCGAATAATCCTGCACCCCGAAACTCACTCGGCGAAAGCCCAAATCATACAGCGTTTGCAGGTGTTCAAAAGTCGTATTATTCGGATGTCCTTCAAAACTGAATTCATGCTCGGGATGGATTTCCGATAAGGCGAATATTCCGTTTAGTAAACGAGAGAGGTTGTCGGTCGAGAAGAAAGTCGGTGTCCCGCCACCTAGGTGAATTTCTTTAATAATCGGTTTTTGTTCAAACAGATTGCAATACAATCGCCACTCTTTCAGCAGCGCATCAATGTACGGCAACTCTACCGAATGTTGCTTGGTAATTCGCTTATTACATCCACAAAACGTGCATAAACTCTCACAAAACGGAAGGTGAATATAGAGTGATATCCCTTCAGACGTGTTGCTGTGCTCGAAAGATTTTTGAAGTGTTTTTACCCAATTTTGGTAGTCAAATTTATCTTCCTCCCAATACGGAACGGTCGGATAGCTGGTATAACGCGGACAAGGCACGTTATATTTTCGGATTAAATTCGTATTCATTATTTGCTCATACTTTGTACGAGCAAAGGTAAATTGCCTATTAAAGACAATCTATGATATTTGTCATATCTGATTTCTTTTCAGTTCGCTCAGCACAATGGCGGTAGCGGTGGCAACATTCAGGCTTTCTGTATGGTTCCCAAAGCGCGGAATAGTGATTTTTTGGGTGATAACTTTTTCGATTTCGGGGGATATACCATTGGCTTCATTCCCTAAAACAATGATAGCATCTTGTGGTAAATCGGTTTTGTAGAGGTTATCACCTTCCATGAACGTACCTAGTATCGGGAGCTTGGTCTGTGCTAAGAAATCCGGCAAATTCACGTAATTGACATTTACTCTTTTGATAGAACCCATGGTCGCTTGCAGTACTTTGGGGTTGAATAAATCCACAGTGTCCTCTGAACAAACCAAATCACGAATACCAAACCAATCACAAAGGCGGATGATGGTCCCTAAATTCCCCGGATCGCGAATCTTATCCAGCGCTACAACAAGATTTTTTTCGGTTATATCCTGTGGTTCGGGTATGCGGAATACGGCTAAGCAGTTATTGGCAGTGGTGAGTGCCGATATTTTTTTCAACTCCGCATCCGATATCATTTCGCGCTCTTTTACTTGCGTAAATATATCCTCGGTAACAAAAAGTTCCTCTAAAACAAAATGAGAATTGAGGAGCTCTTCAATGAGTTTTTCGCCTTCAACAAAAAACAATCCGAGCTGTTTGCGGTATTTTTTTTGCTGTAAACTGATTATTCGTTTTATTTGGCTTTTTGTAACCATATAAATAATGTAAATTTGACTTTATTTAGAACAGACGTTTGAAAAATATTTGCACAAAAATAGCATTTATAATTGTATCAGGAATCATATTGCATTCATGTAATGCCGTAAAAAAAGTTCCTGAGAATCGACAGCTATTAACCAAGGTAACCATAGAAGAAAATGGTAAGAAAACCAAAGAAGAAGGCGCGGTTAATCAGTTGTATCAATTGCCGAACAAGAACATCTTGGGCATGCCGCTGCGTCTGCATCTCTATAACCTAGCCCCAGAAAATCCCGATTCACTCTACAACGATTGGTTACACCGCAAGCCGAACCGCTATCGCAACCTCTCTGCTTTACTGTCTGAAAAGCAAGTAGAACGCCTCGGGCAAAGTTTTTTAGTGTCGGGTTACAGCAGGTTTCTGAAAAATGTAGGGGAGGCTCCTGTTATTCTAGACTCTACTATGGTGGATAAATCCATACAACGCCTTCGCAATTATTACAGCAATCAAGGGTATTTCAACCGAAAAGTAACTTACAAAATAGACACCGTCGGGGTTAAAAGAGCCACGCTTAAGTACGAAGTACAAACAGGAGAACCGTACTTCATCGACTCTTTGGAGACAAAAATTGCTACCCCAGCCCTGGATTCGCTTTATCAATTGAACAAAAATCAATCGTTAATCAAAAAAGGAAATCAGTACAACCGCGCGGATTTGGATGCAGAACGCAACCGCATCACCACGTATTTCCGCAATCGTGGAGCGTATCATTTCCAACAGAGTTATATCAACTACGTCATCGATACGGTAGATACGGGCAAAAAAGCCAATGTGGATTTGGTGATTTCTAACCAAAATGTCCGTAAAGGAGATTCGTTATATACCAAGCCGTTCAATCTGTATAAAATCAGCGAAATCAATATTTTTACTAATAATCCGTATGACAAAATAACGGCTCAGAGCATTGATAGTACCACGTATCGAGGGATAAATATCTATAGCTCCGGGAAATTGCGCTTTAGACCTAAGGCAATTACCGACCCGATTTTCTTGAATATTGGGCAGCCTTTTGCGGATTTCAGAGATAATCTAACCCGTCGTTATTTAAATAATTTAGGGATTTTCAACTATCCGACTATACATTATGTAGAAGATACTTCAGACCCAACGGGCAATTCGCTCATCGCCAATATTCAACTAGTATCGATGAAGAAGTACAACTTCAACCCATCGATTGACGTTACGCACTCCAACATTCAGGATGTTGGTATTGAAGGGAACGTAGGTTTTTCGGTGCGAAATGTGTTCAAAGGAGCCGAAACCCTGCAACTCGGTCTTAGAGGAAACATCGGTTCTTCGCGCGATTTAGCCAATCCGGATAATGTTTTTTTTAATATTATCGAATACGGAGCAGACATTAAACTCAACATCCCAAGGATATTATTTTTTGTAGATACCGAAAAAATTATCTCCAAACAGATGATTCCCTCTACCGTTGCCAGTTTCGGATTCTTTAAGCAAGAGAATATCGGTCTGGACAAAGAGAACTTTACCGGAGCCATTAACTATAGCTGGACACCGACTCGTCGGACAACCAATACGATTCATCGAACTACCATGAAGTTTGATTTAATCAACATGCAGTACATCCGCAACATCAATGCTTCGAATTATTTCAACGTATATACCTCATCGTATAACCGTTTGAATACCTTGGCACGCCAATATTCAACCAGTCCGGACTATCTGGACGAGAACGGAAATTTGACTCCTGTGGATGGTACAGCAGGCTTTATCGGGCAAGTATTATCGGGCAATAGCGCCATCGGTGTAGGCTCGGACGATTATAAAACCGTACGAAGCATAGAAGAACGCCGTGTTCGCCTTACGGAAAATAACCTGATTGTAGCTTCGAATTTGACGTACCAACTCAGCACCCAAAACGGTATCTACGACAACTCTTTCTATACGGTACGCGCCAAAGTAGAATCAGCAGGGGCAGCGCTGTCCTTACTTTCGAAAGCTATCGGACGAGAAAAGAACGAGAACGGCCGTTATGACCTCATGAATATCGACTATTCGCAATACATCAAAACCGAAGCAGAATATATCAAACACTGGGATTTAGGCAGCAAACAAGTACTCGCATCTCGTGTATTCGGAGGGATTGCTATACCCTACGGCAACTCGGATAACGTACCGTTCTCGCGAAGCTACTTTGCCGGAGGTTCTAATGACAACAGAGGTTGGCAGTCTTATTCCTTAGGTCCGGGACGAAGCGGCGGGCTTAACGACTTCAACGAGGCAAACATGAAACTCGCTGCCAGTGTGGAATATCGCTTTAAGTTATTAGGGAAGCTGAACAGCGCCTTCTTTATCGATGCTGGAAACATCTGGAATGCGCTAGACGATGTAGAGGAGCAGGAGTATGTATTCAGGAATTTGGGCTCACTTCGCGATATCGCCGTTAGCTCCGGAATCGGTTTCCGATATGATTTGAGCTTTGTGGTGGTGCGCTTAGACCTGGGGTTCAAGACCTACAATCCCTCCAATGAAGAGGATAACCGCTGGTTCAGAAACTATAAATTCAGTGAATCGGTACTTAACCTAGGTATCAACTATCCGTTCTAATTGCTTGTTTGCCTGAACGGCTAACTTATCCATTCTTTATTATTATCCTATCCTTGAGGGATATCCTTCGATATCCGTTCGAGTTTACTTCGTATTAGGTTGGCACTTACTTCGTATTTGGTTCGCAAAAAAGGCTCATTTTGCGAAGCCAATACGAACACAATACGAACACAATACGAATACAACCCAAAGAAAACCGAAACGGAACTCGGTCAAGATATATAAATTTATTGTGTGATACTTTACGTGCTGATGCGAGCATCTTGCTTGTACCAACTCTTTAAAACAACAAAATCCCGAATATTGCTCGGGATTTTTGTTTTTATAAGGTGGTTAAATAAAGAAAAACTTTTCCAAAGTTTAGAATTTTGGAAAAGTTGAGGAGATAAAGAAGTTATGTAATTACATTCTGAAACAAATTCAGGGTGATAAAGATGTGGGATGAAAAAAAATTAGGTGGGTAAAAGCTAGAATTGTTTACCGCCTAAGTGTTAATTAACAGAATAATTAGTAATAAAAATTTCAGTAAAAACAGGTAAAAACCCCTATAGTAATCTCAATATTAATTTAAATATTGTGCTTTCAAATTTATGATACATCTTAAGAGCTCACTTTATAAAATCTTTTTTTATAAGTATTGATTTAAATTCTTGATATTCAGTTATATATTTTTGAAAAAAAATAAAAATATAATCTTTTCTGACAGAGTTTCTATCATGCCCTTAAAGTTTATACTTTGAATGTTTAGAAACTTTTAATTTATTCTATATGCTTAAAAAGTGTGATAAAGTATGGTTAATGTTATTGTCATTAGTCAGTATACAAAGTTATTCTCAAAAGATAATTTGGGATCAATCTTATGGAGGAATTCATGGTGAGTATCTGATGGATGCTATTGCTACGGCTGATTACGGGTTTATCTTGGCTGGTAGTTCGGTATCGGGCAAGACCGGAAATAAAAAACAAGATAATCGAGGGAACTTGGATTATTGGATATGGAAGATGAACGAGCACGGGGAGCAGGAATGGCAAAAGAGTTTTGGTGGCTCTGGAAGAGATTTACTCTACAGTATTGATATGAGCTCGGATGGAGGTTATGTATTAGGGGGATCTTCGGATAGTAATGCTACAGAAGGAATAAAAAAAGAAAATTGTAAGGGAAGTGAAGATTATTGGGTTGTTAAACTTGATGCCGGAGGAAATGTGTTGTGGGAGAAAACCTTAGGAGGCAGAGGTCAGGATGTGTTGACCCGGGTCATTAGCTTAAAAGATGGAGGAGTGTTACTTGGAGGTTCATCCAATTCGGATAAGAGTGATGACAAGGAAAAGGATAGTTATGGAGGACTGGATTTTTGGGTGGTAAAACTAGATAATAAAGGAAAAATAGAATGGGAAAGAACCTTAGGGGGTAAATACGACGATGTGTTAAAGAGCATGATAGCCACAAGCGATGGCGGATATATGCTCGGAGGTTACACCAATTCGCCTTCATCAGATACTAAAAGTACTGATAACTTGACAGGTGACTATTGGATTGTAAAATTGGATAAATCCGGGAATACGCAATGGGAGACAACTTATGGAGGTGAAGGTAATGATGAGCTCACCGTGTTGTTGGAGTTAAAAGACGGAAATTATATAGCCGGAGGGAACTCGGATAGTTCACCGGCAAAGAACGGAGCAGATGTATGGCTTATCAATTTGGATGCTAAAGGATTGGTGAACTGGCAGAAGAATTATGATATCGGCTCGATGGATTTGTTAACCTCGGTACTGGAGAACCCGGACAGTACACTGGTATTAGGAATACATTCTAAAGGAGGTAATATCAACCTGAAATCGATGCGAAAAAAAGAAAATATTGATGAATATGTTTTATTAAAAATTTCACCAAAAGGAGAAGAGAAATGGAGTAAAAATGTAGGGAGTGGAGGTATAGATGTGCTGAAAAAGGTTGTGATGGCTCGAGATGGCGGGTATGTTATGAGTGGAATATCAGAGAGTAACTCGACCAGAGGAGACAGAAGTTCCATAATAGGGTCTAAGGATTTTTGGGTAGTGAAGTTAGGTGATAAGGAAAAAGAAGAGGTTAAAAAGAAATCCATTGAGGCTTTCCCGAACCCGGCGATTACTTATACCAATATTATTATCGGTCATGATTATGAGAAAGGAGTAGCGACAGTGTTTGATTTAAACGGTAGACAATTACAGCGGTTTGAAATTGAAGGGAATCGAACAATTCCGGTGGATTTGAGTGGCTTACCGATGGGGATGTACTTGATACACATCAAGACAGACGTACAAGAAGATGGAATTAAAATCATGAAAAAGTAAAGAATCATTATACCCTTAATTATATACTATGAAAAAATTATTTAGTGTGCTGATTTTTGGAATTATTAGCTTACCGGGTTTTTTAAATTCTCAAGAGCTTCCCAAAGTAGTACCTCCGTCACCGGAGGCGGCACAAGCATTTAAGTTTACTGAAATTCCTGTTTCTCTTTATACAGGATTACCTAATATAGATATTCCCTTATTTCAGATAGAGTCCGGAGGAGTTACTATTCCGATTAGTTTAAGCTATCATGCTCGTGGAATACAAGTATCGGAAATCTCATCTAAAGTTGGAACTGGTTGGACTTTGAATGCTGGAGGGATGATTACTAGACAGGTTAGAGAGATTCATGATGATTTTTTTACTAATTGTAGTTATAATGATTTTTATACTAATGTGATAAATAGATGGCATATTGCTCATGTTCATGAAACATCTTTAGAATGTGACATGATGCCTGATCAATTTAGTTTTTCAGTTAACGGGATGAGTGGAAAGTTTTTTGATGTAGCAGCAGTAAAAGTACAGGAATACGGTAATTTAAAAGTCACTAAATCTTCAATTGTTGATGGAAAAGGAAATAAATATTTTTTTCAAAAAGAGGATAAAGAAAGGACAATGTCTAAAAAAATTATAAAGGGAAATAATACTTATATAGCAACTAATCCTAGTGCTTATGAAGCTACATTGTTACCTAATACATCTCATTTGACAAAAATAGAAACTATACTGGGTACTTCAATTGATTTCTATTATTCTGAAGAAACCACAATGTATATCAGAAGGTCATCTGATAAAAAATTTGTTTCCACTATAGAATATGAGAGTTATATTTCTGAGGTTGAATCTGTACAACAACGGTTGGATAGTATAAAATTTGATCAAGGAAAATTGGTATTTATTTATGATAGTCAAGATAGGGAAGATTTACCGGGTAGTAGAGCGTTAAAGAAAATTATTTTAAAAGATTATTTAGGTAATATTATTAAGCAAGCTGTATTTAACTATCATTATACACAAAGTTCTGATACTTCTAATCTAAATTATTATTTAGCCAATATACCCAGTGCAAATAATATGATTACCTCGGCGTATAAAAGATTGTTTTTATCATCCGTGCAGATTTTAGATAAAGATAATAACTCTTTACCTCCGTATACTTTTGAATACAATCCCATTGTTTTGCCCAATCGGCATTCAACCTCAGTGGACGCTTGGGGCTATTATAATGGGAAAAATAATGGTAGGTTTTTAGAAAGTTCTGATGATCGTCGGGTAGATAGACAAAAAGTACAAGCCGGTATGCTGACTTCTATTACTAAGCCTGAGGGAGGAAAAATACAATTTTATTATGAGCCTAATAGAGGGGTAAACATATTTCCTGAAACAGTAAAATTTGATAATCCAAATCCAATAGATAATAAAGAAGTACGGTTATCGATTTTTGATGCTACGGCTCAGCCTTCTTCTCCAAATTATTTAGGAAATGGAGAATTTGAGGCTCAATTTTATGTCTCGCCTTATATTACTGGTACAGCCAGTTACGATTTTAGCGGTTTTGGAGTAGGTAATTGCCTTTGTAGTGGACCAGGATGTCAAACTCAAAATTCCAATCAGTTATGTGTTTATCAAGTCACTTTAAAAAAGTTGAATAGTTCCAATAATTTTGAATCATATGTAGGAATAGCTAGAAATGTACTAAATCGTAGTATAAATTTAACTCCAGGAACTTATAAAATAAATGTTAAGTACAACTACCCCAATACTTTTGTTCCTAGTATTGATAATTACTTTCTGTTTTTGTTGAAATGGCAAGAAGAAGATATGGGTATAAACGGATTTGCTTATCCTGAAGATAATTGTGAAAGGTATATACATGAAAATTATACCGGTAATAAAATAATTTATGGTGCTGGAAATCGGATTAAAAAAATAGAATATTATGACCATGAAGATACTGTTAAACTCACAAAGACTTATTCTTATGAAGAGGCTCCAGGAATTTCAAGTGGAAGGATTGTAGGGTTAGCAGATTTTGCCCAAGTAAGTTATATAGATATGAATGGTCAAACGGCGACTGCATATGAGCAAGAAGAATCTATAGCAGGAATGTTTCGAACATATCAAAATAATTCAATAGGCTATACGCGTGTTACCGAATTTTATGGAGATGCAGTTAACAATATTGGTAAAACGGAATATCAATATACGATGGTTTATGATACTGGTAGGTATTATGAATTTCCGCAGCATCCTCCTACCGATAATGAATGGCTGAGAGGAAAAGAACTTAGCGTGAAGCACTATAAAAAAGTAGGAAATAATTATGAAATAGTGAAGAAAACAGAAAATATTTATGCATTTCCAGATGGTTCGGAGTATTCTAGTGCCAATGGGTTTTGCTATAATTCTTTGTTAGTGCACTCGGATATTTTACCTATAACTCAAAATGCTAACCTAAGTCAAATATACGCTACAAATGAAAAATATTTTAAATATCCGCTAGCTGTAATCCCAATACAAAGAGATTCCGATAATATTCCTAAATATAAGATTTATTATATGACGGGAGGAGTTTTTGATTTAAAGAAAACAACTATAACGGAGTATTTTGACACTAATCAAGAATTGGTTTCCCAGACAGAATACCTTTATGCGCATACTATGACTCATCACAATTTAAAATCCACAAAACACTCTACCAGTAATCCTAATGTATTGTTGGAGACTATTTATCAATATCCACAGGAATTAGCCAATACATTGATTATATATCAAAAGATGGTGGATAAAAACATTGTTGATATACCTGTTAATACTAATGTTTATAGAGGTTCTACTAAATTAAGTGAAGAACATACGTCTTTTAGAGAATGGGAATTTTCATCTAGTAATAAACTTTTATTGCCAGAATTTATCAAAACCTCCAAAGGCAGTAACAGCTTAGAGAATCGAATAGAGTATTTACAATATGATGATGTGGGTAATCCGCTTGAGGTAAAGCAGACCAATGGTACTCATATAGTTTATATCTGGGGGTATAATAAGACGATGCCTATTGCTAAGGTAGAGAATGCTACCTATAGTCAGGTTAGTAGTTATGTTTCGAATTTACAAACACTATCCAACGGCACGAATGAATCGGGGTTAATAAGTGCATTAAATACCTTACGAACCAATCTTCCGAATGCCTTAGTTACTACTTATACGTATAAGCCTCTTGTTGGAGTATCGTCGATTACCGACCCTAGAGGTTATAAAACTACTTATCATTATGACAGTTTTGGTAGGCTAGAGTTTGTGAAAGATCATGCGGGCAATATTGTTCAGGAAACGAAATACAACTATCAAAACTAAATTTGCTATGAAAAGATTGATTTATTTAATGAGTATGGTTGTACCTGTTTTAGTTTTTGGTCAGAGTACTAATCAAAATTACATTAAGAATATTACCTACAAACAAGCTACTACTACAGCATTGCCTCAATATCCATCTGCAGAGCAGGCGAGTATTAGTGTAACCTATTTTGATGGATTGGGCAGACCTATTCAGCAGGTAGCTCACAAGCAGTCTGAGACAGGAAAGGACATCATAACGCATATAGAATATGACCAATACGGGCGACAGCTGAAGGAGTATTTGCCTTATGCGAGTAACCAATCATCTATGAATTATGTACCGACTGCCGGTAGTGATGTTTTTACGTATTATGACACCCATTTTGATGATGTTTTCCCGTTTAGTGAGAAGAAGTTAGAGAACTCACCACTGGGTAGGGTTTTAAAACAAGGTGCTCCTGGAGATACGTGGAAGGTAGAGAATGACCATTCAATTAAATTTGGTTACCAGACTAATTCTACAAATGAGGTGAAGATGTTTACGGTGAATATGGGTAGTATAACTAATGGGGTCTACAATATCAATGGAGTTAGTATGACCACATATCCCGCAAACCAGCTCTATAAAACAGTAATTACCGATGAGAATGGTTCTGAAACTATAGAGTTTAAGGATAAAGAAGGAAGGGCTGTATTGAAACGCGCCATGAATGGAAGTGCTCACGATACGTATTACGTATATGATTTATATGGTAATTTGACGTATGTCATTCCTCCTAAAGCTGTTGACTTAGGGACGATTACACAAACCGTATTAGATAATTTATGTTATCAATACATATATGATACAAGAAATAGATTGGTCGAAAAGAAATTACCGGGTAAGCGATGGGAATATATAGTGTATGACAAATTGGATAGAGTAGTAGCTACCGGACCTGTATTATCACCTTTCACAGATTCATCTACTACAGGATGGTTGATTACAAAATATGATGTGTTTGGGAGAGTAGCTTATACGGGATGGAACGAGGTTAGTGGGAGTTTTGAATCTTCAACTAGAAATTCTTTGCAAAACTCGGTTAATGGAATGACAAATTTATATGTAAGCAAACTAAATAGTTCTGTTGATGGAGTCACGATAGGATATAGCAATAATAGTACTTTACCCTCAATTACTAAATTACTTACAGTTAACTATTATGATAATTACAGTTATCCCAATGCCCCTGGTTCTTTGCCAACAGATGTTGAAGGGCAGGCAGTAGCTGCTAATGTAAAGGGACTTGCTACCGGAAGTTGGGTGAGGGTGTTGACCACCTCAAGTGAGAAGCTAAACGAGTTGAGTTATACGTTATATGATTTGAAAGGAAGACCAATACGCGTTTATCAAAAGAATTATTTGGGTGGATACACACAGGTGGATACAAAATTGGATTTTATAGGTACACCGGAATATACCCTCACAAAGCATAAAAGGTTAACCGGAGATACAGAAATATCGGTTAGAGAAGATTTTATCTATTCGCCTCAGGGCAGGTTAAGAGAACATAAACACAAGATAAATAACTTGACTGAAGAAACCTTGTCTTATAACGAATATGATGAATTAGGGCAGCTCAAAAAGAAAAAAGTGGGTAGAACCTCTTCGACTCCCTTACAGGAAGTAGATTATTTATATAATATCAGAGGATGGCTAACGGACATCAATAATGTAGATAATTTAGGTGGAGATTTATTTGGTTTTAAAA
>Ga0206116_1000516_pt1 | contig 37189 bp, 25 predicted proteins | sample 3A1Ametagenome_FD_178000 | JGI IMG/M metagenome (GOLD analysis project Ga0206116, IMG submission 178000) | Enriched microbial communities from leaf-cutter ant dump, University of Wisconsin, Madison, United States - 3A1A | ecosystem: Environmental > Terrestrial > Nest > Insects nest > Nest dump...
ACCGTTTTATAGAACAAATATACCTAAATCAATATACAGCAGTCTTAAAAACTTGTTGGGCCTTGGAAGGTAAACAGAAAATTTTATACAATATTGCTTGCTATTTAACACAGAATCTTCATGGTTCCTTTTAATTTTTAACCATGAAGAGATTCGGGAACATTAAGAATCTGTAAACCTTAACGAACCTTCATACCTTAATGTTTTTATTATCCGAACCATGAAGGGGTTAAGAGCCATTAAGAATTATTCAACCTTGATGAACCTTCATGTTTTCCCCGATTTTTGACCTTGAAGAAATTAATCAGTCTTAATGGTCCTTCAACTCCTGGTAGATTAGATGTTAGTGAAGGTGAACGGTAACATGATGGAGACCGGGATTCCTGCTTTTCTTTTTTCTTCTACGATTGTCTTTATGTCCGAAGTACGGATCATCTGCAAAGAAGATTCCGGGTCCCTGAAAAAGTTATTCCAGTGATGGAAAATGACTTTTCCCGGTTTTATAGCTGCATAGACTTTATCGAATGAAGGTCCTGATTTGAGCCTGTGCCAGAAAGGCGGAAGAAAAAGATCTATAGATTTTTCTTTGGATAGCTGCGTTACTTCATTAATACTTTCATCCGGCATTTCTCCGGACATCAACAGTATACGGTATATAGGCTCTCCATCCTGCAAAACGTCCACAACGTAGCTGTAGGTATGTCCTTCTATCCATTGCCATACCGGGCCCGGAGCACTGGCCAGTGGTGCTTCATAGGTACCTGTGAAAAACTTGATCTTACCAATATGATCCTGGTGCGTACTGCGAACCGGATGTACGCGGAATGTTTTGTCTTTGCTGTATATCCAGCCGGCCTGTGCGATCCTTTCAATGTGGTATTGCCGCCATTTTTTTTCTCCTTTGATCCATGGTGTCAGGGACAGAAGCGTACTGGAGCTGGCTATCCATTTGGCAGTCTGGTTGATCTTGTATTTGAAAGATGGTACATCCAGGCAGTGGTCGTAGTGGCCGTGCGTGATGGTGACCATGCTGATGCTGTCGATTTGTTCCAGCGGCCGGCGGATCAGGTGACTGCGGTCTTCGTAATTGCCGCTGACAATCTGCAGATAGTTGGGGTTGCTGAAGAACGGATCATTGAGGTAAGTATACCCGTTATAGCTTACTGTGAAGCAGGATGTACCGTAAAAACCTATTTTAATTCCTTTGGGATGCGTTTTTTCAGATTGCAATAACAAGGGCGTCAGCGCTTCCTGTTCAATTTTCTTACCTAAAGTCATTAACTTTGCGGCGACCAGGCTGATGGGAAGGACTAATAACAGTACCAGTATTATCTTGATCTTTTTCATCGCTGTAAATAAGTAGTCAAATGTAATTAAGGTGCTGCTATTTTACATGGTTTAACTAATATTTATTTGTCAGAATGGACAGTATTTTATCATTACTTCAGGCAACGCAGAGCGCTTCTCTGGAGATCAGGAACCTTTCAGATGCAGGCAGGCGGGATTTAGTGTTGTCAATAGCGGATCAGTTGTCGGCACACGTGGATGAGATTCTTCTGGAGAACAGGAAGGATCTGGACCGGATGGAAGATACCAACCCCAAAAAAGACCGCCTGCTGCTGAATCCCGCCAGGATACAGGACCTGGTGAGCAGCCTGAAGGATGTGTCCGGACTGGAAGATCCGACCGGCAAGGTACTACGCCATTATGTGACGGATAAGGGTGTGGATATCACCAAGATATCTGTTCCGTTGGGCGTAGTGGGTGTGATCTATGAATCCCGGCCGAATGTCACTATAGATGTGGCGGCCTTGTGCCTCCGTTCCGGGAACGCTGCGGTATTGCGGGGGGGGACGGATGCAGAATATACCAATATGATCCTGGTGAAGTTGATCCATGCAGCTTTAGCCGGTATGGGGCTACCGGAAGATATTGTTCAGCTGTTACCGGTGGACAGGAAGCATGTGCGGGAATTGCTGGAAGCTGAAAGGTATGTTGACATCATCATTCCGAGAGGTTCGCAGGAGCTGATCGATTTTGTGCGGACACATTCCAAGGTACCTACGATCGAAACCGGTGCAGGTGTCTGTCATACTTACGTGGAAGCTACTGCTGACCTGGATGTGGCGGCACGGATAGTCGTTAATGCCAAGACGCAGCGGCCGAGTGTCTGCAATTCCCTGGATACGGTATTGGTGGATACTGCGGTAGCGGCTGATTTCCTGCCTAAGCTGATCGAAGGTTTCAGGGCTTTTGATGTGGAAGTTTTTGCCGATGAACCTGCTTACGAGATATTGCGCGAAGCGGGTTATGCTGCTTTGGAAAGGGCTACGCCGGAACATTTCGGTATGGAATACCTGAGCCAGAAGTGTTCTGTAAAAGTAGTGCAAGGCATTGATGAGGCGATGGAGCATATTGCAACCTATTCTTCGAGGCATTCGGAAGCGATCGTGACAGAGAATATGGCTTATGCGGAACGTTTTCTGAACGATGTCGATGCAGCCGCTGTGTATGTGAATGCCTCTACGCGCTTTACCGATGGAGGTGTATTCGGCTTGGGTGCGGAGATCGGTATTTCCACTCAGAAACTACATGCCCGCGGACCTTTTGCCCTGGAGAAGCTGACCACTGAAAAGTGGATTTGCCGGGGTAACGGACAGATCCGGTAACGGGGAGTTTTTTCTGGTTTTTATTTTTTCAGGAATCTGTAGTTATACGGAGAAATTGCATCATAAATAGTGATGCTGTATTCCTGTTTATTTTCATCAGAGAAATTTTTCTTAAAAAATATTCCATTGTCTGGAAAGGGTGGCTGTCGGCGGCTGAATATGACTGAAATGTGTGCTCAGAAACCGGAACTAATCGGAATATAGGCCTGAAGGATTGTTTGAAGATGGATTTCAAAGTCTTCCTGTCACCATATCATTTTTACTATCCGGATACCTAAATGATATATTCATATACTAAATTTTAGGTATTATTTAGTATATTGATAAATAGAGTGTTGTATTCTAATTTGATAATTTTTTGTTAAATAGATTTTTTTTGAAAGACTATGCTGTAGATCACATTTTTCGTCTTAGATATGTCGTTAAATTCACGATCTTATTTAGAATGGTTTAAAATAAAGATGTGAATTTTGCTATGTCAAAGAAAATATCAGGGTGGATCCTGGGAGCGTTGATTTTTACCAACGCCGCGGCCAGCGAGCCACCTGCTGCTGATTCTGTTTCTGAAAAGAAAAGTAAGCCGGGTTGGTTGGAAAAATTCACTTTGAGCGGATATGGAGCGGTCAATTATTACCATTATAACTGGGAAACTTTGACTGACAAAAGGGATGCGATAGATCCTGAGCGACTGAACTTGTACCTGAGGTATAATTTTAATGACAAAATAGAATTTAAGGCGGAGATAGAGTTTGAACATGGCGGTACCGGTTCGACGATGTCGTTCGATCCACTGGAAGAATTCGGAGAATTTGAAAAAGAAATCGAGCACGGCGGAGTCGTTTCGTTAGAGCAGATCAATCTCTTATTCAAAGTCAATAAAGCGCTGAATATCCGGCTGGGTAAAATGAGGATTTACTTAGGCAATGCCTCCAAGTTGGACAGACCTGTCCTGTATTTTACTCCTTACCGGTCTGAGCTGGAAAATACCATTCTTCCGTTGGGCTGGTATGAAACAGGTGTTGAGCTCAGCGGTGATATTGCTTTGAAAGGTGATCAGGAGTATCCTAAACTATCTTATAAGGCCTATGTCATGAGTGGTCTGGACAATACGGGCTTTAGTTCTATGAACTGGATCAGGCGGGGTTATCAGACCCGGTTTGAAATGATCAATGCGAATAGCTTTGCTTATGCCGGCAGATTAGATTATGTGTTTGGCCAAAACAGCGAAGTTGGTTTCAATGTATATGCCAATAATCCTTCTCCCAACAGGCCAAAGAATGATTTTAAGCAGAAATCATGGGTCGTATATGGCGATGTTCATTTTACCTATTTCAAACATCCCTGGCGGGTAGCAGCATTGGGAATGGTCGGGCATATTCAAAATAGTGAAGCGCTCAGTACTGCTAACAGAAACCTGTCTAACAACCTGGATGTAAAACGTACGCCGGTTGGCAAAATGGCAGCCGGAGCTTATGTAGAAGCCGGGTATGATTTTCTGTCTTTTGTGAAAAAGCCTATCAAGCAGGAATTATATGCCTTTACCAGGTTGGAATGGTATGATTCCATGCTGAAAACACAGGGAAATATCTTTAATAATCCCAGGTACGAACGTCAGGTGTACACAGTAGGGCTCAATTATTTCCCTATCAGGCAGATCGTGCTCAAGGCGAGCTACGCATGGAGATTGCTGGGTTCAGACCAGAAAGAGGACACCTTTGCTATGGGCGTCGGGTTTAGTTTTTAATTTTTTTCATTTCATAAATACATCAGGACAATATGAAGAAGTCATTTTATTTAATGCTTTTATCTGCAGGTATATTTTTTACTGCATGTGATAAAGAAGAGGTTATTGAATCGGAAAGCTACAAAGATGAGCTGTACAACATTGGTAACAATGTCATCATCCCGACATACAAAAACCTTTCGGATGCCGGAGCAGCATTACAGTCTGCTATCCAGCGATTGCGGAATGATCCTACTGCAGCCAACCTTACTGCAGCCCGTCAGGCCTGGGTAGATGCGCGGGTGTTCTGGGAACAGTCTGAAGGATTCTTATTCGGTCCGGTAGACCAGGAAGGTATTGATCCGTCTATCGACTCCTGGCCAGTTAACGTAGTGGATCTGGATGCAGTTTTGGCCAGTTCTGATGCGTTAACAGTGGCTTATCTGGATCAGCAGGAAGGTACTTTAAAAGGATTTCACACGATAGAATACCTGCTTTGGGGAGAAAATGGTCAAAAAACGGTAGATCAGTTCTCGCCGAGACAATTTGAATATTTGACGGCTTGTGCAGGTGCTTTGGCCGGTGATACTAAAAAGCTGTATGATCTCTGGAGCCCTGCAGGAGGTAATTTCATTGCCAAAGTGACTTCTGCGGGTGCCGGCAGCAATCTGTATATCAGTGAAAAAGCTGCATTGGAAGAGATTACAAATGCATTGGTGGTTATTGCTGATGAAGTAGGAAACGGTAAGATCAACGATCCTTTTGCCGCGTCAGACATAACGTTGGAGGAATCCCGTTTCAGCGCCAACTCTAAAGCAGACTTTTCCAATAATATAAGGAGCATCAAGAATATCTATACAGGTGTCTACGGAACTACCGGCAACGGTACTTCTCTGATCACTATCGTAAAAGCGAAAAATCCGGAGCTGAATACAAAAATCCTGGCCAGGATTGAAACTGCTATCAATGCTATCCTTGCTATCAACGGTACCTTTACAGAAGCCATCACCTCTTCCAGATCTTCTATTGAAACCGCCCAGACTGCGGTACGTGATCTGCAGGAAACGCTGGAAAGCGAGCTGACGCCGTTGATCTCTAATCTGTAGAAACGAGCGAAAATAGCTGTGATGAAAAAGTGGTGTCTGTACCTGGTCCTTGTATGGAGTGCATATGCTTGTAAAAAAGACGAGCGGATACCGGCAGATCAGGAAGATCTCCTGTCCGGAGGTGCCACCACCATTTTTTCTACAGGTCCGGATGCGTTTAGCTTTCCCCTGGCCAACCTGGATGCGGACGGAATTGCTCAGCACCTGGTCGCAGATAAATTATTTTCCCAGCAATTTGTAACGGCTCCGGCTATCCAGTTTGGTGGTCTGGGGCCGTTATTTAATCAAAACAGCTGTGTCTCCTGTCATACCAGGAATGGAAGAGGTTCGGTTCCTACTGTATCCGGAGATAATACGACCGGGCTGCTGCTTCGCCTGAGCCTAGCTGGAATGAATGTTCATGGCGGACCTTTGGAGGTACCGGGTTTTGGTACACAGCTACAGACGAAAGCTTTATACGGCGGAACGCCCGAAGGGCAACTGGATTACAGTGAGGTCCGCGAAATCATCAGGTTCCTGGATGGAAATACGGCGTCACTGACGAAGCCTGCTTATACGGTAGTGAATGCTTACTTACCACTTCCTCCGGGAGTACTTACATCGCCCCGGCAAGCACCTCCGATCTTTGGTCTGGGGTTGATAGAGGCTATTAATGAAAGAGATATCCTGGCAAAAGAAGATATCTATGATCGGGATGGTGACGGCATCAGCGGCAAAGCCAATATGGTCTGGGATATTCTTAAAGGAAAAGCAGTACTGGGCAGATTTGGCTGGAAATCCAATAATCCTACAGCCGTTCAGCAGGCAGCAGATGCGGCCTTCCAGGATATGGGTTTGACGAGTTCATTTTTTACCTCAGAGCAATGCAATGGTCAGACCAATTGTAACCAGGGATTGCAAACAGGTCCGGATATAGATGACGGCATTTTAAACATGCTGGCTTTTTATTTTCAAACGGTGGCTGTACCTGCAGCAAGAAATACAACACAGGCAGATTTTTCAGCCGGTAAAAATCTGTTTACAAAGATCGGATGTGCTAAATGTCATACACCGGACTATACTACCGGAATGCATGCCATCAAAGTATTAAGTTATCAGAAGATCTTTCCATATACCGATTTGTTGCTGCACGATATGGGAGAGAAGTTGGCAGATAACCGTTCTGATTTTTTAGCAGACGGACAGGAGTGGCGGACACCGCCGCTTTGGGGAATAGGCTTAGCGCAGATCGTGAATCCTAAAGCCCGGTTTTTGCACGATGGGAGAGCTTTAACAATAGAAGAAGCTATCCTGTGGCATGGCGGTGAAGCTGAAAATGCGATGCAGAGCTACACCAGACTGACGAAAAAAGAGAGAGAACAACTGCTCTATTTTCTGAAGTCTATCTGAATTAAAGTTGCTGTTCTTATGGCTGTTACCTCTCTGGCCGTATTTGCCGATAAGGGTTGATGAATAAGGGTTTTTTACAGATGTCGTTTCATACAGGTTGATCCGGGAATATTTTACCAATTGTTAAAATAAGGGTAATTTTTTTAATTTATATACTAATTTATTTATAGTTTATTGATTAGTTATATGTTGTGTTTTGTTTTTTTATCTGAAATCTGTTATAGCTAAGATGATTTAGTTATAGCTTTGTGTGCAATTTAATCTGCTTGCAGTGAATACAAACAAAAACCATGGTTCACTTAACCATGTGACTTTCGGGAGCTTAATTGTAACCCTCGGGATTATTTTCGGAGATATCGGTACTTCCCCGCTGTATGTAATGAAAGCGATTGTAGGCGACCAGCCTGTTCAACCGGATATTATTTTAGGTGCGGTCTCCTGCATATTCTACACCCTGACCATCCAGACGACCATCAAGTATGTGATCATTACATTGAAGGCGGATAACAGGGGAGAAGGCGGTATCTTTTCCCTGTACACACTGGTGAAGCGCCTGAAAAAAAGATGGCTGATCATACCGGCTATCATCGGGGGATCTGCTTTGCTGGCGGACGGTATCATTACGCCGCCGATTTCCATCGCTTCAGCAATAGAAGGTTTAAAGACATACAAGTCTGACCTCAATACGATCTATATAGTGATCGCGATCCTCACTTTTTTATTCACTTTGCAGCAGTACGGAACCAAGCTGATCGGCCGTTTCTTCGGTCCGCTGATGCTGATCTGGTTCACGATGCTGGGCGTGTTGGGCGGCATTCACTTGTTTACCAATCTGGAGATACTAAAAGCGCTGAATCCTTATTACGCATTTCACCTTTTATCTGTCCATCATGAAGGTTTTTATGTACTGGGCTTTGTATTCTTATGTACGACAGGAGCGGAGGCACTATATAGTGATCTGGGACATTGCGGCGTTAAGAATATCCGGGTGAGCTGGATGTTTGTAAAGACGACACTTTTACTGAACTATTTTGGCCAGGGTGCTTATTTGCTCAACTTCTCCGGTAAAACCCTGCAGCAGTTGTCTGGCGATGCAGCCAACCCTGGTAATCCTTTCTACCTGCTAATGCCGGAATGGTTCATGCCTGTCGGTATTGCAGTCGCCACAATGGCGGCAGTCATCGCTTCCCAGGCGCTGATCACCGGCTCCTTTACGTTGATTGGTGAAGCGATCCGCCTGAATTTATGGCCGAGGATCACGCTGAAATATCCTACGGAGTTCAAAGGACAGATCTATATTCCTGCCGTCAACTGGTTGTTGTTTGCAGGTTGTGTATTTGTCATGTTGCACTTTAAAAAGTCCAGTGAAATGGAAGCCGCTTACGGTCTGGCGATTGTCATGTGTATGCTGATGACGACCGTATTGCTGGGATATTTTATGTACATGAAAAGGTATAATCCTGTCGTGATTATTCTGTTTCTGTCCGCTTATTTTACTATAGAGATGGCCTTCTTCATCGCTAATGTCAGCAAGTTTGCGCATGGCGGTTATGTTTCTTTGTTCATCGCCGGTGTGATCGCATGGGTTATGATCGTCTGGTCGCTGGGTAAGAAGATCCGGAGCGGATATACGGAATATGTCAGGATCACAGATTATACCGGGGTGATGTCTGACTTGATTAAGGATGAGACTTTACCTAAATATGCCAGTCACCTGGTGTATATGACCAATGCCTCCAATGCCAGGGATATAGAATCTTCTATCATCTATTCCATTCTCAGGAAACGACCTAAGCGGGCAGATACCTATTGGTTCCTGCATGTGAATGTCACGGATGACCCGTTCCAGTGCGATTATAAAGTTACAGAGATCAAAAAAGGCGGTATCATCCGGGTTGACTTTTATCTGGGATTCAAGGTTTCTCAGCGGGTCAACCTGTTGTTCAAGCGCGTTCTGGAAGATCTGGTCCGGTGCGGCGAGCTGGATATCACCAGCCGTTATGCTTCCCTGCATAAACATAATATTACCGGGGACTTCAAGTTTGTGCTGATCGACAAGATCATGTCCTATGATAATGAGCTGCCGTGGTATGAGAGCATCATATTGGATACCTATAATCTGCTGAAGAAGCTGAGCCTGAATGACGGCAAAGCCTTCGGGTTGGACAGCAGTTCTGTAAAAATAGAACAGTATCCTATCGTGATCCATCTCAGTGAAGTCAGGCTCCACAGGATAAAATAAGCTTTAAAAAAGATAATCATGGACTGTTCCAGGTTTATCGGAACGACATCCTTTGTTCCGGATAATGATGTAGGAAATGGAGCGTCCCTTTGTGTGGAAAAGCAGCAGTATATCCTTATGGTATATTTTCTTTAACTTCGGATGTCCGTATAAAGCGAGTTTTCAATGCCGTCCAATACTGTAGAAAATTACCTCAAAGCGATCTATCATCTTTCACAGGAGTCCGATCAGAGAGTACAGACCAATCATCTGGCCAATCATTTGGAGGTCAAATCTTCTACGGTTACCGATATGCTCAAGAAGCTGGAACAGGCCGGCTGGGTGACTTATGAACCTTATAAAGGGGTGAGCCTGACACCGGAAGGTAACAGATCTGCAATAGATGTGATCCGCAAGCACCGTTTATGGGAAGTCTTTCTGGTGGATAAGCTGCAGTTCAGCTGGAGTGATGTGCATCCTGTAGCGGAACAGCTGGAACATGTCAATTCCAAAGAATTGGTCGAACGGCTGGATGCATTTTTGGGGTACCCCAAATGGGATCCGCACGGAGATCCTATCCCGGATAAATATGGCAATATTGAAGAGCGCGAGCAGACCCAGCTGTCGTTGCTGGTAAAAGATACCTCAGCTGTTATGCTGGGCGTCTCTGAAGACAATAAGAGCTTACTGGAATACCTTGAAAAGATCAATCTCAGGTTGGGAGTCAGAATTAAAGTGCTGGAAGTCCTCGACTTTGACGGTTCCATGTCCCTGGAAGTAGACAATAAATTCCTGCAGATATCTCAGAAGGCGGCTAATAAAGTAATTGTTCGCCAACTGTGATCTGAAGCAAGTCTGCAGCCTTTTCTATTGTTTCCCTGAAGACCTTAATGCCGATCTGGTGCCCGTTTTCCGGGTGTTCTATGAGGGTAACTTTGTCAGATAAATGATGTTCGGCAAGCCATTTTTTAGTGTGCGCAGGATTGACGGTATCGTCTTTCATGCCGAGGAAGATCACATGACGGGTATAGGTGATTCCCAGCGGTTCAGTGATCAGTCCGGGATCCATGCTTCTGAAGGCCAGCGCCGGGTTGAAAAGAAGGGTGGGAATCTGCAGGGCCTGGCTCAGCCAGAAAGCCGTATAGCCGCCCAGCGAACTGCCGATGATCCAGTCTACCTGGAATTCCTGCGCCAGCTGTTTGACGCGTTGATAGGTCCCCATGACTTCCCTATAGTGCAGTTGCGGAGCGATGACGCTGCATCCCAGGTCTGCAATGGCGGACGTTTTGGGTGCTACAGGAGCACTGTCGAGTCCGTGCAGGTAGAGTACGCTTGGCTGACCGGCTGACATAATGCTTATTTAAGTCCTCTGTAATAGCTGAAAATGTCTTCCAGCGATTTTTTCGGTTGGAAATCAAAAGTCCTGGCAAATAGGCTTCCGTCGATAATGACCGGGTATTTGTAATAATTCAGCAGGAAAGGAGGCAGGATGTCCCATTTCAGGAATTTACTGACCCATTCCGTCAGTCCCAGCGGTACGGAGGGAATCTGGATCGGTTGACAATTACACCTTTTTACTGCGTCCTGGAATCCGATATAGTCGTCCGGGGCCACATTGTAGAGTCCCGGTACATTCTTTTCAAAAGCTACGCAGATCGCATCCCGCATATCGTCTATATGTATGAATTGCATCAGCGGAGAAAAGCCCCATAGCACCGGTGCGGAAGTCGATGCCAGCAGTTTGGAAAAGGTGTTCCGGACACCGGGGCCTGCGATGTTGCAGGGCCGGAGAATGGTGATATTCAGCTCGGGATGCTTATACAGGTAAATATTGGCTAAATGATCCAGCTCAACCGTATCGACCATATCCATAGTCAGATCAGCCGCCTTGATAGGTGTTTTTTCATCCAGGAGAGACGGGTTATACGGGCTGGCGCCATAGACGAAATAGGTAGACAGCACCATGACCCTGGGCACCTTATATTTTCTGCACAGGTCAAAAAGCTTCTTGGTGCCGATGACATTAGAGTTGTAACGTGTATACCTGTTCAGCTCGCTGGCAGTGATCCTGCCCAGGTGGATAACACCGTCCAGTTCGTGCTCTCTGAAGATGTCCTCAAAGATTCTTTTGTTGAAATCTACTTTATAGCTTTCTACAGGAATCCCCAGATCAACCGTTGTCCTGAAGTCAACAGCGATGACCTTATAGTCTCGCTTGAGTTTATCGATGACTTTCTTGGCCAGCGCACCAGCCGCGCCTGTGACCATGATCTTTTTCTTTTTGGATTCCATAACTTCTAAAATATGGATTTACGCATGGATAAACCTGCATCGATCAATTTTTTTATTTCATTTTTTACGATGTTAACCCGGGCTTTAACTTCATGTTCGCTGTGAACATCATTCGCAAAAAAGAGCGGTTTGCCGAAATGGATGTAAACTTTGGTCGGAAATACAAAAGGTACCACCAGTGGTGCATAAGGAATGCCCAGCGCTTTTGCCAGCGGTTTGAAGTTCGCAAATGAAATAATAGACTCTTCACAGCCGACGATCCCTACCGGTATGATCGGTGCTTCGTGCTTCATGGCAAGGTGCATAAAACCATGCCCGAAACGCTGAAGCTGGTATTTTTGCTTAAAAAGCTTTCCGGAGCCCCTGACGCCTTCCGGGAAAACGATGACCGCTTCGTCTTTCTCCAGCAGCTTCTCACAGTTGACAGGATCACCGATGACTGCACCCAGGGTGCCCAGCCAGTTGCCCACAAAGGGCACGGTAGGGAAGAAGCGTTCCACCATGGCTTTGGGCGCTCTCGGTGCATGGGGGTTGGACACCATCGCATAACCGGTCAGCAGGCCGTCCAGCGGCAACTGACCGCTGTGATTGGCAATGATCAGCGCTCTGCCTTCTTTAGGTATGTTTTCCAGGCCGAAAGCTTCCACCCGGAAATACTTTTCATACAGCAGCTTAGCAATACCGATAGAGTTGCGGACACCATTGATGTTGAATCCCCACGGATCATAACCGGACGAACCTATATTGTTGGGAAAAAGGCTGATATACTTTTCCAGTTCATCTGATTTGAGCAGTTCCTGTATGAGATTGAGTCGTGGTGAAGGCATGGTCGATATTGTATGATAAAAATACAAAAACCTGTACCACAAAATGATTACAGGATATGTTTATGAAATAATTATATAAACGCTATTTTAGAGTACATTTTGAAATTTATGAGGTTTTTAAGGGGAATTAATCTGTTTGTTTTAATGTTTTCTGCTGTTTTCTGCTTTGTAGCCTGTGACAAGGATGTCAATACAGATCCGAAGCAGCCGGAAAATCCTGATCCTGAACTTCCTGAAGATACGATCGTATTCAAGTGTAACGGGTTCCCCGAGTTATGTGACAGGAATATTGCGGATGTGAGTCTCCTGATGACCCACAATGCCTACAATAATGCACAAAAGAATTTTTTACTGCCTAACCAGGATTTTTCCATAGCGCGTCAGCTGAGAGATGGCGTAAGGGGTTTGATGCTGGATGTGTACAGCTCAGCCAATGGTCCGGTTTTGTATCACGGCGTAGCCCAGACAGGAAAGGAACCACTGAAATCTGTACTGACGGATATTTATAAGTTCATGTCAGAAAATAAGAATGAAGTCGTGGTGATTATCTTTGAGAATGCCTGTACGGATGAAGAGATCATGGACATGGTGGATTCTGTAGGACTGGCTCCGATGGTCTATCACCATACGGGTACATGGCCTACTCTCAGGCAGATGATCGAATCCAACCAGAGGCTGGTGCTAACTGTTGAACAGACAGATGGCGATCTGCCGGACGGATTGCTGTATGCATGGGAGCACACTTTTGATACACCTTATACCTTTGCCAACTGGTCCGATTTCACCTGTGCGGTGAACAGGGGCGGAAGCGGGAAGAAAACGTTCTTTTTACTCAACCACTGGATGTCGAATGCTGTGGGATTACCTGACAAAACCAGGGCCAAGCGAGCCAATAGCTGGGAAATGCTCGGCCAGAGAGTGAATGATTGTTCTGCATTCCACAACCGACGCATCAATTTCGTAGGAGTCGATTTTTATAACCTGGGTGATGCCCTGGCGATCGTTGACAGTTTGAATGGTGTCAGGCGATAGCGTAGGGCTGTTGTCCGGGAAGAACGGTTGGCTTTATTTGCCTTTTGGTCCATCTGTATCTACCAGTCTGCATATTATTCCGGCGCAGGGTTATATCGTATTTTATGCAGACGGATTGTCGCATCTGGGGCCCCGGCATCTTAATTTTTCATTGTCGGCAACCGGGGAGTTCATCAGTTTATACGGTAGAGATGGCCAAACGGTAATAGACAGCTTATCTTTTGGCAGCCAGGTTTCAGACGTTTCATTCGGCCGGGAGTTTGATGGGTATTCCAATTGGGTCTTCTTCAGTGCTCCTACACCCAGAGCTTCCAATAATACGGCAGAGAGCTTTACCGGGAAATCTGATCCTCCCGTATTTTCACATAAAGGTGGCTTTTATAAGGAAACTTTTCATCTTGTATTATTCGCAGCCAGTCCCGGAGCCAGCATTTATTATACTTTAGACGGATCTGAACCGGATCCTGATAATCTGGGCGGTACTACCTACTATTATAAAAATAATTACCCGAGACATCCTGAGACACCTTTCGGAGAGCTGATGTTGAAATCAGCATAACAGATGCCGCAGGTCATCAGATAACAGGCCGTAGGTATGGTGTTAACCGGGAAGCTGCTTTTAATATTGCCGGTTGGCCGACAGGTATATATATGATCAAAATATCTACCAGGGATGGCCGCTCTGCTTATCACAAACTTATGAAGCAGTAGAGCAGGATGATAAGATGAAAAGCTCTTAATCTCTTCATGTTTCAAAAAGTAAAAAACCATTAAGGCATGAAGGTGCATTAAGGTTGTCTGGTCTTCATGCTCCTTAATTTGCTTCATGGTTAAAGAAGCTATCACTATGCTCCCGCAGATTTCGCAGCTGATCACAGAGAAATGACTTCCGATATATTATCTTCGTAAAGATGAGATATAAGTTACATTTAATTGTCTTAGCAATTGCTGCTTTCTGCTCGCTGGTTGCCTGCAAAGAAAAGAAAAGCGATGTACCCGTTATCGGTTTTGTAGATGCTTTTGAAGATGAAACTATTGCGCAGGCAAAAGCCGGTTTCCTGGACGCACTCCAAGCCGGCGGTTATTCCGAAGAAACGCAGACAGTGAAGATCCTGTATAAGAATGCACAGGGCGATATACCGACATTGACGCAGATCGTCAATTATTTTGTCAGTGAGAAGGTAGACCTGATCGCTTCCAATACGACGCTGGCCTCTATCACCGCTATACAACGGGCGAAGAATATCCCCGTGTTTATGATGGTCTCCGGCGAACCTGAAAATATGCAGGTGCTGGATGCATCAGGCAATCCTCCGGCTAATCTTTTCGGTGTAGGAGAGATGGTGGACTATATAGATACTTCGCTGGCGCTGATACCGAAATTCGTTCAGCCTAAAGCTGCCAGGATCAAAATAGGCATGGTGTACAATCAGTCGGAACCGCAATCGCTGGATGCTTTAAACCGGGCAAAAGCGACTGCCCGGAAAATAGGTGCGGACATCGAAGCTATGCCGATCAATAACTCTGCAGATGCGCAGCTGGTCACCCAGTCTTTGCTCAGTAAAAATATCGATGTGTTTTTTGCCAACCCGGACAATGTGGTCTTTGCGGCTTTCGAAACGATCCTGAAAAACTGCCAGCAGAAAAATATACCGGTGTTTACCAGTGAAGCCGGACTGGTGAAACGCGGAGCTGTAGCGGCTTATGGCGCGGATATTTACCAGTGGGGACACCAGGCCGGAGAACAAGCCGTACAGTTTCTGAATACCGGCAAAGCAGATGGTTTGAAGGTGGAAATGGTCAGAAAAAGGATAAAAGTATTTAATCCAGCAGCTGCCCGGGCTTTTCATTTCACTTTTGACGATTCTTATCAAGCGATAGAGTAATGGATTTTTTCCTGACAGCCATATTACAGGGTTTATGTTTCGCCGGGCTGGCTACCGGGATCTATCTTTCTATGAAGATCTTCAACATCCCGGATATTACGACAGATGGAAGCTATACGTTCGGAGCAGTGGTTACCGGTGTATTGCTGATGAAAGGCTGGTCTGCAGCTGCCGTATTGCCGGTAGTGATGTTATCCGGTGCGCTGGCAGGCGCTTTGACCGGTCTGATCCATACCAAATTGAAAGTCAATCCGCTACTGGCCGGTATCCTGGTCATGACCGGTCTTTATTCGGTCAACCTGGGCATTATGGGCCGATCCAATATTCCCTTGCTGAATTTTAAAACAGTGTTCGATTACCTGCATATTACAGGTCAGAAAATAAGCAATGACCTGTTCTGCCTGCTCCTCATTTCCGGCGGTCTGGTTTTGGCGATAGGTTACCTGTTGAAAACAGATTCCGGCCTGACGATGCGGGCAACCGGTAACAGTGAACGGATGATCCGGGCCTTGGGAGTGAATACAGACCATGTAAAGATCGCCGGATTGGCACTCGCTAATGCGTTGACCGCGACGAGCGGTTATCTCATGGCACAATTCCAGGGATTTACCGATATCAATATGGGTGTCGGCATCGTGATCGTGGGACTGGGTTCTGTTATTATCGCGGAAACCCTGAATAACTGGCTGCGACTGAAGAATATCTGGCTGATCCTTCTGGTCGTGTGCGGAGGTGCTGTTACGTTCCAGTTGGCGCTCGCCTTCACTTTAAGCATAGGAGTAGATCCGGTTTACCTGAAACTGACAACAGCTATCCTGGTCTTAATGATCGTAGGCATTCCGGGTCTGAGACGAAAAGCAATCGCCTGAACAAAACATGGATATCTATGAAACCTTCGCAACCTGGGATAAAATAGCCGGGATCTACCAGGAAAAATTCATGGAGCTGAGCCTGTATAATGAGACGTATGATTTCATTTGCCGGCAGGAAATGAGCCCGGCAGGAGCCCTTATCCTGGATGCCGGTTGCGGCCCGGGCAATATTACAAGGTATTTACTGCAACAACGCCCGGATTTTCGGATAGACGGAATAGATGTGGCGCCTAATATGGTCGAACTGGCCCGTAAAAATAATCCTGCAGCAAGTTTCAGGGTCCTGGATATCCGGTTGGTCGCTAGTCTGGATAAAACCTATGACGGAATTGTCTGCGGATTTTGTCTGCCGTATCTGACGCAAGAAGACTATTTAAAGTTCATAACGGATATTCCTGCGATCGTGAAAGAAAACGGGTGGTTGTATATCAGCCTGGTCGCAGGCGATCCTGCTCAATCGGGGTTGAAGACCAATGGCAACGGTGACCGGGTGTATTTTCATTATTATGATCTGGATCAGCTGATCAGAGAAATGGAGGGCCAGGGATTTGAAAAGCTGCGGTTATTTGAAGTGGATTATCCTAAAGGCGGCAACAAAGAGATGCATACGGCAGTGATATTCCGGAAAACGGACAAGTAGCCGGACCATTTTCTCTTTCTGTTTAAAAGATATCGATGTTTTATGCTTTCCGCCGAACACGTGAAAACAATCTTCGTATTCTGAAATATTACGGCTGAGGAAGGAATTCCCCGAATCAGGGAACAAAAGAACCCATTGAACTAAAAGCATTTTTCTTCCAGAGAAATTGAGGATCGTCACGGAGCAATAATTTTTTACAGCTTTCCTGTTTTGTAAGCGCTGGTTTTGAAAGCATTACCGGGTGATCGGCTGTTTCATACATTGTAGATCAACTCCGTCTTTGCTGTAAGATCGAATCTGGTTAAATCTATGGTGAACGTTTTGTTAACGATTTGGTAAGATTCATACCCGGATCCTGTAGTTAAGCTGAAGGTATTCCGGAGGATTCACAATGGATTTAAATGACTAAAAATTTAAATGTATGAAAAGACTGATTTTAGCAACATTGATCGTGATGGGTGCATTCATGACAACCGTCACTGCACAAACCTGGAATGACAGCATCCGGGACAGAGACATGAACAGAGACCGTGACAGGGATAGAGACACTGTACAGACTTCTGATCATAAAGAATTTATGCGTAAAGCTGCTGAAAGCGGACTGGCTGAAGTGCAGATGGGAAAACTGGCGCAGAGTAAAGGGTATTCTCAATCTGTGAAAAACTATGGATCCATGATGGAAAGAGATCATTCCAAAGCCAACCAGACGCTTCAGACTTTGGCCGGTAAAAAAAGTTATACACTGCCTAAGAAAACGTCCGACTCTATGCAACAGACCTATGACCGGTTGAGTAAAAAAACAGGAGAAGATTTCGATAAAGCCTTTATTGATCAGATGGTCAAGGATCACCGGGATGTCATAGATCTTTTCGAAAAAGAGATAAAAAATGGAAACGATCCTGAAGTCAAGACCTGGGCTACACAAATATTGCCGACACTGAAACAGCATTTACAACATGCGCTGGATATACAGCAAGAGCTGAACAGAGCTAAGAAAAAATAGATCATTCAGGGGATAAAACTTGGTTATGTTCAGAGACGGTATCTTAAAAAGCATATGGCAGGCGGAGATAACGCTGACCCGGAACAATGTACTGCGGAATGATTTCTACGATGTAGTAATTGCCGGGGCAGGTGTTTCCGGTCTGACCTGTGCCGTTTTTTTGCAGAAAGCAGGTTTAAAATGCATCGTATTGGAGGCTGAAAATATCGGATTTGGCACTACAGGAGGAACCACCGCGCATTTGAATACCTTTTTTGATGCTTCTTATGACGAGGTGATCAGGGATTTTGGGTTGTCCAATGCACAGCTTTTAGCAGAAGCGGGTAAACTGGCCATAGACATTATACGGTCGAATGTTTCGCAATATGATATTCAATGTGATTTTGAAGAAAAGACAGGATTCCTGTTCGCTACCGATGATCAACAGGTTGAGGAGCTTAAAAAAGTACAGGAAGGGAGTGCAAAAGCGGGTGTGAAAATGGAGTATTGCGATAAGACACCCTTTCCGATACCTTTTCTCAAAGCAGTGAAAATCCCCGGTCAGGCACAATTTCATCCCATAAAATATATCAAGGGGCTTCAAAAGGTGTTTGTGGAATCCGGCGGAGAGCTGGTTGATAAATGCAGGGTAACGGATCACCGGGATGATAACGGAGCAATAATGATCTCCACCACACTCGGTACGGTCAAAGCCCGGCATTTAGTTTATGCAACCCATACACCGCCCGGCGTGAATTCCCTGCATTTCAGGAATATACCCTGGCGCAGCTACGTACTGGGTGTGGAATTGCAGAGCGATGACTATCCGGATGCTTTGGGGTATGATCTTGCAGATCCTTATCATTATTACCGGACGCACCGGGTAGACGGGAAAAACTACCTGATAGCAGGAGGAAAAGATCACAAAACAGGTATTCAAACGGATACGAGGGAAAGTCTGGCCCGGCTGGAAGCGCATGTGCGGGAGCATTTCGATGTAAAAGCAATCCCTTTCAGCTGGTCCAGTCAATTCTTCGAACCTGTTGACGGACTGCCTTATATCGGCCGGATGCCGGAAGAAACCCTGGATGTTTATGTTTGTACGGGTTATAACGGCAACGGAATGACTTTTGGAACCCTGGCCGGCAAGATCATTTCCGACCTGATCGTACATAACCACAGCGCTTACGAAGCGTTGTTCAGCCCTGGCCGGATCAAACCTGTAGCCGGTTTTTCCGGTTTTGTATCTCATAATGCGAATGTAGCCGCTACCTGGATCAAAGACCAGCTTTCTTTCAGAGAACTGGAAGGACTCGATGATCTGGATAACGATGAAGGAAAAGTCGTCGAGGTCAATGGAAGATCCTATGCCGTTTATAAGGAAGCCACCGGCATATTACATGTGCTCAGCAATACCTGTACGCATGCAAAGTGTTCTGTAGAATGGAATAGTGCCGAAAAGACCTGGGATTGTCCTTGTCATGGATCGCGGTTCGGTATCCAGGGAAATGTGCTCACTGCTCCGGCCGTTAAAGGTCTTGAGAAAAAGGAGTTAAACATATCACCGTCAGAAGTTGAAAAACAATAGCCCGGTATTAAAGTGGCAGAAAAACCGGTTTAATTGCAGCATAATTAATAGAAGAATCTATTCCCCAGCATCAATTTTGATACCCTTAAACGAATTATAATATCCGGAACATATGCCCGAAGGTCCTTCCATACTGCTGATGAAAGAGAAACTGATGGGATTCGTAGGGCAGAAGGTGCTTTCCGTCAGGGGAAATGTAAAGACTGATATAGATTTACTGATCGGAAAAACGCTTGTGGAAATACGTACATTCGGTAAGCAGACCTACCTGGTCTTTGGAGAAATTGTCGTAAGAATTCACCTGCTCTTGTTTGGTTCTTACAGTATTGACGAACAGACAAAAACAGACAGGGCGCTAAGACTATACCTGCAGTTCGCCAATGGTGATTTATATTTTTATACGTGTTCGGTTAAAATATTGGGACGTGAATACCTGTCGGGTATTGAATGGGCATCGGATGTGCTGAGTGATGCATGGCAGCCCCGGGTCGCAAAAAGCAAGTTGCAAAAGATCCCCGGAACGATGGTTTGTGATGCCTTGCTGGACCAGGAGATCTTTGCGGGCGTTGGAAACATTATCAAAAATGAAGTTTTGTTCAGAACGGGAATTCAGCCGGAGAGCCTGGTAGGCAGTTTACCTGCAAAAAAACTACAGGAGCTGATCGGAGAAGCCAGAAAGTACAGTTTCGAATTTCTGGAATGGAAAAGAGCCTTTGTTTTGAAAAAGCATTGGCAGGTACATACTAAGAAGATTTGTCCAAAGTGTAATATGCCATTGGTCAAAAAAAATACCGGTGTCCTTCGCCGGAGGAGTTTTTATTGCCTGAACGATCAGAAATTATATCAATAAAATGTATCATTGTAAAGAAAGTGCCCTTATTACAAGGAGCTCATATTTTTCTGACCGGTAAAATTTATGTGCATTTTCAGAAAATACAGTGTATGATCAGCATCAGGAATATCGCACACCGGTTCAATTCCGGGCAGGCCAATGAAGTGAGCGCCTTGAACGGTATTGATCTGCAGATCGGGCTAGGTGAGTTTATTGTGTTGATAGGTGCCAATGGTTCCGGTAAATCCACCCTGCTGAATGTGCTGGCGGGCACTGTGATCCCTGCTTCAGGCCAGGTTTTTATGGAAGGGCAGGAGGTGACTTCCTGGCCGGATTACAAGAGAAGCCGGTGGGTGGCCAGGGTTTTTCAGAACCCCATGGAGGGTACGGCTGCGGAGCTGACCATATTAGAGAATTTCCGGCTGGCAGCGCTAAGGACGAGCAGGAAAGGATTGAAGATCGGGCTGAACCGGACCTTTTCAGAAAAAGTAAAATCTGCTATCGCTGATCTGAACTTAGGCATGGAAAACAAGGTGCATCAGCCGATGGGCAGCCTTTCCGGCGGGCAACGCCAGGCGCTTTGTTTGCTGATGGCCGTTATGGCTGATATAAAAGTACTGTTACTGGATGAACCTACTGCTGCGCTGGATCCGCGCTCTGCCGAAACGGTCCTGCAGATCGCAGACAGATTAATCCGTCAGCACAGGATCACCACGGTCATGGTCACTCATCAGCTCAGGGAAGTGACGCAATATGGCTCCAGGATATTGCAGATGCACGAGGGAAAGATCCTCCGCGATATCCGCAAAGAAGAACAGGCCAGCCTGGCTATAACAGATTTATACGAATGGTTCGCATAGTGAATAAAATGCCGGTTCAGTAGTGCAGAAAGATCATCTTTTACAGCATCCGTCCAGCTTGGAAAGGCCGTCCCGGGACGCTTTGATCTCGTCTGCATCGTAACCGGCGTTGGCAATGCTCAGCTTAATGGTTAAAAGATTCGTCTTTTCCGGGTCATAGGTCACGACAATGATATTTTTCTCCGGTTGTACTTTGACCTTACTGACGCCTTCTACTGCATAAGCTGCCTGCTGGATAGTAGGACCGCAGCTTTCACAATTCAGACAATGGTCACAGTAGATTTGTGTCCTGATCTGGGTGGTTGTTTTACCGTTTTTCGCAAACAAAGTTACGCCGGTAACAAGCAACAGTACGATCAAAAGTGTCCTGGAAAACATTTTCATAGAACTAAAATACCTTTTACCTTTCAGAATCGGCATCATTCGCCTGAAAAATCTCAACAGCAGGCGAAGCATATTATATATAAATGACTGTTATGTGAAAGTCTGTAAAGCCCTGATTTATATGATGGATCCGGCATTGTGTAAAAACAGGCTACGTTTTTTTATTGAATTTATTGTGAGCAATTTGTGAGAATTAATATTATTTCTTGAACATCCTTATGATAGAATCGTGCAATTCATTAATTTTAATTTAACTATTGAATAATATGAACATGCGATTATTACTAATGGTGGTTATGGTAGTGTTAACGCTATATCCACAAAGCCGTCTTTCTGCCCAGGTGGGAGAATGTAGTGGCGATTACAAAAAGAGAGTCATGCTGATCGGTGATAGCTGGGCACATTTTACCTGGCTTTACCAGTCATTCGGAGAGTCTTTGAAAGGAAACGGTTTCGCTGACATTAAAGAGGATGGTAACAGAACTGCGCTGATCAGTATGCAGGCAGAAACCTGGGCTTCCGAAGAGTGGCTGGGCATTATCCAGTACCAGATCAATCTCCTGCAGGATGTAGACATTTTCGTCGTGTTCATAGGAGGCAATGACGTCATGTGGAAATGGCGTCCTGAAAAACCGATGGAAGACCTGTTGCCGTACACAAATGACATGCTTACGGCTACCGATGTGATTCTGGATAAGATCTTCGAGCTGAGGCCTAACGCGCAGGTGATCATTGCGAGCTATGACTATCCGAACTTTGCAGAGACCATGATCGGCAACGAATGGAACCCTTACTATGATCAGTGGGTGAAATTCGGTTTTTCTCCGCCTTCAGTGCTCAACCCGGGGCTGATCTTCTTTGAAGACTACAGGGCTAACTATCCGCGGTATAAAGATTCACCTAATATCCACCATATCAATAATATCGGTGTAGCTCAGTACTACGGAGGCTATCCGACACCTTCTTTATTTGAGCCTTTCGGCACTTTTCCTCCAAAGTCAGTTCCGCTTCCTTTCGGAGATCCTAACTATCCTACGCACCCTAACTATATGGGGCTGTTCGGATATGATGCCTATCACTTCAATGCTACAGGATATCAGTTTATAGCCAATAATATCATGCGGAAATTCCTGAGCGGCTATCTCAGAAGCGATTATAACTATTCCTTCAATTCCGTAGGTTCCAGAGACGGTTGGGTGTCCAGCGTAGGTACCACCGGCAAAGGAGATATAAAAGTAGGTAAGCAGGACAATGCTTTCTATGCAGGTATTTATACTTTCAACACCAGCCATTTTCCAGCCGAGGCGATCATTGACAAAGGATCCCTGTTCCTCACCCGTAAATCTCTTCTGGGTACGGTTCCTTCCTCTGGCATGTTCCCGGACAATATTGTAGTGGAAATGAAAGCAGGTCACTTCGGCGCTAATCCTGCTATTGAAGCGGATGATTACAGTGCACCGGCGGACTTCCAGGCAGTGGGTTGCGTGGTCGGTAGTCCTGCCTATGATGAATATAAGATCAGGATAGACCTTTCTCCTGAAGTATTAGCCGCCATCAATACGGGTGGAGATGTACAGTTCAGGATCAAATTCAACCATAAAACCAATGCGCCTTACCAGTTGGTAACGTTCTTCAATGGTGATGAAGCCGATAAGTACAATGCGTCTTTCCTGGATCTCAGGATGTCTGAGCTGCCGGAAGTAGTAGGTGTCAAGAACAACAAAGCAGAAGCATTGGTCATGTATCCTAACCCTACCTCAGATGTGCTGAACTTTGACATCCCGGTGAATTTCCGTAAAAATGGTATCAATGCGACGATTTACAACTCAATGGGCAGCGTGATGAAAAGCTGGCAATTGAATACAGGATCTGCGCCGCGCGCTAAGATCAGTCTTGCCGGGCTTCCGTCCGGAGCATATTTACTGCAGCTTTCTGACGGCAGTGAAGTTAAAGGCGGCAGCATCATCGTGCAGAAATAATTATAAGTCATATTTTCATTGGAGGAGAGAGGTTGTCTTTAACGGACAGCCTCTTTCTTTTATAGAAGTGACTATATATCACTTGTTTTTATACGGTTGTGCAGTGAAATTTATCTTATTTTTATTAAAGTCTTTGGAATTTGTACGGTTTAAAAATATCCGTGCAAGCTTTCTCCGGCTGATCATTTTGAATCCTGACAGAAACGATCCTTATGCGTCTTTTTGAATTGAAGTCTGGTATCGCGTTGACACTGTTCACACTGATAACTATGAGAGGTCTGTATGCGCAGACTCATATACAGACGGAACCTTTAACAGAGGAGAGCCAGGCACGGATATCAGATCCGGTTATTGTCATCCGGGTAAAAGCAACCCGGGAATGGGCCGCTATTCCCCAAAAGCGCAACCTGGGAAACGGATGGATCGCTTTGAAATTATCTGATGCTCAGGCAAGCGGATTGCTTCAGGGTGTGTCGCCGGGATCCTATGGGCTGCTTTCTCCGGCCTCAAAAAAGAGTAGCCTGTTCAACTCAGAGCTTAAGATAGAGAAAGCATATGCGGCCCAGCAAAGCATACCTGTTTACCTGCATTACCTGGCAGCAGAAAGCCAGGTGATCCGGGAGCTAAATGATAGAGGTATTATCTTTCAACCGGCTAAAAACGGAGAAGGGTACGGCATAGCCCATCTGACCAGGCGCCAGGTAGAAGAGCTGATCCGGCAGGATTGGGTGCTTTACTGTGAACCGGTACTGGCAGAAAGAACACCACTTTTGAATGGAGGAATAGCCATGAGCAATACCCGGCTGGTCCATGCTGCGCCGGATAAAGGCCTGGGATTGAAAGGGGAAGGGATCAGTATCGGAGTCTGGGATTATGGCGTTGCCGGATTGCACAGAGACCTGGAAAATAATGTGCTCAACATAGAAAAGGATTTTTATAATGCTGCCGGTACACAACATACGACCCTGGTAGCCGGAGCGATTGCTGCGCAGGGATTGCTCAGAGAAGATATCGTGGGACTGGCACCGCGATCAAAGGTATATGTCTATAATTTTTTTGGTAATGTGCTGGATGAAGTCAGGGCTGCCAGGCAACAGTACGGCGTTTATGTGACCAACCATTCTTATAACCTGGGAGATGCTTTCCGGTGTTTTTCCAATTACGCGTACAGTACGGCCAGCATAGAGATCGATAACCTGGCGCTCGAAGAGCCGGGGCTGGTCAATATTTTCGCCGCCGGTAATTCTTCCGCAGCTTGTCCTTATGACTATAAGACGATCGTACCGGGTTTCCAGTATGCGAAAAATGTGATCCTGGTCGGCAATCTTCAGAACGATGAGACCTTTTACCCGGGAAGTGCCAAAGGGCCTACAAATGACGGCCGGCTGCGTCCGGATATCATGGCGAAAGGTTCGGGATCCTTTTCACCGAGCACGACAGGAATTATTTTACCGACCCCTGCGGACGGGTATACGAATGCATATGGAACCTCCTTTGCCGCTCCTCAGGTGACAGCGATCGTAGGCCTGATGCAGGAAGCTTATCGCAAGGTACACGGAGAAATGCCATTGAGCGCAACTGTCAAAGCAATATTATGCAATACGGCCAGCGATCTGGGTAAAGAAGGGCCGGATTACGATTACGGATACGGTAAAGTCAATGCCTATGAAGCGGTTAAAGCCATACAAACAGGACAATATATTGAAGCCTCAGTAAGTCACGGACAGGCTTATACAACCACTATCACTGTTCCGCAGGACGTCAGGCAGCTCAAGGTCTTTCTTACCTGGAATGATGTGGCCGCTGCATTACCCAACGAAAAAGTACTGGTCAATGACCTGGATCTTCAGGTGAAGGATCCGGGGAATACCGGTTATTTACCATTGGTGCTGAACCCGGAGCTGCCTGCTATGCTGGCCAGGACCGGAAGAGACAGCCTGAACAACAGTGAGCAGGTGGTCATTAAAAATCCGCCAGCGGGCACCTATGAGATCTCTGTAACCGGGTATGATATCCCGGAAGGTGTACAGGATTTCTCTGTTTCCTATTTTATAGAAACCACCGGACTGGAAGTTCTTTACCCGCGGGAGAACGATACTTTGACGGCAGGTGCCAATATTATCCGCTGGAAATCCTTATTGAATGCAGATTCTGTTATTGTGCAGTATTCGGCAGGAGGCAATGATGAATGGACCACTATTAGTAATGCTGCTGCCAGGAATGGAAATCTGAATTGGACAACTCCTGCCGGATTTTATGATACTGTTTATATCCGGATTTTATTACCCGACAGTACATTGATTGCAGAGTCAGAACGTTTCCTGATTTCTACCAAACCGGTCATCAGTGCAACAAGGATCTGTAATGATAATGTCCGGATCGGCTGGGCTGTTGTACCTTCAGCCAGCGGGTATATTATTTCTTTACTGGAAAATGATCAATGGAAAGATATTGCTCAGCAAACCGGCAACCAGTTTGTACTCCGCAATGCTGTCATGGGGAAAGAATATATTTTCTCTGTCAGGGCTTTGGTCGATGACCGGCCGGGAGTAAGAAGCAATGCCGTTAAACTGACACCACGGGCCAATACCTGCTCTTATGCAGACAAAGATATCGGAGTGAGTACGATATCTCCTGCAGGTGGCAGGGCGCAGACTGAATTTGCGCTGGGCACTGAAGAAAAGCTGACCATTGAAGTCAGGAATTATGCCGGCTCTCCGGTCAATAATACGACACTTTATTACCAGGTGGATGGCGGAGAGATCCGGAGCACAACTATCGGCAATATGGCCGCCAATGCAGTTTTTACCTTTACAGGTGACGAGCGCTATGACTTTTCTGCGGTAGGAGAGTATGTGGTTAAAGCCTGGGTCAGCGCGGCGCAGGATCTTTTTCCCGAGAATGATACTTTAATTCAGGTGATCAGGCAATTTCCCCACCAGGTAGCAACTTTTCCATATACCCAGGATTTTGAAAGCAGTGATTCGCTTTTCTATAACCGGTCGTCATTCTGTCTGAAGCAGATGCCGGAATGGGACTATGTAACAACCGGTTCCGGACGGATCTATGCAGATAATTCCAGGGTGGTGGCACCTCAGGGAGAAAGGGCATTGACGTTGGATAGTTATTATGACGGCAATGCTGCTGCCAATGACCTGATCCTGTATCTTGACCTTTCAGGCCTGCAGGATTCACTGGTGTATCTGGACTTTGATTACAGGAGCAGGGGCGAAACGGTGGCTGATGATTATATATATGTAAGGGGTGACCAGGGAAAGGAGTGGGTGAAAGTCTATGACTTGCTGACACCTTCTGTGGTATCCGGTTTACCCCGGTCAGCTTCGTTGATCAATATATCTGAATGGCTGAGCGGTGCAGGGCAGTCTTTCTCTGCACATACGGCGATTAAATTTTCTGCAAATTCTACCCGGCCGGCTATTACAATGAGCGCCAATGGCGGATACACCCTGGACAATATCCGGGTGTACGGCGGCGGCATAGATATATCTGTTGAAGAACTGCTGATACCGGAAGCTATTTGCCTGGATCAGGATAATTTCCCCGTACAGTTTCCTGTCAGTGTGCGAATACGGAACAACGCACCTGTAACAATACCGGCCAATGCGGTCACGGTCTATTTTGAATTGGCGGACGGAAGTAAAACAGAAGAACTGATTGGAAATGAACTGTTACCTTTTACCACGGTGGATTATACTTTTACGACTCCGGTTGTTTTTAATGAGTTGGAAGCCAAAACGATATCTGCCGGTGTTTTTTACAGTGAAGACCGCATTGCTCAGAATGATACGATCAAAAACGTCAGCTTCAACCTGGTACAAAGGGTGAAAAACTTGCCGCTCGAGCTCACCTTTGATCAACCGGAGCAGGTCACCTTTATTCCATCCGGTATTTCATACAGCTGGGAGTCCGGGCGCCCGGAGAAGATATACCTGTATGATGCTGCAGAATCCGGTAATGCCTGGGTAACAGATCTGAAAGCATTTTATCCGCCATTGGAGCAATCTTACCTTTATATAGGTTGTGTGGAAGGCCCTCAACTGACCATCAACAGTGAAATAGGTTTCTTTTCACTGTATAATACTGAAGCGGGAACAGACGGGTTCTGGCTGGAATATTCCCTGGATGGTATGAACTGGAGCAAGCTCGGCACTTCTGAAAGCGGGTATAACTGGTATAATCCTGAAAATATTTATGGAATATGGGACGGAGACCGCCTCAACTGGCAGGTCAGCACTATGCCGCTGACGGCCTTTGCCGCTTCCGGAGAGATCTCTGATGTCATCTTCAGATTTGCATTTTCTTCCAACAATTATATCCAGCTGGAAGGTGTCGGCATTGACAATTTCAGAATAAATAACCAGGCAGAAGCATTCATCCCGGACACTTCCCTGCAGGCCACCGGACAGAGCACGGGCAATGGCTGGGTGCCTTTGAAGCAGAACGGAACGATCTATGCTTACGCAAATGACTATGGACAGGTATTGGGTGAGATCAGGCTTGATATCGTGCCGGATACTGCTGCCAGACCGGCGTACCGCGACAAATACCTGTTGCCGCGACATTTTTATTTTGAGACGGAGCATGCAGCTTCGGATACTGTCGGGCTGAGATTGTTCATCAACAATACGGAATACTTGCAGTACCTGAATACGGATAAAAATATAAGAAGGATGGGAGAGATCGGTGCACTGCTGTACCAGGGTTTAAATACGGATACAGATATCTCAAATAATCACTTTGATGCCGGATATGAGTACCTTCCGCCGGAGAAAGTTGATTTCTGGCCTTATGGTAAAGGATACGAAGTAAGGTTGCCGGTAGTAGCACAACGTTCGGAAATCTATCTCAGCAGTTATCAGCCCAGCTGGAGCGCTTATCCTTTTGTGGCGATCACGGACATGGATGTGCAATGGTCTCCGGAAAATAAGCGGACTGTTTTAAGTTGGACAACGGCTCAAGAAACAGGTGCTGTCAGCTTTGTAATTGAACATTCCCTGAATGGTACAGATTTTAACCCGGCAGGAGCGCTTGCTGCCTTGAACGGAGGTCAGCAGATTCAACAATATCTTTTTGAAGATTCTGTCCATACAGATCCCGGGCAACATTTCTACCGTATCCTGGTGACAGGAGCGCGCAGCAGCTTTTATTCACTTATAGATTCCCTGACAATCGAGGAAATATCTACAGGGATCAAGACCATTTCATCCGGTGAACTTTTGCTTTCTTACGCCGGCAATGGAAATGTATGGCTGGACTACACAGGTAATGAAGCAGGCAACAGATCTGCCTTCATTACAGACCTTTCCGGCAGGATCATTGATCGCCTGGATATAGCTTTAACTAAAGGAAGAATGCTTATTCACTCAGAAGTATTGAAGCGGATGCCTTCAGCTATGTATTTTCTGCAGATAGGGCTGGCAAAAGATAATTTCAGTGGTAAATTTGTGAAGAGTGATTGATCAGCCTTCCAGAAACATTGTGCGGACTGCCGATGGCAGCAGTACGTTGTATGTTCCCTTTTGGGACGAACATTATCATTCTGTGCACGGTGCGGTACAGGAATCCAATCATGTATTCATCCGGGCCGGGTTTGATCGCTGTTCCGGCCAGGATAAAATCCGGATCCTGGAAGTAGGACTGGGTACAGGCCTGAATGCCTGGTTGACAAGTATCCGTGCGCTGAGCTCCGGTCAGGCGGTTTACTACAGAGGTCTGGAAGCTTTTCCCCTGACAATGGATGAGATCACTGCACTCAATTATACGGAAGGCAAAGACCGGCATGATATTGAACTTTTCGAAAATATTCACCGTGCAGACTGGAATACAGACGTACAGATATACCCCGGTTTTATCCTGCATAAAGAAAAGACCTTTTTACAGCAGTGGACGACAGACGAATCTTATGACCTCATTTATTTTGATGCTTTTGCTCCCTCCGCACAGGATGATCTCTGGACGGAGGAGATCTTTTCAAAGCTGTATCATGCCGTAAACCCAGGCGGCAGCTTAGTGACTTATTGTGCCAAAGGAAGTGTCAGAAGAGCGATGAAAGCGGCTGGGTGGCAGGTAGAAAAGCTGCAGGGACCTCCGGGAAAAAGAGAAATGACCAGGGCATTTAAGGGATGAAAAAAGTAGACCTGTTGATAGTCGGTCAGGGAATCGCCGGTACGGTGCTGGCTTATCATGCATTGACCGCAGGACTGGAAGTTCATGTGGTAGATGGCGATCTGCCGGGAAGCGCTTCACGGGTTGCAGGCGGATTGATCAATCCTGTGACGGGCCGGCGGATCCGCAAATCCTGGCAGTATGATGCCTTGTTTGAAGAGTTGTGTGTTACCTACAGGAACATGGAGCAACTGTTAGGTATCAGCTGCCTGCATGAGTTGCCGATATACCGGCTGCTGCCTGGAAAAGAGGACGTTAACAACTGGGAGATTCAGCGGCTGGAAGAAGCTTATAAAAGCGTTATGGGGCCTGTTGTTGCTGTAACGGATGATCGTGTGCAGCCGCATGAGGGCGCCGGGGTCATTAAGAAAGGCGCCTGGCTGGATACGGTAGGTTTGTTACAGTCCTTCAGAAATTACCTGTCAGATCAGGGTGCTTTTACCTGCTCCTCTTTTGATTATGGCGATATACATGGAAACACCTGGACAGACTATTCCTTTGACAAGGTTGTCTTTTGTGAGGGATATAAGGGAATCAACAACCCTTTCTTTCCGTCCTTATCTCTCCGGGCTGCCAAGGGGGAAACAGCAGTCATTACGATAGAAGGAAATGACCTGGAATATGTGATCAATAAAAATATGCTGCTGATCCCGCTGGGAAACGGACATTACAAGGCCGGTGCTACCGTAGAGCACAACGAAAGTACTGTAGTGACTGAAAAAGGCCGGGAGGAGCTCGAAGAAAAGATATCTTCTGTTATGGCAGCACCTTTCAGGCTGATCCGGCAGGAAGCAGGCATCAGACCGACAGTCCGGGACAGGAAACCACTACTGGGCGCATCCATTATCCGTCCTGATGTATATATCTTCAATGGTTTAGGGACCAAAGGCGTCTCGCTGGCACCTTATTTTGCCAGGCAATTACTGGATCACCTATTGCAGGGCACACCACTGCAAGCGGAAGTAGATTGGCGGCGGCATCTTACTTAGAATACTCTTTGTAGCCAAAAGGATTATTCCGGATATTACGCAGTTTGATTCATTTCTAATGGGTTAAGATTCCTATTGAGAGATAGTTGAGTACAATATCTATAGCTACAGTATTACCAATAAATATTCATATGGTTATGATAAGAGTTCAGAGATATGTAAATTAATTAATATTAAAAAGTATTCCGATGAAGCGGATCATAAATTATCATCTGTTATTGTTGCTGTTAACATTTGTAAGGCATGGTTATGGTCAGGGTTTAGGATATATATCCTCGACTGTAGGGGTAGGGGAAGTGAGTATAATTAAGGCGCATAGCTGGGAGTGTGTATTTTGCGATTATTCGTTGGGGTCTGGGAGCTATGTGGAGCGCTTGAGTTTTGGGTTAGGGGATCGGAGTTTGAGCGAGGTATTTTTGAACCAGGGGTTGGCCACGTTTGGGGATTTTGTGGCCTGGGAAAGCTACCCTGTATCGTCTGTTTCTTTGCAGGAGGATTCCTACCTCCGAATTGGTGGATTGTTCCGGCTTGTGGATACGGACTTTGCGCTTCGGGACAGTGTGGATATATACTGTTATGAGGAGGGAGTAGAGCATGTCGTGCACCGGGAGCTGGATGTGTTGGTGGAGCGGACGTCTGAGCATGGGTGCCTTACGATAGAGGGGGAACCGGACTGTGGATCGGTTAGCTTTACGGCGCGGCTCAGCTATGATTTGGTGTTCCGCTGGCAGCGGTCGGGTCATCTGGAGCTCACTTACCCGGACCAGGCGAAGCTGCAGCTGTGCCCTGAGGTATTGCCTGTGTATATAGAAGTAAAGAACGGGCAGGGCTCGGGGCAATGCCATTGGAAGACAGAGCAGGGAGAGCCGGTGCATGCGAAGGGCAAGGCCGGGTGGCTATGGGTGAGCGAAGCGGCAGTGGCGAGCTATATGGTGGACTGCGGCATCGGCAGCAGCTGCCCTGAAGGGGAGCGTTTCTACCTGAGCTTCGGTCAGGCGGATGTGGACTCCCAGGTTCCGGGTTACAGCCGCCAAGTGCTGTGCCCCGGCGTACCGCTGGCGCTTAGGGGTCGCATCGGTCTGGGCTGTTATGAGTGGTACCGCCGGCGCGAGCTACCGGGCACGGGCTGCGGGCCTTCCTACTACGAACGGGAGTGTATCTCTCAGCTGGCCCATGCGACGGTGCTGAGCCCCGGGACCTACTACCACCAATACCAATACCCTGGCCTGGAGTGCCCATATACGGATACCTTTGAAGTGATTCCATCGTACCACCAGGCGGTGATCAGCCCAGTGGAGAGCCGGCTTTGCGAGCAGGACAGCCGGATTGTGCTGAGCCTGGAGAATGCAGGGGCGTATAGCGGTTACGAGTGGTATAACGGGAGTGATAAAGATACGACCGGCGTGAGCAGCGCGGGCATATATTGGGTACGGGCCACGGACACGCTGGGCTGCGTGAGCGAAGGGCTGTCGGCGGTCCGGCAGGACTGCGGGGTTTCGGACCTTGTGGCCGGAGATCGGATCGTGGGCCGCAGTGTGGTACAGCTTCCGTGGAGCGGTCTGGTGAGCAGCGCGGTGCTGTCGCTGACCGATGCGCGCAGCCCGCTGGTCAGTGGCGTGGAGCGTTACAGCTGCGAGGTGCACCTGCAATACCACCGCTCCGGTCGCAGTGACCTGACCCATACGGAGTGGCGCTACGGTGTGATCTACGAGGTGACCTACGGCGACCAGACGCAAAGAGATACGCTGTATGTGTCCAACCGCCCGGGGGAGAAGCGCTACGGGAGCCGTAACCGCTACGGGAGCGCCTCTGTCACCAGCCCGTCGTACAGCCTGGCAGTGATAGACATCCTGACGGAGGGCACGGTACCGGAGGACATCAACCTGGAGCTGGTGTCGGTGATCGAACAATACCCGCTGCTTCCGGAGGGCTATACGGTGAGCGGCCTGTCGGTGCAATACGACGTTGTGAGCCAGCGGGCGACCTTCAGCTGGCAGCCGACGGGCTATGCGTACGGCTATGAGCTGGAGCTGGCCTATATAGATACCTATGCTTCGGGCTACGGGAGCCACAGCGCTGCGGAGCTGTTCAGCGACTACGGGTACAGCGTTCAGACGCGGGAGCACCGCTATGAGCTGGACGTGACGTACCCATCGGGGACGCTGTATGCGCGGGTACGTCCTGTGGGTCGCTTCGGCGTGGAGACGGGAGACTATAAATGGGGAGGATGGTCAGGCTATGTGAGCCATCCGGTGAGCGGCTTTGAGCCGGATCAGACGTGGCAGAAGGTAGTGACATTTGCCGAAGACGGCCTTCGCAAAGAGGTGGTGACCTACCATGACGGGCAGCTTCGTCCGCGGCAGGTGGTGACCGGTCTGAGCAGTGATCCGTTGACGCTGGTAGCGGAGACATTCTACGACCATGAAGGGCGGGGCGTGGAGCAAAGCCTTCCTGCGCCGCTGAGCGGCCGGTCGCTGTCCCACCGCAGCATCCTGCATAAAAACAGCACGGGCGCAGCTATCAGCCCCGGGGACGTGGACCGCCCTGACCAGGGCCCCTGGTCTGAGCTGAGCGGTGCGGGCGCCTACTACAGTACAAACAATCCGTTTCTGAGCGAAGCGGACCGCTACCCGAACATCCGCCTGGTACCCCGGGCGGATGGCTACGTGAGCACGCGGGTTCGTTACCGCAACGACCAGACGGGCAAGGTGGTCCACCAGTCGGGCATAGGCCCGGCCTATGCATTGGATACATCGGGAGAGCGGCACTATACGCGGTACTACTACGGCAGCCCTGCGGCCACGGAACTGCACCGGCTGTTCGGCAGCAACGTAGGTCAGGCCCGTTTTTACAGCAAGGAGCTTCAGATCGACCCGAACGGCCAGGCGTCAGTGAGCTATACGGACATGTACGGCCGCACGATCGCCACGGGCCTGATCGGCGACGGACCACCGAATGTAGAGGGCCTGGATTACCCGGCCCCTTCTGCGCTGACAGTGAGCCTGGAGGACAGGAACACGAGAGATGCGACCGGTCGTTTGACAGCCATCTACCACGATATACTGAACCCACCGTCCCCGACGATCTATACGTTCCGCTACAGCACGGCCGGGCTTTACAGTACCCTGCCGGCGCCGTTTGACACGTGCAGCACGTGCCGGTATGACCTCCGGATCGAGATCCGTGATCCGGGTGGCCTTCCGGTAGGTCTGACGCCGGTGTATACGAGCGCCGGCAGTGCGGTGAGCTATGATCGGGAGAGCACGCTGGTCACGGCGGTGCTGGACAACCAGGGCCAGCCTTGCGCCCCTGCGCCTGGCAGCACCCGGGACTCTATCGTGTTCACGGCCCACTTCACGGCAGCGGGCAACTATACGGTGATCAAGGAGCTACGGCTGAACGGCGAAGCGCTGAGCCGCCTTCTGAGCCGCTCGGATACCTTCCCGGGGGTGCGGAGCTGGACGGGCTACCGAGCGGAGCACCTGTCGTATGATACGTTGCAGTGCAACTTCAGCTGCGTGGAATACCACAAGCAGGTGATCCGGGACAGCCTGGGCAGCTACAACCCGCTGAACAGCGATCATGTCGCGCTGCTGTCGGCGATGGACAGCCTGTACTGCCGTGCCGGGGTTCAGCTGCTGCAGAAGGCGTCCGAATATGCCGCTAATGAATGCGCCTCCGGCCTGGAGCAGCTGCTGTGGACAGTGAGCCCGGGCGGGCGCTGGTACCGTCAGGCTGACAGCCTGGATAAATACGTGCGCACGGACAGCTACTTTACGGACCTGTTCAGCTCGCTGTCGATCGATATAGGCCCGTTGAGCGCTGCGGAGCTGTCCGATACGCTGCAGGCATTGTGGACGGACAGCCTGTCGCGCTACCTGGTAGTGTACCACCCGGAATACTGCCACTATGAGCACTGTATGAGCGGCCCGGAGCTGTCTGCGCGCACCTTCACCTATGAGCTGTCGGGCGTGACCACGAAGAGCGAGGCGGAGCGGCTGGGCTACTGGAGCGAATCGGACCTGTCGGTCAAAGATCCGCTGTACAGCCAGTATGCGGAGCGGCTGTCGGACTACCTGACAGTGGGCGGCACGACGCTGTCGCTGTACCAGTTCGTGGACCCGTTGACTGAAGTGTCCGGGTACTACAGTGCGGCGGAGCACCTGTATTCGAATGTTCCTGCCGCCGCACCCAACCGGTCATCGATCCTGGACACGCTTGAGTGGGCACACTTTCGCAGCCAGCTGGTGTATATCCGGGACTCGCTGGTGGCCGATGGCCGGGAGTGGGCCGGGTGCCTTTATAGGAGTGACACGCTGGACCCGGTGTTCCGGGATCCGCGGGCCAGCCGCCAGTCTGGCTTCGATGAAGCGGGGCTGTCCGACCAGATAGACAGCATCACCACGGGGGGCTGCCGGCAGGGCTGTTCGACCTATGCGCAGCTGCAATACTACCGGCTGACGGAATGCCTGAGCAGCCCGCTGAGCAGTATGGACAGCCTGTATGTGGTCAGCTACCTGGAAGACTCGTGCCTTTCAGGCTGTACACCTGGCCGGGTGCTGGGTCTTGCGGACCTTTCGGACTGGGAGAGCGGTCGGCTGGCGCCGCTGCTGAGCTGGCTGCAGAACCTTGCGGGGATCGATACGCTGTGCAGCCTGAGCGACCGGCTCACGCCACAGTTCCGCTACGACACGTTGCGGGATGCGACCGGCCAGGTCGTGTACAGGGAAGTCTGCCGCCAGGGAACAGGAGCGGTCCGGAGCGTGCTGACCCGGGGTCGGCCGGGCCCGCTGGAGAGGCTGGTTGCGCTGTACAGCCGGCTGCTGGAGGCGGACCTGCCGTATGACAGCGCCGATACGCTGCTGCCCGGCAGTGTGCCTGTCCTTGCGGACAGCACGGAGCTGAGCTACCTTGCGGAGCATGCAGTCTATGTGCACAGCTACAGCAGCGGCCACCGGCTGCGCATCCACCGGGGCGGGGGCGAAGGCGAACCTCCGTATACTTACTGTGCAGGGAGCCAGGCGCCGTGCTTTGGCAGCCTGTATCTGCTGGACCGTGCAGGATCGCCGCTGGCAGGTACGATCCACCCGCTGCAGACGGTATCGCTTCCGGCCTACGGGCCGGTGCTGGGGACCTCGGGCAGCTACGCAGGTCAGCTCCGGCCGTACTATACGGGCTACGGTTATGTGTACGATCGCCCCGGGGTGGGCGCCGATACGGCCTATGTGGCCTTTACCCAATACAACAACGCGGGCTCGGGGTGCTTTAACGACCTGTACCCTTCGTGCACGAAATACCCGGTGCTGGTACCTGGCCTCAGCGTGGATACGATCCTGACGGCCGGTCCCGGGCCGGTGGACAGCTGTAAGGCGCGGATCCTCCGGTATGCGGAGCAGGTGACGCGGGCTCGGTACGGGGATTACCTGGACTCCGTCCGGACGACGCTGCTGAGCGGCTATACAGCCGGCTGCCTGCAGGTGGAGGAGCACTTCAGCTACAGCTATACACCTAAAGAATACCACTATACGCTGTATTACTACGACAAGGCTGGCAACCTGGTGAGGACGGTACCGCCGGAGGGTGTCCGTCCGCTGTCAGGGTCGTCTTTTGACGGCTATGGCAACTACCGCAGCAATCCGGAGCCTGCCCATGTGCTGTCGACGTGGTACAGCTACAACAGCCGCGGCCAGGTGATAGCGCAGCAGACGCCGGATGGGGGCAGGAGCAGCTTTATTTACAACCGGAAGGGTCAGCTGGTGCTGTCGCGCAATGGGGATCAGCAGGCTGTGGGCAAGTACTCGTTTACGACCTATGACCGTTTGGGGCGGATCATGGGTGTGGGCCAGCTGCAGGCGGACACTGTAGGTGTAAGCGTGGAAGCGGGCATAACGGATGTGAGCTTCCCGCTGTCGGCAGTCTACCGGCCGCAGGCAGCGCTGGAGGAAGTGACGCTGACGCTGTATGACCGCCAGGCGCTGGTGGGAGGAATGAGTCAGTCCCACCTGCGTCAGCGGGTATCTGCGAGCCTGTACACGGACAGCCTGGGGGCGTTGCCGTTGGAGGAGGACGGCAGTGTAGGCCATGGCCGGTTGCGCAGTGACCTGGGCGGGCTGGTGAAGGGCTATGGCGCGCTGACGGGCTATGACTACGATGAGCTGGGCAATGTAAGGCAGGTGGAGCATCGGCTGATGCTGAAGGATGCGCAGTCGGACCTGGATACGACCTATGCGCGTAGGGTGCGGTATGATTTCAGCCTGTACAGCGGTAAGGTGAATGGAGTGGACTATGCTCCGGGGACGGTTTACAGCTATCGGCACCGCTACGGCTATGACGGGGACAACCGGCTGGTGGCTGCCTACACGCAGCGCTACGGGGAGGCGGAGCACCGGGAGGCGGGGTACTACTACTACCCGCACGGTCCGCTGTCGCGGGTAGAGCTGGGCCAGGACCTGGTGCAGGGGCTGGATTATGTGTACACGCTGCAGGGGTGGCTGAAGTCTATGAACCCGACGCAGCTGGACGGGGACGGCAGGGAGGGGCTGAATGCGTATATCCCGCGGGATGCGTTCCAGTACTTTCTGGGTTACCACGGCGGGGACTACCGGGCGCTGACGGAAGACAGCGAGGGGCTGGATATGCTGAGCGGTCCGCTGCTGAGCTACTTCAACCCGCTACCGGACTACGGCAGCCAGCCGGCGCGCTACCGGGGGCTGTACAACGGGAACATTGCCT